>Ga0326731_1000418_pt1 | contig 10975 bp, 6 predicted proteins | sample MHFSIPfraction_FD_207645 | JGI IMG/M metagenome (GOLD analysis project Ga0326731, IMG submission 207645) | Lab enriched peat soil microbial communities from Michigan Hollow, Ithaca, NY, United States - MHF9FY SIP fraction | ecosystem: Environmental > Terrestrial > Soil > Wetlands > Peat | place...
TGGCCGACGGCGTGGCCGAACCAGACGAAACGGTGATCGTCACCCTGGGGACCCCGACCAACGCCGGGCTGGGGGCGACGACGGTCCATACCCTGACCATCACCGGGCAGGTGCCGACGGTGAGCTTCACGGCCGCGGCCCAGTCGGTGGGCGAAGGGGTCGCCGCGACGATCACCGCTCAGCTCTCCGGCATCTCGACCCAGACGGTCACGGTGCCGTACACCGTGACCGGGACCGCCTCCAACCCCGCCGACTACACCATCACCGCGAGCCCGCTGGTGATCGCCGCCGGGAACACCACCGTGACGATCACGGTGACGGTGGTGGCCGACGGCGTAGCCGAGCCGGACGAAACAGTGATCGTCACCCTGGGGACCCCGACCAACGCCGGGCTGGGGGCGACGACGGTCCACACCCTGACGATCACCGGGCAGGTGCCGACGGTGAGCTTCACCGCGGCCGCCCAAGCGGTGGGTGAGGGCGTCGCCGCGTCGATCACCGCCCAGCTTTCTGGCATCTCGACCCAGACGGTGACCGTCCCCTACACGGTAAGCGGGACCGCCGCCAACCCCGCCGACTACACCGTCACCGCGAGCCCCCTGGTAATCGCGGCCGGGAGCACCACCGCCACCATCACGGTCACGGTCGTGGCCGACGGCGTAGCCGAGCCGGATGAGACGGTCATCGCTACCCTGGGCACGCCCACCAATGCCACCCTCGGCGCTACGACGGTCCACACCCTGACGATCACCGGCCAGGTGCCGACGGTGAGCTTCACCGCCGCCGCCCAGGCGGTGGGCGAAGGGGTCGCCGCGACGATCACTGCCCAGCTCTCCAGCATCTCGACCCAGACGGTAACAGTGCCGTATACCGTGGGTGGGACGGCAACCAACCCCGCCGATTACACGATCACCGCCAGCCCGCTGGTGATCGCGGCCGGGAGCACCACCGCCACCATCACGGTGACCGTCGCGACCGACTCGGTGGCAGAGCCCAACGAGACCGTGGTGGTCACCATGGGAACGCCCATTAATGCCACCGCCGCAGCACCGACCGTCCATACCCTGACCATCGCCGCGCAGCTGCCCAGCGTGTTCTTCACCGCGGCGAGCAATTCCGTGAGCGAGAACGTGGGGACGGCCACAATCAGCCTCCGGCTGTCGAGCCCATCCAGCCAGACGGTATCCGTGCCGTTCACACTGAGCGGCACGGCGACCAGCCCCGCGGACTACGCACTCAATGAGGTGAGTCCGATTGTCTTCCCATCGGGGGTCACCACCGGGACGATCAATGTCCGGGTGGTGGACGATGCGACGCCGGAGCCGGACGAGACCGTCATTGTGACGCTGGGGACCCCGACCGGTGCCACCCTCGGGACCCCGGCGGTGCACACGCTCACCATAACCAACAACGACGCGCACCCGCCGGTGCTCAGCAACATCAGCTACACCCAGGTGGGCAGCGTCAACACGTGCAATATCTTCGGTGGGCCGCTGGGAACCGAATTCCTGGTGAGCTACAGCTACACCGATCCGGGTGGGGACATGCGGACGGGCGCGACCATCTTCGTCAACTACCTCTTCAGCAATGGCGGGTCCGGGTCGTTCGACGAGGGACCGTTCTCGTCAATCGGGGGTAACGGCTTCAGCGGCACCATTCAGTCCGACATGTGCTTCATCTTCGGAGGTGCCTCATTTGTTGATGTGTCCATCACGGTCACGGATCTCGCCGGATTCACCGGCCAGCCAATCGTGGTTCGTATCCTCACGCCTGCAGGAGCCAACAAAGGAACGGACCCCCAGCCGCTCAGCTCCGGGAGTGCCGCTCGGGCCGCGGGTAGCGAGCGCCGCTGAGCGCGGGGGGAAACCGGTCGAGGGAGGGGCGGCGAGGGCCGAGGAGGATCAGGGGACACAAACCATCACCCGGGGCACCGGCATCATAGCGGCAACGGTGATGAATGCCGCTTCCCGCCCCTCTGTATGCCCCGCCCCATCCTCGCCGGTGGCCCTGATCTCGCTCCGGCGCCGCTAGTCCCGACCCTCGCAAACGCGACCCTCGATCCCCCGATTCCCGGTATATTGCCTTACGGTCCAGCCCCCCCTGGACCGCGAGGCTGTACCGGATGAGCCTGCCGGCTTATACGTCGACCTCCCCGGAAAAACTCCTGGTCGTCGGCCCGGAGCATCTCGTGCGCGGTTTTGCCGGGATTGCCACCGGACTCACCACCTACGCCGTCGCGGCGAACCTGACCGAGGCGCGCATCCGGCTCATTGGCCGCGCGCCGGAGGCAATCGTCCTGCTGGCCGATGCGGGTGGTCCCGACACGCTCGCGTCGGTCCAGCTGCTCGCCAGCGGGGGCCATGCCCCGTTGCTGCTGGTGGTCCCGGGGCTCACCCCGGCCGATGAGCTGGTGGCGCTCAAGCTCGGCGCGGCCGAGACGCTCACCACACCCAACCTCACCCGCGACCTGCTCGCCGAAACCCTCGCCCGGGTCCGTGCCCGGGGGGAGCACCACGCCCGGTGGGCCGGCCGGGCCGCGCTGTTCGAGGCCCTGGTCGAGCGGGACGCCGACGGTCTGCTGGCGCTCGACAGCGGCCTGCTCATCACCTACGCCAGCTCGGGCGTTGAGCGGCTGCTCGGCTATCCGACGGAGGAGGTGCTGGGCCGATCGGTGCTGGAGTTTGTTCCGCCCGAGGGCACCGACGAGGCGCTGCGCTACGTCGGGCTCGCCCTGCAGCAGCCCGGCGACCACATCCTGGGACAGGCGATGGTGCTGCACGCCGACGGCAGCCTGCGCCGCATCGAGGGGAGCATCGTCAACCTCCTGGGAGATGCTCCCGTCAACGCGCTCATCATCGGATTCCGCGACGCCACCGACCGGCAGCAGCAGGAGCGCGACCTGGCCGACCGGGAGCGCCAGTTCCGCGAGCTGGCGGAGGAGGCGCCGGTCATGATCTGGATCGAGAACGCCGACCGGCGGCTGGTCTGGGAGAACCGTACCACGCTCGATTTCGTTGGCCGGACCTGGGAGCAGGAACAGGGCTATGGCTGGATGGAAGTGGTCCACCCGGACGACCTCGAGCGGGTACGCCGGGAGTACCAGGAGACCACCGCGGCGCAGCGCGGCTTCACCCTGGACCTTCGGATGCGCCGCCATGACGGGGTCTACCGTCACATCCGGCAGATCGCCATCCCGCGGTGGGACCCCGACGGCGGTTTGACCGGCTTCATCGGCGTGGACGTGGATGTCACCGAGCTCCGCGAGCGCAGCGCGCTCATCGAGGAGGCGGAGGCCCGCTACCGCCAACTGGCGGAGACGGTCCCGGTGATCGTCTGGATGGACGACGCCCAGCACCGGCTCACCTATCAGAACCGCACCGCCGAAGAGTTTTCCGGCCGGTCCCTGTCGCAGGAGTCGGGCACGACCTGGTACGAGGGCATCCACCCCGACGATCGCGAGCGGGTCCTCGCGTCCTACCGGGACACCTCCGCTCGACCCGTGCCGTACCAGCACATGTACCGGCTTCGCCGGGCGGACGGCCACTATCGCTGGTTCATCGAGATCGGCGTGCCGCGCTACGCCGACGACGGGGAGTTCATCGGGTTCACCGGGGTCGACGTCGACGTGGACGACCTCAAGCAGGCCAGCGAACGGCTGCAGGAGGCGGAGGCCCGCTACCGCCACTTCATCGAGCAGAGCTCCGAGGGCATCTGGCGGCTGGAGCTCGAGACTCCGACTCCGGTCGATCTGCCCCCGGACGAACAGATCCGGTTGTGGTACGAGCGGTGCTACTTCGCCGAGTGCAACCTGGCGATGGCCCGGATGTACGGCTTCGACTCGCCCGAGGCCCTGCTGGGCACCCGGCTCCAGGACCTGATGCCCCCGGATGAGCCCACCAACCGCGAGATGCTCAAGGCGTTCATCCGCTCGGGGTACCGCCTGGTCAACGCCGAGAGCCACGAGCTCGACCGGCATGGCCGGCGGAAGTACTTCATCAACAGTCTGGTCGGGGTGGTGGAGGATGGCCGGCTGGTCCGGAGCTGGGGTACGCAGCAGGACATCACCGAGCGGAGAATCCTGGAGGAAGAGGCCCGCCAGTCCCGGAAGATGGAGGCCGCGGGCCGGCTGGCCGGCGGCATCGCCCACGACTTCAACAATCTGCTCACCGCGATCCTGGGCACGGCGGAGATCCTGCTGACCCAGCTGCCTCCCAGCGGCTCAGCCCGGGAAGACGTGGAGGAGATCAAGCGCGCCGCCACTCGCGCGGCCAACCTCACCCGGCAGCTGCTGGCGTTCAGCCGGCGCCAGGTGCTGCAGCCCCGCACTCTCGATCTCGACAGCCTGGTGCGGGGGGTGGAGAGCCTGCTCCGCCGGCTCATCGGCGAACACATCTCGCTCGCGGTGCGGACCGCGCCTGGACTGTGGCTGGTGCGGGCCGACCCCGGCCAGCTGGAGCAGGTGATCGTCAACCTGTCGGTCAACGCCCGCGACGCCATGCCCACTGGGGGCAGCCTGGTCATCGAGACCTCGAACTGCTCGTTCCAGGGAGTCAGTGCCGGCGCGGAGAGCATCATGCCCGCGGGCGAATACGTCCTGCTCACCGTGAGCGACAGCGGCACCGGGATGGACGAGGAGACGCTGCGCCATCTGTTCGAGCCGTTCTTCACCACCAAGGCCCAGGGCAAAGGCACCGGTCTCGGGCTGGCCACGGTGTACGGCATCGTGAAGCAGAGCGGCGGCTTCATCTACGCCGACAGCGAGCTGCGCCACGGCAGCCGGTTCCGCATCTATCTGCCCAGGGTGGAGGGAGTGCTCGAGACCGCGGACGCTCCGGCCGTCACCGGGACCGCGGCCCGGGCCGAGGGCACCATCCTGCTGGTGGAGGACGAGGAGGCGGTGCGCCGGCTGGCCCGGCGGGTACTCGAGGGGGTGGGCTACCAGGTGCTGGAGGCGGCCAGCGGACCGGAAGCGCTGGTGCTCGCGGACGGCTGGCAGGGGAAGCTGGACCTGGTCGTGACCGATGTCATCATGCCCGGGATGAGCGGCCAGGAGCTGTCGGCCCGGCTGCGCGAGCGGCGTCCCGGTTTGCGCATCCTGTACGTGTCGGGTTACACCGACGACGCCATCCTGCAGCACGGCACCCTGCTACCCAATACCGCCTTCCTGCAGAAGCCCTTCTCACCCGGATCGCTTGCCCAGCGGGTGCGCGAGGTGCTGGCGCACTGATGGGGTCACATTGGCCACCTCCACGCCTCCCCTCCCCGGCAGCACGACGTCGGTGATCAACCGTACCACGCGCCCCTTCGCCGCAGTCGAGTCAGCGTCTTCGTCCAGCCCGAAGTACCAGGTGATTTGGTCCAGCAGCTCATCGTCGGTGGAGACGCCGGTGAGAATCGTCTCCGGATAGCCCGGCTCCACCAACACGTAACCAAATGGGTAGTCGAGGCCACTCAATCGAATGACGCGGCGGGGACCGTTCTCCAGTTCCACGATGAGCGAGTCCGCCGTGGTGGCCACCAGAGGGATCCCCTGGTCCTGCAAGAGCGGCGCAACCAGACCGGTGTAGGAACGGAAATCATCGAGCAGGTCGGCGCCCTCACCCTCCCGCAGCGTGTCGGAAGCGGGGAGCCAGAAGGCGACGACCGTCGCCTCACGAATGCGCGGCGCCTCCTCCAGTGGACGCGGCGGTGGCGCGGCGGTGCGCCGCTCGGGCCGCGGCGGGTCGGGCCGGCAGGCGGCCACGATAAAACAGACCAGCAGGAATTTGGACCGCACTCCCCCTCGTCGGCTCAGGTCCATCGCAGTACTCCCGAGATATCTAGCACGATGACCACCCATCGGGGCACGGCCAGATGGGGGAAGGTCGTGCGAGCCACGCCCCAGCCTGAGGGGGCTGTTGATCCCCAGGCCACCCCCGCCCCGGCCGGTATTCGGTCAGTTCAGTAAAGTAACAATGCAAGTGCATGCTTGCATGCTGGGTGAAGACTTGTTACTGTTGCCGCCGCCCAAGCCCGGCCCCCCGGCCGCCACGTGCTCACCCGAGTCGGAGCAGCAGCATGCGCCTCGCCCTCCCCCTCCTCCTAGGCCTTGCCGGGACCCTCACCGCGCAGGAACCGGTGACGATCCCGGCCTGGACCGTCACCCTCGGGGCCGGCGTCTTTGCCGGACCGAAGTACCCCGGGTCGGATGAGACTCGGGTACTGCCGCTGCCGATCGTCGGAGTCGACTACAAGAGCCGGGTGTTCCTGGGGGCCTCGCCCAGCGGAGTCGGTGCGGGGCTCGGGGTCAACCTGATCCGGACCCGGAGTCTGACCCTCACCACCGGACTCGGTGGCAGCGACTCACGGCCGGAGGACCGGGCCGACGCGCTGGCCGGCATGGACGACCGCCGCCTGGGCTTTTCCTCGGTCTCGGGGCTCAGCTATCAGCTCGGACCGCTGCAGGCGGGGGTGCTCTTCTCCGCCGGGCTGCGCGACAACGCCGGCCTGAGCGGTACGGGCAATCTCGCAGTGACGCTGCCACTCACCCGGAAGCTGTACTTCGGCCTTGGCGGCAGCCTGACCGTCGCGAACCAGGAGGCCATGGTCTACGACTTCGGTGTGAGCGAGGTGGAGGGAGCGAGACGCCGTGAGCTGATCGCCAATGGTGACCCGCGGCTCCGTGGAGACGAGGGCGGGGCCTATCACCCTTCGGGCGGGATACGTGAGGTGGGTGCCACGACCCATCTGGCATTCATGCTCTCGCCCAGGTGGAGTCTGTTCGGTTTCGGTGGCATGACCCGGTTGAGCGATGAGGCGGCGAAGAGCCCGCTGGTCCGGCGCCGCACCGGCTGGACCACCGGCGCCGGCTTCACCGTGAGGCCCTGACCATGCACGAGCGCAGTGGATTGAACAGTGATCCCGCCCGGTCTCCCGCTGCGGTGGACAGTACTACGGAGCGGATCCTCGCGGCGACGCTGCAGGTCTACACCGAGGCCGGGTTTCGCGGAACCACGACCCGGCGGATCGCGCAGGAGGCGGGGGTCAACGAGATCACGCTCTTCCGGCAGTTCGGCACCAAGGAGGCCCTGGTGAAGGCCGCGCTGTCGCGCACCTACGAGGCGGTCTTCCCGGCCGATTTGAACGAGCCGGTCGACCCCCAGGCCGAGTTGTACCAGTGGGCTATCGCCACCTACCGGCACTGGTACGCCGCACGCCATCTGATCTCGAAGGTGCTGGGCGACCTGGTCGAACATCCCGAGCTCGCCCCCGATATCTGCGAGGAGCCGAGCTGCAAGCATGCGATGCTCTCGGGCTTCCTCGACCGGCTGCGGCAGCGCGGGCTGGCAACCGGAGAGTTCAATCCGGACGCCGCCGCGGGCATGCTGCTAGGCTCGGTCTTCACGCACGCGATCTGGCGCGACCACTTCGCGAAGCCCGATTTGCCACCGCCGGAAGAGGTGGTGCGGCATTACGTCCAGCTGCTGCTCGCCTCCGTCGGATTCCGCCAGCCTCACGCGAAGGCACGGAAGGAGAAGGCATGAGAGCCCCTCGCATTCTCGGCGCTCTCCTGGCGCTCCGGTTCATGGCAGCCGCGTCCCCGCTGGCCGCGCAGCGACCGGTGCTGGACACCCTTCCCCAGGGCGCCTCGCTCTCGCTCGATGACGCGCTCCGGCTGGCCCTGCCGGCCAGCGAAGCGGTGGCCATTGCCCGGCAGGCGGTGGAGCGCGCACGGGGCGACGTTCAGCGCGCCCGGAGCGAGTTCTTCCCGCAGCTCAATGGAACCGCCTCCTACACCCGGACCCTCAAGTCGCAGTTCAGCCGGGTAGGGGGCGGGAAGTCCGACTCCACCGCCACGACCTCGTGCAATCGGTTTACCGGGGACCCGAGCCAGTCGGTCACGACCCGGCTCGATTCACTGGAGAGCGCGCTCAACTGCCTCACCGGGCTCAATCCGCTCGCCGCGTTCGGCAGCCTGCCGTTCGGCCAGAAGAACCAGTACCGGCTGGGGCTCGACGCTTCGCAGATCCTGTTCGCCGGCGGACGGATCCAGGCCCAGACCCGGGCCGCCCGCGCCTCGCAGCGCTCGGCCGAGATCGGGCTGTCGGCGCAGGAGGCACAGCTGACGCTGGATGTGACCCAGGCGTACTACGACGCCGCACTATCAGAGCGGCTGCTGCTGATCGCCCGGGGCACACTGCTGCTGGCCGACTCCACTTACGAGCAGACCCGGCTGGCCAAGCAGGTCGGCGCCCAGCCGGAATTCGACGTGCTCCGGGCGCAGGTCTCGCGCGACAACCAGCGGACCGCGGTGATTCAGCGCGAGTCGGACCGGGAGATTGCCTTGCTCCGCCTCAAGCAGTTGCTCAACCTGCCGCTCTCTCAGCCGCTGGCGCTCACCACGCCGGCGGACGACAGCATCCTCCCCGTGGTCCCGGCGCTCGACTCGGTGGTGAGCCGTACGGTCGACACCGCCACAGCGTCCCGCGCCCCGGTGCGGCAGGCGGAGGCCTCGGTCGATGAGCAGGAGCAGCGCCTTCGGGTGGCGCGGGCCGAGCGCTATCCGGCGGTGACCCTGTCGTCCAGCTTCGCGCGGCTCGGCTATCCCAGCGACGTGCTGCCCTCCTGGAACGACTTCGTCACCGACTGGACCGTCGGCCTCACGGTGAAGGTCCCCCTGTTCACCGGTGGCCGCATCGGCGGGAGCGTCAAGTCCGCCTCCGCCACGGCGGAGGATTCCCGGATCCGGCTGCGGCAGACCCGTGAGCGGGCGGCGGTGGATACCCGCACCGCGCTGGAGCGGCTCCGCGCCGCCGCCGCCGCCTGGGAGGCGAGTCAGGGAACCGTGGCCCAGGCGGAGCGGGCCTACGCCATTGCGGAGATCCGCTTTCGTGAGGGGATCTCCACCCAGACCGAGCTGGCGGACGCCCGGCTGGCATTGGAACAGGCCCGGGCAAATCGGGCCACTGCCGGTCGGGACCTGCAGATCGCGCGGGTTCGTGTGGCGCTGCTCCCCGAGTTGCCGCTGGCACAGGGGACGTAGGGCGGGAAGGCGGTCAGGCGGTCAGGCGGTCCGGCGGTCAGTGGGCCCGGTTGATGCACACACAAGGAACTCAGATGATGCGTAACCTGATCTTGACGCTGCTCACGCTGACCCTCGTCGCGTGCGGCAAGAAGGCCAAGCCTGCCGACACGAGCGCGGAGGACAACGCGGCCTGGGTGGGGAAGGAGAACATCGTGGTGGTCACCCGGCAGGACCTGCAGGTGGGCCCGACGGTCTCCGGCACCCTCGAGGCTGAACGCAAGGCCGTGGTGCGGGCCGAGCTGGGGGCGACGGTGGTGGCGGTGGGGGCGGAGCCGGGCCAGTCGGTGACCCGGGGCGCGGTGCTCGCGCGGCTGGATGACAGCGCCATTCGTGACGCCTACGAATCGAGCCGGTCCGCTCTCTCTTCCGCAGAGCTGAACGCCCAGATCGCGAGCCGGGAGCTGGAGCGGGCCCAGGCGCTCGTCGCTGCCGGTGCGGTGGCGGATCGTGACGTCGAGACCGCCCGGCTCTCCCAGACTGGCGCGCAGGCGCAGCTGGCCGAGGCCCGCTCCCGCCTCGCCACGGCGGGGAAACAGCTGGAGCGCACCGTCATCCGGGCGCCGTTCAGCGGGGTGGTAAGCGACCGGCCGGTGAGCCTGGGTGACGTGGTGCAGTCGGGGACCACCCTGTTCACCATCATCGACCCGGCTTCGCTCAAGTTCGAGGGGGCGGTTTCTGCCGAGGCGCTGAACGGCCTCAAGGTCGGCACTCCCGTCAGCTTCACCGTAGCGGGGGTTGGTACCATGGAGGGGCGGGTAACCCGGATCAACCCGGCGGTCGACCCGGCGACCCGCCAGGTGCGGCTGACGGTGGGGGTTCCCAACACCGGCGGCCGGCTGCCGGCCGGGCTCTTCGCCGAGGGGCGGGTGGCCACCAGCACCCGGTCCGGGGTGGTAGTGCCGAGCGGCGCGGTGGACCGCCGGGGCATCCGTCCCTTCGTGGTGCGGATCAAGAGCGGCCGGGTGGAGCGGGTGGAGGTAGCGCTGGGCCTGATCGACGACGTGCGGGAACAGATGGAAGTGCAGTCCGGGCTGGCCTCCGGCGACACCCTGCTGATCGGCGGGGCGCGTGGTCTCAGCGCGGGCACGCTGGTCCGGATCGGCAGTCCTTCGGAAATCTCCGGCGGCCAGGCGGCCGCCGTGCCGGCCAAGGAGTAGGCAATGCTCATCTCCGATTTCGCCATTCGCCGGCCGGTCATCACCATCGTCACGATGGTGGCGCTCTCGGTCTTCGGCATCGTGGCGCTGTTCAAGCTCAAGACCGACGAGTTCCCCGACGTGGCGCCGCCATTCGTGTCGGTGGGGATCCCCTACCCCGGCGGTTCACCCGACGCCGTCGAACGGGAGGTCCTGGAGCCGATCGAAGAGGTCATCGCCTCGATCAGCGGAGTCAAGAAGATGCAGGGCTCCGCCCAGGATGGCTTCGCCCAGATCACCATCGAATTCCAGTTCGAGAAGCCGTTGCTGGAGGCCACGCAGGACATCCGCGACGCCATCTCCACCATCCGGGCGGATCTGCCGGAGGAGATGAAGGAACCGATCATCAAGAAGCTGTCGGACACCGACCGCCCCATCGTGTCGCTGGCGCTGTCCTCGGAGACCCTCACCGCGACCGAGCTCACCCGGCTGGCGGACCCCGGCATCGCGCGGGAGTTGCGCTCCCTGGGAGGAGTGGCGGAGGTCAACGTCGTCGGCAAGCACGAGCGCGAGCTCACGGTGCTGCTCCGGCCGGAGGCGTTGCAGGCGGCCGGAGTGAGCGTGGCGCAGGTGGTGCAGGCGCTCCGATTGCAGAACGTCGCGGCGCCGGTGGGCCGGATCACGGCGGACTTCGAGGAGAAGAGCATCCGGCTGGCGGGCCGCCTGGCCGAGCCCCAGGACTTCCTCCGGCTGGTGGTGGCGGACCGCAACGGCC
>Ga0326731_1000419_pt1 | contig 10971 bp, 9 predicted proteins | sample MHFSIPfraction_FD_207645 | JGI IMG/M metagenome (GOLD analysis project Ga0326731, IMG submission 207645) | Lab enriched peat soil microbial communities from Michigan Hollow, Ithaca, NY, United States - MHF9FY SIP fraction | ecosystem: Environmental > Terrestrial > Soil > Wetlands > Peat | place...
GAATCGAGCGAGCAGCAGGGGCGGTCGGGCACGTCCTCGCCGTAGCAGAACAGCTTCAGCGTGGCGCCGATGACGTCGTACCCCTCCTCCACGAGCAGCGCCGCGGCCACGCTGCTGTCCACGCCCCCCGACATGGCCACCAGGACGCGGGACCGCCCGTCCGCCCGACCGCCCGACCGCCTCATCGGTGCAGCACCGCCGACAGCGACCGCACCTTCTCCACGATCTTGGGCAGCGCGGCGGTCAGCGTCTCCACGTCGGCGCTCGTGCTGCTGCGGCCGAACGAGAACCGCAGCGCCGAGACCCCCATCTCGCGCGGCACCCCCATCGCGGTCAGCACGTGCGAGGGCTCCACGGCGCCCGTGTTGCAGGCGGAGCCGGCCGAGCAGGCGATGCCGGCGAGATCCAGGTGCATCAGCATCGCCTCCGAGTCGGTGCCCGGGAGCGACACGTTCACCACGTGCGGGGCGCGCGTGCCGTCCCGCCCGTTGATGCGGGCGTCGGGGAACAGCGCCGCGAGCCGGGCCTCGAGCGCGCCGCGCAGGCCCTCGAGCCGGCGCGCCAGCTCCGCCTGCTCCGCCGCCGCCAGCTCCACCGCGCGGCCCAGCGCGATGATTCCCGGCACGTTCTCCGTCCCGGGGCGCAGCCCGAACTGCTGGCCGCCGCCGTGGATGATCGCTTCGATCGCGCGCCGGTCGCGCACCACCAGCGCCCCGATGCCCTTGGGGGCGCCGATCTTGTGGCCGGAGATGGTGATCAGGGTGCAGGGGACGTCGCGGACCGAGACGGGGACCTTCCCGAAGGCCTGGACGGCGTCGGTGTGGAAGCAGACGCCGGCGGCGCGACATCGCTCCGCGAGCCGGGCCACCGGCTGGATCGTCCCCACCTCGTTGTTCACCCACATCACGCTCACGATCGCCACGCCGCGCGCCAGCGCCGCCTCGAACGCCGGCTCGTCCACCGTGCCGTCGCCGCCTACGGGGAGCACGATCTCTTCGCCGCCCAGGTGGACGACCGCGTGGGCCGCGGCGAGGATCGCCTTGTGCTCGGTGGCGGCGACCGCCGCGCGGAACGGGCCGCCGCGCTCCCGCGCCGCCAGCGCCGCGCCGATGACCGCCAGATTGTCGGCCTCGGTCCCGCCCGAGGTGAAGATCACCTGGTTCGGCTCGGCGTCGAGCGCCTGCGCGACGAGGCGCCTGGCCTCCTCGATGCCGGCGCGCGCGGCGCGCCCGAAGCGGTGCGGCGACGAGGGGTTGCCGAACGCCTCGTCCCCGAGGTAGGGGAGCATGGCCTCCCGCACCTCGGGCCGCACCGGCGTGGTCGCCGCGTGGTCGAGATAGGTGATGCGTGCCGACATTATCGCGGGAATCTAGAGCTAGAGGCTCGACACGCCAAGCGTCAGCACGTCGTCCACCGCCATCGTTTCGTGCGTGAAGTACGGTTCCCCGTAGGTCGTCCGGATCAGCGAGCCGTAATGCGCCGACTGCACGCGGATCAGCTCGTAGAGATCCTGGCCCGTCGGGAAGATCTCGCCGGCCGCCTTCGCCCCGTCGAACTGCGAGCCGTAGCAGCGGATCGCCGCCATCTTGGCCGCGAACGCGTCGGAGATGTCCACCACGAACGACGGTTTCACCGGGTCCTCGCGGTAGGCGAGCGCGTACAGGACCTTGAACGGCCGGTGCGCCTCGACCCCCGGCTGGGGGGCGTAGCGCGCCAGCCCGGCGAGGTAGCAGGCGTCCCGCGCCAGCTCCGAGGCGATGCGGTGATCGGGGTGCCGGCCGATGGGATAGGGGAGGATCACGACGCGCGGCCGCAGCTCGCGCACCAGCTGCACCAGCCGCGCGCGGGCCGGCTCGTCGTTCGCCAGATGGGCGTCGGGGAGTCCCGCGTTCATGCGCACCTGCACGCCGAGCGCCCGCGCCGCGGCCTCGGCTTCGGCGGCGCGCAGCTCGGCCGACCCGCGCGTGCCCGACTCGCCCTGGGTGAGGTCGAGAATTCCCACCGTGTGACCCGCCCGCACGGCCTTGGCGAGCGTCCCGCCGCACGTCAGCTCGGCGTCGTCGCGATGCGCCGCGATGGCGAGCAGGTCGACGTTACTCATAGCGCAGCGCCTCCACCGGATCGAGCTTCGCCGCCCGCGTCGCGGGCATCACACCGAACACCAGGCCGATCACCACGGAGACGAGACAGGCGACCACGGCGCTCCACACCGGCACCCCGGAGCCCGTGCCGAGCAGCGCCTTCAACCCCTCGCCCAGTCCCAGTCCCACCAGGACCCCGATCAGGCCGCCCATCAGCGTGAGCGTCGCGGCCTCCACCAGGAACTGCCACAGGATCTCGCGCCGCGTCGCTCCGAGCGCCTTGCGCACCCCGATCTCGCGCGTCCGGTTGGTCACCGACACCATCATGATCGCCATCACGCCGATGCCGCCCACCATCAGCGCCACCGACGACAGGGCGAGCATCACGAGAAAGAACACGCTCGTGAGGTTGTTGAACACGTTGAGAATCTGATCCTGCGTGATGAGATCGAACGTGTTCGGCACGCCGGCCCGCAGTCCGCGCAGGCGGCGCAGCTGCAGCGTGACGGCGTCCATCGCCTGCGTCACGGAGACGCCGTCCCGCGGTTTCACCACGATCCACAGGGCGTTGGTCTCGTCGTAGCGGAACGAGCGGCGCGCCGTCTCGAACGGGAGGATCGCGGCGATTTGCTGGGAAGGCGGCTGGAAAATATTGTCCGGATTCTGGTACAACCCGATCACGCGCAGGGATTTCCCCGAGAGGCGCACATACTTCCCGATGGGATCCAACCGGCCGAACAGTTTGTCCGCCACCTGTTCCTCGATCACCACCACGGGGGCGCCGGAGCGCTCCTCGGAGCCGGTGAAGAACCGGCCGCGCGACAGCTGGCCGCCCTGGATCTCCATGTAGTGGTCGTCGGCGCCGAACTCGGTCATGATCTGCGTGCGCGCGCCCTGGTACTCCATGCGCTGGAACAGCTGCACCCAGGTGCCGGCGTAGTGCACGTCCGGCAGCCGGGCGAGCGCCTCCGCTTCCTCCGGCTTGATCACCGGGCGGATGCGCACCTCCTTGGGCAGCGCGTCCGGGTTGAGCGGCGTCTGCGAGAAGAAGCGCACGACGTAGAACGTCGTGGGCCCGGCCACCTCGATCGTGTTGATGATCTGGTCGCGGATGCCCTGGACGATGGACGCCATCGCCATCACCGTCGCCACGCCGATCACGACGCCGAGCATCGTGAGCGCCGAGCGCAGCTTGTTGTTGCGCAGCTGGTCGAAGGCGATGCCGAGGCCTTCGGCGAGAGAGTGGAGCTTCACGTCTCGGCCCGCAGCGCGACCACGGGGTCGAGGCGCGCCGCGCGTGCCGCCGGATACACCCCGAACAGCACGCCAACCCCGGCGCCGAGCGAGATCGCCACCAGCACCGACCAGAGGGTGACGCGGGCGGGCAGGGGGGTGGCCGCGCTGATCAGCCCCGCCAGTCCGGCGCCCGCGCCCAGCCCGAGCAGTCCGCCCAGCACCGACAGGGTCACCGCCTCGGCCAGGAATTGGCGCAGGATGTCGCGGCGGCGCGCGCCGAGCGACTTGCGCACCCCGATCTCCCGCGTGCGCTCGGTCACGCTCATCAGCATGATGTTCATGATCACGATCCCGCCCACGACGATCCCGATCGCCACCACGGCGGGGATGACCGTGAAGAGCACCCGCGTCAGGTTCTTCCAGAACGACACCAGGGCGTCGGCGGTATCCACGGTGAAGTCGTTCTCCTCGCCGGGCCGCAGCCGGTGCGCGATGCGCATCGCCTCCTCGGCCCGGGCCATGCCGCCCGCGACCGAGACCGGGTCGTACATCTTCACCGAGATGACCGAGGTCTGGCGCCGTCCGTACATCGCCTCGAACGTCGTGAGCGGCAGCATCACGAACCCGTCCCAGGAGTTGCCGAGCACCGTCCCTTTCTTCGCGACGACGCCCTTCACCGTGAACTGCTCGCCGTGCACCCGGATCCGCTGCCCCACGGCGAGCGCGACGTTGCCGTCGAACAGCTTGTCCGCGATGTCGTAGCCCAGCGCGGCCACGGAGCGCCGCTCGCGCACGTCGACGTCGCTCAGCGCTTCGCCCGCCGCATACTCGTAATCCTGGACCGTCTGGAACGGCGCCGTGACGCCGAACACGAAGGCGTCCCCGACGGTCCGGTTGCGCCACACCACGTCCGCCAGCGGCGTGGGCCACCCCGACTGCAGCGCGATGGCCCGCGCGTCGGGCAGCGCCCGCTGGACGTAGGGCACGTCCTCCGGCGCGATGATCGGCCGGCGCTGGATCGCGCGCCAGTCTTCGTCGTCGATCAGCCCGATGGCGATCGGGGTGCGGCGCACCTGGAACGCGTTCACGCCCACGATGGCGCCGCCGATGCGGTCGCGCACGTAGGCGTTCATCCCCTGGATCACCGCCACCACGGCCACGAGGAAGGCGACCGACACGATGATCCCGACCAGCGTGAAGAACGAGCGGAGCTTGTGGCTCCACGCGGCTTGGAGGGCCATGAGGATGGCTTCGGTGAGCTGCATGATCCTGGAAAGTTAATTGGAGGTAGTGCGGGTTCGGGGATGTGGGGATGTGGGGATGTGGTCCGTGACAGTGCAAACCGGAGATTCCGACCTCACCGTCAGGTACCACTTCCCCACAGCCCCACGCCCCCGTCTCTTACTCGTATCGCAACGCTTCCACCGGATCCAGCCGTGCCGCCCGGCTGGCGGGATAGAGCCCGAACCCGACGCCGGTGAACGCCGAAGCGCCGAGCGCCGCGACGATCGACCAGATCGGAACGTGCGCCGGGATCGGCGTGACGCGCGACAGCAGGAACGCGATGCCGCCGCCCACGATCATGCCCGCCGCGCCACCCACGAGGGTGAGTGTCGACGCCTCGACCAGGAACTGCCACAATATGGCGCTGCGGGTGGCGCCGAGCGCCTTGCGCACGCCGATCTCCCGCGTGCGCTCGGTCACCGAGATCATCATGATCGCCACCACGCCGACGCCGCCGACCATCAGGCCGATGGACGACAGCACCAGCATCACGAGGAAGAACATCCCCGTCACCTGGTTCCACGACTCGAGCAGCTTGTCCTGGGTGACGATGGAGAACGTGTTGTCCTCGTCCGGTCTCAGGCCCCGCATCGAGCGCAGTGTCGCCACGACCTCGTCCATCGACTGCTGCTGCGTGTAGCCGGGCGCCGGCGCCACCGCGAGGCGCATCCATCCCTTGAGATACGGCACGTACTTCCGGAACGCGCCGTGCGGCACGCCCGCGAACGGCGGCGCGGCGCCGCTGAACAGGTTGGGCGGCTGGCGGTACACGCCGATCACGGTGAACGGCGTCCCCGCGATCTTGATCACCTGGTCGATCGGGTCGCGGCCGCGGAACAGCTGGGTGGCGAGCTTCTCGTTGATGACGGCCACGGGGGCGTTGGCGAGATCCTCCATGCGGGTGAACGTCCGCCCCGGGTACACGTCGCCGCCGTTCACCTCCACCCATTGCGACGACAGTCCTGCGAGGAACACCGACTCGAGGCGACGGTCCTCGAACTCGACGGCTGTCTGGCTTTCCTCGCGGCTCGTCACGTAGCGCACGCTCGGCAGCTCGGCGATCCGGGTCACCTCGAGGTCGCTGATCGGCGGATTGCGCCGCCACGGCGCGTTCTCGCTGCCGTTGTCCACCACCACGCCCGCCTGGAAGAAGCGCCACACCAAAAACGTGCGCGGCGCGATCTGCTCGAAGATGTTCGACACGCTCTGGTTGATGCCGCTGATCATCGCGGCGATCACCATCACCACCGTGACGCCGATGGCCACGCCCAGGATCGTCAGGGCCGCCCGCGCCTTGTTGGCGCGCAGACTGTCGAGGGCGATGCCGACGCCTTCGAACAGGGGGGTCATATTTCCTGCCGCAGTGCCGTGATGGGATCGAGTCGCGCCGCGCGGCTCGCCGGGTACACACCTGCGATGATCCCGACGCCCGCCCCGAGCACCACGCCCACGACGATGGACCACGGCGCCACCGCCGCGGGCAGCGGCGTCAGCGCCGCCACCGCGCTGGCGAGTCCCAGCCCGGTGCCCACGCCGGCCGCGGCGCCGAGCGTGGCGAGCGTGGCCGATTCCACGAGGAACTGCCGCAGGATGTCGCGCCGCCGCGCGCCGAGCGATTTGCGCAGCCCGATCTCCCGCGTCCGCTCCGCCACCGCCATCAGCATGATGTTCATGATCACGATGCCGCCCACCACGAGCGAGATCGCCACCAGCCCCGGCAGCGCCACGAACAGCACGCGGCTGATCTTGTTCCAGAAGTCCAGTACCTCATCAGCCGTCTCCAGGGCGAAGTCGTCGTCGGCGCGGGGCCGCAGGTGATGGCGGCTGCGCATGATGCCCTCCGCCTCCGACATCGCCCGCCGCATCTCCGCCTGTGACGCGGCCTTCACCACCAGCGCACCCACCACCCGCGGCGGGCTGACCCAGCGCTTCAGATCGGACGTGGCCGGGGCCACCACGAACTTGTCGAGCGACATCCCGAACAGGTTGCCCTGTTTCTCGACGACCCCGATCACGCGGTAGGGGAGGTCGAAGATCTTCACCTCGCGGCCCAGTGGATCCCGGCCTTCGAACAGCTTCTCCGCCAGCTCGCTCCCCAGCACCGCCACGGGGGCGCCGACCGCCACTTCCTGGGGCGTGAACGGGCGACCCCGCTCGACGGTGAGCGAGCGGATGGCGAAGTAGGGCGCGGTCGCGGCGGTCACCTGCACGCCCGCCACCTGTTTCCCTTCGGCGGACAGGGTCGCCCCCGCCCCCGATTCCCACGCGGTGGTCACGGGCACGTGGATGCCCGCCGCCACCGCCTCGGCATCCTCGTAGGTGATCTGCGGCCGGCGCCGCCACACGCGCCACGTCGAGTCGGTGACGTTGCCGATCTGGACGTCGGGAAACTGCCGCAGCCGGAACGTGTTCACCCCGAGGATCGTCCCGGCGAACTTGTCGGTCATGTAGCGGTTCATGCCCTGCACGACCGACACCACGGCGATGAGGAACATGACGCCGATGAAGACGCCGATGATCGAGAAGGCGCTCTTCAGCTTCTGGGTGCGAAGCGTCTGGAAGGCGAGGCGGACGGCCTCGAAGAAGGGCATGGACTACAAGCTACTCGTACCGCAACGCTTCCACCGGATCGAGCCGCGCCGCCTTGCTGGCGGGATAGATGCCGAACAGGAGGCCGGTCGCCGCTGCGGCGAACAGGGCGGCCACCACCGACCCGACCGGCACGTGGGCCGGCAGCGGCGTCACGGCCGAGACGCCGAAGGCGACGAGCGCTCCCAGCACCATGCCGACCATCCCGCCGACGAGCGTCAGGGTCGCCGCCTCCACCAGGAACTGCCACAGGATCTCGCGCCGCGTGGCGCCCAGCGCCTTGCGCACGCCGATCTCCCGCGTCCGCTCCGTGACCGAGATCATCATGATCGCCACCACGCCGATGCCGCCCACCATGAGGCCCACCATGGAGAGGACGATCATGAGCACGCGCACCATCCGCGTGGAGCTGTTGAATACTTCCAGGTACTTCTCCTGTGTCACCACATCGAAGTTGTTCGGCTGGCTGGGCCGCAGGCCGCGCATGGCGCGCATCGCCACCGTGACGTCGTCGAGGGCGCGCTGCACCGTCACGCTCTCGGCCGGCGTCACGAGGAAGTCCATCCAGCCTTTCCAGTACGGGACGTTCTTGACCAGCGTGCCGTAGGGGATCAGCGCTTCCGGCCGGTCGCCCTCGCCGAACAACCCCGTGGGCGGATTGTAGACGCCGATCACCTCGTAGGGGAGGCTGGCGATCTTCACCCGGCGGCCGATCGGGTCGAGCCGTCCGAACAACAGGTCGGCGAGCTTCTGATTGACCACGACCACCGGACTGTTGGCCTTGTCTTCGATGTGCGTGAAGGAGCGTCCCGGGTAGACGTCGCCTCCCGCCACCTTGGGCCAGTCGGCGTCGCGCCCCTGGATGGAGACGGCCGAGACCCGCTTGGGCCCGTATTCCATGTCGGCCGAGGCGTTCTCGTCTACCACCACGAAGCTGACGGAGGGCAGCTGCTCGAGCCGGTCGGCCTCGTCCACGGTGAGCGGCGGGCGGCGGCGCCACGGGTTGGGATCGTCGGGATCCTCCGCCTGGGCGCCGCCCCAGAAGCGTCCCACGTAAAACGTCTTCGGCCCGAGGGACTCGAGCATGTCGGTGAGTCCCTTGTCGAATCCGCTGATCAGGGCGCCGATGACCATGACCACCATCACGCCGATCGCCACCCCGAGGATCGTGAGCGCCGCGCGCGCCGTGTGGGCGCGCAACGAGGCGAGGGCGATGCCGGCGCTTTCGAGCAGCGGCGTCATCGGCTACTCCTGCCGCAGCGCGGCAATGGGGTCGAGGCGCGCCGCGCGGCTCGCGGGGTAGACGCCGGCGAGCACCCCGACGCCGCCGCCCAGCACCACACCGAGCACGATCGAGAGCGGTGAGACGGTGGCGGGGAGCGGCGACGCGACGTTGAGCAGGATCGACAACAGGATGCCCGTCGCGATCCCCAGGGCGCCGCCCAGCGTGGCGATCAGGGCCGACTCCGCCAGAAACTGTCGCAGGATGTCCGATCGTCTGGCGCCGAGGGATTTGCGGATGCCGATCTCCCGGGTCCGCTCCGCCACCGCCATGAGCATGATGTTCATGATGACGATGCCGCCGACCACGAGCGAGATCGTCACCAGGCCCGGCCCGATCACGAACAGAATACGCTGGATGCCCGCCCAGAAGTTGAGCACGCCCTCCGAGGTCTCGAGCACGAAATTGTCGCCCTGGGCCGGACGGAGGTGGCGCCGGCTGCGCATGATGCCTTCCGCCTGATCCATCGCGTTGCGCATCTGCTCGATGGAGGTCGCCTTCACGATCAGGGCGTCCACGATGCCCGGCGGGTTCACCAGGTCCTGGACCGGGGAGCGGGCCGGGGCCACGGCGAAGCGGTCGAGCGAGAAGCCGAACAGCTTGCCCTGCTTGGCCACGACGCCGATGACGCGATAGGGCTCACCCCGGATCCGCAGCGTCTTGCCGAGCGGATCGCGGCCGGCGAACAGCTTGTCGGCCACCTCGTACCCGATGACGACCACCGGCACGCCGCGGCGCGCCTCCTGGGCCGAGAACGCCCGGCCCTGCTCGATCGTGAGGTTCTTGATCTCGAAATAGCGCTCGGTGGCGCCGGTCACCTGGGCGTCGCGGACCTGCTTCCCGTTCGCCTCGATCGTGATGTTGTCGGAGGACTGCCACGCCGTGAGCACCGGAACGGTGATCCCGGCGGCGACCGCCTGGGCGTCGCCGAACGTGATGCGCGGCCGGCGCGCCCAGGCGCGCCAGGTCGAGTCGTCCACGTTGGGCGTGAAATCGGGGCGGCGGCGCAGGTGGAACGTGTTCACGCCGATGATCGTGCCGGCGAACTTGTCCACCATGTACTGGTTGATGCCGTTGACGATCGACCAGGCGCCGATCAGGAAGGTGACGCCGACGAAGACGCCCAGGAGCGCGAACCCGCTCTTCAACTTCTGCGCGCGGATTTGCATGACGGCGAGCCGCAGCGCTTCGAGCGGGTTCATCGGGTTACTCGTATCGCAGCGCTTCGACTGGATCGAGTCGCGAGGCCCGGTTCGCGGGGTAGATACCGAACACGACGCCGGTGAGCGCGGCGGCCACGAGCGCCGCCGCGATGGAGGCGATCGGCACGTGCGCGGGAATCGGCGTCGCCACCGCCAGGAGCAGCGCCACGAGTCCGCCGCCGATCATGCCGACGATGCCGCCGACGAGGGTCAACGTCGCGGCCTCGACCAGGAACTGCCACAGGATCGCGCGGCGCGTGGCGCCCAGCGCCTTGCGCACGCCGATCTCCCGCGTGCGCTCGGTCACCGAGATCATCATGATGGCGACGACGCCGATGCCGCCCACCATCAGGCCGACGCCCGACAGCGCGAACATGACGAAGCGCACGATCGCCGTCGTGCTGGCCACGCTCTCGAGGATCTTCTCCTGGCTCACGACGGCGAAGTTGTTGTCCTGCCCCGGTCGCAGGCTGCGGCGCAGCCGCATCGCTTCGGTGACGTCCTCCATCGCCTGCGACGTCGTCGCCGCGTCGGTCGGGCCCACCAGGATGTCCATCCAGCCGCGCCAGTAGTCCACGTATTTCACCAGCGCGCCGTGCGGAATGACGACCTCGGGCGAGGGCTGGCCGCCGAACAGCTGCGGCGGCGGATTGAACACGCCGATCACGGTGTAGGGCATCCCCTGGATCTTGATGCGGCGGCCGATCGGGTCGATCTGGTCGAACAGCAGCTCGGCGGCCTTCTGATTGATCACGACGACCGTACTCGCCGCCTCGTCCTCCACTTCGGTGAAGGAGCGGCCCGGCGACACGTCGCCGCCGGCGACGTTGGGCCACGCGGCGCTGCGGCCGTGGATCTGGACGTTTTTCTGGGTCTTCGCCCCGAAGGTGACGTCCCCCTGTCCGCCCTCGTCGAGGGCGACCCAGGCCACGGAGGGCAGTGCCGCGACCGCGCGCGCGTCCTCGATCGAAAGCGGCGGATTGCGCCGCCACGGGCTCATCTCGTCCGAGCCGTCGGAGATGTTCACCCCGCCCTGGAAGAAGCGCCCCACCCAGAACGTCTTGGGCCCCGACTGCTCCAGCATGTCGGCGATGCCCTTGTTGAACCCGGAGATGACGGCGCCGATCACCATCACCACCATGACGCCGATCGCGACGCCGAGGATCGTGAGCGCCGCGCGCGCCTTGTGGGCGCGCAACGAGGTCAGGGCGATGCTGGCGCCTTCGAGCAGGGGGGTCATGGGCTCATTCCTGGCGCAGGGCCACGATCGGATCGAGTCGCGCCGCACGGCTCGCGG
>Ga0326731_1000420_pt1 | contig 10943 bp, 7 predicted proteins | sample MHFSIPfraction_FD_207645 | JGI IMG/M metagenome (GOLD analysis project Ga0326731, IMG submission 207645) | Lab enriched peat soil microbial communities from Michigan Hollow, Ithaca, NY, United States - MHF9FY SIP fraction | ecosystem: Environmental > Terrestrial > Soil > Wetlands > Peat | place...
ATGTCGCTCGCGAACGTGTCGAGCTGAGCGCGCTCGGCGTCCGTGAGCTCGCCGAGCTCGCTCGGCATCATGATCGCGGCTCGGATCAGTTGGCCGGTCTTGCGGCGGTGGATGTCCTCGAGCGCGTCCTCGTCGAGCTTCTTGCCTTCGGCCTCGAGGTCGAGCATCTGGCCGCCGACCATGCCTGCCGGGCCGACCGCGCGGGCGAGCCACGAGATCACTTTGACCTGCCGCTCGGGTCTGGCGGCAAGCCCCGGGTCGTTGCAGAGGATCTCGAACGCGAGCGCCTGCAGCGCGTCGCCGGCGAGGATCGCCGTGGCCTCGTCGAATCGAATGTGCGTCGTCGGACGGCCGCGGCGCAGGTCGTCGTCGTCCATCGCCGGCAAGTCGTCGTGCACGAGCGAGTACGCGTGGACGAGCTCGATCGATGCCGCAATGACGTCGACCTGCTGTTCGCCGACGCCGCAGAGCTCGCCGCTCGCATATGCGAGCAACGGCCGCACGCGCTTCCCGCCGCCGAGTACCGAGTACTCCATCGCGGAGCGAAGTCGTGGGGGAACGTGGGCGGCGCTGCGCAGGATCTTGGCCAGCTCCGCGTCGACGCGCTTGCGGTAGTGATCGAGCCGCGCCGCAAACTCGCCGCTCGAGGCCCGTGCTATCATAGCCCGTCATCCTAACACCGAAGCGGCGCGCACGGCGCAGGCATCCGTGAACACCGAATCGAGCCGATCTACTAGCTCCGCTACCGACGATCTCGCCTATCAGGCACATATTCTTCCGGGCGTCTCGCGAACGTTCGCGTTGACGATCCCGGTGTTGCCGGAGCGGCTTGCGCAGGTGATGACCAACGCGTATCTGCTCTGCCGTCTCGCGGACACGATCGAGGACGACGTCGGCCTCGACGCGGCGCAAAAGTCGGCGTTTCACAAGCGATTCGTCGCGGTCGTGAAAGGCGACGAGCCGGCCGAGCCGTTTGCGGCGGCGCTGCTGCCTCTTTTGTCCGATCGCGTGCTGCCGGCCGAGCGCGACCTCGTCGTCAACGCCGCGGCCGTCATGCGCGTGACGCACAGTTTCTCGCGGCCGGAGCGCGACGCGCTGAATCGCTGCGTCGGCGTGATGTGCGTCGGGATGCCCGAGTTCCAGCGCAGCAAGAGCCTCCGCGGCCTCGCCAACCTCGGCGAGCTCGCGTCGTATTGCTACTTCGTCGCGGGCGTCGTCGGCGAGATGTGCACGGAGCTCTTCTGCCAGTATTGCCCGGACATTGCGAAGCACCGCGACGCGATGATGCGTCTCGCCGTATCGTTCGGTCAGGGTCTGCAGATGACCAACATCCTGAAGGACATCTGGGACGATCGGCAGGCGAACGCGTGCTGGCTGCCGCGCTCGGTGTTTCCGGGCGGCAACTTCGATTTCGAGCACCTCGAGCAGCTGCACACGACGGGCGCATTCAAGGAAGGCCTCGACGAGCTCGTCGGCCTCGCACACGCCCATCTGCGCAACGCGCTCGAGTACACCACGATGATTCCGAAGCGCGAGACCGGCATTCGGCGGTTCTGCCTTTGGGCGATCGGTCTCGCCGTGCTGACGCTGCGCAAGATCCATCGTAACCCGACGTTCCACTCGGGCAACGAGGTCAAGGTGTCGCGTCGCACCGTCAAGGCGACCGTGTTCGCGACCAATCTCACGCTGATGAGCAATCGGGCGTTGCGCATGATCTTCGCGCGCGCGGCCGACGGCTTGCCGCTCGCGAGCCACTCGGCGACGAGCGTCGGCGAGGTCGTCGCGGCGCTGCCGGGCGGCCGTATCGATGCCGGCTAGCGGCCGCGAGGCGGCCGCTCCAGCTGCTACCTTCGCCGTGATCGTGGCGCTCGGCGTCGAGCGCGCGGCGCTGCGCGCGCGCGCCGAGCGCGATCCGCCGCTCGGCATCATCCAAAGTGGCCCGGGGCCGGAGCGCGCCGCGAGCGCCGCGACGGCCGCGCTAGCGGCGGGCGCGAGCGGGCTCGTCTCGTTCGGCCTCGCGGGCGCGCTGCGCGCGCAGCTCGCTCCGGGCGCGGTGCTCCTGCCGCGGCGCGTTCGCTCGATCGCGGGAACCTCGTTCGACGCGGATCCGGAATGGCATGCTGCGCTCGCCGGGGCCGTGCGCGACCTCGGCTTCGCGCCCGCGTTCGACGACTTGCTCAGCGTCCCGTCCGCGCTCACCACGGCAGCCGAGAAGGCCCAGTTGGCGGCCGGGGGCGCGGCGGCCGCGGACATGGAATCTGCGGCGATCGCCGCCGTCGCGGCTCGCGCCGGCGCGCGTTTCGTCGCGTTGCGCGTCGTCGTCGACGCCGCGGGCGACGAGCTGCCCGCGGACGTCGAGCGTTGGATCGACGAGCGCGGCGAGCGGAGGATCAGCGCCGCGCTCGCGGCTGCGCTTCATCCAGCGCAGTGGCGCGGGCTGTGGATTCTCGCTCAACGCTATCGGGTGGCGCGCCGCGCGCTCGTGCGGCTCGCGCCGATCGTCTCGGACGCTCGGTTCGGCTCCGGCGCGCCGGCCGCGCGCCGCGCTGCGTCGTAGGCGGGCTCGTGTCCGAGGTCGCAGATCACATCGGCGATCGTCTCTCGCGCGTGGTCGGCGCGATCTTGCGCTGGCGCAAGCTCGCGATCGTCGTGCTGCTCGCGGGCGCCGTCGCGTCGATCTGGTATGCGGCGCACCACCTCGGTGTGAACACCGACACGACGACCATGATCTCGCCTGAGCTCGCTTGGCGGCAGAACTTCAACGAGTACCGCGAGGCGTTCCCCGCGCGCGACCGGAATCTCTTGATCGTGATCGACGCGCGCACGCCCGCGCACGCCGACGCGTTCGCGGCGAAGGTGCTCGCCGAGCTACGCCGCGAGCCCGATCTCTATCACTCGATCCTGCTGCAAGGCGAGGGCGAGTTCTTCGCGCGCAACGGCCTCTTGTATTTGCCTCTCGCGCAGCTCGAGCAGCTCTCGGACCGGCTCACGGCCGCGCAGCCGCTCTTGGGACTCTTGCATGCACGCTTCGACGGGGCCGCGGTGCTCGACGTCGCGGCGCGCACGCTCGCGCCGGAAGCCGCGCAGGCCGGAGACGCCTCCGCGGCCGCACCGCTCTACGCGGAGCTTACGCGCGTGCTCGAGGAATCGCGCACGGCGGCACCCGAGCCGCTCGCCTGGGGCAAGCTGATCTCGACCGGCGCCGCGCAGCAGCAGAGCACACGGCGGCTCATCGTGCTCCAGCCCTCGGTCGACTTCGGCAAGATCCAACCGGCGAAAGCCGCGATCGACGGGGTCCGGGGGATCGTCGCGCGACTCAACGCCGCCGAGGCCGAGCGCGTCACGGTGCGGCTCAGCGGCAGCGTCGCGATGGAGCACGAGGAGCTCGCGAGCGTGACCACCTCGGCCGGAATCGCCGGCATCGCAACGCTGCTCTTGGTTTGCGGCGTGCTCTATGCCGCGCTGCGCTCGTGGCGTCTGCTCGCGATATCGGTGGTCGCGCTGTTCGCGGGGCTGGCGTACACGGCCGCGTTCGCCGCTGCGACCGTCGGTCACCTGAATCTGCTCTCGATCACGTTCGTCGTGCTCAACGTCGGACTCGGCGCCGACTACGTGATCCACGTGCTGCTCCGTTACCGCGAGCTCGTCGCGGAGGGCTACGCGGCCGAGCCGGCGTTGCGGAAGTCGATGCGCGGCGTCGGCTCCTCACTGCTGCTCGCCGCGTTCACGACGGCCGCGGGGTTCTACGCGTTCATCCCCACGCAATTCCGCGGCGTCGCGGAGCTCGGCTGGATCGCGGGCACCGGCGTCTTCTTCGGCTTTCTCGCGGCCACGACGCTATTGCCCGCGCTCGTGGCGCAGTTCGCATCTTCGCTGCGCGTGCAGAGCGCACGAACGCTGCTCGACCCGCGGATCTTCGTGCCGTTCAACCGGCGCCCGCGCGCGGTGCTCGGCGTCGCGGCGGTCGTGATCGTCGCGTCCGCGGTCGCGCTGCGGTGGGTCTCGTTCGACAGCAATCCGATTCACTTGCGCGATCCGCGAAGCGAGTCGGTCAAGACGCTACTCGAGCTCGCGGCCAGCGGCGACGCGCAGCTGCTGAACCTCGAGGCCGTCGCGCCGGACCACGCGACCGCGACCGAATGGGCATCTCGCTTGCGCGGGCTACCCGAAATCCGCAACCTGATCACGGTCGACTCGCTCGTGCCGAAGGACCAGGACGAGAAGATCGCCGTGCTCGACGATCTCAAGCTCGTCATGGGCCCTTCGTTCGCACAGCTCGAAAGGGCTCCCGAGGACCCAGTGCGTCTCGCCTCGTCGCTCGCGGCTCTCGAAAAAGCGTCGGCCGAACGGCGCGACGCGGCGCCGCTGCATGCGGCCGTGGCGGGCTTGCGGGCCTCGCTCGCGGCCGCGCCGCCCGAGGATGCGACGCGGCGGCTGGCCGCGCTCGATCGCGCATTGACCGAGGAGCTGCCCCCCGACCTCGCACGTCTCGCGTCGGGTCTCGAGGCGCGCAGGTTCGGCCGCGACGCGTTGCCCGAGGAGCTCGCGTCACGCTATGTCGGCTCGAACGGCCGCGAGCTCGTCGAGATCACGCCGGCCGAGGACGTGAGCGACAACGCGGCGGCGCGCCGCTTCATCGCGGCGGCGCGCAGCGTCGTCGCGAAAGTGACGGGCCCGCCGGTCGTCTATCAAGAGGCGTCGAGCACGGTCGTACACGCGTTCGAGCTCGCGCTCGCGTACGCGTTCACGATGGTCAGCGCGATCATTTTCATCGTGCTGCGCCAGTGGCGGCAAACGCTGCTCGTGGTCGTGCCGATCGCGCTCTCCAAGCTGGTGACCGCGGCCGTCGCGGTGGCGATCGGCATGCCGTTCAACTACGCGAACATCATTGCTCTGCCGCTGCTCGTCGGCTTCGGCGTCGACAGCGGGATTCACGTCGTGCATCGGATGCAGACGGACACGGCCGAGCAGCTGTTTGACACGAGCGCGATGCGAGCGGTGTTCGCGAGCGGCCTTACGATCGTCGCGAGCTTCGGCATGCTCGCGTTCTCGGCGCACGTCGGTACCGCGAGCATGGGCGTGATGCTCACCGTCGGCCTCTGCGTCAGCATGGCGTTCACGCTGATCGCGCTGCCTGCGTGGTTGAAGGTGCGCGGGGCGCGGGCGCGGTCGGCGGCGCAAGCGTGAGCTCGGCCACGAATCTCGTCACCGGCGCGAACGGGTTCTTGGGCGCCGCGGTTGTGCGAGCGCTGCTCGCCGAGGGGGAGCGCGTGCGCGCGTTCGTGCGTCCGCACAGCGACCGGCGCAATCTCGTCGGCCTCGACGTCGAGATCGCCGAAGGGGATCTGAACGACCGTGGGTCGCTGCGAGAAGCGGCGCGCGGCTGCGGCGCGGTGTTTCACGTCGCGGCCGACTATCGTCTTTGGGTCGTCGATCCGGCGCCGATGTACAGGACGAACGTGGAGGGCTCGTTGAACGTGCTCGCGGCCGCGGCCGACGCCCAAGTCGAGCGCGTCGTCTACACCTCGAGCGTAGCCGTGCTCGGCATCAAGCGCGACAAGACGCCGGCCGACGAGACGACGCCGGTGACGCTCGATCAGATGATCGGAGTGTACAAGCGCTCGAAGTTTCTCGCCGAGGAGGCCGTAGCCCGGCGCGCGAGGGAGCTCGCTCTAAACGTCGTGATCGTGAATCCTTCGACGCCAATCGGCCCGGGCGACGTGAGGCCGACGCCGACAGGCCGCGTGATCCTCGATGCCGCGGCGGGCCGGATGCCGGCGTACGTCGACACCGGGCTCAACGTGGTCCATGTCGACGACGTTGCCCGCGGGCATCTGCTGGCGCTAAGGTTCGGCCGGCGCGGTGAGCGCTACATTTTGGGCGGCCGGGATTTGAGTCTCCGCGAGATCCTGCAGCTCGTCGGCGAGCACACGGGACGGCCCGCGACCAACGTGCGGCTCCCGCACTGGGCCCTGTATCCGATCGCGGTCGTTGGCGAGGCGGTCGCGCTCGTCACGAAGCGCGAGCCGCGCGCGACGCTCGACAGCGTGCGGATGGCCAAGAAGCACATGTATTTCTCGAGCGCGAAAGCCGAGCGCGAGCTCGGGTATCGCTGGCGGCCGGCTCAAGCTGCGATCGCGGATGCGATCGACTGGTTCAAGAGCCATGGATACTTCTAAGCGGGCAGCGAGCGCGCGAGCGCGCGCCAATTTCGCGCTCGTGAAGTACTGGGGCAAGGCCGACGCGCGGCTCAACGTGCCTGCGGTCGGCTCGATCTCGATCACGCTCGATGCGCTTTGGTCGGATACGGAGGTCGAGTTCGACGAGCGGCTCGCCGCCGACGAGCTGTCGCTCGACGGTCAGCGCCGTGCCGATCAGCTCGCGAAGGTGTCCGCGTGCCTCGACCTGCTTCGTGAGCGCGCGGGCATCCGCTTCCGCGCCCGCGTCACGAGCTCGAACAACTTCCCGACGGGCGCGGGCCTCGCGTCGTCCGCGTCGGGCTTCGCGGCCCTCGTGACGGCCGCCGCGGGCGCGCTCGATCTGAAGCTCTCCCTGCGCGAGCTCAGCGTGCTCGCACGCCGCGGCTCGGGCTCCGCCGCGCGGTCGCTGTTCGGCGGCTTCGTCGAGATGCGTGCGGGTCACGCGCCCGACGGCGCCGACAGCTTCGCGGAGCCGCTGCTCGGCGCCGCCGAGTGGCCGCTCGAGGTCGCGATCGCGGTCACGGCGAAGGGCGAGAAGGAGGTCGGCTCGCGCAGCGGCATGGAGCGGTCCGCCGATTCCTCTCCTTACTATCCGGCCTGGGTCGCGACTCAAGGAAACGACTTGCGCGCGGCGCGCGACGCGATTCGCACCCGCGACTTCGCGGCGCTCGCCGAGGTCTCGGAGCGCAACTGCTTCAAGATGCACGCGGCCGCGCTAGCCGCGACGCCGCCGCTGCTCTACTGGAACGGCGCGACGGTCGAATGCGTGCACGCGATCCGCCGCTTGCGCGCCTCGGGTGTGCCGGTCTTCTTCACGATCGACGCGGGCCCGCAAGTGAAGGCGATTTGTCTCGCCGAGGCGAGACCCCGCGTCGAGGCAGCGTTACGCGACGTGCCCGGCGTGCTCGACGTGCTGTCGAGCCGGCTCGGGCCCGGCGCGGAGTTGCGCTGAGTGCGGCTCGAGGCGCGCGCACCGGGCAAGCTCGTCGCGCTCGGTGAGTACGCCGTGCTCGAGGGCGCGCCGGCGCTCGTGCTCGCGATCGATCGCTATGCCGTCGCCACGCTCGAGCCGAGCCGCGACGGCGAGTGCCATCTCAGAACGCGGATGGCCGAGCAGAGAGACCGCTCGTTCCCCGTCGCCGCCCCGAGCGGCGTCGAGCTCGTCGATACCGTGATCGCGTCCGCGACGGCCGCGCAGCCGTGGAACGGCATGCTCGACACGTCCGCCTTTTTCGCCGGCGACGCGAAGCTCGGGCTCGGGTCGAGCGCCGCGGCACTGTGCGCCTGGGCCGGAGTGTGGGCCGCATACGTCGCTCGGGGCTCGGCGCGGCCGGATACGAGCCTTGCCGCGCTCGTCGGGTTGCATCGCGCATTGCAGGGAGGCCGCGGCAGCGGAATCGACGTTGCGGCGAGCCTCACGGGCGGTGCCGTGGAATTCCGGCTGGACGTCGCGCGCGCGCCACACGTCGGTTCAGTCCTGCTGCCGAACGGTGTAGGATTCGCCGGTATTTTTGCCGGCCGATCGGCCTCGACGCCCGAATTCGTTGCGCACTTTCGGGCGTTCCAGGTGGCCCGGCCAGCCGAGGCGGCAGCGTTGCTGCGCCGGTTGAGCGCGACGGCGGAAGCCGGGTGCGCGGCCGCACGGGGGGGTGCGGCAGAGGCGTTCATCGAAGCCATCGCGGACTACGGCCGCGGCCTTCGGGACCTTGGGGAAGCCATCGGTGCGGATATCGTCACGGCCGAGCATCGGCAGATCGGCGAGCATGCTCGGCGCCACGGCGTGGCCTACAAAGTGAGCGGCGCCGGGGGCGGCGACCTTGGTCTCGCGTGCGCGCTCGACGCGGGTGCGCTCGAGGCCTTCAAGGCGTCGGTGCGCGAACGAGGATTTCGAGTGATCGAGCTCGGCTTGGCCGAGCGCGGCCTGACAGTCAACGAATTGGCCGACGCGAGCGTCGGGGAGCGGTGGGAGTGAGCGACTGGTTGCGGATTCCCGATTTCTACAAGCTCAGCGTCGAGGAGCGCGTTCGCGCCGTGCACGAGCGCGGCCTGATCAACAACTCCGACTTCCGCGCGCTCGCGACGGGCAAGCACACGCTCGAGCTCGACGCCGCCGACAAGATGATCGAGAACGTCGTCGGCGTGATGGGCCTGCCGCTCGGTCTCGGCATGAACCTCCTCGTCAACGACAAGCAATACGTCGTGCCCATGGTCGTCGAGGAGCCGTCGGTCATTGCGGCGCTCGGCTCCGCGTGCAAACTGATCCGTGCGAACGGCGGCTTCCGCGCCGAGGCGACGGACCCGATCTTGATCGGCCAGATCCAAGTCGTGAACGTGCCCGACATGGAGCGCGCGAAGCGCCGACTCCGCGATCGGCGCCGCGAGATCGTCAACCTCGCGAACAGCTTCCACCCGAACATGGTCGCGCGCGGCGGGGGTGCGCGCGACATCGAGCTCTTCGTGCACCCGCTGCCCTCGCGGGGGCAGCAGATGCTCGTCGTGCATTTGCTCGTCGATACGCGCGACGCGATGGGCGCGAACCTCGTCAACGGCATGTGCGAGGGCGTCGCGCCGCTGATCGAGACGATCACGGGCGGCGAAGTGTTCCTGCGGATCTTGTCGAACTTGACCGACCGCTCGCTCGCTCGCGCGCACTGCAAGATCCCGGTCGACAAGCTCGCCGGCAAGGGCTACACCGGGGAGCAGGCGCGCGACGGGATCATCGTCGCGGCCGATTTCGCGCGCGTCGACCCCTACCGCGCGGCCACACACAACAAAGGCATCATGAACGGCATCGACCCGGTGGCGATCGCCACGGGCAACGACTGGCGCGCGATCGAGGCGGGCGCGCACGCGTACGCCGCGCGCAGCGGCCGCTATTCGTCGCTCACCGATTGGTGGGCGGACGAGCAGGGCAACCTTTGCGGGCGCATCGAGCTGCCGATCAAGGTCGGCATCGTCGGCGCGCCGCGCGAGTCGAATCCGACCGTCGCTCTGAACTTGCGGCTGCTCGACGTCGAGTCCGCGACCGAGCTCGCGCAGGTCATGGCGGCCGTCGGCCTCGCGCAGAACTTCGCGGCGATCCGCGCGCTCGCGACTGAAGGCATTCAGAAGGGCCACATGACGTTGCATGCGCGCAGCGTCGTGACCGCGGCCGGCGCGCCGAAAGAGATCTTCGACGAGGTGCTCGACCGGCTGATCCAAAGCGGCGTGATCAAGGTTTGGAAGGCGCAAGAGATCGTCGCCGAGATCCAGGACGAGAAGCATCGCGCGAAGCCGGCACGCAGACGCAAGCGCAGCCAAGAGACGGCGATGGGCGTCGGCTACGGCAAGGTGATCCTGCTCGGCGAGCACGCGGTCGTCTACGGCCGCCACGCGATCGCCGTGCCGATCCCGCTCACGATCAAATGTCTCGTGGAGGACTGCGACGAGGGCATTCATCTCTTGATTCCGCGCTGGGGCGTGGAGTATCGGCTCGCGAGCAACGCGAACGAGCGACGCTCGTTCGAACGGCCGGCCGGCGTCGTGCTCGACCAGCTCGGCTTGAGCAAGCGCGCGATGCGGATCGAGGTCTTCCCCGAAGTGCCGCGCAGCATGGGTCTCGGCGGCTCGGCCGCGATGGCGGTCGCGATCGTCCGCGCGCTCGACAAGCACTTCAACCTGCACTTGACCGATGCGCAGGTAAATAGCCTCGCGTTCGAGTCGGAGAAGGTCGCGCACGGCAGCCCGAGCGGCCTCGACAACACGCTCGCATGCTACGGCAAGGCGCTCGTGTTCCGGCCCGGCGACCCACCGCTCGTCGAGCCGCTGAACATCCGCGAACCGATCCCGGCCGTGATCGGCATGACGGGCTACGAAGGGCTGACCGCGAAGACGGTCGGCCGTGTCCGCGAGGCTTGGCAGCAGGACAAGAAGCTGTACGAGCGAATCTTTGATCAGATCGACGCTCTAACTCTGCGTGGAATTCAGGCGATTCAAGACAACGACTTGCCAACGCTCGGCGAGCTCATGAATATTTGTCAGGGCATGCTGAATGCGCTGCAGGTCTCCACCCCCGAGCTCGAGAAGCTCTGCGACATCGCGCGCGAGAACGGTGCGCTCGGCGCAAAGCTCACGGGCGGCGGCGGCGGCGGATCGATCATTGCGATCTGCGACGGCGACACGGAGCCCGTCGTGAGCGCCATTCGCGCCGCCGGCTTCCAGGCGATGCCCGTGCGGCTCGGAGCCGAGCTCAATGGCGCGTGAGGAAGTCGTCTCCAACGTGAACGAGCAATTGATCTTGGTCGACGACCAGGATCGCGAGCTCGGTTTCAAGTCGAAAGGCGACTGTCACGCGGGCGCGGGCGTGCTGCACCGCGCGTTTTCGATCTTCGTGCTCAACAGCGAGAACGAGCTGTTGCTACAACAGCGCAGCGGCACGAAGCTGCTCTGGCCGAACTACTGGTCGAACACCTGCTGCTCGCACCCGCGCCGCGGCGAGTCGATGAGCGAAGCGGTTACGCGCCGCCTCAAGCAAGAGCTCGGGTTCGAATGCCCGCTCGTGTACCTCTACAAGTTCAAGTACCGGGCCGAGTTCGGCACGATCGGCGCCGAGCACGAGTTCTGCTGGGTCTATTACGGCCGCTACGACGGCTCGGTGGACGTCAACGTGAACGAGATCGCCGACTGGCGCTTCATCGGGGTCGACGCGCTCGAGCGCGAGCTCGCGGCCGCGCCCGAGACGTTCACGCCATGGTTCAAGATGGA
>Ga0326731_1000425_pt1 | contig 10929 bp, 12 predicted proteins | sample MHFSIPfraction_FD_207645 | JGI IMG/M metagenome (GOLD analysis project Ga0326731, IMG submission 207645) | Lab enriched peat soil microbial communities from Michigan Hollow, Ithaca, NY, United States - MHF9FY SIP fraction | ecosystem: Environmental > Terrestrial > Soil > Wetlands > Peat | place...
CCAGGTGTTCGCTTCGAATCCCGCGTACCCCGACTCGGCGATGGTGGGCACCGCGGGCAATTGCGGCGAGCGCTTGGCCGAAGTCACCGCGAGCGCGCGCAGCCTCCCGCTCTTGACGTGCGCCAGCGCCGACGGAACCGAGGACATGAAAGACTGCACCTGTCCGCCCAGCGTATCGCTCAGCGCCGGCGCCGCGCCCTTGTAAGGCACGTGCGTGAGCCTGACGCCCGCCGCGCGCTGCAGCAGCTCACCCGCGAGATGCGATACCGTGCCGTTCCCGGGTGAGGCGTAGGTGACCGCTCCCGGATCGCTCCTTGCCGCGGTGATCAGATCGGCGAGCGATTGGTATCTGGAATTCGCGGTGACCACCAGCACGACGGGAGCGGACACCAGGAGCGCGACCGGGCTCAAGTCCCTGAGCGGATCGTAAGGCAGCTTGGCATAGAGCGCCGGATTGATCGCCAGATTGCTGGTCTGGCCGATCACCATTGTGTAGCCGTCGGCCGGCGACTTGACGGCCTGCTCGACGCCCAGGTTGCCGCCCGCGCCGGGCTTGTTCTCGACAACGAAAGTCCATCTGCCGCCCTCCGAGAGCTTGCTGGCGACGGTCCGGGCGGAGATGTCGGTGCCGCCTCCCGGCGGAAACGGGACGATCAGCCTGATCGGTTTCGCCGGATAGTTCTGCGCCGCCGCGGTCGCGACGAAAAAAGCGAGCGCGATCGCCAGCGAAGCGCGTTGCAGTCGCTTCATGGAGAAGGGGTCGAGGCTATGCGCCGGCTACTCGACCTTGATGCCGGCGCGTTTCACGACCTGAGCCCAGCGCGCCACTTCCGCCGTCATGATGCCCGCGAGGTCCTCGGGTGAGCCGCCCGCCGGCTCGAGGCCGTCGCTGCTCAGAACTTTCTCGACTTCCTTCGATTTCACCGCCTCGTTCACCTCGCGGTTCAAGCGCTGGACGATGTCCTTCGGCAAGCCCTTGGGGCCGACGAGACCGTGCCAGTTCGTCACCTCGTAGCTCGGGTATCCCGACTCCGCGACGGTGGGCACGTCGGGTGCGGCGGCGATGCGCTTGGGCGTGGTGACCGCGAGCGCCCTCAGGCGTCCGGATTTCACGTACTGCAGCGCCGTCGCGACGCTGCCGAAGATCAGCTGGACGCTGCCGCCGATGGTGTCGTTGAGCGCGGGTCCCGTCCCCTTGTATGGGACATGGACGATATTGATGCCGGCCGTATACAGGAAGTACTCGGTCGCGACGTGCACGTGGGCGCCGGTGCCGCTCGAGGCGTAGCTGAGCTTGCCGGGCTCGCGCTTCGCGAGCGCGACGAGCTCCTGCAGGGTATTCGCCGGGACCGATGGGTTAACGGCGACGACATAAGGCCCGCGCGAGAGCTGGACGATGGGCGTGATGTCGTTGAGCGGATCGAAAGAGAGCTTGTAGACGCTCGGGTTCACGGTGTAGCTCGCGGGGGTGAGAAGGAGTGTGTAGCCGTCGGCCGGGGACTTGATCACGAACTCCGCGCCGATCAGGCTGCCCGCCCCGGGCCGGTTCTCCACCAGCACCTGCGTTCCCAGCCGCCCGGTGAGCTGCTGCGCGATCACCCGCGCGATGAAATCCGAGCCGCCGCCCGGCGCGAAGCCGACGACGATTTTCACCGGCTTCGTTGGGTAGGTTTGCGCCATGGCGGTGCAGGCCGCGAGCGAAGCGGCGAGGACCGCGAGCCATCTTGTCGTGCATTTCATGGTCTTGCTCCTCTCTTTTTGAGTGAGACCTTAGGTCTTCGCGTAAGAATTCCGTAAGCATAGCCGCAATCGCCGGACTCGTCGGGATGCGGTGAGCAGGCGTAGGGGTTTCCTGACTGTACAGAGGCGCGAACTTGCGCGAGACTTGGCGAATCCGGTCCCCTACAACTCGTTCCCCGAGGAGGCACTCATGGCAAGCGTGCTGAAAAGACTGGTTGTCCCCGCGCTTCTCGCGTGGCTGGCGCTCGCGCCAGCGAGCTCGGCGCTGGCCGGACCGCCGCACCGCTTCGTGGTGTTCGGCGACAGCTTGTCCGACCCCGGGAACGCGTTCATCCTCACTCGTGACCTCGAGATCCCGCCGTTCGCGAGCCTCATTCCCAGCGCGCCCTACGCGCGCGGCGCTTTCCACTTCAGCAACGGCCCGACCTGGGTCGAGCAGCTCTCGCTGATCGACCACGCGCTGCCGAGCGCCGGTCCCGCGCTGCTCCTCCCCGTGGTGCTGTCGAACTACGCCGTGGGCGGCGCACGCGCGCGGCAGGTCGGGGCGTTCGATCTGCCGACGCAGGTGGGCCTGTTCGTGTCCGACTTCCACAGGCATGTACCGGCGGATGCGCTCTATGTGGTGTTCTTCGGCGGCAACGACGTGCGTGATGCCCTGGGAGCGCTCGCGATAGACCCGACCGCGGCGACGAGCGTGGGCATCCTGCAGGGCGCGCTCTCGTCGATCCGCAGCAACCTGCTTACGCTCTACGCCGCCGGCGCGCGCCGCTTTCTCGTGCCGAATCTGCCCGACATCGCGCTGGCGCCGGCAGTCCGTCTGTCCGGTCCGCAAGCTCAGGCTGGGGCGCATTTCCTCTCGACGCAGTTCAACGGCGGGCTGGAGTTGACCCTTCAGGGGCTCGAGAAGGCCCTCGGCGTCGAGATCGTGCGCCTGGACGTGTTCGGCCTCGTCAACCAAGTCGTCGCCAAACCCGCGGCGTTCGGGCTGATCGACGCCGAGGATCCGTGCATCAGGCTGAACACCGTGGTGCATGCTTTCTGCGCCAACCCGGGCAAGTTTCTTTTCTGGGACGGAATCCATCCGACCGTGGCCGGCCATCATCTGCTGGCGGTGCGGGCGGACGCGGCGCTGGACGCGAGTGCGGTTCCGGTCGCCGCCGCGCCCTAGCCCGAATCAGGGCGGCACCAGCTGCCAGGGCGTCTCGGGTCCGTCGCGGCAGGCGCCGTAGCGAAAGGGCAGCCGGGTGCCGCGCCCCGGCGCATCGAAGCGCAGATCGATGAACCACACGCAGGTCGATCCCGTGCTCCTACCGTCGTACGCGGGGAGATCGGCGAACCAGCGGTAGACCGCCATCGCCGGCGAGTTCCACGCTTGCTGCGCGAGCGCCTTGTCCGCGCCATCACCGTAGCGGCTGCGAATCTCCCAGTGCGCGGAAGCGAGCGGCTCGTAGGCCGAATCGAGCCTGGCGATGAAGCCGTCGCCCTCGCGATAGGCGCGCGGTGCCTCGCGCGCCAGATTCACGTGGGCGAAGCGGTGCGCATCGGCGTCGGAGACGAACACGGTCCAGTTGAACGGCGACACCGGGCGGGGTTGCACGTTGACGCTGGCGCCGTGCAGGCCCTGGTCGCGCGCATAGCGCTCGCCGAATCCGATCGCTTTCTCCTTTTGTAGATATTGAAAGCCGACGTAGCCGGCGAGGAGCGCGCACCCGGCTACGGCGGGCCATCGCGAGCCGCGCATGATGGCAGAGAAGGCGAGGCCGGCGACGATGATCCCGGAGAACCACAGATCGATGATGAACGTTGTGCCGATCTGGGCGCGCCAGCCCGAGAGGGGCGCGAGGATCATGGTTCCGTAGGTGGTGATCACGTCGCCCGCGATGTGCAGCGCGATGGCCATCGCGGTGACGCCGTAGAGCGCGCGAGCGCCGCGCGGCTCGCGCAGGATCCTGGCGAGGATCCAGGAACAGAGGAGCGCCCACAAGGGCAGCACGACCAGCGAGTGCGTCACGCCACGGTGATTCTCCAGAAACGCGACTGGGCCGAAGAAACTCGTGACGAAGTCGAGGTCGGGCGCCGCGCAGGCCAGGAAACCTGCCGCGACTCGCCGCGGCAGCGAGCCCGGCGTAGATTCCTTCGGCGCGGTGGCGCGCGCGAGCAGCGCGCCCGAGAGCGCGTGGGTCAGGGTATCCATCGACGCGGATTGTCACCTATCTGCGACAGGCTTGTTTGCCTTCGGATCAAGTCCTTAGTTCTTTCAGGCCAGCCGCGTGTTGGGCGCAGACGACAGTTCGCAATCCTTTTGCATCAGCAATAGGCCTGGTCCGGGCGCGTAACTCGCTGATGCGCCTTGAATCGCGCTTGCTGGCACGGCTGTTGCGACGAGATTGTGCCGGATGGATTTCTTCGCGAGGCGACCATGATCAGACCGATGCCGCTCGTTCTAACAGGCTGCGTGCTAATCGCGCTTTCAGCGCGCCCCGCGCTCGCCTACGAGACCTTGATCGAGGCCCACGCGGCCGCGACCTACCCCTACGTTCTCGGCAAGGGAGAGGCGGCTGGGCGCGGCGCTCTGCTCGCGGCGGCGAGCAGCAGTGATCCCAACTACACGGAAGCGACGAAAGCCAAGCTCGCTTTCGAGGGCAAGGGTGTGGCTGCGAGCTGTGCTCAGGGCACGAACAGGCTCGCGCAGTGGCCCGGCTGCGCGGGCGCATCGGCTATCGTCCCGCCGCGCAGAACGCACTGATCGGGCGGCAGGGTCGCGCCGTGCTCCACCTGCTCGACGATGAGGTCGAAGGCGCGCTGCGCGTGCGGCTCGAGCAGCTCGAGCTGCGGGAAGGCCGGTGGCGTGTCCTGGTAGGTCTCGATGTGGTTGCCGTTCTGCACCTCGTACAGCCGGTACGCGGGCCGATGCCCGTCGTCGCCGTGGCCGTGCCCCTTGTGCTTTGACGCGGCAGCGACCTTGCGCGCGTAGGCGCGCGCGTGGTGGTCGATCGGCAGCAGCGCGTCCATGGTGCCGGCGAGCGTCACCAGCGGCCGCTGGATGCGTCCCGTGGTCGCAAACGCCGCGAGCTGAGCGCTCACGTCCGAGAACGAGAGCCGGCTCACGTAGTTGTACGTGCCGGTGCCGCTCCCGTAGGTGTCGTAGGCGGGATCGAGGCGCTTCTGCCACTGGCACTGCGTCACTTCCCAGAACTGTCCGTTGTAGCGGCCCCAGAGCGAGGCGGCGCCGATGACGATGTCGGGCGGATAGCCTGCGGCCTGGATGTTCTTGGCTGCGGTGCTCGCGGGACTCAGGCCCGAGGCGGCATAGTCGGGGAAATTCAGGATGGCGGGCGGCAGGTCGGTGAGCAGGTTGGGCGCGTGCTCGTCGACGAAAGTGCCCTCCCAGTCGACGCCGCCGTCGAAGAGCTCGGGAGCAGTCTCCACCGCGCGGCGCACCTGGTAGCCGCCGTTCGAGGTGCCCACCGCGTAGGTGAAGCGCGGGTGATGGCCGTAGCCCGCCCTCACGCCCTCGCGCGCGAGCTCGGCCGCCTTGATCATGAATTCCGCCCAGCGCGTGAAGTCCTGGCCAGCATCGTTGTCGTAGAAGTGCACGAACACGGGCACGGTCGGGGCGAGCCTGCACGCGAGCGGGTCCGCGGCGGCGCTGAGCTGCAGATTGAGCACGCCCTTGTTCTGCGAAGCGTAGGCGTAGCCTTTCTGAACGACGTAGTCGCTCCAGGCGAAATCGCCGTTGAACTCGCTGCGCGTTCCCGACGCGCCGGCGACCACCAGCCGTCCGTTCCAGTCGTTCGGCAGCCGCAGCAAAAACCTCGCCTGGCCCTGCGGGTCGGAGGCGATGCGTGCGTTGATCTGCACCCCCGGAATGGTCCTGGTGATCGGCGTGCGCTTGCCGGCGCTCGGCGCGATCACGGTACGGTCGGTGCTCGGCGTGAAGGCGAAGGGCGGCAGGCCGGGGAGCGAATTGTCGGCGGGTGTCGTCTGTGGGTTGTTAGTGGTGAGATCCGCGCTCGCGAAGCACTTGACGTCGGCGAGGCTTCTGCCGATCGCCTTGATCACGTCGGCGCAAGTGGGCGCCGCGTGCGCGGAGAACGGAGCGAGGAGCAGCAGCAATACCGCAAAACGAATTGTCTGGTGCACGATGGCCTCCTTTGAGGTTGGGATCTAGCGGAGATCTTCCGGCAGCACGTAGTCCGGATAGCGCTTCTTGAATTCGGCGAGCTCGCCCCCGGCTTCCTCGGACTTCCCCTCCTTCATCAGCTTGCGGATGTCCTCGATCCAGGCCTGCGGGGTGCGCTCGGGCTTGGATGCGGCGGGGCCCGCCATCAAGGCGTTGGTGGAGAGGCCGCCCGAAATCGCGGCGGCGGGCGCCTCCATCCGCTGCGCCTCCACGGCCTGCGGCTGAACCGGCGCCGGGCGCGCAGGCGATGCGGTTTCCTTGCCCGGCGGGAGCTGAAGCACCGGCTTTGCGGCCGCACGCGGGGACTGGGGCGCCGGCGCGGTCGCGCCGAAAACGCTCATCGGCGCATTCGCCGGCTGCTCTTGCGCGCGCGGGGTCTGAAGGACATCGGACCGGCGCTGAGGCGGTTCGGACGCTTCCTTCTTCAGCGCGGGCACGGCCTTCTCGGCGGGCGCAGGCTTCGGCGCGGGCGGTGGGGACTCGCTCGGGGGCATGCTCCGCTTGAGATCGAGATCGCGCTGCAGGCGGCCGAGGCGCTCGGCTTCGGCCGCGTCCATCGTCGACGCGAAGCCCTGCGGGGTCGATGCCGGCTGCGCAGCCGAGGCGGACGGCGGCTTCGTCTCCGACGCCTTGGTTTCGGTGGGGGGAGGCGGCTGCTTGGCGCGCGGCGCCGGGCCTGTCTCGGAGACCGCCGGCGAGACCGCGTCGGGCTGCTCCTGGTACACCTTGAGCACCAGAGCGGAGGTCAGAAGCACCGTAGCGGCGATGGCAAACGAAGGCGCCCAGCGCTTGACGAACGAGTGCCGCTCTCGCGCGGCACGGCGCGACGCCGAGAGGATGGCCGCGTCGATCTGTCGGCTCGGCTCCGGCCACGCTCCCTCGCGGTAGATGCGCGACAGGCGGTTGTCCTTGGCGCCATTCACGATGGTGTCTCCAAGCTTGCGCGTAGTTTCGCCAACGCGTAGCGCAGGCGGCTCTTCGCGGTCTCACGGCTGACGCCGGTGGCGGAGCCGATCTCCTCGATCGAGAGATCGCCTTCCTGCTGCAGGAGGAAGGCTTCGCGCTGGGCCTCGGGCAGCTCGGACAGCGCAGCCAGCAGTCGCTCGGCGGCGCGCTTGTTGTCGATCAGGACGTCGGGGGGAGGATCCTCCGCAGGTAAGCCGTCGAGCGCTTCCTCGGCCTGCTCTTGGTCGAGGAACCTCGCCTTCCCGCTGGCGCGGTAGAAATCCATGAGGCGATTGTGCGCGATGGCGTACACCCACGAGCTGAATTTGGCGCGGGCCTGGTAGCGCCCGCGGGAGTCGATCACGCGCATCCACACGTCCTGAAAAAGCTCCTCGGCTGTCGCCGTATCGCCAAGCTGGCGCAGCAGGAACCGGTACAGGGGACCGCGGTGGCGGCGATAGAGGGTCTCGAATGCGCCCGCGTCGCCGCCGCCGTAGCTCAGCATCAGCTCTTCGTCGGCCGGCCCGCTCCCCATGCGGGCCTAGTGTAGCCGCTCCTAGGGCAATCCGACTACCGTCCCCTCCCTGGGGTAGCCGATGGTGTAGTTGACCGTGATTTTCATGGTTTCGTTCGGCGCGATTGGGCGCTCCCAGGCGACCACGCCCTGGCGCTGCTCCCAGTTCTCGACCTGAGGCTTGGGGTCGAAGCTCGCCTGCACCCTGATCTGGTCGGAAGTGGAGACGGGCGAGGACTCGAGCACGAGAAGCTCGATCGGCGTCTTGTGGAAGCTCGAAAGCGTCAGCACGTCGGTCACTTCGCGCTCGTTCTTCTTGTCGATGATGCCGGCCGAGCCGTTGCGGTCTTTCACACGGTCCAGGGTCACGCGCACCAGGTTGTCGCGCCCGAAGGGGAGGAGGAGCCCCGGGGCAGTCTGCGGGTTCCAGTGGGTCGTGCCGACGACGCTGCCGTCGCGCTGCAATTGGATCTCGCCCGGCAGCCACACGCCTTCCGGGCGCTTCGCCTCGGCGGTGACGATCGCCGCCGGGTCGAGTCGTGGCACGACACGCAGGCGCATCTTCGCTGGAAGCGTGAGCCTGGCGAGCGATACGGTCACCTTTCTTCCGTCCGAAGGCAGCGTTACCAGTCCTGGCACCTCGAATTCGGTGCTGAAGGTGGTCTGCGTCTCGACCGGAGCCGGCGCCTGCGCGACTTGATCCATGCGGAGCTCGCGTTTCATCGCGAGCGCAGCCGGCGCCTCGGCTACCACGCCCGAGATGCTGGCGTACGGTCGCGCCACCGGAAGCGACACCCACCACGGACGCGGGTCGGGTCCCTGCGGCGAGAGGCGCGGCTGGCCGGTGGAGAGCTTGAGCTTCACGCTCGCCCAGTCCTCGCCCGTGGTCTGCTGGACCACACCCTGGCGCACGAGCTCGATAAGCGAAGTCTGCGAATCGAGGCTCGCGCGATACGCGGGCCGCCATCCGGCGCCGTTCAACTGATACGACACGCGTGCGTTGCCGCCGTGCTCGCTGGAAACGCCGACGAGAATAGTGCGGGTGTCCCGCGTGCCGCTCTTCAGGCGCGCGAGGTCGCGCTCGAGCGCGGCGATCTGTCTGCCGATCTCGCGCTTTTGCACTTTGGCGCGCTGCATGCGGGCGAGAGAGTCGCCGCCGCCCCTGCGAATGAGATCGACGATCCCGACCAGCGACTTGGCGTCGGGAATCGGCGCAGGCTTCTCGCCCGGCGCGCCGAGGCGAGACAGAAACTCCGTCACCATCTCGGCCGACTTCACCTCGCCGTCGAGCCCGGCCTGACGGTCGCGCAGCGCCTGGATTCTCTCTTCCAGCTGAGCCTCGCGCGAATTCGGCGCTTGGCTGCGGGCGATATCCTGCGTGGCCACCTCGCCGATCTGTACGCCGGAATCAGCATCGATGCGCACCGACTGCGGATCGAAGTTGGCGGGGAGCCCGGAGATCTGAAGAAGAGTCATGCCGGGCGAAACCCGCGCGGTGCGCTCGACCGTCGCGCTGCCCGGATAGAGCGTGACCGCGGTGATTTTCGATGCGTCCTCGGCGTACGCGGCACCGCAGGACAGGACTATCATGGCTGTGCCGACCGCGGCGGTTAGGAGCCGCCGCGCGAATGCTTTGTTCTCGTTCATTTCAGTCTCCATGTTGTTCCCCTTGCCGCGGGGCATGGAGCAGTAAACGGAAGCGGATGCGGTTCGGGGTTAAGCAGGAATAGATTTTTGCGCAGCGGGAAAACAAGCCGCGAAAATCGGGACGCCCTCAGCAGAGCTCTCCGGAAAGGTCCATAATACGCACTCGAATCCCTTTGGGTCTCGGCCCGTATCCCGCTCACGGGCGCCTTCCAGGCCTTCTCCCACGGAAATTTGATGCCGCGCGCGGCCTCGCGCCGGCAGGCCCGCGCAAGGAGAACGCCCATGCCCACAGGTTTCGTCCGATCTTTCTACCCCAAGTACGGCTACGGCTTCATACGCCCTGACGACGGCTCCAAGGATTTGTTCGTGCACAGCGGCGCGGTGAAGCGTGCCGGCCTGGAATCGTTGCGCGAGAACCAGAGGATCTCCTACGACGTGCGGAGCGAGCTCGACGGAAGGCGCTCGGCCGTCGACCTGAAGGCGATCGCATGACCAAGGAAGCCCTCATTGAAATGGACGGCGTGGTTACCCACGAGCTCCCCGACACGCGGTTTCGCGTCACGCTCGCGAACGGCCACGAAGTGATGGCGCACATGTCCGGGAAGATGAAGAGGCATCGGATCCGCATCCTGCCCGGAGACAAGGTGACGCTCGAGCTCACTCCCTACGACCTCACCAAGGGCCGCATCAACTTCCGCCACAACACTTACCAGGCTGCGTCCGGAGCCCGCCCGCAATTCCGGCGCCGGCGCTAGCGATGTCGACTCCCCTTGTCCTTTCGTGGGCCGTGAAGATGTCGCGGGCCGATTCCATCGGCGCGCTGGATCACCTCATGGACGACTGGTACAGACAGGTGCGGGCCGACAGAGGCCTTCAGGCCGCGGTGGGATTCGACTCCAGCATGGAGCACCGCGACTGGGACGGAGCGAAAGGCAGCATCGAGCGCACTTACGGGCGCTCAACCCGCGAGCATCAGGGGACCCTGGATACGCTGGCCGCCGCGATCCAGTGCAAGAGAATGCTGAGGGTCTCGCAGAGCCGCTAGTCGCGCCGCCCGGGCCGGCGGCCGCCGGCCCGTCCTATGAATCCCAAACGCCGCGTCGGGCGGGAAACACCTTGGTCTGGTAGTAGTCCTTGAGCGTGCTCAGCTCCATGAGGACGCCCAGCGGAAAGCCCTGGCGGTTTCCCCGGCTGTCGGTGAGCAGATCCTCGAAGCAGCGGTCCATCTGGAGCGGCGCCCTCCACAGCTTCGCCATGCGATTGACGATCCGGGGAAACAGGACCGCAAGCTCCGTGGGCCGGGCGGATTCATCGATGGATGCAAGCCAAGCCTCACCCGCCGCGCTGAGCTCGAGGTCATCCTTCTCCGGGGGGTGACGAAGCTTGCTGGGATCGATCTGCGCTGCGGCGACGGGATTTCTTGCGGGTTCGGTAGCCATTGAGACCTCGCTAATTTCCCTCCCCGGGTGCTAGCGGGTCTGATCCTACGCCCGCCCGCGGCGGCCGCGTGGTGAACTTTTCCACATGTCGAGCCATCTTTAGGTACATAGCCGGGCGGCGTCCCGGCCCGTACAATCGGAACGCCCGTGCTCGAGCTCATACAATCGCTGCTTCCCCGAGGCCCTTTCTGGGGACCTTTCTTCTACGGCGCGGCCATTTTCGGATTCCGCTACCTGGCTTTCGCGGGCCTCGCGTTCGCGGCGTGGTACGGGAAACAAAGAGGCGGCAAGCTCCAGGGACCGATGCCGGGCTTGCCGCAGCTAGCACGCGAGATCGCCTACTCCGTGGTTGCGGTCCTGGTCTTCGGTCTCGTTAACGCGGTGATCTACGGCTATGGAATCGTGCCGCGCACGCAGCTGTACCTGGACATCGCGCAATACGGCTGGGGCTGGTTCTGGGC
>Ga0326731_1000430_pt1 | contig 10870 bp, 11 predicted proteins | sample MHFSIPfraction_FD_207645 | JGI IMG/M metagenome (GOLD analysis project Ga0326731, IMG submission 207645) | Lab enriched peat soil microbial communities from Michigan Hollow, Ithaca, NY, United States - MHF9FY SIP fraction | ecosystem: Environmental > Terrestrial > Soil > Wetlands > Peat | place...
CGGCCCGTGCTCGAGACGATCGAGCGCGTGGCGCCGACCGACGCGAACGTGCTGATCACGGGCGAGAGCGGCTGCGGCAAGGGCCTCGTCGCGCGCCTGATCCACGAGCGCTCGGGGCGCCGCGAGCGCAGCTTCGTGACCGTGAACATCGGCAGCCTCGCGGAGACGGTGTTCGAGAGCGAGATGTTCGGCCACGTGAAGGGCGCGTTCACCGACGCGAAGGCCGATCGCGTCGGGCGCTTCGAGCTGGCCGACGGCGGCACGCTGTTCCTCGACGAGATCGCGAACATACCGCCGGCCCAGCAGGCGCGTCTGCTCCGCGTGCTCGAGGGCGGGGAGTTCGAGCGGCTCGGCTCCTCGCGTACGCAGCAGGTCGACGTGCGCGTGCTCGCGGCGACGAACGCGAGCATCGAGGCCGAGATCGAGGCCGGCCGCTTCCGCAGCGACTTGCTCTATCGGCTCAACACGATCCACATCCACTTGCCGCCGCTGCGAGAGCGCAGCGACGATATCGTCCGGCTCGCGCAGTCCTTCCTCGGGCGCCATGCCGAGCGGCATCGAAAGCCGGTCCGCGGCTTCTCGGACTCGGCCCTTTCGGCGCTGCGCCACTATCCATGGCCCGGGAACGTGCGCGAGCTGAGCCACGTCGTCGAGCGCGCGGTGCTGATGGCGCCGGGTGCCTCGATCGGACCCGCCGACCTGAGGCTCAACGCGGCGGCCGTGGCGGCCGGCGGCGACCGCAAGCCGATGACGCTCGACGCGATCGAGCAGGACGCGATTCGCGCGGCGCTCGCGCGCAACGAGGGGAACGTGATCGCGGCCGCGGACGAGCTCGGTATGAGCCGCTCCGCGCTCTACCGGCGCATGGAGAAGTTCGGCCTGTGAGGGACCCGACGGGACGGCGCCGCTCGCGTCCCGCCCTGACCGCGATCCGTCGCGTGGCGCGGTACGGCTTGCGCGGCCGCCGCCGCGCGCTGCACGCTAGCTCGCCGTGACCAAACGCTCGCGCCTGCGTTTCCAGAATCGCGTGCTGCTGCCTGCGCTCGTCGCAGCCGGGCCGGCATGGTTGCTCGTTGCCGTGCTGCTCTGGCGGTCCGACGAGCCGCCTGCGCTGCGCTGGACGCTGTTCGCGTTCGTGAGCGTGTTCTTTCTGATCGGGCTCGCCGCCATGCGGCAGCGCGTCGTACAGCCGCTGCGCTCGCTCGCGAACATGCTCGAGGCGCTGCGCGAGGGCGACTACTCCATGCGGGGCCGGAACATCGATCCCGAGGACTCGATGGGCGAGGTCATGGTCGAGGTGAACTCGCTCGGCCGGACGCTGCAAGACCAGCGCCTCGAAGCGCTCGAGGCGGGCGCGCTGCTTCAGAAGGTGATCGCGGACGTCGATATCGCGGTGTTCGGATTCGACTCGCACTTGCGACTGCGGCTCGTGAATCGAGCCGGAGAAGCGTTGCTCGGCGGAACCGCGGAGGAGCTTCGCGGCCGCCGCGCGGCGGAGCTCGGGCTCGAGCGGATGCTGTCCGAGCCGTCGGGCCGGATCGTCACGCACGTGTTCCCGGGCGGCTCGGGTCGCTGGGAGGTTCGCCGGCGCAGCTTCCGCGAGGGCGGCAGGCCGAGCGAGCTGCTCGTGATCTCGGATCTCTCCCGCGCGCTGCGCGAGGAGGAGCGGCAAGCCTGGCAACGGCTCGTGCGCGTGATCGGCCACGAGCTCAACAGCTCCCTAGCGCCGATCAAGTCGATGGCCGGCACGCTGCGCAAGCTGATCCGCCGCGACCCGGCGCCTACGGATTGGCGCGACGACGCGAACTCGGGGCTCTCGATCATCCACGACCGCGCCGAGTCGCTCGAGCGGTTCATGGGCGCGTATGCGCGGCTCGCGCGATTGCCGCCGCCGACGCGCCGGGACACCGATTTCGCGGCGCTCGTTGGTCGCGTCGCGTCGCTGCAGGCGGGCCGTGTGACGGTCGACGGAGGGCCAGCCGCTCGGTTGTTGATCGATCCCGATCAGATCGAGCAGGTGCTGATCAACCTGCTGCGCAACGGCGTCGAGGCGGCGGGCGAGCGCGGCGCCGTGCACGTTGCGTGGCGCGTCGAGGAGGATCGGTTGCTCGTCGAGGTCGTCGACGACGGCCCGGGTCTCGCGCGCACCGACAACTTGTGGGTGCCGTTCTTTACGACCAAGCCCGGCGGCACGGGCATCGGCCTCGTGCTGTCGCGCGAGATCGTCGAGAACCACGGCGGCGCGATCACGCTCGAGAATCGAGCGGGCGTTTCGGGCTGCATCGCGCGCGTGAGCCTGCCGCTCGGCGCGGCGCGGCGGCTGGCTGCTCGTAGCGCTGCGATCTGAACGCACACTTTGGTCTGTAAGGACCAGGGAACCAATGATCCGGGCGGCCTGTCGATTCGAATAAGCTCTATGTTCAGTGACCGACCCATGCACGGAGGGACCAATGAAGCAGTTCATGGCGATCTATCTCGGCTCGCCGGCCGCGCGAGCCAAATGGGACAAGCTGAGCGAAGCCGAGCGCAAACAGCGGCAGGCGACCGGCATGACGGCCTGGCGTGACTGGATGGCGACGCATCGCGAGAGCGTCGTCGAGGACGGCGGCCCGCTCGGTAAGACGAAGCGAGTGGACGCCAAAGGCATCACGGACGTCCGCAACAACATGGCCGCCTACGTGATCGTGCAAGCGGAGTCGCAAGAGGCGGCCGCGAAGCTGTTCCTGAACCATCCACACTTCGCGGTCTTTCCGGGCGAAGCCGTGGAAGTGATGGAGTGTCTGCCGGTGCCGGAGGGGGGTCGCTGATCGTCGTCGGCGCGTCGCTCTACTCGTAGCGCAACGAGCTGATCGGGTCCAAGTTCGCAGCCTTGGCGGCGGGCAAGATGCCGAAGCCGACGCCGACCGCTCCCGAGAATCCAATCGCGAGTGCGATGGCCCACCAGGGCGTATGGGCGGGCGGGAAGTTCGGAATCAACGATGCCGCCAGCACGCCGAGTCCGTAGCCGATCGCGAGGCCGGCGATGCCGCCGAGCAGGCACAGCACGAGCGCCTCGAGCAGGAACTGCAAGAGGATGTGATAGCGCTTCGCGCCGATCGCCTTGCAGATGCCGATCTCGCGCGTCCGCTCGGTCACGGACACGAGCATGATGTTCATGATCCCGATGCCGCCGACGAGCAGCGAGATGCTCACGATGCTCGTCATCACGATCGTGACGGTGGTCAGGATCGAGTTGAAGGTGTCCTGGAGCTGCTGGGCCGTCTGAATCCTGAAGTCGTCCTCGGCGTCGGACTTCAGCTTGTGGGCCGTACGCAGCAAGCGAGTGATCGTCTGACGCACGTTGTCGAGATCGGCGAGGTTGGAGAGGGTGAGCTGGACCACGATATTGGGCTGAGTGCGTCTCCCCTGCAGGGCCACCATCGTGTTGTACGGAATCATGACGCGATTGTCCTGGCTCTGGCCCAAGATCTCGCCCTTCGCCTCGAGCAGGCCGATGATTTTGAGCCATTCGCCGTTGATCTGGATGAACTCCCCGACCGGGTCTTCGGGCAGCGAGAGATCCTGGCGCACTTGCTCGCCGATCACGGCGACGCGGCGGCGCGTGTCGTTGTCGCTGTCGGACAGGAACCGGCCCCGTGCGCTGAAGTACTGGCCGACGTCCTGGTAGGAGTAGCTCGTGCCGAGCACTTGGGAGACCGTGGTCTGGGAGCCGTACCGGACCGTCGCCTGGCCGTTCGGCACGAACATGATCGGCGTGATCGACGAGATGCCCTCGACGCGGAAGCGGATCAGGTCGTAGTCGTACTGCGTCAGCCGCGACTGCTTGCCCTGCAGCGCGTCCGCGAGCGCGGTATACGACTGCACGGTGACGCTGTTGCTGCCGAGTCCCTGAAATTGCTGGCCGATCATGAACTGCAGGCCCTGGATGACCGACACCATCGCGATCACCGACGCCACGCCGATCACGATGCCGAGCGTCGTGAGAAAGCTCCGAAACGCGTGCGCGCGGATGGACTCGATCGCGGCCCGCGCGCCTTCGGCGGCGGCGAACCAGATCGTCACGCGTGCGCGAGTGCGCCCGCCGGGCCTTAAGCCCGGTGCGCTAGTGAGCGACGCGGTCGGGTTGCTGGCCATAGTCTTCGACGATCTTGCCGTCTTTGAGGCGTATCACGCGTCCGCCGTGCTTCGCGACGTCGGGCTCGTGCGTGACGAGCACGATGGTCTGGCCGTCCGCGTGGAGCTCGTCGAACAGCGCGAGGATCTCCGTGCTCGTCTGCGAGTCGAGATTGCCGGTCGGCTCGTCGGCGAGAAGGATGGACGGCCCCGTGACGAGCGCGCGCGCGATAGCGACACGCTGGCGCTGGCCGCCCGAAAGCTGGTTCGGCAGGTGGTCGCTCCGGTCGGCGAGGCCGACGCGCGCGAGCACGCGTTCGGCTTCGGATTTGCGCTCCGCCAAGCTGAGTCCGCGATAGATCAGCGGCTGCATCACGTTCTTGAGCGCCGACGCGCGCGGCAGCAAGTTGAAGTTCTGGAAGATGAAGCCGATCTCCTGATTACGGATGTCGGCGAGCTCGTTGTCGTCGAGACCGCTGACGTCGTGGCCGTTGAGCACGTAGCGGCCCGTCGTCGGCGTATCGAGGCAGCCGATGATGTTCATCAGCGTGGACTTGCCAGAGCCGGACGAGCCGATGAACACCACGTACTCGTTGTAGTCGAGCGAGAGGTCGAGGTTGTCGACGGCCTTGATGAGCTGCTGGCCCATCTCGTAATGCTTGCTGATCGAGGACAGCTCGATGACGGGCATGGCCGCGGCCTCAGGAGCCCGCGACCGCGATCCGATCGCCGTCCTTCAGCGCTCGCAGCACGCGATCCGGCCCCGTGATCACGGCATCGCCTTCGGTCGCGCCGCCCGTGAGCTCCTGGTAGGTGTCGTCCGAGAGCCCGGCCTGGACCTCGACGCGCTTCGCGACGCCGCCGCGCGCGACGAACACGTAGCGCTTCGTGACCTTCTGCGTGAGGTCCTCCTCGACGCGGATCGCCTGGATCGGCGTCGCGAGCGCGCGCTCGCGCGCCGCGGCGAAGATCTCGGCGCGACAGGACATACCGGGGCGCAGGTTGACGCCCTTCGTGTCCGTGAGCCTGATCTTCACCGCGAAGCTCAACCCCTGCCGGCCCTCGGCCACCTTCGCCGACACCGCGATCGAGGAGACATCGCCTTCGACGGCCGTGTCGGGAAACGCGATCGCGAAGACTCGCGCGCGCTGGTTCGGCTCGATGTTGGCGATATCCGCCTCGTCGACGTTGACCTCGGCGAGCATCGTCTCGGCATTCGCGATCGTCATCAGGTTCGATCCCGGGATGTTGGTGGAGCTCGCGATAGCGGTTTCGCCGACCTTGATGTCGAGCGAGGTCACCGTGCCGTCGAGAGGCGCATAAACGCTCGTCTTGCTGAGATGGTCCTTCGCCTGCGCGAGCTGCGCTTGGAATTGCGTGAGCGACGCGCGGCTCGATTGCAAATCGACCAGGGCGATGTCGAGGGTCTTGCTCGCGGTTTCGAACTTGTCGTCGTCGATGAGCTTCCTCTCGTGCAGCCCGCGCGTACGTTCGAATGTGGTACGGAGATTCTCTACCTGCAGTTGCTGGCGCTGGATGGCGATTTCCTGGACGCGCGCTGCGGCTTGGTTTTGCTCGAACGCGGCGCGCAGGCGCTGGTCGTCGATCTGTAGGACGAGCTGCCCCTTCTTCACGCGATCGCCTTCCTCGACGTAGATCGCCGTGACGCGGCCGATTTCCTCGGTCGTGAGCTTGGCCTGCTGCTCGTAGACGAGCCGGCCCGACGCGAGCACCGACGCCTGGATGCTGCGTGGCGCGACCTTCTCCGTTTTCACCTTGACGGTGACGCCGCCGCCGATCCGCGCCTGGACGAGCGGAATCGCGATCACGAGGACCACGATGCCGACGATGACGACGAGCCTCTTGTTCATCGGTTCAGCTGCGCAGCGCGAGTAAGGTGCCGATTGCGACGATCAGCGCGATCGGCCCGAGCACGATCGCGGCGGACGTCGCGTACGACCGCTTCGTGAACGACTGATACCCGAGCACCTGGAGCACGAGCGTCCAGATAGCGGTGACGTCGATTCCGAGCAATATGCGTTGGACTATCGGCGCCCCCGTGCGATCGATCGACAGCAGATTGCCGAACGCCAGCGGGTTGATGCTGTCTTGGAGCATGAAGCGCGGATCGTTGACGACCATGTTGACGAGCTGCGCGATGATGCCGAGCACTTGCGGCAACGCGCACCAGCAGAGCAGGGCGAACCACTGCTTGAGCTTGACGCCGTCGTTCGTCGCGAACGAGACCACCGTGTAATAGACGGCGACGAGAAATATGATCAGAAACACGAAGAAGATCGAGCTGACCGCGCCGAGCGCGCCATAGACGAGCGGCGATATCTTCGCCGCTCCCGCGACCATCTGTTCGCGCTGAGCGTCCGTGATGTTCGCGTTGCCGCTGCGTAGCTGGTTGTCGAGGAAGAATCCCATGTCGACGTGGCTCAAGAAGTAGAACGACACGACGCTGAAGCCGATTAGCAGCACGAGCACGGGCAGCAGCACCCGCGGCCGTTCCTTCAGCGCGACGAAAGCCTCGTGCGGCGCCGTAAAGATGTTCGTCGCGAGCGCGACATAGGAGGAGTTGGCCATAGGTTTCGGTGGTCTGCTCAGTGGGACTACGCGGGCGGCGGGATTATACAGGCGCCCCCCGGTGTTCCTCTGCGGTTGGACGTCACAATGTCGTGAGACTGGCAGGTTCTCTTGGCCGGGGTCCCAGGCGCCAAGGTCTTTGTGGCTTGCAAGCATGCTCCGTCGGATCGGGTGTCCGCCTCTACCCAATACGAACGAGGCCCGGATGTATTACACGAGTGCGAGCCGAAGCCGCCCGGGTCAGGAGGCCATCGCCTCGACGATCGAGTACTCCGAGCGAGTCCCGAGGACGCGCTCGAGCAGGGTTGCGTACTCGGCGCGCGTGCGTTCCCGGCCCCCCGTGACGGCGAGCATGATGATGTCGAGCGTCTTGCCGAAGTGAGGGCCCGGAGCTTCGGGCACCAGCGTCTCGATGATCAGCACCCGGGCGTGCGCCGGCGCGCCGCGGCGAACGCTCGCGAGAATTTTGGCCGCGTCGTGATCCCGCCAGTCGTGCAGCAAGTCCATGAGGAGGTAGAGGTCGGCCGGAGGCGGCGTGTCGGTGAAGAAGTCGCCGGCGGCGATTTCGAGCCGGGGCGACCGGGCGGACGCGGTGCCGGCCACGACGTGCGGCAGGTCGAATAGCACCCCGCGCGCGCGGGGTGCGCGCTCGAGGACGGCCGCGAGCAGATGACCATGGCCTCCGCCGATGTCCGCGATGACGTCGAAATGAGCGAAGTCGTACGCATCGACCAGGGTCGGGAGCACCGCGCGGGACTTTGCGACCATCGCCGCGTTGAAGATCTGCGCCTCATCGCGATGCTCGTCGAAATAGTCGAGCAGGCCGCGCCAATCGCGCGAGGGACGACCCGATCGCACGGTTTCGCCGAGCTCGGAATATCGGTCCCAGAACGCCGGCATGCCGCCCATCCGCACATACGGCCGGAGCGACTCGGGGTGATCGCTGCGCAAAAGACGCGACGCGGCGTTGTGGCCGTAGCCGTCGGCTCGCTCCTCGAACACGCCGTGAGCGACGAGCAACCGCAGAATCCGGCGCAGCGCGTCCGCGTCGAGGCCGGTGCGCGCCGCAATCTCTCGCGGGTCTGCCGGTTGCTCGCCGATCGCATCAGCGACTCCGAACGCGGCCGCCACGTGCAAGCAGCGCGCCGCGATATGCGCCCTCGCGAGCTCGCCGACGACGCGCGCCGGAGGCGGCGTGCTCACTATTGAATGATCTGGCGCTTCTGAATCAGCCACGTGCCGTTGCGCTTCACGAGCGTGTCCTCGTAACGGCCCATTCCGCCGACCGTGAACGGCCCGCTGGACGGACCGGTGATCGTTTGCCAGTACGAGCGGTGATGAGCTTCGTGATCGTTTACGAGCTCGATATAGGTGTTCGAGAGCGCGTGATACGACTTCGGCGCGTCCGCCGACTGTGCGGCCGCGCGCCGCGCCTTCAGATCGGTCACGATCTTGCGGATCTCGTCGCGGCCCTTATAGGTCTTGCCGCCGAACGTGAACTCCGCGTCCTCGGCGAACACGCTCGCATACATCTCAGCGTCGAGCGTGTCGAGCGCGATCGTATATTTGACGACGAGGTTTTGGATCGCTGCGCGATCCTCGAGCTCCGTCGTGGACGGTCCGCGCGCAGCGGACGCCGGCGGCGCGAGCATCGCGGCGAGAAGGGCGGCCGACAACGACGCAACGAACACGAGTCTGAACGAGCGCAAGATCATGGTCTTCCCCCAGCGTGTTGCAAAAACGGAAACGCCGGCGCTAGGCCGGCGTTTCCACTCGATTCTCCGAAGCTAACGCGTCGGATTCGGCGCCTCAGCTTAGCGGCGATTGCCGCCGCCGCCGTATCCGCCGCCGCCACCACCGTAGCCGCCGCGGCCGCCGCCACCACCGTAGCCGCCGCCACCGCCGCCGCCATAACCGCCGCCGCCGCCATAACCACCGCCGCCGCCGCGTGGGCCGTTGCCTTTCTTCTGTTGCGGGCGCGCTTCGTTGACGGTCATCGGACGGCCGCCGTAGTCCTGGCCGTTGAGCTTCTCGATCGCCGCCTGCGCTTCCGCATCGCTGCTCATCTCGACAAAGCCGAAGCCTTTGCTGCGGCCGGTATCGCGATCGGTGATGAGCTTGGCGGACTCGACGGTGCCGACCGCCGAGAACTTCGCGGTGATATCTTCTTCAGTAGCCGAGAACGGCAGATTGCCGACGTATAGTTTCCTGCCCACGAGACCTCCCAGGCGTCTTAGTTGAGAACCGTTTAAGGAGGAATCCGGGCAGAATCGCCCTCAGGCTCGATGAACGGTTGCGAAAACGACCGTAGTATATACCGCGCTACGAATCAACTGCCCACCCTGATCCGTTCGTCTTACAACGCCCGTGAACGACGGAAACCGCGCGAGGCTCGAGGAGCGACGGGCATAATTGCGGTCCGCCTATCCGAGTGACCCGTGTGAACGTGCGTTCTATCCGTTTCGCAGCCGTCCTGAGCGCCACCACGCTCGTCGGCTTGGCCGCTCTATGGGCCGCTGACGCTGCGGCGCAAGCCGCGCGAGCGGCCGCGACCAGCGTCGAGTCGAGCAGTCGCCAGCTCCTCAACAGCGAGCGGATCGCGGCACGGTTCGGCAATTACGGAATCGAGGTCCTCGCGAGCGACCCGCGCGAGCGCGTGTCGAACTTGTACAGCGAAGCGAGCGGGGAGAGGACCTGCCGCACGTTCGCGGTCGTGCGTTATCCGGCGGCGATCGATCCGCCGCTCGCCGCCGAGCACGACGAGATCGTCCGGGGCGGCTCGATCGGAGCGGTGTTCGCGGCGCACGGCTGGCAGGTGCGGAAGACCAATCTGCGGTACTTCGAAATCGGCGCGCCCGCGCGCGTCGCGCATCTCATGCGCGTCGCGACCGGAACGCGGCTCGCGGCGCACGCGTACGAGCTCGATGTCGCGAAGGATGGCCGCTCGTTCGAGTACGCGCTGCTCGTCGAGATCCACCACCCCGACTACCTGAAGCGCGACGACCTGCGAACGATCTACGGCCCCGCCGATGCGTCGCGCGACGAAGCCGCTGTCGAGGATCTGATCGGCGTGGCGCTGGCCGCCGCCGGCGCGTCCGACGCTGCGCCGGCGCCTCGAGCCGGTGCGCACTGATCAACGCGCACGGGGCTGCGCTTCGAGCCTCTGACCGCGCACCTCGCGGCCTGCCGGACCTAGCAGATACACGTATGGGAGCACGAGCGCCTCCGGCGGCTTGAGCGTGTCGGGATTCTCGGCCGGATACGCCTGCGCGCGCATTCGCGTTCGCGTCGCGCCCGGGTTGATCGCGTTCACGCGGATCGGGGTGTTCTCGAGCTCCTCGGCGAGCACCTGCGCGAGCCCTTCCGTGCCGAACTTCGAGACTGCGTACGCGCCCCAAAATGCGCGGCCGCGATTGCCGACGCCGCTCGTCGTGAACAGCACCGAGGCGTCGGCCGAGCGCCGCAGCAGCGGGAGCAGGCAGCGCGTGAGGATGAACGGAGCGGTCAGGTTCACGAGCAGCACGCGCTGCCAGAGGCCGATGTCGTAATGCTCGATCGGGCTCAAGTTGCCGAGCAGGCCGGCGTTGTGCAGCAGGCCGTCGAGCCGGCCGTAGCGCTTCTCGATTTCCTCGGTCAGCGCCTGATACTGCGGGCCCTGCGCGCGCTCGAGGTCGACCTCCGCGACCGCGGGCTCCGGCCCGATCTCCTTGATCTCCTGGTAGAGCGCCTCGAGCTTCGGCGCGCTGCGGCCATGCAGCAGCAGCGTCGCGCCGTGCTGCGCGAGCGCGCGCGCAACCGCGCGGCCGATGCCGGTGGTCGCGCCGGTCACGAGGATCACCCGTCCCGCGAGCTCGTCGGCGGCGGGCCGATAGTCGAGCCACGGGCTGACGGGGGCGAGCGGCTCGGCCGGCATGCTCAGTGTGAGCGGTCCGGTGGCGCCGGAGGATCGGGAGTCGGTGCGGCGCCGGCCGGCGTCTCGACCGCCGGCGCGGTCGGCGTGAAGTCGCGCGGCGTCTCCTCGATCTCTTTCAACGAGGCGAGTCGTTGCCGGGGCTGCACGCCGAGATCGGTGAAGCGGCGCGCGCTCGGCAGCACCATTCGCTCGAGCGAGCCGACCGCCCGATTGAACGCCTTGACGCCGTCGCCGAGCGACTTGCCGAGATCGGTT
>Ga0326731_1000433_pt1 | contig 10847 bp, 10 predicted proteins | sample MHFSIPfraction_FD_207645 | JGI IMG/M metagenome (GOLD analysis project Ga0326731, IMG submission 207645) | Lab enriched peat soil microbial communities from Michigan Hollow, Ithaca, NY, United States - MHF9FY SIP fraction | ecosystem: Environmental > Terrestrial > Soil > Wetlands > Peat | place...
ATCGGCGGAGCGATCCGGTGAAACTCCGGAGCCACGCGGTGAAACCCCGCTCCGAGGACCGCGGAAGTCCTCCTTCTTCAAAACACTCACTTGAAGGAGGTTCATCGTGTATCGCGGGTTCATCAGCGAAGTAGGGCGGGTGATCGGGTCGAGCGCGGGCGAGCTGCGCGTGCGCGCGCCGAAGGCGTGCGCCGGCCTCGAGCCCGGCGGCTCGGTCTCCGTCGCCGGGGTCTGTGTCTCCGCCGTGGAGCTCGACACAGAAGTGTTTCGGGCGGTGCTCTCGACGGAGACCGCGCGCCGCTCGACCTTGGCGGAGCTCGCGGCGGGCGCGGCCGTGAACGTCGAGCTGCCGGTGCGCGTGGGCGACGCGATCGAGGGCCATCTCGTGCAGGGGCACGTCGACGCGCTCGCGAAGGTGCTGCGCGTCGACGACGAGCCGAGCGGTCGGCGCGTGTGGCTGCGGCCGCCGACGCGCTTCCTCGAGTCACTCGTGCAGAAGGGCTCGGTGACGGTCGACGGCGTGAGTCTCACGGTCGCGGATCTGCAGCGCGATCGCTTCTCGGTCGCGCTCGTGCCGGTGACGATCGCGTCGAGCACGCTGGGCGGGCTCGCCGCCGGCGACCGCGTGAACCTCGAGGGCGATCTCTTGGAACGCCTCGCGGCTCGCTACGAGGGGCGCACCCGCGCCGCGCTCACGCGCGTGGTCGCGGCCATGCCCTGGAAGGGCTGTGTCTCGGGGAGGCTCGGCGTCGAGAAGGTGGTCGCACAGATCGCCGCGGGCGGCTGCGTCGTCGTCTACGATCCGGCCCGGGAAGGCGAGGGCGACGTGATCGCGGCCGGTCACGCGCTGCGGCCGCAGACGTTCACGTTCCTGCTGACTCAGGCGTTCGGTCACACGACGGTGCCGTGCGCGCGCGAGATCCTCGAGCGGCTCGAGATCCCGCCGATGCCCGGCGCCGGCGATCACCACGGAACGGCGATGCACACCGCCGTCGATCTCGCGGCCGCGAAGGGAACCGGAGTCTCCGCGGTCGAGCGCGCGGCGACCGTGCGCCAGCTCGCGGATCCCGCGGCGCGACCCGAGGACTTCGTGCGTCCGGGCCACGTGTTCCCGCTCGGCGCGCGCCCGGGCGGGCTGCGCGAGCGGGCGGGTCACACCGAGGCGACCGTCGCGTTGTGTCTGGCGGCGAAGCTCCCGCCCGTGGGAGTCTGCTGCGAGATCATGTCGCCCGACGGCTTCATGTCGGGACCCGCCGAGCTCGAGCGCTTCGCCCTGCACTGGGGGCTGCCGCTGATCGAGATCTCGGATCTGGGAACGTTCCTGTAGGCCGATGTCTCAGCGGGTTACCGCGCGTGGGCGGCCACGCGCGCCCGCCTTCGTTTGGCTGCGCCTCGCTGCGCGCTGCGCTTGCAGCAGTTACTCGTGGCGCAGCGCCTCGATCGGATCTAACCGCGCCGCCTGGCGCGCGGGAAAGAAGCCGAAGATCACGCCGACCGCGGCCGAGAACACGAACGCGAGCACGACGATGCCGGGCTGAAACACGAATGGCGCCCCGATCGCGCGCGTGCCGGCCGCGGCGGCGGAGAGGCCGATCGCGATGCCGACGATGCCGCCGACGGAGGACAGCACCACGGCCTCGACGAGAAACTGAGTCAGCACCTCGCGCTCGAGCGCGCCGATCGCGAGCCGAATGCCGATCTCGCGCGTCCGCTCGGTCACCGACACGAGCATGATGTTCATGATTCCGATCCCGCCGACCAAGAGACTCACTGCCGCCACCGCGCCGAGCAGCGCGGTCATGACCTTCGTCGTGGCCGTGAGCGCGGTCGCGATCTCCTTCATGTCGCGAATCGAGAAGTCGTCCTCGCCGGTCGCGCTGTGTCTGCGCTCGCGCAACAGATTCTCGAGATCGGCCTGCACCTTGGAGGTCGAGACACCGTCGCGCGCGGACGCGAAGATGGCCCCCACGTCGGTGTTGCCTGCGAGCGTGCGCTGCAGCCAGCGGAGCGGCACGAGCACGAGGTCGTCCTGATCCTGACCGAAGCTCGACTCACCCTTCACCTCGAGCACGCCGATCACGAGACACGAGAGCTTTCCCAGGCGCATGCGCGTGCCGACGGGATCGGCGCCGGCGAAGAGCTCGCGTCTGACGGTCTCGCCGACGATGCACACGGCGTTGCCCGCGCGCTCCTCGCCCTCGGTGAAGCTGCGCCCGCCCGCGAGCCCCCAGCTGCGCACCTGCAGGAACGAGGCGGTCGAGCCGGTGATCGACGTCGACCAGTTGCGGCTCGAGGCGATCGCCTGCGCCGGCTTCTGCGCGGTGGGCGCGACGGCGGCGATGCCCGGCACTTCGCGCAGGATCGCCTCTGCGTCGGCGATCTTGAACGGCGGCGCGTCGGAGCGAGCGCCGCCCGGGCCCTGGCCCTGGCCGGGGCGGATCAGCAGCAGGTTCGTGCCGAGCGCCGCGATGTCGGCCGTGACCTTCGCGGTCGCGCCCGCGCCGATCGTCGTCATGGTGATCACCGCCGCGACGCCGATCACGATGCCCAGCACGGTGAGAGACGAGCGCAACACATTTCGGCGTATGGCGACCAGCGCGAGCCGCACCATGTTCCACAGCATCAGGCGACCTCCCGCTCCGGCGACTCGGTCACGATGCGCCCGTCGAGGAAGCGAACCGCGCGCTTGGTCCACTTCGCGATCGCCGCGTCGTGAGTCACTATCACGATCGTGAGTCCCTCGCGGTTGAGCCGCGTCAGGAGCTCCAGGATCTCGCGGCCCTTCTCGGAGTCGAGATTCCCCGTCGGCTCGTCGGCGAGCAGCACTTCCGGCTGAGTCACGATCGCGCGCGCGATCGCCACGCGCTGCTGCTGCCCGCCCGAGAGCTCGCTGGGGCGATGCAGCGCCCGATCCGCCAGGCCGACCTGCGCGAGCGCCTCGCCCGCGCGGCGGTGGCGCTCGGCGGCGGAGAGTCCGCGGTACACCAGCGGCAGCTCGACATTCTCGAGCGCGGTGCTCCGCCCCAAGAGGTTGAAGCCCTGGAACACGAAGCCGAGATAGTTGCGGCGCAGGCGCGCGCGCTGATCGCGCGAGAGATCGCCGACCTCGACGCCGTCGAAGCGGTACGAGCCCGACGTCGGTGAGTCGAGACAGCCGAGGATGTTCATGCAGGTCGACTTGCCCGAGCCGCTCGGGCCCATCACCGCTACGAAGTCGCCGCGGTAGATGTCGAGGTCGATGCCGCGCAGCGCCGCGACCGCCGCCTGGCCCGTGCCATAGATCTTGCTGACCTGGCGGAGCGCGATGATCGGCGCTGCCGCGGCGCTCACGGGGCGAGTCACTTCTTCGCCGCGCTGGCGTCGGTCACGAGCGCGGTGTCGGGCGAGAGCTCGCCGCTCTTGATCTCGGTCCACGTGCCGTCGGTCGCGCCGGTCGTGACCGGCAGCGCCTTCGGCCGGCCGTTCGCGAGCACGTACACGCGCGCCTGCTTCGCGTTCGCCTTGTCTTCCTTCGGGCGGGCGCCGAAGCGGCGCATCGGCAGCAGCGCGTTCAAGAGCCCCCCCTGCGGCGCCTCCGCGCGCGCCGGCGGCGTGAAGCGCAGGGCGGCGTTCGGCACGAGCAGCGCGTTCGAGAGCTGGTTCACGGTGATCTCGGCGGTCGCAGTCATGCCGGGCCGCAACAGGCGCTCGGCGTTGTCCACCTCGAGCACGGTCTCGTAGGTGACGACACCTTCCAGTGTCGCCGCGCCGAAGCGCACCTGCTCCACCTTCGCGTCGAAGCGGCGATCGGGCCACGCGTCGACGGTGAACGCGGCGGACTGACCCTCCTTCACCTGCCCGACGTCGGCCTCGTCGACCGAGACGTGCAGCTCCATCCGAGTCAGATCCTCGGCGAGCGTGAACAAGACGGGCGCCTGCAGCGAGGCCGCGACCGTCGCGCCCGGCTCGACGGTGCGCGACAGGACGATGCCGTTGATCGGTGACTTGATCGAAGCTTTGCCGAGATCCGTGAGCTGACCGTCGAGCGTGGCTTGCGCCTGTGCGACCGAAGCCTTGTTGCTCGCGACGTCGGCGCGCGCGCGCAGCACGGCTGCGTTCGCGGTGTCGATGTCCGCCTGCGAGGGAACCCTGCCTCCGGAGAGCTCGCGCACGTGCTCGAGCCGCGCGATCTGACTCTCCGCCTCCGCGAGACTCGCCTGCGCCTGCTCGACCTTCGCGCGCGCCGACTCGACCGCCGCCCGCGACTGCAGCACCGAGGACTGGAGCTTCGAGGTGTCGAGCTTCGCGAGCTCCTGTCCGACCTTCACGATGTCGTTGAAGTCGGCCGAGACCGTGCGCACGGTGCCCGAGAGCTCGCTGCCGACGTCGACCTGGTTCGTCGGCTGGAGCGTGCCCGTCGCAGTCACCGTCACGGTGAGATCGCCGCGCCGCGAGGGCTCGGTGGTGTAGCGGATGCCGTCGTCGCCGCCGCGGAGCATCATCACGAGCAGGGCGATCACCAGGGCGAGGCCGACACCGCCGAGTGTCAGCCAGCGCCCGCGGAAGCGCGCGACGAGCGACTCGTCGAGGCCGAGTGTCTCGGCGACGCTCTCCGTCGCCCCGTCTTCGCGCGTCTCGCTCACGAGGTGACCTCGCGGGTCCAGCCGCCGCCGAGCGCCTTGTAGAGCCGGATCAGGTTGGAAGTGACTTGACCTTCGCTCTCCGCGAGCTGGTCCTGCAGGACGTAGAGCGAGCGCTGCGCGTCGAGCACGACCTGGAAGTCGATCAGCCCCGAGCCGTACTGATCCTGAGCGAGCGCGAGCGCGCGCTCGGCCGCCGCAGCGCCGTCCGCGAGCGCCTGACGGCGATCCTGCTCCTGCGCGTACGCGACCAACGCGTTCTCGACCTCCTCGAGCGCAGAGAGGACCGTGGCCCGGTAGCGCGCGAGCTTCTGCTCGCGAACCGCATCCTCCGCCTCGATCGCGCCGAGGATCTGGCCGCCGGAGAACAGTGTCTGAGTCGCGGTCGCGGCGAGTGACCCGGTCCACGCGCCGGCGCGAAACAGCCCGCCGGGCGAGAGCGCGTCGAGGCCGATCGAGCCGAGAGTGTTCAGGCTCGGATAGGCGTCGGCGGTGACGACGCCTACCCGGGCCGTCTCGGCCGCGAGATCGCGCTCGGCTCGGCGCACGTCGGGCCGCTGCGCGAGCGCGTCCGCGGGCACGCCCACGGCGACCTCGCGCGGGGTCACCGGAATGGGCTGGGGCGCCGCGAGTGACTCGTCCAGAGCGCCGGGCGACTCACCGAGCAGGGTCGCGATCGAGTTCATGTCGGCCGCGAGCGCGGTGCGCAGCGACGGGATGGTCGCTTGCGTGAGCGCGAGGCTGGTGCGCGCCCGCTCCACGTCGAGCTCGGTCGTGAGTCCGGCCTGCGCGCGCCAATCGGTGATGTCGAAGGTCTCGGTCTGCGAGACGAAGGTGGCCTCGGCGATGCGCAGGCGCTCCTGCAGCGCGCGCGCGTCGACGTAGGCGAGGACCACGTCCCCGACGAGAGTGACTTGCACGTCGCGCAGGTCCGCCTCGGCCAGGTCGCGGTCGGCGTTCGCGGCCTCGAGCCCGCGGCGCAGCCGCCCGAACAGGTCGATCTCCCAGCTCGCATCGAGGCCCGCCGTGTAGAAATTGACGCCACCCTTGAAGCTGCCGCCGCGCTCCGCGACGTGCACGTGATTCGCGCCCGCCGAACCCGAGAGCGTCGGAAAGAACGCGCCGATGGCGATCTTGCGCTGCGCGCGCGCCTGACTCAGGCGCGCCTCGGCCTCGGCGACGTCGAAGTTCGCGGCGAGCGCGCTCTCGACGAGCTGACTCAGCAGCGGATCGTCGAGCGCGGTCCAAAAGCGCGCGAGAGCCGCTTGATCCGCGGGCAGCGCTTCGAGTCCGCCCTCGAGCGGCGCGTGCCAGGCGACACCAGACGGTGTCTCCGGGCGCACGTAGTCGGGCCCGACCGCGCAAGCGGCGAGCCAGACCGACGCGGCGAACGCGACCGCTCGAGTGCGCAGGGGTTACTTCTCCGGCGACGCTTCCGGCGGGCTGGCCGGCGCTCCACCCATGTGCCGGTGGTGCCAGCGCCCGGCGCCGTGCTCGCGCATCGCTTCCTTCAGCTTCGCGCGCTGCGCCGGGGTGAGCTCGGCGCGCACCGCGAGCAAGGTGGTGAGCATCTGCTTGTGCGCCGCGGTCGTGATCTGGCCGATGCGATCGGCCTGCGCGAGTACCGCGTTCTGATCCGGCGCGTCCTGGTCGAGCAACACGCGCATGTCGTCGAATGCCTGATGGATCTGTCCGCGAATCTGCTCGCGCTGCGGCTTCGCCGCGTCGAGGATCGCCTGCACCTTCGTCTGTTGTGTCTCGTCGAGGCCGAGCTTCTTCAGCTGTCGTTCGAGCCGGCCTTCGGGTCCACCGGGCCCGCCGGGGCCGCCCGGTCCACCGTGCGGGTCGGCCCAAGCCGGTGACGCCAAAATCGGTAGCGCGGTGAGGAAGAGCAAGGCGAGAGGGAGCCAGCGTGTCGGTCGCATGATCGGACCTCCTTGTCCTGCCTGTTTCGACCCGCCTCGACCCGGCGCGGTTTACCGATCGGCAGTGTCGTCCTCGAGGAGAAGCGCGAGGCCCTGATAATCCGCAGGCAGGTAGTCGCCGCGCTCTGCGAGCTCGCTCGCGAACGTGTCGGGGTCGACGAACGAGTCGATCTCGGCGCTCGTGACGCCGGCGGCCAGCTCGGTCGCGCGAGTCACGGGCCACGCGAGCCAGAGCGCGAGCGCGGCGAGCGCCGCGCCGGCGAGCGCGGGCAGCGCGAAGCGCCGCGCACGCGCGCGCCGCTCGAGGCGCGCGTCCAAGGCGCGGCGGAACGCGGCGGCTCGCGACGGGCTCATCGGCTCCGGCCGGAATCCGTCGCGCAGCGCTTCGAGCCAGTGGCGATCGTCGCTCATGTCTCGTCTCCCTCCTTGGACCCGTCACCGAACGGTGTCGGCGCGCGCAGATCTCCGAGCTCGACGCGCAGCGCGGCAAGCGCGCGGTGCAGGTGACTCTTCACCGTGCCCACGGCCTTGCCGAGCACCTCCGCGGCCTCGTGGATCGTGAGCTCCTCCAGGTGCACCAGCACGAACGCCTCGCGCTGTCCCGCCGAGAGCCGCTCGAGCGCGCGCGCGATCCGCGCGCGCAGGCCGGGATCGCCGACGGGTCGCGGATCGACCGCGGCTGCCGCGAGGTCGGGGTCGACCGCGAACCAGCTGCGCAGCGCTTGCCAGCGCCGCTGGCGCTGCACCTCGCGCACGAGGATTCGGTAGAACCACGTGTCGATGCTCGCGTCGCCGCGAAAGCCCGCGAGCGCGCGGTGCGCGCGAAAGAACGCGTTCTGCACCACGTCCTCCGCCGTCGCCTCGTCGCCGGCCAACAGCCGGAACGCGAGCCGCAGCGCGCGTTCCCGCCGGGCTTCGGCAAAGCGCGCGAACTCTTCGGCCCTCATCAGGAAGGGAGCGTCCGCCTTCGCCCGATCGGCCGCAATTTCCACGTCCGGTTGGACTCTTCACGTTCGCGGACGGTTTACAGAGCGATGGCGAGGCGCGCGCGGGGCGGGCTCGCGGCCTCTCCTCGGCGCTCGCGGGTACGCTCGAAGCCTCGTCGAGGTCCGCGGGCCCGCCCCGCGCGCGAACGCGGCTTCGGCGACTGGAACGAGTCCGGCTCCTGTCCTCCCGAGCTTAGTGGCTGACACCACGAGGCCGAGCGAGGGCCGTCCCGAGCGAGGCCGCAAGCGGCGGAGCGTGGGTAGGGTGCCCACGCGATCATCGGGCGAGCGCGCGCAGCGAGCCGCAGGCGAGCGAAGTCAGTCGGGCCCGGCCCTCGCGGCGGCGAGGCCGGAGGCCGCAGCCGCCGCGAAGGCCACCCCGTCGTAGCCGACACCGCAGAGTGTAGGGCCCCGTGACTCCGCGAGTGCGGCGCGCAGCGCGCGGGTGCGCTCGGCGTGGCCGACGTCGTAGAGGGGAATGCCGTCCGCGTAGCGCGCGACGTCGAGCAAGACGGGCTCGCGCGCCGAGCCGAGCAGGCGTCTCAGGACGGGCGCGAGCTCGCGCGCCAGCGCCGCGTCCGAGGCCGCGTGCAGCGGGCGCGCGACGAACACGGAGAGAAGCATGGAGCCCTTCGGCGCTCGGCCAGGGAAGAGATTTGCGGGGAAGAGACAGCCGATCAGCGGCAGGCGCTCGCGCGGCGGGACGAGGAAGCCGAGGCCGGTCCAGCGCTCCGCGCACGCGGGCTCCTCCAGCGCGAACGCGGCGAGCACCTGCGGCACCGCGCGGTACTCCTCGAGGAGCGCAGTGACTCGCGGGATCTCGAGCACGCGCGCGGCGGCGGCGGGCGGCAGCGCCAGCACCAGGTGCCGGCAGGAGAGCTTCGCCTCGGCGCCGGACGCGAGCTCGAGCTCGAATCCGGAGTCCGTGCGGCGCGCGCGCGCCAGCTTCGCGCCGGTGCGCAGGCGCGGGCCGAGCTGCGCGCCGAGTCGTTCACAGAGCCCGCCCAGTCCGAGCTCCGTCGACATGACACCGAGGCGTGTCGGGCCCGAGCGGCCGAACAGGCTGCGCAGCATCAGGCTCGAGAAGCGGCCGCCCGCGCGCGCGAGTGACTCCGCGAGATCCGGAAACGCCGACTCGAAGCCGACCTCGTCGGCGGTCGTTCCATACACCCCCAAGGTCATGAGGTCGGCGAGTCGCTCGGCCGCGCCGGGGCCCAGGCGCTCCTCGACGAGCCGGCGCACGCTCCGCGGGCCCGAGCGCACCGGGCGCAGCGGCTCGGCCAGGCACGAGAGCAGCGCGCCCCAGGGCAGCAGCGAGCCGCCGAGCAGCGCCCCGAGCGTGGGCGGGAGCGACACGATCGCGCCGTTCGACACGAACGCCGGCGCCGCGCGCTGCGCGGGGACGGGAGTGAGTCCCGCGCGCTCGACGAGCTGAAGCAGCGCCGGGTTCGCGCGTACGGTCATCGGCCCGCGCTCGACGAGATACTCGCCGATGCGCCGTGTCTCGGCGGGCCCACCCGCGCGCGGCGCGGCCTCGAGCAGCAGCAGATCACCGCGGCCCTGCGCGACGAGCTCCGTCGCGCAGGCGAGCCCGGAGATTCCGGCGCCGACGACGACGGTGTCGACTGCGCTCAACCGCTCGCTTCCTGCGCCGTGCGCACGAACGTCGCGACCGCCTCCACCGGCGTCGTCTGCAACACGCCGTGACCGAGGTTCAGCACGTGACCGCGCGCCTTTCGCCCCGCGCGCACGAGCTCGCGCACGCTGCGTGCGATCACCGGCAGCGGCGCGAGCAGTGCGGTGGGGTCGAGATTGCCCTGCAGAGACACTCGTTGCCCGATGCGCGCCGCGGCCTCGGCGAGATCGACGCGCCAATCGAGTGACACGACGTCCGCGCCGAGCTCGGCGAGCTCGTCGATCAAGTGCGCCGCTCCGCGCGCGAACACGATCACCGGCGGGCGATCGCGGCCCAGGTGCGCGAGCACGTCGCGCAGCGCACGCCCGGCGAACTTCGCGAAGCGCCCGCGGTCGAGCACGCCCGCCCAGGTGTCGAAGATCTGCACGCAGTCGGCGCCGGCCTCGATCTGCAGGCGCAGCGTCTCCGCGCAGATCTCGGACATCCGCTCGAGGATGCGCAGCACGGTGTCGGGCTCACGCCACGAGAGCGCCGACAGCACCTCGACGTCGCGCGAGAGCTTCGACTCGGTCGCGTACGCGGCCAAGGTCCAAGGCGCGCCCGCGAAGCCGATCAATGCTGCGCGCGGGCCGAGCTCGCGGCGCAGCCGCCGCAGTGTCTCGCACGTGGCGGCGATGACGGGCGCGACGTCGCCACTGAGTCGCTCCAGGTCCGCCAAGCCGCGCAACGGGTTGGCCACGGTCGGCCCCGGCGAGAACGCGAGCTCGAGATTCCCCGCGCGCAGCGGCAAGAGGATGTCCGAGAACACCACGACGCCGTCCATGCCGAAGCGGCGGTGCGGCTGCAGCGAGATCTCGGTCGCGAGCTCGGGTGAGTCACACATCGCGAGGAAGCTCGACTTCTCGCGCAGCTCGCGGTACTCGGGCAGATAGCGCCCGGCTTGGCGCATCAGCCACACCGGCGGGCGATCGACCGGCTCGCCGCGACACGCGCGCGTGAAGCGCTCGCGAGGCTCGAGCGCGCTGTCGGTCTTCCCCACGTCTGCCACGGCGCAGGCAGGATACGCGCCGGTCAGCGCGGCGTGCCAGCGCGAACTTCGCGCGCGAGCTCGAGGGCGCGGCCATTCTGCGCCGCGCGCGTCACGTGCGGACTGTCGCGCGCGAAAAATCGATAGGGCAGGTCGGCGGCCTTGCTGAGTCCGATGCGCGGGCCGGCGCAGATCGCCGGAGCGCGCGCACCGCGCTCGCGCTCGAGACGGAGCGCGCCGCGCAGCGCGTCGCGGCCGTCGTGCGCGAGCTCGATCGCGAGCGCCTGCGCGAGCTTCCCCGGGCCGCTCGCGAGCTCGCGCCCGCCGCGGCCACCGCGCAGCGCGCGCATTCGAGTCTCTCCCTCGAGCGGCTCGACGGCGCGCAGCAACACCGCGGCGCCGCGGCCCGCGCGCTCGCAGACGACGTTCGCGCAGAGGTGGATGCCCATGCTGCGGTACACATAAAAGTGTCCCGGCGGCCCGAACATGACTCGACTGCGCGGCGTCGGGCCGCGGTGCGCGTGCGAGGCCGGGTCGCTTCCATCGCCGAGATACGCCTCGACCTCGACGATCCGGCCCACGAGCCGCTCGCCGCTCGCCAGCTCGTGAATCAAGAGCAGCCCGAGCATCTCGGGGGCGACCTCGAGACACGGG
>Ga0326731_1000435_pt1 | contig 10835 bp, 7 predicted proteins | sample MHFSIPfraction_FD_207645 | JGI IMG/M metagenome (GOLD analysis project Ga0326731, IMG submission 207645) | Lab enriched peat soil microbial communities from Michigan Hollow, Ithaca, NY, United States - MHF9FY SIP fraction | ecosystem: Environmental > Terrestrial > Soil > Wetlands > Peat | place...
CCGATCGCGGAGCCTTGCGCAAGATCGCAGCGCAGGTCCTTCAGGAGCGCCTTGGTGGCCTCGTCCTCGACGCCCGCCACCACCGCCTCGAGCTTGAGCTGGTGCGCGAGCTCGATGAGCGAGCGCACGAGCGAGAGCTTCTGCGGCACTTCCGCGACATTGCCGACCGCGGCGAGGTCGATCTTCAGCTCGTGGAAGGGCAGCGTCGCGAGCCATGACAGCGCGTGGTAGCCCGCGCTGGCGTCATCCAGGCACAGGCGCACGCCCACGCCGCGCAGGCGCTGCAGCGTCTCCACGGACTCGAGGCTCCTCGCGAGGATCGCCGTCTCGGTGATCTCGAGCGCGAGGCGGCTGGGGCGCAGGTTCCAGGTCTTGAGCGCGCTGCCGACGAAGTCGGGCAGATCGGACTGGCGCAGGCTTTTCGCCGAGAGCTTCACGCCGACGCGCAGGTCCAGGCCCGCCGCGTCGCGGAAATGGCGGCAGTTGCGCAGCGCGCCGTTCACCAGCCACAGCGTCACCTCGTTGACCAGGCCCGCGGACTCGGCCACCGCGATCGCCTTTTCCACCGGCACGGCGCCCAGCTTCGCGTCGCGCCAGCGCAGCTGGCTCTCGGCGCCGACCAGCAGGTTCGAGCGCAGGTCGAGCTGCGGCTGGAACACGATGTCGATCGCGTCCTGCGAGATCGCCGCGCGCAGCCGGTTCTCGTAAAGCAGCAGCTCCGCTTCGTCGCGCTCCTGCTCGGCGGAATACAGCGCGAAGCGCTCCGGCCGGTCACGCGCGGCATTGGCGGCGGTGCGCGCGCGCTGCAGCAGCGCGATGGCGTTGTCGGCGTGCTCCGGGTACAGGGCGATGCCCACCGCCGGGCGCGCGAAGATCTCGTTCACGTCCACCCACAGGGGCGCGTCCAGCGTGCGCAGGATCTTCTCCGCGGCGAGCAACGCGACACCGGCGCTTTGCAGGGTCGTGAGCACGCAGGCAAAGCCGTCGCGCCCCGGATCGCCGAGCAGGTCCTGCTCGCGCAGCACTTCACTCTTCAGGCGCGCGCCGAGCCGCTCGCGCACCGCGTCGCCCACCAGGTAGCCCCACACGCCGTCGATGCGGTCGATGACGCCGCAATCGACGTAGAGCAGCGCGAGCTGCTGGCCGTCGGCGAGCCGCGCGGCGATGCTGGCATCCAGCCGCGCGGTGAGGGCGGCCTGGCCGGAGGCGCCGTCGCTGCTCGCCGGCGAGCTGCGCGCCGCTGCGGACGCAAGCAGCGCCATCTGCGCTGCGCACAAGTGCTCCGCTGCCGCGAGCGCCGCCGCGCAGCGCGCGGGTTCCCGCGCCAGGAGGCGCAGCGCGCCCGCGCGCAGCAGGTCCTGCAGCGGCAGGCAGTCGCGCAGGGCGCGCTCGTGGGTCTCCTCCGGGCTGAGGCTGTCCGCCCATTCGGCAAGCAGTCGGCGCAGCGACGCGCGGCCGAGCGTGCCGAGAGAAAGCGCCTCCACCAGCGCGCGCTGCGCGTCCGACATGGCGACCGGGAGCAGCGGCAGGAAGAAGGGCGACGCCGCGGCGGCGAGCGCGCTTTCGCCGCGCGTCGCCATCAGCGACTCGGGCGCCTGCTCGCGCAGCGCGGCACCGAGCGCGTTGAGCGCCGTGGCGGCCTCGTCGCCGAGGCCGAAGTCCTGCATCAGGCGCTCGATGGCGGCGGCGTCCGCCGCGCTCACAAGAACAGCTCTTTCGGATCGATGCGGACGGTGGCCTGGTCGAGCGTGCGCCGGATGCGGTAGGGCTCGTGCGGGCCCGCCATCGGCTCTTTCATCAGGTCGAGGATCTTGTGCGGGTGGATCGGGTTGCCCTTGTTGTCCTGCACCACCATCACGCGCGGCTGCAGGCGCTTGACCAGGTTCTGCGTGATCACCACGCCGACCTCGCCCGTGTTCAGCTCCACCACGCTGCCCACCGGGAAGGCGCCCACGCACTGGATGAACTGCTCCACCAGTGCGGCGTGGAACTGCGTGCCGCGGTTCTGGAACAGCACATTCAGCGCGTTGGAGGGCGGCATCTGCATGCCGTAGGGCGCGGGCGCGGTGAGCATGTCGAAGGTGTCGACGATGCCGGCGATGGCGCCAATCTGCGAGATGGCGCTGCCCTTCAGGCCGCGCGGGTAGCCGCTGCCGTCGTAACGCTCGTGGTGCAGCGAGGCGAAGCCGGGCAGGTCCACCGGCAGGCCGGAAGTCTGGCTGAGGATCTCCAGGCCGCTCCCGACGTGCGTGCGGAAGATCGTCTCCTCCGCCGAGGTCAGGTCGGCGCGCCGCGCCGGCATGCCGGTCGGCAGCTTGAGCATGCCCACGTCCTGCAGCAGGCCGATCAGCCCGAGCAGCTCCAGGCGCTCGCGCTCGAGCTGCAGGAAGCGGCCGAACACAGTCATGTAGACGGAGACCTGCGTCGAGCGGTTGAGCGTCTCCTCCGCTTTCTCGCGCATGGTGACCAGCAGCATCATGGCGTCCGGGTTGCGGATCACCGAGTCGGTGATCTCGGTCACCGCCTGCCGGGCGCGGCCGCCGTCGAGCGCGCTGCCGCTCACCACCGCGCGCGACATGGTCTGCACGATGGTGTTGGTCTGCGTGAAGACGGTGCGCGCGCGCGGCAGCTCGTCCTCGACGGTGGCGAGCTCCTTGTACACCACCGTGCCGCGCACCACTTCCTTGGACTGCTCGGCGATCACCTGGCGCGCGGAGGGCGGCAGGCTGAGCAGCTTGGCAGCCACCGACTCCTGGCGCCGTTCAGGGTCGACGTAGACCTTCTTGCAATACTTCTTGAGCGCCTCGAGCTGCTCCTCGGTCTTCAGCACGAATCCCTGGAACACGAACGGCGTCTCGGTCCACGGACGGTCGAGCTTGGACACGAACATGCCGAACTCGAGGAACTCGACTGGGACTTCCTTGTGCGCCATCTGCGTGTGGCCGGACCCTGTGAGTCGCCGATTGTCGTTCGGGCGCGTGCGCTCGGCAAGCGGCGCGATGCAGTAACATCGCGGTCCGGGAGGGTGACCGTTGGCGGCAGTGGCAGACCTGGGCCTGAGCCTGCAGGTCGGGAAGTACGACGTCCAGAAGTTGCTGGGCAAGGGTGCCACCGGCACGGTGTACCTTGCCCGGGACACGTTTTCCGGTCGCGAAGTGGCGCTGAAGACCATCGAGCCCGAGGTTCTCCGCGACCCGGAATTCGGCACCGCGTTCCGCGGCCAGTTCCTCAACGAAGCGTCGCTCGCGGGCAAGCTCAAGCATCCGCATATCGTCGCCATCCTCGACGCCGTGGTGGACGCGGACTCGGGCTACATCGCGATGGAGCTCGTCACCGGCGGCGACCTCACGCCCTATACCAAGCCCGACAAGCTCCTGCCGGTGGCCGACGTGCTGCAGATCGGCTTCAAGGTGAGCGGGGCGCTCGACTATGCCTTTCGCGAAGGCATCGTGCACCGCGACATCAAGCCGGCCAACATCATGATCACCAAGGGCAGCGACGTGAAGATCGCCGACTTCGGCGCGGCCTACCTGCGCAAGAGCCACGCGGTGCAGACGGCGCTGATGGGCTCGCCCTACTACATGTCGCCGGAGCAGATCGCCGGCGCGGAGCTCACCCACCACAGCGACATGTACTCGCTCGGCGCGGTGCTCTACGAGCTGCTCACCGGGCAGCGGCCGCTGCGCGCCGAGAACCTCGAGGCGCTGCTCAGGAAGATCACCGAGCTCGAGCCGCTGCCGCCGAGCGTGGTGCGCGCCGATCTCCCCAGGGAGATCGACTCGGTGATCCTGCGCGCGCTGCGCAAGCGGCCCGCGGACCGCTACCCGACCTGGGCCGATTTCGCGCAAGCGCTCTCCAAGGTCGTCGGCCTGACGCTGCCGGCCAACGCGATTCCCGACACCCAGAAGTACATGACGCTCAAGCGCGTGGACATGCTCTCCGATCTGGCGGATGCCGAGATCTGGGAGCTGGTGAACGCCGGCAAGTGGTCGCGCATGGACAAGGGCAGGACGATCCTGCGCGAGAACGACAAGGGCAAGAGTTTCTTCTTTCTCGCCGAAGGCGAGGTCAAGGTCACCAAGGGCGGGCGCCTGCTCAACGTCATCAACCACAGCGAGTGCTTCGGCGAGATGGCCTACATCTGGGGGGGCGAGCTGCCGCGCCACGCCACCGTGGAGTCGATGACCAAGCTGCTGCTCGCGGAGTTCGAGCCGGCGGCGCTGCACGCGATGAGCGGCGGCGCGCAGCTGCAGCTCACCCGCGCGCTGGTGCGCAACCTGGTGGACCGCCTGGTGCTCGCCAATACGCGCATCATTTCGCGATAGAACACACGCACGCGAATCTTTTCGCGCGGGAAATCACCATGCCACGCATCTCCGCCTCCAGCGCTCTTGCCCACCTGCGCATCCTCGACCTCACGCGCGTGCGCGCCGGCCCGAGCTGCGTGCGCCAGTTCGCCGACTTCGGCGCCGACGTGATCAAGATCGAGTCGCCGCCGGGCGTGGACCCGAACGAGAGCATGGGCGGCGCGCGCACCGGGTCCGACTTCCAGAACCTGCATCGCAACAAGCGCTCGATGACGCTCAACCTCAAGCTCGCGGAGGGCAAGGAGGTGTTCTCGCGGCTGGCGCAGACCGCCGATGTGGTGGTGGAGAATTACCGCCCGGACGTGAAGTACCGGCTCGGCGTGGACTACGAGGCGCTCGCGAAGATCAATCCGCGCATCATTCTCGCCAGCATCTCCGGCTTCGGCCAGGACGGGCCTTACGTCGACCGGCCGGGATTCGACCAGATCGCCCAGGGCATGAGCGGGCTCATGTCGGTGACGGGCCTGCCCGGCCAGGGGCCGGTGCGCAGCGGCGCGGCAATCGCGGACGTGGCCGCGGGCCTGTTCGCCGCGCTGGGCGTCATGACTGCGCTTCTCGAGCGCGAGCGCTCGGGGCGCGGGCAGTGGGTGCAGAGCTCGCTCCTGCATTCCGCCATCGCGCTCGCCGACTTCCAGGCGGCGCGGTTTCTCAAGGAAGGCGAGGTGCCGCCACAGGTGGGCAACGATCATCCGACCAGCATGCCGACGAGCGCCTACAAGACGGCCGACGGCCACATCAACGTCGCCGCCTCGGGCGACGGCATGTGGCAGCGGTTGTGCCGCGCGATCGGCCGCGAGGAGCTGCTTGGGCGGCCGGAGTTCAAGGACCAGCCCGCGCGCGCGAAAAACCGCGTGGCGCTCAACGCCGAGCTGAACGCGGCGCTGGCAAAGAAGAAGAGCGCCGAGTGGATCGAGGCGCTCAACGCCGCCGGCGTGCCCTGCGGGCCGATCTATGCGATGGACCAGGTGTTCGCCGACCCGCAGGTGCAGCACGTCCAGGCGGCGGCCGAGGTGCGGCACCCGAAGCTCGGGAACTTTCGCGTCGTCAACCAGGCGGCGCGCCTGTCGCGTACGCCGGCGACCATGGCGAGCGCCACCCCGGAGCTGGGCGAACATACGGATGAGGTCCTCTCGGAGCTGGGCTACAGCGCGGCGGACATCGCGGGACTTCGCAAGAAGAAGGCGATCTGACCATGAGAAGACTTGTCGCAGTACTGACTGGCCTGCTGGTTGCAGCGGGCGCCGCGGCGCAGGGCGGCTTTCCGTCCCGGCCCATCACCATGATCGTGGGCTTTGCGCCCGGAGGTGGCACCGACTCCGCGGCGCGCATCATCGCCAAGGCGGCGACCGAGGCGCTCGGCCAGTCCGTGGTGGTCGAAAACCGCGCGGGCGCGGGTGGCAACATCGCGCACGAGCAGGTGTCGAGAGCGATGGCCGACGGCCACACGATCCTGCTCGGCTCGGTCGGCCCGCTGGCGGTGGCGCCGCACATGATCAAGAACCTGCCCTACGATCCGCTGAAGGACCTGGTGCCGGTGACGATGGCGGTGACCTTCGCCAACGTGCTGGTGGTGCACGACGAGGTGCCCGCGCGCACGCTCGCCGAGTTCATCAAGCTCGCCAACGACAAGCCCGGCACGCTCACCTACGGATCCTCCGGCATCGGCGGCGCCGGGCACCTGTCGGGTGAGCTGTTCCGCATGATGTCGCAGACGAACATCGTGCACGTGCCCTACAAAGGCGGCGGCCCGGCGATGCAGGGCCTGCTCGGCAAGCAGGTCGCGGCGATCTTCGCCACGCCGATCTCGGCGGGGCCGCACATCAAGAGCGGCAGGATCCGCGCCATCGCGGTGACGAGCGCGCAGCGCACGAGCTTCCTGCCGGATGTGCCGACCATCGCCGAATCGGGCTTGCCGGGATTCGAGGCGACCAACTGGTATGCCTACGTGCTGCCGGCGAAGACGCCAAACGAGATCGCGGACCGCTGGAACCGGGAGCTGGTGAAGATCCTGAACGATCCGGCGGTGCGCCAGGCGCTGCTGGCGCAGGGCATGGAGCCTGCGCCGAGCACGCGCGAGCAGCTCGCCGCCTACATCAAGCGCGAGTACGACACCTGGGCGAAAGTGGTGCGCGAGGCGAAGATCACCGCCGACTAAAAATGGGGTCAGGGCCGAATTTTTCTTGCGAGCGAAAATTCGGCCCTGACCCCATTTTTCTCCGCCTATAGGCGGAGGACGATCTTGCCGACGTGCGCGTCGGCTTCCATGCGCGCTTTGGCGGCGGGGAACTCGTCGAAGGCATAAATGCGGTCGATGAGCGGCTTGATGCGGCCGTCGGCGATCGCCGGCAGCAGGTCGCGCGCGAAGCCGCGCACGGTCTCGGCGCGCTGCTCGGCGTTGCGCAGCTTGTTGGAGACGCCGAAGAGGCGCAGGCGCTTGGCGTGCAGCGCTTCGAGGTCCATTTCGGCCTTGAGCACGCCGTCCACGTAGCCCACCATCGCCAGCCGCCCCTCGAAGGCGAGCGAACGCACGCACTCGGCGAACATCGTGCCGCCTACCGCGTTCACCGCGAGGTCGGCGCCGCGTTCGGCGGTAGCCTGCATCACCGCATCGCGGAAATCGGGCTTGCGCGTCGCGAGTGCCACGTCCAGCCCGAGCGGCTTGAGCGTCGCCAGTTTCTCCGGCGAGCCCGAGGTGCCGATCACGCGCGCACCCAGCGCCTTCGCCGCCTGCAGGGCGGCCACGCCGACGCCGGAGGTGACCGCGAGTGCGAGCAGCCACTCGGCCGCCTTGAGCGCGCCCTGGCCGATCAGCATGTCGTGCACTACGCAGAAGACGAGCGGCACCGATGCGGCTTCGTCCCAGGACAGGCGCTCGGGGATCTTCATCGCCTCGCGCGCGTCCATCAGCGCGTATTCGGCAAAGGCGCCAGCGCAGCGTCCCATCACGCGCTCGCCCGCGCGATAGCCCGCCACCGCGGCACCGAGCTTTGCCACTTCACCCGCACCCTCGTTGCCGCCGGGCTTCGCGGGTCCCTTCGCCCCGAAGAGCTCGCCGCGGTTCAGGCCCGCGGCGCGCAGGCGCACGAGAATCTGCCCCGGACCCGGCTCGGGGACCGCCGCCTCGCGCAGCTCGGCGCCAAGGCCGGCCGCGCCGGGAACGAGAAACCAGGCGCGCATGGCTAGATGGCCAGTACGCGAGCGGAGTGAAACAAGGTGACCTTCATGCCAGCCCCTTTTCTTGGCTGGGCATCCTAGCATGGGACACTTCGCTTTCCGGACCCGCCGTGCCAGGAGTGCCATGCGCCTCGTCATCGCCCAGATGAAGCACGAAACCAACACCTTCTCGCCGGTGCCGACGGACCTCGCGCGCTTTGCGCGTGGGCGCGCGACGCCGCTCGAAGGCGAGGAAATCCGCGCGGCGTTCAGGGGCACCGGCACGGGGATCGGCGCTTTCATCGAGCTCGCGGAAAAATCCGGCGCAGAAATCGCGCTGCCGGTCGCGGGCAGCGCCGCGCCCAGCGGCCCCGTGCAAAGCGCCGCCTATGAATACATGGCGGGCCGGATTCTGGACGCGGTCGCGAAAGGCTGCGACGCGGTGCTCCTCGACCTGCACGGCGCCATGGTCACCGAGCGCCACGACGACGGCGAGGGCGAGCTCCTCGCGCGCATCCGCCGCATCGCGCCCGAGGTGCCCGTCGGCGTCGCGCTCGACATGCACACGAACCTCTTTCCCGCGATGGTGGCGAATGCGACCGTTATCGCCGGCTACCAGACCTATCCGCACGTGGACATGTACGAGACGGGCATGCGCGCCGCCCGGCCGGTGCTGGCGATGCTGGAGGGCAGGGCGCAGCCCAGGATGGCCTGGGGCTGGCGGCCGATGCTGCCGCACGTGATGCGCCAGTCGAGCCTCGATGCGCCGAACCGCGAGATCCAGGCGCGCGCCAAGGCGATGGAGAAGGAGGGCGCCCTCGCGGCGACCTTCTTCGTCGGCTTTCCGCACGCCGACATTCCCTACGCGGGCGTCTCTTCGGTCGTCGTCACCGACGGCGATGCGGCACGCGCGAGGCGCCTGGCCGACGAGCTGCTCGACATGGCCTGGCGCGAGCGCGAGAAGTTCGTCTACCGCATCGAGCCGCTCGCCGCCTCGCTCGAGCGCGCGCGCCAGATGCAGGGCGGGCCGGTGGTGCTGCTCGATCACTACGACAACTGCGCCTCGGGCGGCACCATGGACACGATGGCGGTGCTGGGAGGCATACTGGAAGCGGGAATGGACAACGTCTGCGCCTTCGCGGTCTTCGATCCGCAGGCGGTGCAGAAGATGAAGGAGGCCGGGCTCGGCGCGCGCGTCACGCTGCCGCTGGGCGGCAAGCTCGACATGCCCGCCCTCGGCCTGAAGGGCAAGCCGCTCGTGGTGACCGGCACGGTGAGGCGGATCAGCGACGGCCTGTACAAGAACGAGGGGCCGATGGCGAAGGGCGAGCTGATGGACATGGGTCCCGCCGTGGTGCTGGACACCGGGAAGGTGGAGATCGCCGTAATCTCGCGCCACACCGAGCCCTACGACATGGGATCCTTCCGCGCGCTCGGCCTCGAGCCCGCGAAGAAGCGCTATCTGATGCTGAAGAGCCGCGTGCACTGGCGCGCCGGGCTCGGGCCGCTCGCCAAGGCGGTAGTGGAGTGCGCGGGCGAAGGCGTGTGCACCTCCGACTACTCCCAGCTCAAGTTCAACCGGGTGCGCCGCCCAGCGTATCCCCTCGACCCCTAAAATCGGGGTCAGGGCCGAATTAATCTTGCGAGAAAAAATTCGGCCCTGACCCCAATTTCCATGACCCTGACTCTGCAGCCGCTGCACCCACTGTTTGGCGCCGAAGCGGGCGGCATCGACCTGCGCAAGTCACTCACGCCGGACTCGTTGCGCGCGATCGAGCGCGCCATGGACCGCTACGCGGTGCTCGTCTTCCGCGGCCAGCCGCTCACGCAGGAGGAGCAACTTGCCTTCGCCAGGAGCTTCGGCACGCTCGACCTCGGCCTGAAGAAGGCGACGCGCGCCGCCGCCAACCTCACGGGCTACGACGAGATCATCGACATCTCCAGCGTGGACGCGCAAGGAAAAGTGTACGAGCGCAGCCACCGCAAGACGGTGTCCAATCTCGCCAACCAGCTCTGGCACTCCGACAGCTCGTTCCAGAAGACGCCCGCACGCTACTCGATCCTGCACGCGGTCGTGGTACCGGCGCAGGGCGGCGAGACCGAGTTCGCGGACCTGCGCGCCGCCTACGACGCGCTCACACCGGACATGCAGGCGGCGATCGAAAGTCTGCACGCGCCGCATTTCGCCCTGCACTCGCGCATCTGGCTCGGCGAGAAATACTCGCAGGCCGAGCTCGACGCCATTCCGCCCGCCGAGTGGCCGCTGGTGCGCGTGCACCCAGGCTCGAAAAGAAAGCTGCTGTGGGTGGGCATCCACGCCACGCACGTCAAGGAGCTGACGCTCGCGGAAGGCCGCATGCTGCTGGCGCAGCTGCTCGAGCACGCGACGCAGCGCGAGTTCGTCTACCAGCACGCGTGGCGCCCGGGCGACAGCGTCATGTGGGACAACCGCGCCGTCATCCACCGCGGCAGGCCGTTCGACCTCTCGCAGCGCCGCGAGCTGCGGCGCACCTCGACCGAGGACGTCCACGCCGCCGCCTAGGCCTTGGCCGCGCGCAACGCGCGCCAGACGCGCTCCGGCGTGGCGGGCATGTCGAGCGCACGCACGCCGCAGGGCGCCAGCGCATCCACGATGGCGTTCATCGCCGCAGCGAGCGCGCCGACCGCGCCGGCTTCGCCGACGCCCTTCACTCCGAGCGGATTGCGCGCGGTCGGTACCGGGTGCTCCTCGACCGTGAGCGGACAGATGTCAGCGGCCCGGGGCATGGCGTAATCCATGAAGGAGGCAGTGAGCAGCTGCCCGGACTCCGGGTCGTAGACGATCTGCTCCATCAGGATCTGCCCGAGGCCCTGCACGATGCCGCCGTGCACCTGCCCGGCCACCAAGAGCGGATTGATGACCGTGCCGACGTCGTCCACGACGGAATAGGCCGCGAGCTCGACCGCGCCGGTCTCCGGGTCCACCTCGACCTCGCACACGTGGCAGCCGTTGGGGAAGGTCTCGGAAGCCGGCGCGAACGTAGCATGCTCGTCGAGGCCGCCGGCGGCGACGGCCACCTCCTTGAGTGGTACCGCGCGGTCGGTGCCTGCGATCGTGTAGCGTCCCCGCGCGAAGATTAGATCGGCCTCGGCCGCCTCGAGCAGACGCGCGGCGACGGGCTTGCCGCGCTCGATGATGCGCTCCGCGGCGAGCGCGAGCGCGCTGCCGGCGAGCGCGGCCGAGCGCGAGCCGTAGGTCCCGGTGCCCTGTGCCACCGCGTCGGTGTCGCCGTCGAGGTAGTCGAATTCGTCGGGTGCGCTGCCGAGCCGCTCATG
>Ga0326731_1000439_pt1 | contig 10779 bp, 7 predicted proteins | sample MHFSIPfraction_FD_207645 | JGI IMG/M metagenome (GOLD analysis project Ga0326731, IMG submission 207645) | Lab enriched peat soil microbial communities from Michigan Hollow, Ithaca, NY, United States - MHF9FY SIP fraction | ecosystem: Environmental > Terrestrial > Soil > Wetlands > Peat | place...
CTTGCCACGACGCTATTCGTGAAGTCCGAGCGGCCGGCGTTCGCGCTGCTGCCGCTCGCGCCGCTCGTGTGGCTGCTCTCGGTGACCATGACCGCGGGCTGGCAGAAGATCTTCGACCCGGACCGGCGCATCGGCTTCCTCGCCCAGGCCGAGTATCTCGTGACTCAGCTCGCGCAGGGCGCGGTGCCGCCGGAGAAGATCGGCCAGACGCACACGCTCATCTTCAACAACCGGCTCGATGCGGCCGTGACTGCGCTGTTCATGGCCCTGGTGGCGATCGTCGTGCTCGACGCGGCCCGCGTGTGGTGGCGCGCGCTGCGGGGACCGGGAATCGCACCGGCGCCGGCGACGCGCGCAGCGGAGGCATCGTGACCGTGGCGCGCTGGCTCGCGCGCACCGCCGCCGCGCTCGCCGCGTTCGCGCGCGGCTTCGTCGGGATCCCGGCGCGCGCGAGTCACTGCGCCGACGCACACGGCGCGCGGGCCGCGCTCAGCGACGCGGCCGCGCGCCGCGGACGGTGTTGCTGAGCTAGCGGGACCGGTCGCCCCACCCGCGGCCACCGCCGTCGTGCTGCTGCCCGCCGCCAGACCCCTGCGGCTGGCTGTCCTGCCCGTGCGGCGTCTGCTGCTGGCGGTTGTGCGACGGGGTCGATCGCTGCGGCGCGTCGCGCTGCGGCGCCGCGGGCGGCGGCGTCTCGATGCGCCGCGGCTCTGCGCTTCGGCCGCGGAACACGCGGCTCGCCGGCTCACCCGGCAGATTGCGCGGTGGTGCCGCTTCGTGCCTGCGGGGCTCGCTCGCCTGTGACTCGGCGGTGCGACCCTGCGGCGGTGTCGCGTCGCGCGCGCGTCCCCGCTGCGGGGTCTGTGTCTGCACGCGCGACTGTGCCGGTGTCTCGGGCGAGGAGGGCTCGGCGGACGGCTGGCGCACGTCGCGGTAGCGCGGCGGCTTGGGCGGCGCGGCGCGCTCACCGGAGTCCTGCGTACCGAACGGGGGGCGGTTGCTCAGAGCCTCGCTGCCCCCGCGCTTCGGCGCAGTCACGACGCGCGCGGCGGGCGGGCCCGACGGCTCGCGAGTCACAGCGTCTTTGCCGCGGCCGAAGAGCCGGCCCGACTTCTCACCCGTGCCGGCGTCCTCGCGCGTCGGCGCGACCGTGCGCTGGACGTTCGGCGTCGCGTCGCGCTTGGGCTCGCGCGTCGCGACGACGGTGCGCTCGAAGGAGCCACGCGGCGGGCGCTGCCCGCGCTCGGACGAAGGCGCGAGGCTCGCCGCGCGCGGCTTCGCATCGATGTCGCCGCGGATCGGGCGCAGCTTCGCGACGCGCTGCGCATCGAAATGCTCGACCTTCACGCGACCGTGGCCAAACTGATCGCTCGGTACGCCGACGACCGCGCCCTTGTGACCCGCGTTCGCCCAGCCGTGGATCTCGTTCACGTTGACGACCGTCGTCCGATTGATCACGACGTTGTTCACGACCCGCGGGCCGCCCCATCCCTGCCAGTGAGGTGAGCCGCGGAAGTTGTGCGGGCCCCACCACGGGACACACGGCTCGCCCCAACCCAGGGCGACCCAGCCGAGGTGCCCGTGGCCGAAGCTGATGCCGATCGAGAACGACGGCCCGTCATAGAAGGCGACGAGTGCGGGCGAGTAGTACGGACGCGCGACGAGCGGGCCCGGCGCCCATCCCCAGTACCCGCCGACGGAGACCCAGCGGCCGTAGTGAAACGGCGCCCAGCCCCACGGCGCGGCGTCGACCCAGGTCCAGCCGTAGAACGGGTCGTACACCCACGAGCCCGTGCTGTAGGGCACCCAGCCGACGCCGACGCGCGGCATCCAGACCGCGCCATAGGTCGGCACGACGCGCCAGTCACCGTAGTGGTCGAGGTCGTCGACGCCGTACACGCCGCTCGGCACATAGCGCGAGCTCACCGCGTCGAGCTGCTGATCGGTGCGAGTGTAGTTCCAGCGGTCCCAGTCATCGAGCTCGGCCGCGGCGTAGGTCTCGAGCTGCGGCTCGTCCGTGCCGGAAACGACGACCGTCTCACTCGGCGCGGCCGCCGCCGATTGACCGTTCGACGGTGTCACGGTGGCGTGTCCGCCGCGTCGGCTCGTGAAGCTCGTGTTCTCGTCGCTGACTTCGATCCGGTAGTAGCCCGGATGCTCGACCGTGAACGCCGCGTGCGGCGTGTCGATCTCCACCGTCATGCCGGCCCTCACACTGCGCAGGTCGAGCGACGCGTGCCCGGTCACGATGCGGAGCTGGAGAAAGTCGGGCTCGAGGTTCGTGAGTCCGAGCTGCGTCTCCTCGCCGGCGCGCACGAACGCGCGCGCGCCGATCTGGATCTCGAGGTTCGCCCTCTGCCCCGCGTAAAGCTGATCGCCCTCGCTGAGCGGCGTGTTCACCTGCGCCGGGCTCCAGTCGTCGGCGCCGCTGCGCCAGAACGAGACCTCCCCATCCGTGAAGCTGAGCCGGGGCGGCGTGCGCTCGAGATCCGGCGTCGCGGCCTCGTCGTCCGCGCGCGCGGGCAGCGCGCCCGCGAACAGCGCGAGCGCAACGAATGAACGCAGCCAGCGAGATCCAAGCTTCGACATCGAATCCTCCTGAGTCACTTCTCGTCGTCGTCGCGCTCGACTCCGCCCTCGACGCCGTAGGACAGCGTGCGGCCGAGAACTTCGAGCGGGGCGACGATCACGTAGTAGAGCCCGTAGCGCAGCACGAGGCCCGTCGCATAGAAAGGCGCATAGATCACGCGCATCGCGATCGGCAGAGGCGGCGGAGGCTCCGGCGCGATCACGACCGGAGCCGGCGGCGCCGGCACGACCACCACCGGCGGCTGCGCACCGGGCGGGGGCGGTGGATGAGGAGTCGACGGGGCCGCTCGCGGGGGCGGCGGCGGGGGCGGCGACGGCGCGGCCAGCGTCGGGCGCGCCGCGGCGAGCGCGGCGAGCGCGCACAGGAGCCCGCACGCGCGGCGCCAAGGCCTCGAAGTTCGGGGCGATTCTTTGCGTGCCGGAGCTGCCACGACGCCTCCTGTCGCTGGTGGAACCGCTCGACCTGCGATCCGTTGCGGGGGCCCGCGCGCGCCCGTGGGCCGCGGGCCAGGCCCGCGTCACCCCGCGCCGCGCGCGTCAGTGATCGCAGTGATCGCAGTCATCGCACCCTTCGACGCGCGCGCGCGCGTCCGACTCGCCCTCCGCGCCGAGGTCGTACCAATTCGACACACGCGGTTCGACTGTGTCGCGAGATCGCGACGCCCTTCGAGCGAGTTCGAGGGCAGACAGCGGCGGGTGTGAATACTCACACGCGAACCGTGTGACTCATTTCCATCCAATGAGTGAGTCACTTTCGTAGATACCAGGTATACTCGCGCGCAGAGGGGGAAGGGAAGTGAGAGAAATCTCGCTGAGCGTCGCCGTGTTCCAACCCGACGCGGCGTCGACGGTAGGCGTGGTCATCGCGGCGGAGCGGGCGGGCATCGACGCCGTGTGGTTGCCCGCCGTGCCGATGGCGTTCGATCCGCTGACCTTGCTCGGCACCATCGCTGCGTCGACGAACCGCATCGTGCTGGGCACGGGCATCGTGCCGACGTATCCGCGCCATCCAGCGGTGCTCGCCTCGCAGGTGCTCGCGGTCGCGCCGTTCGCGCGCGATCGGCTGCGCATCGGCATGGGCTCGAGTCACCCGTTCATCATCGAGGGGATGCTCGGTCTGCCGTTTCATCCGCCGATCGCGCACCTGCGCGAGTACGTCGGCGTGGTGCGCGCGCTGCTCGAGCAAGGTTCCGTGGACTTCTCGGGGAAGTATTTCCGCGTGCGCGCCGCCCTCGCCGGCCCGACGACACGCGTGCCGCTCGCGATCTCGGCGCTGCGCGCGCGCATGTTCCGGCTCGCGGGCGAGATCTCCGACGGCGCGCTCGCGGCGTGGTGCCCGATCCCGTATCTGCTCGGCACGGCCCTGCCCGAGCTCGCGCGCGGCGCGCGCTCCGCGGGCCGGCCGCGTCCTCCGCTGATCGCGAACGTCCCGATCGTGTGGAGCTCCGACGGCGCTGCGGTGCGCGCGGCGGGTCGCGCCGCGCTCGGCATGTATCTCATCGCGCCGGCCTACGTCGAGATGTTCCAAGCGGCGGGTTTCGCGATTCCCGAGGACCGCGTGCCGCCCGACGCGCTGATCGACTCCCTGTTCGTGTGGGGCACGGCCGCCCAGATCGCCGACCGCTTGCGCGCGATCCGGCGCGCCGGCGTCGACGAGCTGATGGTCACTCTGCACCCGGCGAGCGATCCCGAGAAGGAGCTCTCCGAGGCCTTTCACACGCTCGGCAGCTTGTGCTCCGAGCTCCGAGCCAGCGCCCCGCGCAACTCGCACTGAGAAGGAGACCCCGTGAAGTTCGGCGCAATGATCCAGCCCCGCATCGACGACCTCGATCTGCCGCGCGACATCGAGCGGCTCGGCTACGACTCACTCTGGATTCCCGACTCGCACATGATCTCGTCCGACTGCTACGCCGTGATGGCGCTCGCCGCAGTGAACACGTCGCGGATCCGCATCGGCACGGGCGTGTCGATCGCGGGCACCCGCATCGCGCCGGTGACGGCCGCCGCGATCGCGACCATCAACCGGCTCGCGCCGGGCCGCACCTTCCTGGGGCTGGGCACGGGTCATACGGCGATGCGCACGATGGGCTTCGACCCGATTCCGCCGCGCGAGTTCCGCGAGTACGTGCGAGTCACCTGCGACCTGCTCCGCAACGGCGAGGCCGAGTTCCGCTGGCGCGGCAGGACGCGCCACATCGAGCTCATGAATCGCCACCTCGGGCTGATCGACATCGACCACGCGATTCCGGTCTACATCGCCGCGAACGGACCGCAGGCGCTGCGCATCGCGGGCGAGTTCGGCGATGGACGCGTCTCGGCGGACAACGAGCCCGCCGAGATCTACCCGCACAGCATGGCGGTCGTCCGCGACGCGGCGCGCGCGGCCGGACGCGAGCTGACCGCGAGCTTTCACACCGCGACGCTGGCCTTCGCCTGCGTGCTGCGCCCCGGCGAGACACTTCGCTCCGAGCGCGTGATCGAGCAGGTCGGCCCGATGTCGGTCGCCTACCTGCGCTACTGGTACGAGTGGTATCTGAAGAGCCGCGACGACTCGCTGATTCCGGCGGAGATCCGAACGGAGTGGGTCGAGTATCTCGAGCACGTGTCGAAGATGGAGACGCCCGAGGATCGCCGGTATCTCGAGATCCACGAGGGGCACTGCACCTTCCAGGTGCCGTCCGAGCTCCGCTTCGTGACTCCCAACGTGATCCGCGCGGCGCGCGGCTACGTGGGCGAGCCCGACGAGATCATCGCGATGCTGCGCGAACGCGAACGCGCCGGGCTGCGCGAGATCACCATCTTGCCGCCGATTCACTGCGCGCGAGAGGTGTACCAAGACTTCGCAGATCAGATCATTGCCCGCTACTGAGCCCATCTCCGTCGCGGCCGCGCTCACGGCGCTGCTCGAGTCACTCGGCTTTCGCCGCGCCTACGGCGTGACTGGCGGGCCGATCGCGCCGATCTGCCACGAGCTGGGCCGCTCGAGGCTCGAGGCCCTGCACTGCCGGCACGAGTCGGGCGCGGCGTTCGCGGCGCTCGAGGACTCACTCGCGTGCGGCGCGCCCGCCGCCGTGTTCGTCACGACCGGACCGGGAATCACGAACTCGCTCACCGGCATGTGCGCCGCTCGCTGGGAGGGCGGCCGAGTGCTGTTGATCTCGGCGTCGACCTCGCGCCGCGAGGTCGGTCGCCGCGCCTTCCAAGAGACGAGCAGCGTCACGCTGCCGCAGGCCGGTCTCTTCGGCCCGGGGCCGATCTTCGACGATGCATGGCGGCTCGACCGACCGGCGGATCTCCCCGCGATCGGGGCCGCGATCGCGCGCGGACTCAGTCGCCCGCAGGGCTGGGTCGGCCATCTGAGCGTTCCGATCAGCGTGCAGACGGAAGCGTGCCAGCCGCTGCCGCGCTTCGGTCCAGAGCCGGTGCTGGACATCGACTCGGCGGTCGTCGAGCGCTGCGCCGCGCTGCTCGGACGGCGCAGCTTCGCGATCTGGGCCGGCTTCGGCGCGCGCGGCGCCGCGCCCGAAGTGCGGCGACTCGCGGAGCGCACCGGCGCCGCGGTGATGTGCTCGCCGCGCGGCAAGGGAGTGTTTCCCGAGAATCACGAGCTGTATGTCGGAGTCACTGGCTTCGGTGGCCACGCCGAGGTGAAGGAGTATCTCGGCGCGTTTCGCCCGGAGCACATCCTCGTGCTCGGCAGCCGGCTCGGCGAGTTCACTTCGTTCTGGGACCCGGCGTTCGTCCCGCCCGGGGGATTCGTTCACGTCGACCTCGACCCCGAAGTTCCGGGCGCGTCGTTTCCGAGCGCGACGACGTTCGCGGTGCAGGCGGAGATCAAGCTCTTCCTGCGCGCGCTGCTCGAGCGGATTCCCGAGCGACCCGGGAAGCCCGAGTGGACGGCGCCAGCGCGCGGCCCGGGTCTCCATCCGCGCGCCGTCGGTCTCGTCCGACCCGAGGTGCTGCTGCAGGAGGTGCAGCGCTGCGTCGTCGAGCGCTGCAGCGCGCCGCTGCTCACCGACGCCGGCAACGCGTTCGCGTGGGGCAGCCACGCGCTGCGCTTCGCCGCGCCCCACTATCGGACCAGCACCGGCTGGGGCGCGATGGGTCACTCGACCAGTGGAGTCATCGGCGCGGCCAAGGGACGCGCCGGCGTCGCCGTCGCGCTGGTCGGCGACGGCTCGATGCTGATGCAGTCCGAGGTCAGCACCGCGGTGCGCTACGCGATCCCCGCCGCGTGGATCGTATTGAACGACGGCGCCTACGGAATGATCGCGCAGGGCATGCGCGCGCAGGGGCTGTCTCCGCTCGAGACGGAGATTCCGCAGACGGACTTCGCGGCGTGGGCGCAGGCGCTGGGTGCCGAGGGCATCCGCGTCGACGACGAGCTCGGGCTCGATGCCGCGCTGGCCCGGATCGAGTCACTCACGCGACCGCTGGTGATCGACGTGCGCGTCGATCCGTCCGAGCCCGCGCCGTTCCTGAAGCGCGTGCAGAGTCTCATTCGACAGACCACTCACACGACGTTGGAGGTGCAGCCATGAGCGTTTCCGCAGGCATTCGATCGATCGCCGTCTCGTTCCCGGCGGGAGTCCGCACGAACGATTACTGGCGCCAGCACCATCCCGAGCTCGTCGCCGACGAGGAGCGGCGCACGCTCGCGCGGCTCTGGCGCTCGAACGCGCCGTCCGGCCCGAAGGACGCCTTCGAGGAGGCCATGGCGAGTTACTTGTCGGATCCGTTCCGCGGGGCGCGCGAGCGGCGCGTGCTGGCGCCGGGACAGCCGGCGGCGTCGATCGAGATCGACGCCGCGCAGCGCGCGCTGTCTGCGGCGGGAGTCACTCCCGAGCAGGTCGAGCTCTTGATCTGCTGCTCGTTCCTTCCAGACCAGGTCGGCGTCGGCAATGCGACGCCGCTGGCCAAGGCGCTGGGCCTGCGCTGCGCCGCTTGGAACGTGGAGACGACCTGCTCGAGCGCGCTGGTCGCGCTCCAGAACGCGTCGGCGCTGATTCGCGCGGGTGAGTACCGAAACGCGTTGGTCGTGGTCTCGTGCACGTACTCCCGAGTCGCCGACGAGGACGACACGCTCTGTTGGTTCCTCGGCGACGGCGCCGGCGCGTTCGTCGTGACTGCCGGCCCGCCGGGCGCGAGCTACGTCGCCGGCCGCGCGCGACACACCGGCGAGACCTGCAACACGTTCTTCTACGAAGTCGTTCCCGATCCGGTGCGCGGCGCGCGCATCCGCATGGACTGCACGCCCGAGACGGGCAAGATCCTCTACGAGACCGCGGAGCCGTATCTGCGCGAGTGCTGCGAGGCCGCCGTCGAGGCCGCGGGCGTAAAGCTCTCCGACGTCGACTTCTTCGTGTTCAACACGCCCACCGCGTGGTACGCGGACTTCTGTGCGCGCGCCCTCGGCGTCCCGCGCGAACGCACGGTCGACACGTATCCCGAGTACGCGAACATCGGACCCGCGCTCATGCCCGTGAATCTCTATCGAGCGGCGAGCAGCGGCCGGCTCAAGCCCGGCGACCTCGTTCTGCTCTACACCGTCGGGAGTATCTCGAGCGCGGGCGCCGCGCTGCTGCGCTGGGGAGACGTCGCCCTGGGCGGCGTCGGAGACGTGCGCGGCTGAGTCAGGTTCGCGCGCCGAGGTGCGCCGACACGGTCGCGTGGAAGCGCGCGCGATCGACGGGCTTGGTCAGAAAGTCGTCGCAGCCGGCGGCGATGCACGTGTCTCTCGCGCCGGCCATCGCGTGCGCGGTGAGCGCGACGATCGGACCGGTGCAGCCCGCCGCGCGGATCTGGCGCGTCGCCTCGTAGCCGTCGAGCTCGGGCATCTGCATGTCCATCAGGACGAGGTCGAACGGCTCGCCGCGCTCCTTCGCCTTCAGCACGCGCTCGACCGCGACTCTGCCGTTCTCGGCGACCTCGACCTCCGCACCCCAGCGCTGGAGCATGTGGACGAGCAGGCGCCGAGTGTCTGGGCTGTCCTCGGCGAGAAGCACGCGCCCGTGCAGCCCGGCGAGCGGTCCGTGTGCTTCGACGAGCGCCGACTCCGGTTTCGCGACGTGCAGCTGAGAAGGGATGCTGAGAAAGAACGTGCTGCCGCGGCCGCTCTCACTCGCGACGCCGAGCTCGCCGCCGAGCAACGTCGCCAGGCGCCGCGAGATCGCGAGCCCGAGGCCCGTCCCGCCGAAGCGGCGTGACATCGACGCGTCGGCCTGCGTGAATGCCTCGAAGATCGCTTGCTGCTTGTCGCGCGGAATTCCCTCGCCCGTGTCCTCGACCTCGAAGCGCACGAAGCCGTCCGCGGGCGCGAGCACGGCGAGACGCACGTAGCCGGTCTCGGTGAACTTCACCGCGTTCGCCGCCAGGTTGATCAGGATCTGGCGCACGCGCGTCGCGTCGGAGTGGAGCGCGACCGCGGACTCGGCGGCGATCTCGACGCGCAGCTCGAGCCCGCGCTCGCGAGCTCGCGGCTCCATCAGCGCCGCGACCTCGCGCAGGATTCGGTCGGGCCAAACCGCGCCGAGCTCCAGATCGAGATGACCCGCCTCTACGCGCGCGAGATCGAGAATGTCGTTGATCACGACCAGGAGATGCTCGCCGTTGCGGCGGATCGTGCGCAGCGCCTCACCTTGCTCGGGCAGCGTGCCGCGCTGCTCGAGCTCCTCTGCAAAGCCGAGGATCGCGGTCATCGGCGTGCGGATCTCGTGGCTCATGTGCGCGAGGAAGTCGCTCTTCGCGTCGTTCGCGCGCTCGAGCTCGCGGATCGATTGGTTCTTGAGTGACTCGTAGATCCACCCGACGAGGAAGATCGTGAGCGTGATCGTGACGAGCGTCGCGCCCCAGAGCTGGCTCTTGGCTGCGGGCGAGAGCAGGTCGAGCGTCGGAATACCGAGCGGGTCCGCCGCGGCGAGCAGCCCGAACTCGACGAACACGCACGCGGTCCAGCTCCACGCGAGTCGCACTCCGCCCAGGCCGAGCGCCAACAGCGGATGCAAGACCATCCACGGCAGCAGCGGCGAGCGATAGCCGCCCGTCATCGCGCACATCAGGAAGAGCAGTCCGCCGAGGCTGAAGCCGAGCAGGCCGACCGAGGCCTTGAGGTGTCCGCCGTATCGGATCAACAGCGGAACCGCCGCGACCAGCGCCATGCCGAGCCCGAGGCACGCCAGCGCGACGCTCGAGTACGGCTGCGGGAGGCACGTGGAGTAGAACCACGCGTAGCCGGGGCTCCAGCACAAGATCGTCAGCGTGAAACCGACGACGACTTTGCTCTTGCGCGTCTCCGCCGAGTTCTCCGCGTCGCGGACGAACCAGAGGAGAGCTCGGTCAATGCATTCCGCGAGTCGGAAGCGTTTCGACGGCGCTTCGGGCATGGGTGACCCTTGAGAATCCGCCGCCGGCAGACGGCGGACTTAGGCGCGCTATCGGCAGCTCGCGGTTTTCGTTTGACTTCCGCATTGCGCCGATGCAAAACGCACATGCGTGGCGTTCCAGCGTTTTCACTTGCTCGAGATCGCGGATCAAGCGTGGTGTCCGCGCATTCTGCGAGACGGGCTCACCGACTATCTGCGACACGCGGAAGCGGTGATGCGCCCGTACGACCCGGCCCTGCCGCGCGTGCAGCGCGCGCTCGCGCGCTGCGGAGAGCAGCGCGTGCTCGATCTCTGCTCCGGTGCGGGCGGGCCTTGGGTTCCGCTGTTGTCCGCGTGGGAAAAGACGGGCGGCGGGCCGATCGAAGTGCGTCTCAGTGATCAGCGCACGAGCCCCGAGGCATGGGCTCGCGCGGCCGAGAGCTCGGCGGGCGTCATCCGCCCGTGCCCGCAGCCGGTCGATGCGCGCGCGGTGCCGAAGGATCTGCCGGGCTTCCGGACGTTGTTCGCGGCGTTCCACCACTTCCGACCGAACGAAGCGCGCGAGATCATCCGCGACGCCGTCCGACAGCGACGAGGCATCGCCATCCTCGAGGTCACGCAGCGCACGCCGCTCTCGGTGTTCCTGGCGTGCTTCTCGTGGCTGTTCGTGATGCTGCTGACTCCGGGCATCCGCCCGGTCCGCGTCTCGCGCCTCGTGCTCACGTACCTGATTCCGCTGATTCCCCTGCTCGTGACGTTCGACGGTGTGGTGTCCTGCCTGCGCAGCTACACCGTCGACGAGTTCGGCGAGTTCGCGGCCGCCGTCGCC
>Ga0326731_1000440_pt1 | contig 10768 bp, 8 predicted proteins | sample MHFSIPfraction_FD_207645 | JGI IMG/M metagenome (GOLD analysis project Ga0326731, IMG submission 207645) | Lab enriched peat soil microbial communities from Michigan Hollow, Ithaca, NY, United States - MHF9FY SIP fraction | ecosystem: Environmental > Terrestrial > Soil > Wetlands > Peat | place...
GCCGCGCGCGCATACGCGGCGACGCGCAAGCCTCCGATCGTGATCAAGGCAGACGGCCTCGCGGCCGGCAAGGGCGTCGTGATCGCGCAGACCGTCGCCGAGGCGCAAGCCACGCTCACTCGCATGCTCGAGCAGCGCCAGTTCGGCGCGGCCGGCACGAAGGTCGTGATCGAAGACTTCCTCGCGGGCGAGGAAGCGAGCTTCATCGCGCTCGTCGACGCCGAGCGCGTCGTGCCGCTCGCGAGCTCGCAGGACCACAAGACGCGCGACGACGGCGACCGCGGCCCGAATACCGGAGGGATGGGCGCGTACTCGCCGGCCCCGGTCGTGACCGGCGCCGTCCACGACCACGTGATGCGCGACATCATGCTCCCGACCGTGCGCGGCCTGCTCGCCGACGGCATTCGCTACCGCGGATTCCTATACGCCGGGCTCATGATCGACGCGGCGGGCAGTGCGAAGGTCGTCGAGTTCAACTGCCGGCTAGGCGATCCGGAGACGCAGCCGATCCTGTTTCGCCTGCGCTCCGACCTCGTGCGGCTCTGCCTCGCGAGCTTCGACGGCACGCTCGGCGACGAGCCGATCGACTGGGATCCGCGCGCAACCGTCGGCGTCGTGATCGCGAGCCGCGGCTACCCCGACGCGTACGAGAAAGGCAAGCGGATCACGGGCCTCGAGCGCGTCACCGGCGACGACCAGAAGATCTTCCACGCCGGCACGCGCCTCGTGAACGGCGACGTCGTGAGCGACGGCGGGCGCGTCCTTTGCGCGGTCGGCATCGGCACGACCGTCGGCGCGGCGCAGCAGCGCGCGTACGACGCGGTCTCGAAGGTCAGCTGGGACGGCGCGTTCTATCGCAAGGACATCGGCTACCGCGCCGTCGAGCGGGAGGCCGCGAGATCCGCTAGTCGTTGACCGCGGAGCCGCCCGCGCGGGGCCGCGAGAAACCGCCGTTTGCGCAGCAGCGCCGGGCGGTTACGGACCGCCCGGAGCTCGGCAGAGGTTGAAGACTGTCGCCACGGCGCGCCGGTAGGCGGGTCGCGGCGCGGGCATCAGCGCTTCATCGCCTCGAAGAACTCGGCGTTCGTCTTCGTGTCCTGCAGCTTGCTGATCAGGAACTCGACGGCCGCGAGCTCGTCCATCGGATGCAGCACCTTGCGCAGGATCCACATCTTCTGGAGCTCATCGGGCTGGGTCAGCAGCTCTTCCTTACGCGTGCCTGAGCGGTTGATGTTGATCGCGGGGAACACGCGCTTCTCGGCGATACGGCGATCCAGGTGGATCTCCATGTTGCCGGTGCCCTTGAACTCTTCGTAGATGACGTCGTCCATCTTCGAGCCCGTGTCGATCAGCGCGGTCGCGATGATCGTGAGGCTGCCGCCTTCCTCGATGTTGCGCGCGGCGCCGAAGAAGCGCTTCGGCCGCTGCAACGCGTTCGCGTCGACGCCGCCCGTGAGCACCTTGCCCGACGACGGCACGACCGTGTTGTAGGCGCGCGCGAGGCGCGTGATCGAGTCGAGCAGGATCACGACATCCTGCTTGTGCTCGGTGAGGCGCTTCGCCTTCTCGATGACCATCTCGGCCACTTGCACGTGCCGCGTCGCGGGCTCGTCGAACGTGCTCGACACGACCTCGCCGCGCACCGTGCGCTCCATCTCCGTGACTTCCTCGGGCCGCTCGTCGATGAGCAGCACGATCAACGTCGTGTCGGGATGGTTCGCCGCGATCGACGCCGCGATGTTCTGCAGCAGCATCGTCTTGCCGGCTTTCGGCGGCGAGACGATCAGGCCGCGCTGGCCTTTGCCGATCGGCGCGACCATGTCAATTATCCGGGCCGTGAGGTCCTCGGTGCTGCCATTGCCCTGCTCGAGCTTGAAACGCTTCTTCGGGAAGAGCGGCGTCAAGTTCTCGAACAGCACCTTGCTCTTCGAGCTCTCCGGCGCGTCGCCATTGATGTCGCCGACCTTGAGCAGCGCGAAGTAGCGCTCGCCGTCCTTCGGCGGGCGGATCAGCCCGGAGACCGTGTCGCCGGTGCGCAGGTTGAAGCGGCGGATCTGGCTCGGGCTCACGTAGATGTCGTCGGGCCCCGCGAGATAAGAGCTATCCGCCGAGCGCAGGAAGCCGAAGCCGTCCTGCAGTATCTCGAGCACGCCCTCGCCGAAGATGTTCTCGCCGTTCTTCGCGTGGGCCTTGAGGATCGAGAAGATGATGTCTTGCTTGCGGGAACGGGCCAGGTTCTCGAGGCCCATCGACTCGGCGAGCTCGACGAGCTCGGCCGGCGGCCGAGTCTTGAGCTCGGAGAGATTCATCGCGTTCTTCGTCAGCTCGAGCTCAGCGGCCGGAATCACGTCGAACTCCTCGTCATCCGGGAATTCGTCGCGCATGCCGCCGCCCATGCCCATTCCCATGCCACCGGGACCTCCGGGTCCCTTGTTGCGGCGGGAGCGCTTCCCGTTGTTGTTTGGATTGTTGTTGTTATTGTCGCGAGGTTGCCGCGGACCATCTTTGACCCGGGCGCGTGCTGAATTACCGAGATATCCTCTCACGAGTACTTCCGTGGGCCGTTAGCCCGTTTTGGTGGATGCGCGGTTCAAGTGCGCGTTAAGAAACGATTCGAGTTGTGCCTTCGAGACCGCGCCGACCTGCTGCGCGGCGACGGTGCCGTCGCGGAAGAGCAGCAGAGTCGGGATGCCGCGAATGTTGTACTTCGGCGGCGTCTTCGGATTCTCGTCGATGTTGAGCTTCACGATGCGGAGCCGATCCTTGTACTCGTCGGCGATCACATCGAGTATCGGTGCGATCATCTTGCAGGGCGTGCACCATTCCGCCCAGAAATCGAGAAGAACGGGTTGCGGCGACTTCACGACGTCCGTGTCGAAGGCCGCATCGGTCGTGTGTACGATTTGATCATTCACGGTTTTGGCGATCCTCTGTGAGTTGCCCAGCCCGTGGATCCCGCGGGCGGAAAGATCTAAGCGAAAGACGCCTTAGCTGGAAGAGCCGAAAGTGACGCGGCCTGGCGGGTCAGGCACAATGTCGAAGCTTGCTTCCTTGAGGCGTCGCGGGAATTCGTGGAGCTCTTGGGAGGGCTTGACCTTATTTTTACCGTCGGGACGACAATTTGCAAGTATCGGGGACCGCAATAGATACCGCCGCTCAATCGAGCCACCACCTCACGACGCTGCGCTTTTCCGACCTCTCGTTGTCGCCCGGGTTGCAGCGTGGAATCGCCGAAGCCGGGTTCGAATACTGCACGCCGATTCAAAGCGAAGCGCTGCCGCTCGCGCTCGACGGACAGGACACCGCGGGCCAAGCGCAAACCGGCACCGGTAAAACCGCGGCGTATTTAGTCGCATTGTTCAACCGGCTCGAGAACACGCAGCCGCCGAAGGCCGAGCAGGGACCGCGCGCGCTCGTGCTCGCGCCAACGCGTGAGCTCGCGGTGCAGATTCACGCGGACGCGCAGGTGCTCGGCCGCTATCTGCCGTACAAGCTCGGGCTCGCGTTCGGTGGCACGGATTACGACAAGCAGCGCGACGAGCTCGCGGCCGGCGTCGACGTTCTGATCGGCACGCCGGGACGAACCATCGACTTCTTCAAGCAGCACGTATTCGGCCTGCGCCGCGTGCAGGTGCTCGTGCTCGACGAGGCGGACCGCATGTTCGATCTCGGCTTCATCAAGGACATCCGCTTCGTGCTGCGGCGTTTGCCCGAGCGCAGCCAGCGGCTGAACATGTTGTTTTCCGCGACGCTGTCGTACCGCGTGCTCGAGCTCGCCTACGAGCACATGAACGACCCCGAGCTCGTGCGGATCGAGCCCGACAAGATGACGGTCGACCGCGTGACGCAGAGCATCTATTTCCCGGCGAACGAGGAGAAGCTTCCGCTGCTGCTCACGCTACTGCGCGATCGCGACCCGACACGCACGATGGTGTTCGTCAACACGCGCCGCGAGGCGGACAGGTTGAGCGATGCGCTCCAGCGTAACGGCATCGAGGCCGAAGCGCTCTCGGGCGACGTGCCGCAGCGCAAGCGGCTGCGGATGCTCAAGGACTTTCAGGCCGGCAAGCTCGCGGTGCTGATCGGTACCGACGTCGCGTCGCGAGGCCTACATGTTCCGGGCGTGAGCCACGTTTTCAACTACGACTTGCCTCAAGATCCTGAAGATTACGTGCACCGCATCGGACGCACCGCACGCGCGGGCGCCGCGGGCGATGCGATCAGCTTCGGCTGCGAGGCGTACGCTATATCGCTGCCCGAGATCGAGGCGTTCATCGGCCGCAAGATTCCGGTCGCGACGTTCGATCACAACGCGCTCGTCTCGTTCACGGCGCCCGAGCCGCGCCATCGGTACGCGCACGGCGGCGACGGCCCGCGCCACCATCGACCCCATGGCGGCGGCGGAGGGCATCGCGGCGGTGGCGGCGGAGGACATCGCGGCGGCGGCGGCGGTGGTGGCGGTGGTGGCGGCGGTGGCGGCGGTCGTCGCGGCGGTCGCGGACGGCGTGGCGGCCCGCCCGGCTGACGCGCGCGCTTCGACGCGGACGCGGGTCACGCGCCGGCCGGATTCGGATCCCTCCAGGCTCGCTCGAACGGCAGCCGCCACGCGTGCGGCGCAACGAGCTGATGAATTGCGTTCGGCCCCCACGAGCCGGTTGCGTAGACGCGCACCGGCGGCGGCGACTCGAGCAGCGGCGTCGACACTTTCCACAATCGCTCGATACCCTCGGCCGTCGTGAAGAGCATGTGATCGCCGCGCATCGCGTCGAGGATCAATCGCTCGTACGCCTCCAGCACGTCGCCGACCATGACCGTATCGTGCATCGCGAACTGCAGGCTCAGCTTGTCGAGCCGCATGCCGGGGCCCGGCCGCTTGCCGTAGAACGACAGCGAAACCTTCGATTGATCGGCGAGATCGAACGTGAGGTGATCCGGTCCCTGCGCGCCGACGCCCGAGTCCGGCGGGAACATGCTCTTCGGCGCCTCACGGAACGCGATCGAGATGATCCGCTGCCCCTCGGCCATGCACTTGCCCGTGCGCAGGTAGAACGGCACGCCCGCCCAGCGCCAGTTGTCGATCGAGCACTTGAGCGCGATGAACGTCTCGGTGTTTGACTCGGCGGAAACCCCCTCCTCCGCGCGATAACCGAGGTACTGTCCGCGCACGACGTCGGCCGTCTCGATCGGCCGCATGCTGCGGAACACCTTGTGCTTCTCCTCGCTGATCGACTTCGGCTCGAGCGAGGTCGGCGGCTCCATCGCCATGAACGCGAGGATCTGGAACAAATGCGTGACGACCATGTCGCGGTAGGCGCCGGTCGCCTCGTAGAAGGCCGCGCGCGTGCCGAGCCCGATCTTCTCGGGCACGTCGATCTGCACGTGGTCGATGAAGTTGCGATTCCAGATCGGCTCGAACAGCCCGTTCGCGAACCGGAACGCGAGAATGTTCTGCGCGGGCTCCTTGCCGAGGAAGTGATCGATCCGAAAGATCTGCTCCTCAGCGAACACCTCGTGCAGCCGTTGGTTGAGCTCGACCGCGCTTGCGAGATCGGTGCCGAACGGCTTCTCCATCACGACGCGCGAGTGCTCCGCGAGCTGCGCGTCGCGGATCAGTCGCACGGTCGCGAGCGCGGCGCTCGGCGGCACGCTGAGGTAATGCAGCACCCGGCTCTCGCCCGAGAGCTCGTGCTGCGCCTTGCGAACGGCCGCCTTCAGCGCCTCGGGGCCAGCGCCGAGCGATACGTAGTCGAGGCCCGCTGCGAAGGCGGCCCAATCGGCGTCCTTGACCTTGCGCGTCGACGACTGGTCGAGCGCCTCGCGCGCGTGCTTGCGAAAGCCGTCCGCGTCGAGATCGTCGAGGGAGACGCCGACGATCCGGCACTGCGGGATGAAGCCCGCACTCGCGAGATGATAGAGGCCCGGCAATAGCTTGCGGCGCGCGAGATCCCCGGTCGCACCGACGAGCACGACGATCTGGCTGTACTTCGGCCCGACGCCGGGCGGGACCTTCGCCACTTCTTTGTGCCTTGCCTAGCCCGTACGAAGGGAGGACGCGTCGACAGCGAGCTCTTCGATCGCGCCCCAGTTGCAGGCCTCGACGAGCTCGCGCGGCGCGAGCCACGAGCCGCCGACGCAGAGCACGTTCGGCTGCGCGAGGAACTCCGGCGCGTTCGCGCGCGTGATCCCGCCGGTCGGGCAGAACACGACGTCCGGGAACGGCCCTGCAAGTGCCTTCAGCATTCCGACCCCGCCGGCTTGTAGCGCGGGGAACAGCTTACACGCGCGGAAGCCCGCCGCGCGCGCCGCGATCAGCTCGGTCGGCGTCATCACCCCGGGCAGGAGCGGCAGCCTCGTCTCGCCCGCCCCGAACAGGAGGTCGGGCGTGAGGCCCGGCGTCACGGCGAACTGCGCGCCCGCGCGCTGTGCGGCCGCGAAGTCCGCGGCGCGCGTGAGCGTGCCGGCGCCGACGACCGCGCCTGGCGCGGACTCGCGCATCTCGGTGATCGCGTCGAGCGCGCACGCGGTGCGCAGGGTCACCTCGAGCACGCGAATGCCGCCGCTCACAAGAGCCTGCGCGAGCGGCGCCGCGTGCTCGAGACGCGTGACCGTGAGCACGGGAATCACGGGCGAGAGGCGCATGAGGTCGCGGAGGTTCATGACGCCATGCAAGACGACGCGCCCGCTTCCGCGTCGAGCGCGACGCTGCGGAACGACGCGAACAGCTCGCGGCCGAAGCCGTAGCCGTTCGCCGCGAGGTCCGCGCGCGCGGGCTCGCGCCGCCGCCACGTTTCCTCTGGCACGAGGGCGTCGAGCGTCCCCGCGACGCTATCGAGGCGGATCGGGTCGCCGTCGCGCACTCGCGCGAGCGCGCCTCCGGCCACGCACTCGGGTGTCAGATGTATCGCGGCCGGCACGCTGCCCGACGCGCCCGACATCCGTCCGTCCGTGACGAGCGCGACGTTGAAGCCGCGCTTCTGGAGCACGCCGAGCGGCGGCGTGAGCGAGTGCAGCTCGGGCATGCCGTTCGCGCGCGGGCCTTGGAAACGCACGACGACGACCGCGTCGCAGTCGAGCGAGCCCGCTTTGAACGCCGCGCCGACATGGTCCTGGTCGTCGAACACGCGCGCGGGCGCTTCGACTATGCGGTGCGCCGGGTCGACCGCAGACACCTTGATCACCGCACGGCCGAGATTGCCGCGCAGCACCTTGAGGCCGCCTTCGGCGCTGAAAGGGTCGCGCGCGGGCCGCAGCACGTCCAAGTCGAGGCTGTCGCGCGGCGCGGCGCGCCACGCGAGCTTGCCGTCGTCGAGCCATGGCTCTTGTGCATAGCTTGCGAGCCCCTCGCCCACCACCGTGACCGTGTCCGGGTGCAACAACCCCGCGTCGAGCAGCTCGTGGATCAAGAAGCCGATGCCGCCCGCCGCGTGGAAATGGTTGATGTCCGCGCTTCCGTTCGGATAGATCCGCGCCAGCAGCGGCACGGCCGCGGACAAGTCGGCGAAATCGTCCCAGTTGATCTGCACGCCGGCCGCGCGCGCGATCGCGACGAGGTGGATCGTGTGGTTCGTCGAGCCGCCGGTCGCGAGCAGCCCGACGATGCCGTTCGCGATCGCCTTCTCGTCGACGACGCTCGCGAGCGGACGATAGTCAGCGCCGAGTGCCGTGATCGCCGCCGCGCGCGCCGCGGCCGCGCGCGTGAGCGCGTCGCGCAACGGCGAGTGCGGCGCGACGAACGCCGAGCCGGGCAGGTGCAGACCCATGATCTCCATCAACAGCTGATTGCTGTTCGCCGTGCCGTAGAACGTGCAAGTGCCCGACGTGTGGTAGCTCTGCGTCTCGCAGTCGAGCAGCGCGGCGCGGTCGGCTCTACCTTGGGCGAACAGTTGCCGAATGCGCGCCTTCTCGCGATTCGGCAGGCCCGAGGGCATCGGGCCACCCGGCACGAACACGACGGGGAGATGCCCGAAAGCGAGCGCGCCGATCAAGAGCCCAGGGACGATCTTGTCACAAACGCCGAGGCAAAGCGCCGCGTCGAACACGTTGTGCGTGAGAGCGACCGCGGTCGCCATCGCGATCACGTCGCGACTGAACAGCGACAGCTCCATCCCCGGCATGCCTTGCGTCACGCCGTCGCACATCGCGGGAACGCCGCCCGCGAACTGAGCGACCGCTCCCGCGTCGCGAGCGGCGGCCTTGATCAGGGCCGGGAAACGCTCGAGCGGTTGATGAGCGGACAGCAGGTCGTTGTACGCCGACACGATGCCGATGTTCGGCCACTGCATCAGGCGCAGAGCGCGCTTGTCTTCCGGCGCGCTCGCGGCGATCGCGTGGGCGAGATTCCCGCACGCGAGCTTGTTACGCGCCGAGCCCGCGGCGCGCGCCTCGGCCGCACGCGCGAGATATGCGCGGCGCGTCCGCTCGCTGCGGGCGCGGATCCTCTGCGTGACCTCGTTCAACCGAGGATGCAGCGGCGCTCTGTTCGATTCGGCTTCCGGCATGTCCAAAGGGTGTAGCGAATCGAGGCGATCGCGGCCCACCCTGCGGGCGCTATACACAAAGCGTGCCGCCCGCTCCGGCGCGCCGCACCGTGGCTCGGGCGCGCTGCGCGCTCGCTTTTCGCGCGCGCGGCGCACCACGAACGGGCGTGGACTTTGAGGACTAGACGAGATCCGCGACGCCGTCGACGGCGGCGAACGCGTCGACGAAACGCGGCGGAAGGCGCGAGTCGGGACGGCGAATCGCGATCGTGTGCGCGACGCCATAGCCCGTCGCCGCGGCGAGCACCGCGAGGCTGTCCTCGATCAACAGCGTCCGACCGCGGTCGAACGGGTGCTGCCGCTCGAGGCCGTACCAGAACTCGGCGCTCTCCTTCGGGGCGCGAAAGTCGTGCGAGCTCACGACGCGATCGACGAGCCGGTCGATTCCGGTCTGCTCCGTCTTCACCGCGAGCGTGTCGCGGTGAGCGTTGGTGACGATCCAGAGTTTCTTGCCGCGCGCGCGCACCGAGGCCAGGAACTCGCGCGCGCCGGGCAAATAGCGCACGAGATGCGCGCTGCGGCGCTTCAGCGAACGGATATCGAGCTCCAGGTCGCGCGTCCAATGGTCGAGGCAGTACCAGTTCAGCGTGCCGGCGATTGCGTCGAAGCGTCGCGCGAGCGCCACGCGAGCGTCGACCACGCTCACGCCGTTAACCTCGGCGTAATGCTCGGGCAGGAGCTCGAGCCAGAAGACGTTGTCGAACGCGAGGTCGAGCAGCGTGCCGTCCATGTCGACGAGCACCGTGTCGATTCGGTCCCAGTCGACGCGCGCCGCTGTTCCCTGCATGCGACCAATGATACAAGAGGGCCATGCTCGACTTGCGCAACCCGCAACCGCTGCTCGCGCAGCTTTGCACGATCGCCACCGAGGCCGGCGGCGCGATCCTCGAGGTCTACGGCCGCGACTTCGCGGTCCACTACAAGGACGACCGCTCGCCGCTCACCGAGGCGGACGAAGTGTCGCAGCAAATCATCGCCGAGCGGCTGCGCGCGCTCGACGACTCGGTACCGCTCCTCTCGGAAGAGTCCGCGCCGCCCGACCCCGTGACGCGGCGGTCATGGACCCGATACTGGCTAGTCGATCCGCTCGACGGCACGAAGGAGTTTCTCAAGCGCAACGGCGAGTTCACGGTGAACATCGCACTCATCGACGGGGGGCGCGCCGTGCTAGGGGTCGTGCTCGCGCCGGCGCTCAGCCGGATCTACTACGGCGCGCTCGGCGCGGGCGCGTGGCGTCGCGACAACGGCGGTCTACCAAAGCCGATCTATGTATGCCTGCCCGCGGCCGAGCGGCCGCGCGTGGTCGGCAGCCGAAGCCACGAGACCGGTCAGCTCGCCGAATATTTAGCGGCGCTCGGGCCACACGAGATCACGCCGATGGGCAGCTCCCTGAAGATCTGTCTCGTCGCGGAAGGCGCGGCCGATCTCTACCCTCGCATCGGTCCGACATCGGAGTGGGATACCGCAGCAGCTCAAGCTATTCTCGAAAGCGCCGGCGGGCGTATGATTGATCTCGTCGGCCGGCCGCTCAGGTACAACACGAAAGACGACTTGCTGAACCCTCACTTCCTGGCGTTCGGCGACACTCGGCGGAACTGGCTGGCGCCATTTCGGCAGGCTCGTGGACCAGAAAATCGAAACTGAAACTTTCAGGAACGTGGAGCGACTGAAACAGTTGCGCGTGGAGCATCAAGACCTCGATCAGGTGATCGCTCGGCTCGTCAATGATCCCCAAGTGGATCAGATCATGTTGCGGCGTCTAAAGAAGCGGAAGCTGATGCTGAAGGACATGATCACGCAGCTCGAGAGCGCTCGAATTCCGGACCTGAACGCGTAGAGTCGAGATCGCCCGCGACAAGCGGCCGGGCCGGCAAGCCTGGACAGTCGACGTGTAGCCGCCGGCAGGACGCCGAACCGCGGGGCAAGGAGCCGCGATGGATCTGATGGCCGACATCGGCGCAACCAACACGCGTTGCGCGCTCGTGGACGACAAGGGTCAGGAGCTCGCTGCCGAGCTCTTCCACAACCCGGATTTCGCGAGCCTACCGCTCCTTCTCAAGAGCTACCTCGAGCGTCGCAGAGTAACGGACGGCCCGAAGCGCGCTGCGATCGCGGTCGCGGCGCCGATCCTCGGCGACGAGGTCCAGATGCTCAACATCAACTGGCACTTCTCACAAGCCAAGCTCAAAGCGGAGCTCGGCCTGCACGAGCTCACCGTCTGCAACGACTTC
>Ga0326731_1000443_pt1 | contig 10757 bp, 10 predicted proteins | sample MHFSIPfraction_FD_207645 | JGI IMG/M metagenome (GOLD analysis project Ga0326731, IMG submission 207645) | Lab enriched peat soil microbial communities from Michigan Hollow, Ithaca, NY, United States - MHF9FY SIP fraction | ecosystem: Environmental > Terrestrial > Soil > Wetlands > Peat | place...
GAGAAGCTCGCGGGCAGCGCGCTCTTCGACGAGATGATCGAGGGAGATCTGCTCGAGGGCGCGCTCGCGTTTGCCGCCAAGGTCGTCGCGGAAGCCCGGCCTTTGAGTCGCGTGCGCGACATCAAGATCAGCCTTCCCAACGCCGAAGGCTTCTTCCAGTTCGCGCGCAACACCGTCGGCGCGGCGGCGAAGAATTTTCCCGCGCCCCTCAAGTGTGTCGAGGCCGTCGCCGCCGCGGTGAGCCTTCCGTTCGAGGAGGGCATGCGGCTCGAGCGGGAGCTGTTTGTGCAGCTGATGCAGTCCCCGGAATCCCGGGCGCTGCGCCACGCTTTCTTTTCCGAGCGGGCGGCGGCCAAGATTCCCGACGTGCCGGAGGGCACGGCCGTGCGCAAGATCGGAAAAGTCGCGGTCATCGGCGCCGGCACGATGGGAAGCGGAATCACGGCGAACTTCCTGAGCGCCGGGATTCCCGTGACTCTGCTCGAGGCGAAGAAAGAGGCGCTCGACAAGGGACAGGCCGTGATCCGCGGTATCTACGAGGCGAGCGCCAGGAAGGGGCGGCTTACGGCGCAGCAAGTCGCGGAGCGAATGGCGCTGCTGAAAGCCACGCAGTCCTACGACGACCTCAAGGACGCCGACATGGTGATCGAGGCGGTGTTCGAGGAGATCGCGGTGAAGGAAGCGGTCTTCAGGAAGCTCGACGAGACGGTGAGACCCGGCGCCATCCTCGCATCGAACACCTCCACGCTGGATCTGAACCGGATCGCGGCGTTCACGAAACGGCCTGAGGACGTGGTCGGCACGCACTTCTTCAGTCCCGCCAACGTGATGAAGCTGCTCGAGGTGGTGCGCGGCGCGAAAACGGCGAAGGACGTGCTCGCCACGGTAATGGGCCTGGCGAAGAAGATAAGGAAAACCGCCGTGGTCTCGGGCGTCTGCGATGGTTTCATCGGCAATCGCATGGTCGAGCAGTACCTCCGGCAGGCCTTGTTCCTCCTTGAAGAGGGTGCCACTCCGCGGCAGGTGGACCGCGCAGTGGAGAAATGGGGGATGGCGATGGGGCCGTTCCGCATGTCCGATCTCGCGGGCAACGACATCGGCTGGGCGATCCGCAAGCGCCGCTACCGCGAACAACCCGGCATGAAGTACTCCAGGATCGCTGACCGGCTGTGCGAGCAGGGGCGCTTCGGCCAGAAGACCGGGCTCGGCTGGTATCGCTACGAGGCCGGCCGCCGCGATGCGATCCCTGACCCCGAGGTCGAGCGGATGATCATCGACTACAGCAAGGAGATCGGCGCAAAACGCCGCCGGATCGGCGACGAGGAAATCGTCCAGCGCCTGATCTTTGCGCTGGTCAACGAGGGCGCAGCGATCCTGCACGAAGGCATCGCTTCACGCGCCTCCGACATCGACATGGTTTACCTGACCGGTTATGGGTTTCCGATCTACCGTGGCGGCCCGATGTTCTACGCCGACGAGGTCGGGCTTTACAACGTGGTCGCGGCCATGAAGCGCTTCGCGGCCAATCCCCACGGCGACCCTGCATTCTGGAAGCCGGCGCCGCTGCTCGCGACCCTGGCGGGCGAGGGCAGGCGTTTTACTTAGGAGCACGACATGACTGACGCCGTGATCGTTTCCACAGCGCGCACGCCGCTTTGCAAGTCCTGGCGTGGCGCTTTCAACATGACCCACGGCGCGACCCTCGGCGCGCACGTCGTGCGTCACGCCGTCTCGCGCGCGGGAGTCGACCCCGCGGAGGTCGAAGACGTGATCATGGGCTGCGCCCACCCCGAGGGCGCGACCGGCGCGAACATCGCGCGCCAGATCGCGCTGCGCGCCGGCTTGCCGGTGGCGACTGCGGGCTTCACGGTGAACCGCTTCTGCTCGTCCGGGCTGCAAGCGATTGCGCTCGCGTCCCAGCGCATCCTCGCCGGGGAGGGCGGTATCTATGCCGCGGGAGGCCTCGAATCGATCTCCTGTGTGCAGAACGAAATGAACAAGCACATGCTGCAGGAGGACTGGCTCGTGCAGAACAAGCCCGAGATCTACTGGCCGATGCTCCAGACCGCGGAGAACGTCGCCAAGCGCTACGACATCCCGCGGGAGCGCCAGGATGAATACGGAGCGCGCAGCCAGCAGAAGGCGGCTGCAGGGCTCACCGCTGGCAAGTTCGGCGACGAGATCGCGCCGATCAAGGTCGTCATGGGCGTGGCCGACAAGGAGACCTCCAGAATCACGACGCGGGAGCTTACCGTCTCCGCGGACGAGGGCATTCGCGCGGACACGACCTACGAAGGCGTGTCGAAGATCCGGCCCGCCATCGAAGGCGGATGCATCGCCGCGGGCAATGCGAGCCAGTTCTCCGACGGCGCCTCGGCATGCATCGTGATGGACGCGAAGACCGCGGCGTCGCGCAAGCTCAAGCCGCTCGGTGCTTTTCGCGGCTTCGCCGTCGCGGGCTGCGAGCCCGACGAGATGGGAATCGGGCCGGTTTTCGCCGTTCCCAAGCTCCTCAAGCGCGCGGGGCTGAAGATCGAGGATATCGGGCTGTGGGAGCTCAACGAGGCCTTTGCGGTGCAGGTCATCTATTGCCGCGATCGCCTGGGCATTCCGGACGAGCGCCTGAACGTCAACGGCGGAGCGATCGCGGTCGGCCACCCCTACGGAGCTTCCGGGGCGCGCCTCACCGGCCACGCGCTCATCGAGGGCAAGCGCCGGGGAGCCAGGCATGTGGTCGTCACGATGTGCATCGGCGGAGGCATGGGGGCCGCGGGACTCTTCGAGGTGCTGTGAAATCTGCCCGCGGAGCTCGCCGTTATGACGGTGTAATATCCCCGACGGTGCGCAGCACGATCTGGAGATCCCTCATGGCGATGATGGTTCGGCTTGTGGTGATCGGCGCCGCGATTTCGCTGTCCGCGGCGGCGTGGGCTCAGGATAGAAGGGTCGTGACCAAGACTCTGGTCGCCTCGGAAGCACAGAAGGAATGCCTCTCGCTCAACATCAGGCAGCGCCTGCTCTACAAGTTTCGCTCGGACGGACCGGTGAGCTTCAAGCTTTCGCATCAGGATGAAAAGGAAGTCGTCGATCTCAGGCGCGACGCAACGGGGAGCGCCTCGGGCAACTTTGCTCCTCGCACGACTGGGGACCATTGCCTGGTGTGGACCAATACCGGCAAGCATTCGGTGACCCTACGCTACGAGTTCCAGCGCAGCTCGCAGTGAGCTCGACGCGTAGCGCTCGCCGGCCCCCCCGAACTTGAGCGGCGGCGGGGAGCGCGGCACCGCGCGGCTCGTCGCCGCCGTTGGGGTGACGCTCGCGGTACAGTCCCTGACGGCGATGGCCCTTGCCGTACCTTCGTTGCTGGCCCCCGTCGCGGCCGGCGAATTCGATGTGGCGCCCACGGCGGTGGGCCGATGGGTCGGATTTTCCTATACGGTCGCGATGTTCGCAGGGCTCGCGGGCGGCACGTTCGTGGGCCGCTACGGGCCGGTGCGAATGCTTCAGGTCGCCGTTCTCGGAGTCGCCCTCGGTCTGGCGATCGGCGCGGGCGCGCATCTCGCGCTGCTGCTCCTGTGCGGGGCGCTGCTCGGGGCCGCTCACGGCCTGGTGAACCCGGCGAGCTCAGCCATTCTCGCCGTCGCATCGCCGGCGCGGATCCGCTCTATGGTTTTTTCCATCAAGCAGACGGGAGTCCCGCTCGGCGGCGCGGTTGCTGGGATCCTGGTTCCGGGGCTGCTGCTGTGGATGAGCTGGCAGGCCGCGGTGCTGGCGCTGGCGCTCGGTGCGTTGGCGTTGCTCGCGGCGGTCGCGCCGTATCGTCGCGTCTACGATTCGACTCGAAGGGCGGAGCGCCTGCACATTCTGGCTCTTGTCGCACCCGTGGCAGAGGTGTGGGCGAACCGTCCGATTCTCGAGCTCGCGGTCGTTTCGGGCGTGTACTCTTCGATCCAGATCACCTTCGTCACGTACCTCGTGTCCTATCTCAAGCTCGAGCTCGGATATTCCCTTCTCGCGGCGGGCCTGTTCTTCTCGGCCGCGCAGATCTCCGGGGCGCTGGGCAGGGTCCTGTGGGGAACCGTCGCGGACCATGTCTTCAAGCCCCGCTCGGTGCTGGCCGCGCTCGGCCTGGTGATGGCTTTGTGCGGCTTCGCGGTGGCCTCGTTCACCGCCGCCTGGTCCGCCGCCGCGGTGCTCATCGTGTGTGTACTCTACGGTGCGACGGCGGTGGGCTGGAACGGAGTGTTCCTCGCCGAGGTCGCGCGGCTCGCCCCCGAGGGCCGCGTCGCCTTTCTCACCGGCGGAACGCAGTTCTTCACTTTTGCCGGAGTGCTGATCGGACCGCCGCTCTTCGGAGCGATCGTGTCCCTGACGGGAACCTACGGCGCCGGGTTCGTCGTCACTGCGGTATTGCCCCTGTTCGTGGTCGTCGTGATTCTCGCGAGAGGGCGGACCCAAGAGGCGAGCGCAGGCTCACGGCCGTGAACACGCATTCCGAGGATGCGGTCCTGCTGCTGCACGGGGCCTGGATGAATCCCCTGGTGATGGCCTACCTCACCCACGCCTTGCGGCACGAGGGCTTTGCCGCGCAGGCGCTCGGCTATCGCACCATGCGCGATCCGCTCGAAGCGCATGTGTCGCGCCTGGCGAATCAGATCTCGAATGTCGAGGCGACGCGCGTGCATCTTGTCGGCCACAGCCTGGGCGGGATCATCGTGATGCGGTATCTGCAGCGGGCGGCAGACTCGCGCGTCCGGCGAGCCGTGCTGCTCGGCTCGCCGGTCGCCGGCTGTCGCGCGGCAGCGGGCCTCGCCGGGCGCGTCGGGGGCGAGCTGATGATGGGGCAAAGCCTTGCCGTTTGGCGCGGGCCCATGGACGTTTCCGTCGATTCCCGGTTCGAGATCGGCGCGATCGCGGGCACGCGCGCGCTCGGCCTGGGCGCCGTGGTGACGCACCTGCCCAAGCCGAACGACGGCGTCGTCTGCCTCGACGAGACGAAGTTTCCCGCGCTGCGCGACCATCTTGCCCTGCCGCTGGGCCACACGATGATGCTCGTCTCTTCGCGGGTCGCGCGGCAGACGACTGCGTTCCTCAGAACCGGCGCGTTCACGCGATGAAGCGTCTGGCGGTTTCCGTAATGCTGGTATTCGTATCGGGCTGCAGCTCGGTCGGGTATTACGCGCAGGCGGTGAGCGGCCACCTCGAGGTAATGTGGCTCGCCGTGCCGATCGAGGAGCGCCTGCACGAGACGGGCACGCCGGCGCCGCTTCGCGAGAAACTCGAGCACGTGCTAGCGATCAGGGATTTTGCGAGCCGCGAGCTCGCCCTCCCCGACAACGACAGCTATCGCCGCTACGCCGACTTGGGACGGCCCTTCGTGCTCTGGAACGTGTTCGCGGCGCCCGAGTTTTCGGTGACGCCGGTCCAGTCGTGCTTCCCAATCGCCGGATGCGTGAGCTACCGGGGCTTTTACTCCGAGGAGGGCGCGCAGCGGCATGCGGCCGAACTGGCGCAGCAGGGCGACGACGTCTACGTAGGAGGCGTCAGCGCGTACTCGACACTCGGCTGGTTTTCCGATCCCGTGCTCTCCACGTTCATACAGTACCCGGAGCCCGAGATCGCGCGCATTCTGTTTCACGAGCTCGCCCACCAGGAGGTGTACATCAAGGGGGACACGGTATTCAACGAGTCCTTCGCGGCGACGGTGGAAGAAGAGGGCCTGCGAAGGTGGCTCGAGCGCGAGGGAACGCCCGAGCAGCGGGTGGCGTACGCCGAATCCCGCCGCCGGCGCGCCGAGTTCGCCGCGCTGGTACTGAAGTACCGCGCGCAGCTCGCCGACTTCTACGCGCGGCCCATCTCGACGGAAGAGAAGCGCGAGGGGAAACGGCACCTGTTCGCGGAGATGAACGACGAATACGGGGCGCTGAAAGCGTCCTGGGGTGGGTTCGCGGGCTTCGACCGGCTGCTCGCTCGCGGCGTGAACAACGCGTTCCTGGTGTCGATCGCGAGCTACAGCGAGCTCGTCCCCGCCTTTCGCACGCTGCTCGCGCAGAAAAAAAGCGATCTCCCGGCTTTCTATCAGGCGGTACGCGATCTGGCGAAGCTGGAGAAGGCCGAGCGCGACGCCCGGCTTGCGTCGCTGATCGCTAGCTGAGCGGCAGCATGACGTGCTTCTTGTATGCCGGGCGCTGTTGGAGGCGCTGGTAGTAGGCCTCGACTCTCGGCAGCCTGGGCCGCACGACGTCCAGCGCGTTCCAGCGGTACACGAAGGTGCCGAGCGGGATATCGCCCATGGTGAAGGCTTTCCCTGCGACGTAGTCGCGTCCCTCGAGGGACTGCTCGAGCACCTGGAACGCCTGGGCGAGCTTCCCGACGCCTTCCTCGATCGCCTTGAGATCGCGCTTTTCGGGTGGCGTGCGTATCAGGCCCCAGAAGACCGGCGTGATCGCCGGAGCGACGGTGCTCGTCGCCCAATCCATCCAGCGGTCCGCATCGGCGCGCTTCCCGGGGTCATTCGGCCAGAGCGTGCCTGCGCCGTGCTTGGACGACAGATAGCGCACGATCGCGTTCGACTCCCACAGCACCAGGCCGTCGTCCTCGATCGTCGGCACGCGGCCGTTGGGGTTCATCTTGCGGTAGAAGGGCTCGTTGACGACGCCGTACTGCAGGCCGGCGTCGGTGCGCTGATAGGGGACTTTCAGCTCCTCGAGCGCCCACAGCACCTTCTGCACGTTGATCGAGTTGATCCTGCCCCAGAGTTTCAGCATGCGTGCTCCTCCGCTGCCCTTCTTGTAGCGCATTTTACGGTTAACATAGCCGGATGAAGATGAAGGCTTCTCGCGGCTTGCTGACTTGGGCAGCGGCCGCCACCCTCGCGATATTGCTCTGCGGCTGTGCGATTTTCACGGAGACCTACGGCATCCAGGACGTCGACAACTGGGCGGCGAGAAACGAACCCTTGGCGGAATCCGGAAAAATGAAATGGTCGGAGTTCTATTCGCAGTATCTCGAAAAAGTCTCCGCCGCTCCGGTGATCAGCAATAGCCCCGTGGTGGAGCGGCTCGGGATCATGATCACGGCTTCACTTTTCTACGAGCGGGGGCGCATCGACAAGGCGGGATTCGATTCGGTACGGGGCATCGTGCACAAGTACCAGACACTCGACGATCCCGCTGCGAACCTGCTCGCGCGGAACGCGCTGGTGCGGGCTCTCGGGGTCAACGGTACGGCGGGGCAAGGAGCGCCCCACCAGAGCTCAGAACCCGACCGGTAGGCTGTCGCGCCGCGGGTCCGCGGCGGCGAGATAGCCGTCGTCGAGCCGATGCGCGATCTGGGCGCAGCCGAAGGCGTTGTAGTCCTCGGGCAGCTTCATCACCTGGTGGCCCCGCGAAGCGAGGTCGGCGATGGTCGCGGCCGGCCACTCGTCCTCGAAGGTGACCTCCAGGCCGTTCACCACGCGAAAGCGCGGCGCGTCGATCGCGCCTTGCGGCCCCTGGCCGTAGTCGGCCATGCGCACCAGTATCTGTGTGTGGCCCTGCGGCTGCATGCTCCCGCCCATCAGTCCGAAGCTCATGAGCGGTTCCCCGCCGCGTGTCACGAACCCCGGGATGATGGTGTGGAAGGGGCGCTTGTTGGGCGCAACCTGATTGGGATGGCCGGGCGTGAGCACCAGGCCAGAGCCGCGGTTCTGCAGGCTGATGCCGGTCCCGGGCACGACCACTCCCGACCCGAACCCCATGAAATTCGACTGGATCATGGACACCATCATGCCGCCGGCGTCCGCCGCGGTGAGGTAAACGGTGCCGCCCTTGGGAGGCGTGCCGTGGCCGAAATCCTGGGCGCGCTTCATGTCGATCAGCTTCGCGCGCGTCTTGAGATAGTCCGGGTCGAGCAGTTGCGACGGCTTGACGCCCATCGCCTTGGGGTCCGCGACGAAGCGCCGGGCGTCGGCGAACGCGAGCTTCACCGCTTCGATCTGCAGATGCGCGCTGTCGGCCGAATCGACCGGGTAGTCGGCGACGTCGAAGTTGGAAAGAATCCCGAGCGCCATCAGGCACACGATGCCCTGGCCGTTCGGCGGGATCTCGTGCACGGTGAGGCCGCGGTAATCCTGGCTGATCGTACCGACCCAGTCGTTCGTGTGCGCGGCGAGGTCGGCGCGCGTCATCGCACCGCCGTTCGCCTTGGCGTGCGCCGCGATCTTCTCGGCCAGATCGCCGCTGTAGAACGCCTCACCCTTCGTGGCGGCGATTTTCTCCAGCGTCCTTGCCTGGTCGGGGAAGCGGAAGATCTCGCCCACGCGGGGCGAGCGGCCGCCGGGCAGGAAGGCCTGCGCGAAGCCGGGCTGCTCGCGCAGTTCCGGCACCTGGGGATCCCAGCGCTCGGCGATGAAGGGCGACATCGGGAAGCCGTTGGCCGCGTAGTGCATGGCTGGCTCGAACAACTTCTCGAACGGTAGCTTGCCGAATTTCTGCGACAGTTCGACCCAGGCGGAAACGCAACCGGGCACCGACACGCTGTTCCAGCCGCGCACGGGCATCGACTTGTGCCCCTTGAAATACTCCGGCGTCCACGCCGCGGGCGAGCGCCCCGAGGCGTTCAGGCCGTGCAGCTGCTTCCCGTCCCAGACAATCGCGAACGCGTCGCTGCCGATACCGTTGGAAATCGGCTCGACCACGGTGAGCGTGATCGCGGTCGCAAGCGCCGCGTCGACCGCGTTGCCGCCGGCAAGGAGCATGCGCAGGCCAGCCTGCGCCGCGAGCGGCTGCGAGGTGGAGACGACGTTCCGCGCCAGCGTAGGGCGACGAAACGTGGGATAGGGCGTATCGAATACGACGGGTCTTACGGCTCGTTGCAGCATCGGGATCGAAGGAATCTACTTTTTCGCGGCGGCGGAAAGCGCATTGTCCACATCCCAGAGAATGTCGTCCAGTGTTTCCAGCCCGACGGAAATGCGAATCATGTCCGGCGTCACGCCCGCCTTGGCTTGCTCTTCGTCGGACATCTGCCGGTGCGTGGTCGAGGCCGGATGGATGATGAGCGTCTTCGCGTCGCCGATGTTGGCGAGATGGCTCATGAAGGTCGCCGCCTCGATGAATTCTTCTCCCGCCTTTGCCCCGCCCTTCACGCCGAAGTTGAGGAGGCCGCTCGCCCCCTTCGGCAGATACTTCTTCGCGAGCGCGTGGTACTTGTTGCCGGGTAACCCCGGATAGTTGACCCAGGACACGCGCGGATGCTGCTCGAGGAATTTCGCCACCGCGAGTGCGTTCGCGCAATGTCGCTCCATGCGTACGGGCAGTGTTTCCAGGCCCTGCAGCAGCATCCAGGAATTGAAGGGCGAAATCGACGGACCGAAGGTCCGCAGCGTTTCCATGCGCGCGCGCATGGTGTAGCCGAAGTCGCCGAAAGTCTCGTGGAAGCGCACGCCGTGGTAGCCGCGCGAGGGCTCGGTCATCCCCGGGAATTTGCCGTTGTCCCACGGGAATTTCCCCGATTCGACGATGATGCCACCCATGGTGGTGCCGTGGCCGCCGATGTACTTCGTCGCCGAGTGCAGCACGATGTCCGCTCCCCATTCGAACGGCCGGCACAGGTACGGCGAGGGCACGGTGTTGTCGACGACCAGGGGCACACCCGCTTCGCGGGCGATTTTCCCCAACGCCTCGATGTCGACGATGTTGATGAGCGGATTGCCGAGCGTCTCGGCGTAAAGGAGCTTGGTATTGCTCTTGAGCGCGCGCCGGAAATTCTCGGGATCATCCGGATTGACGAAGGTGGTGTCGATGCCGAGCTTGCGCAGGTTCACTTCGAGCAGCGTATAGGTGCCGCCATACAGCGTGGACGCGCTGACGATGTGATCGCCCGATTCGCACAGGGTCAGGATCGCCGTCATCTCGGCGGCCTGGCCCGTGGCGGTGGCGACCGCAGCGCGCCCACCCTCGAGTGCCGCGACGCGCTCCTCGAATACCGCGGTGGTCGGGTTGGACAGGCGGGTGTAGACGTTGCCGAAGGTCTGGAGGTTGAACAGGCTCGCCGCGTGATCGGCGGAATCGAAGACGTAGGAAGTCGTCTGGTACAGCGGCACCGCCCGCGAGCCCGTGGCCGGGTCGGGGATCTGGCCGGCGTGCAGCGCGAGCGTCTCGATGCCGAACTTGCGGTCAGCCACGGGCGACCGTTCTCAGTAGGACAGCCACTGCGGGCGCTTCGCCGAGATCACGCGGGTGTTCACGCCGCACCAGTTCAGGCCGCCGAACAGACGCCCATGCTCGATCTTCACGCAACGGTCCATCACGGCCTCGAGCCCGGCGGCCTCGGCTTTCTTTGCAGCCTCGGTGTTCATCACCCCGAGCTGCTGCCACAGCACTTTTGCGCCGATGGCGATCGCGTCCTCCGCGATTGGCATGATGTCCTGGGTCTTGCGGAAGCAGTCGACGATGTCGACCTTTTCCGGGATGTCGCGCAGCGACTTGTAGCATTTCTGCCCGAGGATGGTGTCGTAGCGCGGGTTCACCGGGATCACGGTATAGCCGTGCTCGATCATGTATTTCGCCGCGAAGTAGCTGGGACGGTACCAGTCGGCGGAAAGGCCGACGACAGCGATTACGCGGTTCGTCTTGAGGATGCGGCGAAGTCCGGGAATGTCGTCGACCATGGCTTCAAGTATTCTATCGAACAGGCACCGCTACGGTATAGTTTCGCCTTTCTGGAAATAGGTTGCACCATGGCTGGAGCGATCCTCTCGAGAACTGCGGCACAGA
>Ga0326731_1000445_pt1 | contig 10680 bp, 8 predicted proteins | sample MHFSIPfraction_FD_207645 | JGI IMG/M metagenome (GOLD analysis project Ga0326731, IMG submission 207645) | Lab enriched peat soil microbial communities from Michigan Hollow, Ithaca, NY, United States - MHF9FY SIP fraction | ecosystem: Environmental > Terrestrial > Soil > Wetlands > Peat | place...
TGCTAGAGCGATACGAGCGCGGGAAGGCGCAGGGCGAGCGTTAGAGGAAGCCGCGCTTCTTCAGCGAGCGGTAGTGCTTCGCGAACACCTTCATCACCGGCCCGAAGGTATCCGGAAATCGCCGGAAGACGCGCGCGATCAACTGCATCCGCTTTTCGCGATACGGTACGCCGTGCCAACCGAGTGCGCCGTATCCTCGGATGAATACGGTGCCGTCGAAGCCGTTGAAGATGTACGTCACCATCGACTCGTCCGCGCGCAGGCTCGCGACCGAGTTGTCCTCGATGCCAAATGCCGCGAAGTACTCGCGCCGCACGAACAGGCAGTTGTGAATAGTGACCGCGACGAGCTCATAGCCCTTTTGCGCCGCGAGCCTGTTCAGCGCCGTGATGCTCGCGCCCTGGTTGATCGAGAGATCGGGCGGCTGCACGAAATCGACGGCCGTCGGAATCGTCGGGTTGTACTCGATCACGACGACGCGTGGCCGGTAGCGCGTGACCGCGTTCCAGACATGGTAGTCGTTGCCGTCGATGTCGATCGAGAGCACGTCGAAGTCTTCGGGAATCGGCGTGCGCGCGAGGATCACGTCGAGCCCGTCGGCCTCGGTGAAGCCGACGAACGCGTTCACCGGATAGACCTTCGGGTTGCCTTTGAACGCCGCCTCGAGGTCGCGGAAGCGTTTCGCCGAGCCCTCGATCATGACCGCGTAGAAGCCCCTATCCGCGATCAGGCTGTGCGTGTTGCTGAGGTGGCGGCCGTCCCATGCGCCGAACTCGACGCACCAGCCGCACGGTGTGCCGATGACCTCGAGGATCTTCGCGATGATGCCGTCCTCGCCGTTTTGGGAGGTGACGTTCGACGCGTGCTCGAGTAGCCAGCGATTCTTGGTCGCGGGCGGCTGTCGAGTGCTCATGTCTGCGCCGACGCGACGTTCGCGAGGAACCAGCGATAGGTCGACCGAAGGCCGTCGGCGAGCGAGATCTTCGGCTCCCAGCCGAGGCTCGTGATCTTCGTGACGTCCATGAGCTTGCGCGGCGTCCCGTCGGGTTTGGAGCGGTCGAGCTCGATCTCGCCTTCGAAGCCGACGACGTCGCGCACGAGCGCCGCGAGCTCGGCAATTGTGACGTCTTCGCCCCAGCCGACGTTGATGATCTCGGGCGAGTCGTAGCGCTCCATCAGGAACAGCAATGCGTCGGCGAGATCGTCGACGTGCAGCAGCTCGCGACGCGGCGTGCCGCTGCCCCAGATCGTGACGGCGCCTGCGCGCGTCTCTTTCGCCTCGTGAAACTTGCGGATCAGCGCTGGCACCACGTGCGAGGTCTTGAGGTCGAAGTTGTCGCCGGGGCCGTAGAGGTTCGTCGGCATCACGGAGATTGCGTTGAAGCCGTGTTGCCGCGAGTACGCCTCGCACATCTTGAGCCCCGCGATCTTTGCGATCGCGTACCACTGGTTGGTCGGCTCGAGGGGACCGGTGAGTAGAGAATCCTCGCGCAGCGGCTGCGGCGCGAGTCTCGGATAGATGCAGCTCGAGCCCAGGAAGCAGAACTTGCGTACGCGATAGCGGTAAGAGGCGTCGATTAGGTTGTTCTGGATCACCAGGTTGTCGTAGATGAAGTCGGCGGGGTAAGTGCTATTCGCCAGAATCCCGCCGACCTTGGCCGCGGCCATGAACACATATTCAGGCCGGCGCTCCGCGAAGAAGCGCTCGACCGCAGCCTGATCGCGCAAATCAAGCGCCGCCCGCGGCGCGCTCACGAGATTCGTAGAGCCGTTCGCGCGCAGCGCGCGCACGATCGCGGAACCTACGAGGCCGCGTTCACCCGCGACGAAGATGGTTGCGTCGCGATTCATTCCCGCGGGTGAGCGACGGAGAAGCCCTCGCGCGCGATCAGCGCGTCGCGCTGCGCGAGCTTCGAGTCGGCATCGACCATCTCTCGGACGAGCTGCTCGAAGCCGATCTCCGCGCGCCAACCGAGCTCTTTGCGCGCCTTGGAGGCGTCGCCGAGTAGGGCGTCGACCTCCGTCGGCCGGAAATAGCGCGGGTCGACGCGCACGAGAGTCTTGCCCGTGGCTTTGTCGATCGCGTGCTCGTCGAGGCCCTTGCCGCGCCAGCCGAGCTCGATGCCGAGCATCCGAGCCGCGAGCGTCACGAACGAGCGCACGGAGTGCTGCTCCTCGGTCGCGATCACGTAGTCGTCCGGCTTTTCCTGTTGGAGCATCAGCCATTGCGCGCGCACATAGTCGCGCGCGTGGCCCCAGTCGCGCAGCGCGTCGAGGTTGCCAAGGTAAAGGCACTCGTCGAGGCCTGCCTTGATCCGCGCGAGCCCGCGCGTGACCTTGCGCGTGACAAACGTCTCACCGCGCAGCGGACTTTCGTGGTTAAAAAGTATGCCGTTGCACGCGAATATTCCGTAAGCCTCGCGGTAGTTCACCGTGATCCAGTACGCGTAGACCTTCGCAGCACCGTACGGCGAGCGCGGATAGAACGGCGTCGTCTCCCGTTGCGGGATCTCCTGCACCTTGCCGAACATCTCCGAGCTCGACGCCTGGTAGAAACGCGTGCGCGTTGTGAGCCCGCAGATGCGGACCGCTTCGAGCAGCCGCAGCGTGCCGACCGCGTCCGCGTTGGCGGTGTATTCGGCCGTCTCGAACGACACGGCGACGTGGCTCTGGGCCGCGAGGTTGTAGATCTCCTCGGGTTGAACCTCTTGCACGATCCGGATCAGGTTCGTCGCGTCGGTGAGATCGCCATAGTGCAGGATCATTCGCCTGTCGGTTGCGTGCGGATCGCTGTAGAGATGATCGATCCGGTCCGTGTTGAACAGCGACGCGCGGCGCTTCACGCCGTGCACCTCGTAACCCTTTCCGAGCAGCAGCTCGGCGAGGTACGCGCCGTCCTGGCCGGTAATCCCCGTGATCAACGCACGCTTGCTTCCGTCCTGCATGACAACTTCCCGATCCCACGACTGTGCCCGGCCGCGCCGCCGACCTTGGTCCGCGTCGAAGCGCGTGCATGTTACCGCGTCAGGCGGTAGCGCGCTCGGCAGCTCGCTTGCGGTTCGTCAAGAACAAGCTGCGCAGAATGTGCTCTTGGATCATCACGCCGCCGCCGACGTCCTTGAGATAATACCGTGGGATGCCGAAGCCCTTCTTACGGCGGTCGAGGATGCGGTCAGGGAGGATCCCGCGATAGGCGTGGCGCAAGAGGCCCTTCGTCTCGCCGCCGTGATAGCGCAGGTCTTCATCGAGCGCGAACGAGAACTCGATGATGCGTCGGTCGAGCAACGGCACGCGCGCCTCGAGCGACACCGCCATGCTCGTGCGGTCGACCTTCGTGAGCACGAGGCCCGGCAGGAACGTGTGGAAGTCGACGAGCTGCAGGCGTGTGCGCACGGGCAGGTCGGCGCGCCAGTGCTCGCGGTAGTGCCACCAATCGTCGTAGTCGCGCGCGATACCGAGCTCCGCGCGGTACGCGGCCTTCGCCGGGCGCGGCATGCCGCCCATGATCCTGGCCCAGAGATCCGGACCGCCGCTGAACGCGGTCTCGAGCAGCGTGAGCGCCCGCGACACGGCGTTGCGCCGATGCAGCGGGCGGCGCAACGCGTACGCCGTGCTCTCCATGAAGCGCGGCCATGTGGGCCAGCGCTCGTAGCGCGCGAACCGTCGGTACGTCCGGTACCCTCCGAACACCTCGTCGCCGCCGTCGCCCGTCAAGACGACCGTGACGTGCTCGCGCGCGGCGGCCGAGACGAGATACGTCGGCATCGACGACTCGTCGGCAAACGGCTCGTCGAACCAAGACTTCAACTTCGGCAAGAGCTCCTGCGCGTGCGCCTGCGACAAGATCCGCTCGTGGTGGTCGGTGTGGAAGAGCTGCGCGACCTCGCGCGCGTACGGCGTCTCCGACACGGCGTCGGAGTCGAACCCGATCGAGAACGTCGACACCTTGCGGCCCGATTGCGCGGCCGCAGCGACGACGACGCTCGAGTCGATGCCGCCGGACAAGAAGAACCCGAGCGGCACGTCGGCAATCATCTGATCGGAGACCGCGGCGGCGATCAACTCTCGCAGCTCCGCGCAGACTTCGTCGAGCGGTGGCCGCCGCGGCGTGTCGGGCAGCGGGATCGACCAGAAGCGCCTCGGCCCCTGCACGGCCCCGGTCGCGGGGTCGAATACGAGCCAGTGTGCCGGCGGCAGCTTGTAGCAGCGTCGATAGAGCGTCTTCGGCGCCGGCACGTAGCGATAGCCGAGGAAATCGTAGAGCGCGCTCCCATCGACCTCGAGCTTCTCCGCCGCGCACGCGATCTCGATGGCCTTGAGCTCGGACGCGAACGCGAAGCGGCGGCCGTCGTGATAGTAATAGAGTGGTTTGATCCCGGGCCGGTCGCGATAGAGCTTGAGTTGTCGCGAGCGCGCGTCCCAGAGCGCAATCGCGAACATGCCGTCGATCTTGTCGACGAAGTCTTCGCCCCACTCGAGGTACGCGTTCAGCACGACCTCGGTGTCGGAGTCGGTCTTGAACACCCGGCCGCGTTTCGCGAGCTCCTTGCGCAGCTCGAGGTAGCCGTAGATTTCGCCGTTGAACACGAGCCAGCTCTCGCCGTCGGGCGCGAGCATCGGCTGATTCGCGGCCGAGCTCAGATCGATGATCGAAAGACGACGGAAACCGACGCGGACCGGTCCAGTGAGCCGAAGGTCGCTCGCATCAGGTCCGCGATGCGCGATCGCAGCGAGCGCCGCAGCGTAGTTCCAGTTTGGCTCGGTTCCGCCGACGAAGCCGCACACGTATCGCTCGTCCTCGCGCGTCGCCGCGCATCGTGATGTCGGCACTTTAGGCAGACGGACCCTGCGCCGCAAATCGGTCGGCGCGCGGCATCGGCGTCGACGCGCGCGGCGCTGTGCTACGCTCACGCGCACGATCTTTCCGGCCAGCGCGCGAGCCGCGGCGACCGCTATCCGATGACGCTCAAAATTGCCCACGTCAACGTCGCACGTGGCTATCGAGGCGGCGAGCGCCAGACCGAGCTCCTGATCCGCGCGCTACGGGGCGAGGACCTCGAGCAGGTGCTTGTCGCGCGGCGCGGCGCGCCTCTCGCGAGCCGGCTTGCGGACGCCGCCGAGGTGCGGCTCGTGTCGGGCAGCACGTTCAGCGTCGCGGGCGCGACCTCGGACGTTGAGCTCGTGCACGTGCACGAAGGCCGGAGCGTCTATGGCGCCTACTTGCGCTGGCTTTTGTCGCGGACGCCATACGTGATTACGCGTCGCGTGAACAACCCGATTCGCGCGCACTGGTTCGCGCGTCGGGCGTATCGGCGCGCCGCGTGCGTGGCGGCTGTCGCGCCGCAGGTGGCCGACGTCGTGCACAGGTACGATTCCGCCATCCGCGTGCAAGTCGTGCACAGCAGCAGCAGCAGCTTGCCCGTGGACGACGACCGCGTGCGGGCGATTCGCGCGGCGTATCCGAACCAATTCATCGTCGGCAACGTCGGCGCGCTCGACAACGACCAGAAGGGGCAGATCTACATCATCTCGGTCGCGCGCGAGCTCGAGGCGGCGCATCCTGACATACACTTCATGCTCGTCGGCGGCGGGGAGGACGAGGGCATGCTCAAGAGCGCGGCCGCGGGGTTGAGCAACGTGACGTTCACGGGCTTCGTCGACAACGTCGGCGATTATCTTGCGGCGTTCGATGTCTTCGTGCTGCCGTCGAATCGCGAGGGCATCGGCAGCGTGCTGTTCGACGCGATGGATCGCGCGTTGCCGGTCGTCGCGAGCCGCGTCGGCGGCGTGCCCGACATCGTCCACGACGGCGAGAACGGAATACTGATCGACGCTGGACGGCCCGACCAGCTGCGCGACGGGATCCTCGCGCTACGCGCCGATCCCGCTCGCCGGCGCGCGCTCGGCGAGAACGGACGCGAGGTCGCGAAGAACTACACGGCAAGCGCGATGGCGCGCAAATATCTCGAGATCTACGGCGCCGCGCTCGCCCGCGCGCTCTGATGTGACAGCGATCAAGACCCTCTGCATCACCGAGGATCCCGACCGCCCGACGACCGCGACGTTCGTCGGCCTACAGCGCGCGGGCGTCGACGTGACTGTCGTCTGCCCACCGAGCGCAGCCAAGAGCCGTGCGACGCTTGCGGAGGCCGGCGTGCCGCTGCTCGATCTCGACGTGCGCGGACGGTTCGATCGCGCCGGCACGCAGCGCTTGCGCGACGAGCTCGTGCGGGGGCGCTACGACGTGCTGCACGTGTTCAGCAACCGGCCGCTCGAGAGCGGCATCGTCGCGACGCGCGGTCTGCCGGTGCGGCTCGTTGCGTATCGCGGAATCGTAGGCAACGTGAGCATCTTCAGCCCGATGTCGTGGCTCAGATTCTTGAGTCCGCGAATCGATCGGATCGTTTGCGTTTGCAATGCGGTGCGCGACTACTTTCTTGCGATGCGGCCCGCGTTTCTGCGCATGCCGCCCGAGCGCCCCGTGACGATCTACAAGGGCCACAGCCTCGACTGGTACACGGCGAAGCCCGGGAACTTAAGCGCCGTCGGGATTCCCGCCGGCGCGTTCGTCGTCGTCTGCGTCGCGAACTACCGCCCGCGCAAGGGCATCGAGGTGCTCGTCGACGCGCTCGCGGAGCTGCCGCGCGATTGGCCCGTGCATCTCCTGCTCGTAGGCCGGATGGATGCGCCGCGCCTAAACGCGCGAATCGTCGCGAGCCCTGTTCGCGAGCGCATTCACGTGCCGGGCCACCGCGATGACGCGCCCGCGCTCGTCGCGGCGTGCGACGTCTTCGCGCTGCCTTCGGTGAAGCGCGAAGGGCTCGCGCGCTCGCTGATCGAGGCGATGGCCTACGGCGTCGCGCCGGTCGTGACGGATTGCGGCGGCAGCCCGGAGGTCGTCGTCGACGGCCGGTGCGGCATCGTCGTGCCGATCCGGGACGCCTCGGCGCTCGCACGAGCGATCGCGCGGTTGTACGAGAATCCGGAGCTACGCAGACAATTCGGGGCGGCCGCGCGTGCGCGGATCGAGAATGACTTCAGGATCGAGCGTACGATCGAGCAAACGCTCGCGCTCTATCGCGAGCTCGTTGGGCGGAGCGGGGGAGAAGCAAGATGAAGAAGGAGTCGATCGCGACCATGGTGGCGGCCGTCTGCGCGGTTCTCGCGGCATTTGACGCGTCCCCGCAGGCGGGCGGGCCCGGCCAGCCGTGGCGCGGCGCCGGACCGCAACCGTGTTTCGGCGCGGACGGCGGCGCGACGCAGTGTGCGGCACCTCCCGCAAAGCTCGTCGTGCGCGCCGGGCGGCTGTTCGACAGCAATAAGGGGCGGCTCGTCGCCGACCAAGTCGTGCTGATCGAGGGCGAACGAATCGCGGCCGTCGGCTCGGCTGCGAGCGTGAAGATTCCGGCCGGTGTGCGAGTGATCGACCTGAGCAAGGCGACGGTGTTGCCCGGACTCATCGACGCGCACACTCACATGTTCAACGCGCCGAAGCCCGGCATGACGCGCGAGCAGTCGACGCTGATCGCGGTGCAGAACACTCAGGCCGATCTGCGCGCTGGCTTCACGACGATCCGCGACATGAGCTCCCACGGCAACGGCTACGCGGACGTCGACATCCGCAACGCGATCGACCGAGGCCTCATCGACGGGCCGCGCCAGCAGGTATCGACCCGCGGGATCGTCTGGGGCGCGCCGGGCTCGCCCGCCGGTGAGCCGCTCGCGAGCGCGGTCGTGCACGACGAGAACGAGGCGCGCGCGGCGGTACGCGACCAGATCGAGCACGGTGCTGACTGGATCAAGCTGTTCCCGGGCGGCGCGTACTCGTTCGCGCCGAGCGGCGAAGCGCAGTACGTGACGACGTACCCGCTGCCGGTGCTCCAGGCGTTGATCGACGAGACGCACCGGCTCGGTCACAAGACCGCGTGCCACGTGTTCGGCGGCGAGGGCCTGAAGAACGCGATCGCGGCCGGTTGCGACACGGTGGAGCACGCATTCGCCCTCGACGCCGACCTCGCGAAGCAGATGGTCGCGAAGGGTCTGTTCTACGACCCGACGCTGCAGCGTTATCTCGAGCCTTACGTGGACGACAACGACGACAAGGCGACGGGCGGCAAGTACCGGATGACGGCGATCTTCGCGAAGGCTGTGCAGACCGCGAACGCGACGCCCGGCATGAAAATCATGGTCGGCAGCGGCGCCGACGGGGCGACATACGTGCACGGCACGCAGGCGCTCGACCTCGAGGCGCTGGTGAAGCGCGGCGGCGTGTCGAGCGCGCGAGCGCTGCAAGGCGCGACGATCGTGAACGCCGAGGCGCTCGGCTGGAAAGACCGGATCGGGTCGGTCGAGCAGGGGAGATACGCGGACCTCGTCGCGGTGGCCGGAGATCCGCTCGCGGACATCACCGAGATGCAGCGCGTGAAGTTCGTCATGAAGGGCGGCAAGGTGATCCGCGACGAGCTCACCGGGGGCGCGCCGCGCTAGCCAAGGTTGGCCGCCGCTCGTCCCCGTGGACGCGCTATCGCGCTCGCGACGCTGTGGTCCAAGCGAGGGCTTGAACATCGGATTCATCTGGACGACCATCCCGATCGGAGACACCGATGGTCGCGTTCGACCGGCGTTGGGCAGCGAAAATCGCAGCCGGAATGCTCGTTCTCGGCGCGGCCGTCGTGTGCGCGTCGGCGTTGCCTCAGGACGCCGCGAAGCAGGACGCTCTCGCGAGCCTGCACGAAGAGGTTCTCGCGGCCGAGCAGCAGGGCGGCCCGAATTCCGCCGGCATCATCGCGCCGTTGACGGCCCTCGGGTTGCTCTATCGAGAGACCGGCGAGCCACGGCTTGCGGCCGCGGCTCTCAACCAAGCAATGGCCGCCGTCCGGGTCAACTACGGTCTGTACTCGCTCGATCAAGCGCCGTTGATCCGCGGGTTGATCGCGAATGCCGATGCGGTCGGAGACAGCTTGTCGGCATGGGAGCTCGAGCAAGGGCTCCTAAAATTAGCCGCGCGCCATCCCGACGACTTGGAGACGGCTCGCATCTTTCGCGAGACTGCCGACAGGCGTATGGACGTGCTCGCGCGCTTCGATGCCGGCGAACTCCCGCGCGAAGTGATCATCGGCTGCTATTACCACGGCGCGTCGTCGGAGCCTGACTTCAGCATGGCGGGCAGGAACTGCACGGCGGGCAGTCGGGACACGGCGAGGCGAAGCCTCGCGATGGAGGCCCGCGCCTACTACGTGCGTGCCGTCGAGATCATCCTGCGCAATCAGAGCTATGCGAGCGACGACCTGCCGCCGCTCCTGATCGACCTCGCTAAGAGCAGCTACGAATACGGTGGCGAAAGCCTCGGACGACGTTGCCTCACGTATCTGCTCGCTTATCAAGCGTCGAACGAGGCGCCGCTGCTGAGCCGTGCCGAGACGCTCGTTCAGATCGCGGATTGGGACCTGCTGCATGCCGTCGGGCTCAACGAGGAAGACGCTGCGCTCGCGGAGTACTCGCGGGCGTACGAGCTCATGAGGCAGAAGGGCGTCGCGGACGACGCGGTTCGCGGGATCTTCGCGCCGGATGCGCCGATCGTGCTTCCCGCGTTCATGCCGAGCCCGCTCGAGGGCGAGAGCGAGTCGAGCGGTTACGTGGACGTCGCGTTCGTGATCGACAAGTACGGACGCAGCAAGCACGTGAAGGTCGTCGACGCTGCAGAAGGCGCGGACCGAGAGGCCGCGAAGCGCGTCGAGCACTTGATCATGCGCAGCCGCTTCCGCCCGCGGCTCTTCGACAGCCGGACGGCGGACGAAAGCCGGCTCGTCGTTCGCTACCCCCTCACCGAATAGCGCCGAAAATCGTTCGGCGCCGCGCGGCGCGGTTGCGGCACGGGGAACGAGGGGAGGGGTCTCGGGCGGCGTATACTCCGAGAGAACTATGACGATCGCCGGATGGCGATCACGTCATGGAGGGCGCCGCGATGAGCCTTCGACCTTTCATCATCGATCCGCACTTTCGGCTCCAGGAGTGGGTGGCCGAGGAGAAGGGCTACTTCGCGGACGAGGGCCTCGACTACGTATTCCGCGAGCAGGTTCAAGCCACCGACGGCAAGATTCACGACCAGGGCGTCAAAGTCGGCGCGTATCAGTCGTTCGAGCAAGGGCGCGAGACGAACGTGAGCTGCGCGTGTCACTGGACCGTGAACGTCGCGGCGTCCTCCGGCCACGGCCGAATCTACCCGCACGTCTATTCCGTCGCGCCGTCGGGCGTGTTCGTCGCGCGCGACTCGACCATCAAGACGCCCGCGGATCTCGCCGACGTGCCGATCTCGGTCGGCTACCAATCCGGGAGTCACTATTCGACGATCCAGGCGCTCGAGCAGTATCTGCCGGCCGAGCGGATCAATCTCTCGTTCAACGACGGCATGCTGTTCAAGCGCATGGAGCTGCTGCTCGACGGGCGTGTGCCGGCGGCGGCGCTGTTCAGCGGGCCGTACTACTTCGCCGAGCAGCTCGGCTTCCGCAAGATCCTCGACAACACCTTCATGATCACGACGATGGTGCACGGCGATCCGGACCCGGAGGACCTGCGCAAGTTCTTCCGTGCGCTACAGCGCGCGCAGCGCGACATCGATCTTAGGCCCGAGCTCTACACGCATTACTACGCGAACGAGTTTCCGGTCCGCTATCACGACAA
>Ga0326731_1000446_pt1 | contig 10679 bp, 13 predicted proteins | sample MHFSIPfraction_FD_207645 | JGI IMG/M metagenome (GOLD analysis project Ga0326731, IMG submission 207645) | Lab enriched peat soil microbial communities from Michigan Hollow, Ithaca, NY, United States - MHF9FY SIP fraction | ecosystem: Environmental > Terrestrial > Soil > Wetlands > Peat | place...
ATCAAGCCCGCGACTACCTTCGCCGCGTTCTTGCGCGCGCTCTCGAGGTCGCCGCCGTGCAGGAACGGCGCGCCGCAGCACGCTTCGTAGCCGTTCTCGACCGCGACCCCGCTGTGCTCGAGCACCTGAACCGCGGCGCGCGCGGTGTGCGCCTCGCTGTACTCGACGAAGCACGTGGTGAACAGGATCGCGCGCCCGTTCTCCCCCGACACCGTTCGGTGTTGATCGAGCTCCTTCGAGAACGGCCGCTTCTCGTAGGTCGGCATGAGCCAGCGCCGGTCGATGCCGGTGCCCTTCTCCATCAACAGGCGCACCGCCCGGTTCTTGAACGCGGCGTTGGTGAGCCCCGACGTCAGACACGACGTCTTGCCCATCAGGTCCTGCTGTGCGCCGACCCGCTCGGGGAGCGGGATACCCTCCTCGCGCGCCTGCACGAGCTTCGCCCGGCTCATCAGCTTCGGGAAGTCGACCTCCCACTCGTGCGGCGGGTGATACGGGCAGTGGTTGTAACAGAGCTTGCACTGGTAACAGAGGTCCACGACCTCGCGCATCTCGGCGCCCGTGAGCTTCGCCGCCTCCTGCTCGTGGCGATCGATCGACTCGAACAGCGATGGGAACGACGGGCAGAGCGGCAGGCAGCGCCGGCAGTCGTGGCACTTCTCGAACACCCGGACCATTTCGCGGTCGAGTGACTCGCGATCCAGATACTCTGCGTCGTGCAGGCTCGCGTTCTTCAACTACAGCTTCGGCAGCGAGTCGAGCGCCTTCTGGAAGCGACCCGCGTGCGACTTCTCGGCCTTGGCGAGTGTCTCGAACCACTCGGCGATGTCCGCGAAGCCCTCGGTGCGCGCGTCCTTCGCCATGCCGGGATACATCTCGGTGTACTCGTAGGTCTCGCCGGCAACGGCGGCGCCCAGATTCTTGTCGGTCGAGCCGATCGGCTTGCCGGTCGCGGGATCGCCCACGCGCCGCAGGAAGTCGAGGTGACCGTGCGCGTGACCCGTCTCCGCCTCCGCCGTGTCGCGGAACAAGCCGCCCACGTCGGGATGTCCCTCGATGTCCGCTTGCTTCGCGAAGTACAGGTAGCGGCGGTTCGCCTGTGACTCACCGGCGAATGCCTCCTTCAGATGTCCGTGCGTCTTGGTGCCCTTCAGATCGGCCATGCGATTCTCCTCAGTCCGTTGGTTTCACGATGCGGCCCCCGCCGACGAGCCGTGCGACTCGCACGACTCACAGAGGCCGAAGAAATCGATCTTGATGCGCGACGCCTTGCGTCCGCGCGCGCGGCGCAGCTTCTGCGCGAGCGAGGGGGGCGCCTGCAGGTGCAGGTCGTCGATCGCGCCGCAGCGCTCGCAGATGAAGTGATGGTGCTGCTTCGGGTTGCCGTCGTAGCGCGCGCCGCCGGCGGCGGGCACTTCGTCGACGACGCCCTCGGAGACCAACACCTCGAGATTCCGATAGACGGTGCCGAGCGACAGGCTCGGCATGCGCCGCAGGAGCGCCGCATGAGTCTGCGCGGCGGTCGGATGCTCTTCGCTCGCGCGCAGGTATTCCAGGATCAGCGCGCGCTGGCGCGTTCGGTTGCGGCGGCGCGGCTGGCTCGGCGATCGAGTCTTCACGCTGCGGAGCATAGGCGCCCGCCACACCGGGCGCAAGCACAATCAGGAATCATTCCTGATTTTTGCGAGCGCTATGCTCTGCCCATGTCGAGCCCGCGGATCGAGATCGAGTATTGCAGGCGCTGTCGTTGGCTGCTGCGCGCGGCCTGGGCCGCGCAGGAGTTGCTCACGACCTTCGAGGCCGAGCTCGGCGAGGTCGCGCTGATCCCGAACGACGTCGGTGGCGTGTTCGAGGTCCGTCTCGACGGCGAGACCTTGTTCTCGCGCGCGGCCGCGGGGCGATTTCCCGAGGCGGCCGAGCTGAAGCGTCTGGTGCGCGACCGAGTCGCGCCGGATCGCAAGCTCGGTCACGTCGACGGCTAGACGCGCTCGAGCCGGATCGCGTCCTCGGGGCACGCCGCCACGCACAGCCCGCAGCCGTGACACGCGCCACCGTTGACCGCGAACGCCTGCCGGTTCCCGTGCGCCCACGCCTTCAGTCGCCCGACGAACGAGAGCGCGCGGCGGTCGTCGGGTGAGAGCGCGCGGATTTCGAACACCGAATACGGACACACTCGAACGCAGCTCTCCTTGGCTTCGCAGCGGTTGCGATCGATCACCGGCGCGACGACGCCCGGCGGATGCTTGCACGGCTCGCTCACGTCGGCGCTCCTCCCTCCGTCGAGCCGGTATAGTGCACGAATGAGTCGAGTGCGGAAGCTCGCGGTTCGGGACATCGAGATCGAGGTCGAAGAGGCGGGGCAGGGCGCGCGCGCGTTCGTGCTGGTGCACGGGTTCACCGGCTCGCGCGACGACTTCCGCGAGCAGATCGCGCCGCTCGCGGAGCTCGGCCGCACGATCGCGCTCGACCAGCGCGGTCACGGCGGCAGCACGAACTCGGGCAAGGCCGAGCTGTACACCGTCGCGAATCTGGTCGAAGACCTGCGCGGGGCGTTCGACGCGCTCGGCCTCGCGCGTGCGGATCTGCTCGGCCACTCGCTCGGCGGCGTCGTGGCACTGCATTTCACGCTCGCGTATCCGGAGCGCGTGGCGTCACTCGTGCTGATGGACACGTCGCCGAAGCCACTCAAGTTCCGTTTCAACGAGAGCGTGCGCGCGAGCATCGCCGCGTTCGCGCGCGAGCAGGGAATGGGTGCGTTCGCCAAGCGCATGCGCGAGATGGCGGCGGAGAACAGGGCGGTGCCGCCGTCCGCCAAGCGGACGGAGGAGCGCATGGGATCCGACGTCTTCTGGGAGCGAATCCAGCGCAAGCACGAGGCGATGGATCCGATCGCGTGGGACGCGCTGAGCCAGGAGTTCGGGAAGCTCGCATCCGTCGTCGAGCGGCTCGGCGAGATTCGCTGCCCGACGACCGTGATCGTCGGCGCCGAGGATGCGCCGTTCCTCGAGCCGTCCGACGAGTTGGAGCGCGGTATCTCGGGAGTACGGCGAGTCACGATTCCCGACGCCGCGCATAGCCCGCAGCTCGAGAACGCGCCGGCGTGGCTAGAGGTCGTGCGCGCGCATCTCGTCCGCGCGCGCAGCTGACGAACGATCGTGCAGCGCTGCCGAAGTTTTCGGCAGTCACCTGCAGGGAATCGAGACGCGGTGCGTTATGCGCCGTTTTCGCGGCTGGCACGGAGCCTGCACAACCGGAGATCGGCAGCAGCAATGACCGGTACGAGGCCGCACTGCCGGACTCCCTCCCGTAAGGTGGCCAGGCCGGTCACAAGTCTTCCCGACACGAGCGCCCCCCGGATCGCAAGGTCCGGGGGGCCAACGTTTAACCGCGCCGCGGCAAGCTAGACTGCGGCGCACGAGCGGAGGACCCCCCATGGCGAAGAAGACCTTTCTCACCGACGTCCGTACTCTTCGGAAGCGCGCGCGCGAGCACATCGAGCAGGGCGCAGTCACGAAGGGCTATCGCGCGAAGCGAGACACCGTGCTCAAGCTCTTGAACGACGCGCTCGCGACCGAGATCGTCTGCGTGCTGCGCTACAGGCGCCATTACTTCATGGCGTCCGGGATCCACGCGCAGAGCGTCGCGGCCGAGTTTCTGCAGCACGCGAACGAGGAGCAGGCGCACGCCGACCAGATCTCGCAGCGCATCGTGCAGCTGGGCGGGGCGCCGAACCTCTCGCCCGAGGGGATGCTCTCGCGCTCTCACTCCGAGTATGTCGAGGGCGAGAATCTCCTCGACATGATCAAGGAGGACCTCGTCGCCGAGCGCGTGGCGATCGACAGCTACCGGGAGATGATCGACTACCTCGGCACGAATGACTCGACCACGCGGCGCATGCTCGAGGGCATCCTCGCGATGGAAGAGGAGCACGCGGAGGATCTGTCGACCTTGCTCGCCGAGCTGGACCAGTGACTTTGCGCGCCCGCGCCGCGATCGTGGGCGTGGCCGAGACCGACTATGTCCGCGGCGCAGCAGAGCTCCCCGAGGAGCTCATGCTGCGCGCTGCGCGCGGGGCCATCGAGGACGCGGGACTCACCCCCGCAGACATCGACGGCCTCATCCCGCCGTCGGGCTTCACGACCGCGGAGACGCTCGCGGCCAATCTGGGCATCGCCGACCTGCGCTACGCCGTGACGGTCAACATGGGCGGCGCGAGCCCCGTCGCGGGCCTGCAGAGCGCCTCGCTCGCCGTCGCAGCCGGTGTGGCTTCGGCCGTTCTGGTCGTCGTCGGCTGGAACGGCTACTCCGCGCTGCGCCCGAAGCCCGGGGCTCGGCGCCCGCGCCTCGGCTTCGCGCCGACCGCGGCAGCGGAGCAGATCGTGGACTTCTACCTGCCCCACGGCGTGATGCTGCCCGCGCAGATGTACGCGTGGATCTGCATGCGACACAAGCATGTGTACAAGATCCCCGACGAGGCGACCGGCAGGGTGGCGCTCGCGTGCCGGCGCCACGCACAGCTGAATCCGAAGGCGTTGCTGCGCGGGAAGCCGCTCAACATGGCGGAGTATCTCGCGTCGCGCTGGATCTCCGAGCCCTTCAGGCTCTACGACTGCTCGCTCGAAACGGACTGCGCGGCCGCCGTGGTCGTCACGAGCGCGGAGCGCGCGCGCGACCTCCGCCACCGGCCGGTGCACGTGCTCGGCGCGGCCGAGGGCCATCCGGTTCCGGCCGACGACATTCCGAGCCGGCCGGATCTCTTCCGCGTGGGTCTCTCCTTCGCGGCGCCGCGCGCCTTCGCGCAGGCGGGAGTCACTCCGCGCGACGTCGACGTGCTCGGGATCTACGACTGCTTCACGTACGTCGTGCTCCTGCAGCTCGAGGCGCTCGGCTTGTGCGGGGCCGGCGAGTCCGCCGCCTTCGTGGCCGACGGCAACATCGAGCTCGGCGGCCGCTTTCCGCTGAACACGCACGGCGGCCTGCTCGCCCAGGGACACGCGTGGGGCATGAATCACGTCGTCGAAGTGACTCGCCAGCTGCGCGGCGAGGCGGGCGCATCGCAAGTGACAGGTGCTTCGCTCGGCCTCGTGACCGGCTGGGGCGACCTCGGCGACGGCAGCATCGCCATCTTGGGACGCGGGCCGTGAGCGACGCGCCTCCCGCCAAGCCCCGGCCCTCGCTCGAAGGCTTGAACGGCGAGTTCTACCGCCGGCTCGCAGCGACGCGCGAGCTCGCGTTCCAGTGCTGCGACGCCTGCCACCGACTCCAGCATCCGCCGCGCCTCTTGTGTCCGAGCTGCGGCTCGGCGGCCCTCAGCTTCGCGGCCGCGAGCGGGCGCGGTCGCATCTACACGTGGACCGTGACTCACCAAGCGCTGGTGCCGGCGTTTGCGCGCGAGATACCGTACGCCGCAGTGGTCTCGGAGCTCGAGGAGGGCGTGCGCATCGTCACCGGGATTCGCGAGATGACTCCAGATATGCTGTCGCTCGGCCTGCCCGTGGAGGTGGTCTTGGAAGAGGTGGCGGACGGTCTCGTGCTGCCGTTCGTACGGCCCCTGCGGAGTTAGCTGCGATGCCGATGGATCTGTCGTGGATCGGGCGCGAGCTCGGACCCAGTCCGATCGCTTGGGGTCCCGATGACTGCATGCTGTATGCGCTGGGTGTCGGCGCCGGCCCCGACGAGCCGGGCTTCACCACCGAGAACACCGAGGGCGTCGAGCTGCGCGTGCTGCCGACGTTCGCGACGTCGATCAGCCGCAGCGGCTGGGGAGAGCTCGATGCGCTCTCGTTCGGGAGTTACAGCGCGCACCAGGTCGTGCACGCGGCGCAGAAGATCGAGCTGCGCCGCGAGCTCCCGACGACCTGCCGCGCGCAGGCGACCCTGCGCATCGCGGGCATCTGGGACAAACGCGTCGGCGCGATGGTCGAGCTCGTGACGACCGCGGTGGATCCGACCTCGGGCGACGAGCTCTTCCGCAGCACCACGTCGCTGTTCGTCGTCGGCGAAGGCGGCTTCGGCGGCGCGCGCGGCTCCGCTGTCGGTGGGCCGCGTCCGCCCCGCCGTGCGCCCGATCGAACCGTGGCATATGTGACTCAGCCGACCCAGGCCCTCGCGTTCCGCCTGTGCGGAGACCACAACCCGATTCACAGCGACCCGGCGGTCGCGCGCCGCGCCGGCTTCGAGCGGCCGATCCTCCACGGTCTGTGCACGTTCGGGTTCGCTGGACGCGCTCTGCTCGCCACCGTCTGCGACGGCGACACCGCGCGGTTTCGCTCGATGGACGCACGCTTCGCGCGCCCCGCGTACCCGGGCGACACGCTCGTGACCGAGGTATGGGTGGGCGACGAGAGCGCATTCTTCGAGACCAAGAACGCGCGCGGCGAGTCACTCATCGAGCGCGGCGTCTTCGCGTTCGCCAAGTCGCAGGGCTAGCCGTTGCGCTTCTCGTACGCGGAATCCATGTGCGAGCCGAGTCAGTACGCACCCCTCGCGCGCGCGGCGGAGGCGGCCGGCTGGCACTCCTACGTCGTGCCGGACAGTGTCTGCTACCCGGAGGTCTCGGACAGCCGCTATCCGTACACCGCGGACGGCAGCCGCGAGTTCCTGGCCGACAAGCCGTTCCTCGACCCCTTCGCCTTGATCGCCGCGCTCGGCGCGATCACGGAGCAGCTGCGCTTCACGACGTTCGTTCTGAAGCTCCCGATTCGATCGCCGGTGCTCGTCGCGAAGCAGGCGACCTCCGTCGCCGTGCTCACCGGGAATCGGCTCGGCCTCGGCGTCGGTCTGAGCCCGTGGCCGGAGGACTTCGAAGTGACTGGCACGGACTGGGCGACGCGCGGCGCGCGCTGCGACGAGATGATCGAGATCGTGCGGGGGCTCGCGCGCGGCGAGTTCTTCGCCTACGCCGGCGCGCACTACCGGATCCCGAGCCTTCGCTTGAATCCGGTGCCGACACGACCGATTCCGATCCTCGTGGGCGGGCACGCCGAGCCCGCGCTGCGGCGCGCCGCGCGCCTGGGCGACGGCTGGATGCACGCGGGCGGCGATCGCGAGTCACTGGTGCGCGCGCTCGCGCGGCTGCGTGAGCTGCGCCGCGAGTATGGGCGCGAGCGCGAGCCGTTCGAGATCCACGCGATCGCGCTCGATGCCTACACGCCCGACGGCGTCCGGCGGCTCGAGGACCTGGGCGTGACCGACGTGATCGTCGGCTTCCGAAACTCCTACGAGCGCGACACGCAGCCGCTGCAACAGAAGCTCGACGCGCTCCGCGCCTACGCCGACGCGGTGATCGCGAAGGTCGGGTCCGACTGACCTCTACACGCTCAGGCGTTCAGCCACTTCTCGAGCAGCAGATGAAAGTGGCGGATCTTCGCCTCTTGATGCAGCGCGAGCGTCACGCCCGGCTTCTGCAGCGCGTGCAAGCCCCGCTGCACCTGCGGAAGGTTCCCGGCGTCCTGATTGAAGATGCGCCCGAGAAAGCCGAGCTCCGGCGCCTGGGTCCAGTCTTCGTCGATGCCGAGCCAGTGGACCGCCGCGGGCGGCGGCCGCTCGCCCTCGCGGTACGGCGCGAGCAGCATCACTTCCATCAGCGAGCTGTCGGGATCGTCCCCGTTCGGCCGGAAGCGATAGACGATGCGATTGAAGGCGCCCCACGGGTGAAAGTTCGGGAACACCGTGTAGTAGAAGCTGTCCGACAGCTCGGCGTCGCAAAGCGTCTCGACGTAGTCCGTGCCGCACGTCGACCGCAGTGACTCGCGCGTCGCGGCGGCCAGGAACGCTCGGGCGCTCGTGCCCGCTGGCAGGCGAACGAGTGACTCGCCGCCGGCGCCGCGGCCGATCACGGAGTCGAGGATCTCCTGCTCGCTCGGGGTGCGCTCGAGCTCCGGAGAGGGCGTTCCGTTGGGCGTGATCGCGCGCGAGAAGTTCTCGTAGACGTCGTACTGGGAGTTTGTATCGCCGATGCCCGGCGAGAGCTGCGGGTGAGTCGCGGCGACGTGGAGCGCCTCCATGAACGCCTCCTGCACCACCTTCCAGTTCGCGCGCATCGGCTTCGCGACGTGCGCCTGCTTGTAGCGGCGCTCGAGCGGCCAGCGCTCGAACTGCGGATCGAGCCCGACGAGAAAGTCGGCGAGTGACTCGCACGCGGGGTCCATGTTCACGAATACGAAGCCGCCCCACGTTCCCACGCGGAGCTCGGGCAAACGGAACTGTTCCGGATCGACCTGCGGGAAGTCCCAAGCGCACGGCAGGGTGACGAGCGAGCCGTCGAGAGCCCACGTGAAGCCGTGGAAAGGACAGCGGATCTCGGTGCAGCTTCCCGCGCGGTCCTTCAGCAGTCGGCCGCGGTGCAGACAGACGTTGTGATACGCGCGGATCGCATCCGGCGCGGTGCGAATCACGAGCACCGAGAGACTCGCGATCTCGTAGACCATGTAGTCGCCGACCGCCGGTATTTCCTCTTCGCGGCACGCCATCTGCCACACGCGCTTCCAGAGCTTTTCGACCTCGAGGTCATGGAAGGCGCGCGAGGTGTAGCGCTCGACCGGGACGTCTCTCGTGCCCAGGTCGCGGCGCGAGGTCGCCCGCAAGACCGCTGGCACCTTGCGCGTGTCGGTGTCGAGCAGCTGCTGGTAGGAGAGGTCGGGCACGCTGGAGTGGGACATCGCGGTTTGAACCTCGTTCAAAAGCAGCGTACACCGACGAGCGCCCGGCGCTCAATCCGAAACGCGCGGGCCGGTCGGTCGCCGGAGATCTCAGTACGGTCGGGAGGCCAGCCCGCGCAGGTACGCCTCGACCGGACTCGCGAGCGGCGGACCGCCCGTGCGCGGGCGAACCAGAATCTGCGTCGCCGTTCCCACGATGAGGGCGACGACGCCCGCGCTGGCCTCGCGCACGTCGACGTCGCCGCGAACCCCGCCTGATGTTTGCACGGCGCGGATCGCTCCCTCCCAGAGGACTCGCCACTCTGCCAAGTGCTGTCTCGCGAGCTGGACCTCCTCCGGCGGGCCGGAGGCGCGAGTCCAGAAGGCGAGTCGCACGCGCCAGTCACGTTCGCGACCGGCGTCGAGCGGGAGTGACCCGCGCGCGATCGCCCGCAGCGAATCCAGCGTGCGCAGCGGCTCGCTCGGCTCGCGCAGCGGCTGGATCAGTGCCTCGGTGGCGGCGTGCAGCGCCTGCACCAGGAGCTCATCTTTGTTTCGGAAGTAGTGAGCGATCGCACCCGCGGAGCATCCGGCCTCGGCGGCGACGGCCTGGACGGTCACGCCCTCCAAACCGACTCGCGAGACGACGCGAGCCGCTGCTTTGGCCAGGTCCCCGCGCCTGCGTTCGCGGTCCACGACCTTCGGCACGACCAATCCTCTTGCGGTCTCTGGTGTGAATTTCCTACTGCAAGATCCAGTGAAGTCGCGGAGTCATAGCTCGATTGTTTGCCCGTTCCGGCGTATATTGAACAAACGAATTAAATCCGCGCTCCCTTCGACGGGCTCGAGCTGACGCGATTATCTCACCGTGCGGTACGAACCCAAACCTGCGGTTCCCGAAGGAGAGGAAGAGTTGTTCCCGGCCGCTCGGCCCACGGCCGATCCGGAATCGCCGAGCCCATCGACGCGCGAGTCACTCGCGGCGGCTCGCGCTCGACTCTCTCTTCGGCTCGGGGCGCGCAGCAGTCACTCACTCCATCGGACCTGAGGAGTTCACCTCAATGGGACGTCGTTCGGTTCAGTACTGCCTGCGGCTGCCGCCGGCGCTCTACAAGGACGCAGTCGATCTCGCCCTCGTGTTCGATCTCAGCCTGAACCGGTTTCTCGCTGCTGCCATCGAGAAGTATGTCGCGTCGCAGCTGCAGCAAGAGTCGACGAAGCGCGCGATCGAACGCGTTCGCGAAGCGCGAAGCGCGGGTCTCGTGAGCGCTCTCGGCGATGCCGAGCCACCCGAGCAGGACAGCGACATACATTTCGACTCCGCCTAGGCGGAGTGCTGCTCCGCGTCGAGCGCGCTCGAGATACACACCTCGACGCGAAGATCCCAAGTTATCCCCAAGGTCGCCGATCCGGCGCTCGGATACTCTGCGGAGCGAGGGGGTTGGCGGCGCGCCACGATCGACACCTTCGTTTGCGGCGTGGGAGAATCCAACGACGCTGCGCAGCAGGGGAGGAGGAGCTTCGAGTAGCGGGGAAGGAGGAGGCGTGGACGCGACGAGCGGCGGAATATCGTTCGGTCCCTTCCACCTCGACTTGCTGCGCGGAGAGCTCCTGCGTGGGGAGGAGCTGATCTCACTCGCGCCGAAGCCGCTGACGCTCCTGGTGTATCTCGCGGCGAATCGCGACCGGGCCGTGCCCAAGCACGAGCTGCGCAGACACGTCTGGCCCGACGTGTTTGTCAGCGAAGCTGCGCTGGCCAGTGCACTCAAGGACCTCCGGCGCGCGCTCGGCGACGACGGCGCGCGCCAGAGCGTGATCCGGACCCTGCGCCGGCGGGGCTATCGGTTCGTCGCGAAGCTCGATGATCCGTCGGCCGGCCGCCCGCGCCGCGCCAAGCGCCGCGACGTTGCCGCTCGACCCAAGCCAGCGCCGTTCGTCGCGCGTGGACGCGAGCTTCGCTCACTCACGAGTTGCGCGGCGCAAGCGGCTCGCGGGCGGCCGCGCGTCGTGCTGATCTCTGGCGACGCGGGCGCGGGAAAG
>Ga0326731_1000449_pt1 | contig 10660 bp, 11 predicted proteins | sample MHFSIPfraction_FD_207645 | JGI IMG/M metagenome (GOLD analysis project Ga0326731, IMG submission 207645) | Lab enriched peat soil microbial communities from Michigan Hollow, Ithaca, NY, United States - MHF9FY SIP fraction | ecosystem: Environmental > Terrestrial > Soil > Wetlands > Peat | place...
CGGCGCTGATGGGCTGCTGCGTGCCGACCGGCGTCGGCGCGGTCACCCGCTGCGCGGAGGTGGAGGCGGGGGCCTCGGTGCTCGTGGTGGGCTGCGGCGGCGTGGGCCTCAACGTGGTGCAGGGCGCGCGGCTGGCCGGGGCGTCGATCATCGCGGCCGCCGACCTGCTCGACAGCAAGCTCCGCTACGCCAAGGACTTCGGCGCGACGCACACCTTCAACGCCAAGGCCGAGAACGTCGTCGACCGGGTGCGCGAGCTGACCCAGGGGCGCGGGGTCGACTACGCCTTCGATGCGATCGGCGGCGAGGCGACCACGCTGCAGATCATCGACGCCATCCGGCCGGGCGGCACCGCGGTGATCGTGGGCATGGCCGCCCTCAACGTGCGCGCGCCGATCACGCCCTACAACATGGCGCTCCAGGAGAAGACCGTCAAGGGTACGATGTACGGCTCGGTCCGCCCGAACGTCGACTTCCCGAAGCTCGTGGATCTCTACCTCGACGGCCGGCTGAAGATCGACGAGCTGGTCAGCCGGACCTACTCGCTCGACCAGATCAACGAGGGCTTCACCGCGCTGCGGACCGGCCAGGTCGCCCGCGGCGTGGTCGTGTTCAACTGAGCGCGGGCCTCTTCCTGCGCCGGCTGCTGTTGCGGTCGCTGGGGCGGCTCTCCACCCGCCGCCCCCGCGGCCCGATCGCGCCGCCGGCTCCCCTGGAAGCGGTCCTGGCCGGCGACGACCGGCCGCTCTCGCTGGCCCGGCTGCTCTGCGGCCGCGACGCAGCCGCGCGCCAGGCGGCCCTGCCCCGCTACTTCCAGCACCGCGGCATCGCGTTCTCGCGCCATCGCTTCGCGCGTCAGGAGGGCGCGGGCGAGACCTACGCGGTCGAGCTCGGCGAGGGAGCGCGGGTGCTCGTGCTGTGCGCGCATCACGACGCGGTTCCCGGGAGCCCCGGCGCCAACGACAACGCGGCGGCGGTGGGCATCCTGCTGCACCTGATCCCGCGACTGCCGGCCCGCATCCCGCGCGGCTGGCGGGTGCGTCTGCTCTTCACCGCCGCGGAGGAGATCGACTACCTGGGCGCGCGCGCCTACGTGGAAGAGACCCCGCTCGACGGGATCACGGGGGTGCTGAGCCTCGAGCTGTGCGGCATCGGCGACGCGGTCGCGCTGTGGGACGCAGACCCGCGAACCCCGTTCCTCGACATGGTCACCGCCGCGCTCGAGTCGGCCGGGCTCGACCGCGACGCGGGCCATCACGTGGTGGGCCGTATCCCGGTCTTCGGGAGCGACCACCGGGCGTTCGCGGCGGCGGGCGTGCCCGCCTACGGCTTCACCATGGTGCCGGTGGCCCACGCGGAGTCGCTGCGCCGCTTCGTGCTGAGCCCGGTGCGCTCCACCTTCCGGAGCCTGATCCGCCGACCGCCGCCGTTTCACACCTACCACACGAGCGGCGATGCCCTCGACACGCTCGAGCCCAGCGCGCTCGATCGCGCGACCGCCGCGGTCACCGCGGTGGTCGCTGGCCTGGCCCGGTAGGCCCGGCTATCGCGCGAGCCACCCCGCGAGCGGCTTGACGATCTGCACGTCGCGGCCCCTGGCCCGGCGCCGCACATAGGCCTTCCCGCACAGCGCGTCGAGGATCCGCGCGCCGAGCGCCCCGCCCAGGTGCGGGCGGCGCTCGGTCCAGTCCAGGCACGCGGTGGCGAACCGCCGGCGCGACGCGCGGGCCGCGTCCACCTCCACGCCACGTTGCGCGAGCGCCCGCTCCCCCGCCGCGGTGAGCTCGAAGGCGGGCCTGCCCTTCGGGCCGGGTCGCAGCCAGCCGCGCTCCCGCATCTCCGCGAGCAGATCCACCCCCGCGACGCCGGCGAGATGGTCGTAGCAGGTGCGCGCGCGCCGGAGCGGAGTGTCCCGCCGTCGCTCGCGACCGGCCTGCGGCGACGGGCGCAGCACCGCGGCCGGACCGGTCGCGAACAGCGCGTCCAGGAGCGGCTTCACGCGGACCGCGTCGGCGCGATAGGCGCGATGCCGTCCCATCGCGACCCGGCTGACCAGCCCGGCGTCGCGGAGCCGCGCCAGGTGGGTGGAGACGCGGGGCTGCGCGAGCCCGAGGCGGGTCGCCAGGTCGCTGACCGTCTCCTCGCCTTCCAGCAGCGCGGCCAGGATCGCGAGCCGGGACGGATCCCCGAGGACTCCCGCCACCCGTGCCACGTCTTGCATCGCTCGCATCGTGGCGGTAGTATACCGCCGGCGCATACACATATCTCCCAATAGAGATATATAGGAGGACTCGATGACCACGATGAGCGCCATGAACGGCGGGCCGGCCGCGCTCCGGCTCTCGGGTGATCGGATGATGGCGGCGGCCGCGTCGGGACGCCTCGACACCGAGGCGCTGGCGGCCGCGGCCGCCTTCCGCACGATCGCGGCCTGGACGCTGGCGCCGGCGCCGCGAGACCCGCGCGCGCACGTGTGGGCGGCCCATGCCGAGGCGCGGCCGTACCTGACCCGCCTCACCCGGCACGCCGCCGACCACGAGGTCGCCTCGGTGATGACCGCCGATCTCTTCCGGCGTCTCACCCGACGGCCCGCCGCCGGTCGCCTGCTCGAGGCGCGTCTGCAAGAAGCTCGAGACCACGAGGGCGATACATCCGTCGTGTACGTGAACCTGTACGGCGTCTTCTATACCCCGGAGACCGCGGCGCGCGAGGCGGTCGCTCTCGAGCGTGGCCTGGTCGAAGAGCGCCGGGCGGAGGCGGCGCGGTGAAGCCGCCGGCGGACCCGATCGCGGCGGTCACCCATCCGGATCCCTATCCGTATTATCGCGAGCTGGTGGCCAGGACCCCGTTCTATCGGGACGAGGCACTGGGCCTGTGGGTGGCCGCGAGCGCCGACGCGGTGACGGCGGTGCTGGCGAGCCCGCTCGGGCGCGTGCGCCCGGCCGCAGAGCCAGTCCCCACCGCGCTCCTGGGCTCGCCGGCGGCCGACATATTCGGACGGCTCGTGCGCATGAGTGACGGCCCCGGTCACGGGGCCATGAAACAGGCGGTGGCGGCGGCACTCGAGTCGATCGACGCGACCCGGGCTCGGGCACACGCCGACCGTTGGGCCCGGACGCTCGCCGCGGAGATCGACCCGCGGTCGAGCCCGGCGCAGCTGGACGACTTCGCGCTCGCGCTGTCCACCCACGTGATCGCGAGCCTGCTCCCGGTGCCCGATCAGGCGCTCCGGCATACCGAGCGATGCGTCGGCCAGTACGTGGGCTGCCTCTCTCCCGGCGGTGATGTCGGGCGCGTGGAGCGGGGCAAGGGGGCCGCGGGGGATCTGATGGAGCTCGTCCGATCGCTCCTCACCGCGCCGGAGACATCCGGTCTGCTCTCCGTCCTGAGCCGGGAGGCGAAGCGGGCCGGATGCGAGGACAGCGGGGCGATCGCGGCGAACGCGATCGGCTTCATGACCCAGGCCTACGAAGCGACCGCGGGCCTGATCGGCAACACGCTCCTGGCGCTGGCCGTCCGGCCGGAGCTCTCGGCGCGGATCGAGACCGACCCCGCGCGGCTGGACGACGTGATCCGGGAGGTGCTTCGCCACGACCCGCCGGTCCAGAATACCCGCCGCTTCGTCGCCGCGGATGGCCTGGTCGCGGGCCGGCGCATGACGGCGGGCGACACGATCCTGGTGGTACTGGCCGCCGCCAACCACGATGCCGCGGCGAATCCCGCACCGGAGCGATTCGACATCGGGAGAGAGCGCCGGCGGACGTTCACCTTCGGCGCCGGATCCCACGCCTGTCCCGGCGAGCGCCTCGCGACCACCATCGCCCGGGCCGGGGTCGAGCGGCTGATCGCGCGCGGCCTCCCGCTCAGGTCCCGGTCCGGGGCGGTGACCTATCGCCCATCCGCGAACGTGCGCATCCCGCTCTTCGCGAGCGGGACGGGGTGAGCTACCGCAGCACCGCGAGCTTCTTGCGCTCGATCAGCTCGAGGTCGATCTGGGCGCCCAGGCCCGGCGCGGTGGGCGCGCGGACCATGCCGTGCGAGTCCACCTCGATGTCGGCGACCAGGCCGTACTTCTGGGCCTCCGCGGGCAGCAGCACCTCGAAGAACTCGCAGTTCCGGATGGCCATCGCCACGTGCAGGTTGGCCACGTTGTTGAGCGAGTTCCCCCCGTGGTGGATCTCGAAATTCATGTGGAAGCCCTCGGCCAGGTGGGCCGCCTTCACCAGCGCCGAGATCCCTCCCTTGACCGCCACGTCGCCCCTCAGGAAGTCGGTCGCGCGGGCCACGAGCCAAGGCGCGTAGGCGGTGAAGCCGCCCGGGGAGTACTCGGTGGCCAGGATGGGGATCGACAGGTGCTGCTTGAGCTTGACATAGTTGTAGAGATCGTCGTCGGCGAGCGGGTCCTCGTACCAGTAGTAGCCGAGCCGCTCGATGGCCCGGCCGACCCGGATCGCGGCCGGATAGTCGTAGGCCCAGGTCGAGTCGAGCATGAGCGTGAAGGCGTCGCCCACCATGCTCCGCACCGCCTCGCAGATCTCGATGTCGACCCGCGGATCGGTGGGCGGGTGGATCTTGTACGCGCTCCAGCCGGAGGCCTTGAAGCGCGCCGCCTCCTCCGCGTAGGCCTGCTTGGACTGGAGCACCGCGGAGCTCGCGTAGGCGGGCAGCCGATCCCGGTACGTGCCGAGCAGTCGGTGGATGGGCAGCCCCGCCACCTTGCCCGCGATGTCCCACAGGGCCACGTCCACCGCGCCGATGGCGCGCCAGGTGGTGTGCCGGCTGCGGGAGAGGAGCGCCTGGTAGAGGCGCTCCCGCTCGAGCGGGTCCTGGTCCATCACGAGGGGCTTGAGCGCGCCCATCAGGGACTCGGCGTCGAACTGAGCGCCGCGGCTGGCCGAGCCCAGGAAGGCGTGGCCCTCGACACCCTCGTCGGTGCGCAGCGCGAGCAGGCCGAGCTGGCTCTGACCGCCGAACTTTCCGGTGTGCCGGCCGTAGGTCGTGGCCGGGATGTTCTCCCACGCGAACAACGTGAGGGTGACGTCGGTGATCTTCACGAGACTCCTTCCCGCCCGCGAGCCGGGCTGTCGACGCTGCCCCGAGCGTACACTGATTCCGGCGAGCGGATTCTGCTAGATTGAGGCCGTGAAGCCGAGCCCGCGTCCCGCGACTCCGCGTCCCGCTCCGTCGCCGCCGCGAGACGGCGTCGTCCGCCTCTTCCACGATCGCGGGGGACGCAACGGCAAGACGGTCACTGTGATCCGGGGACTCCCCGAGCGCGGCCCCGCCCTCGAGGCCCGGGTCGCCCTGATGAAGCGGCTCTGCGGGGCGGGCGGCACGCTCAAGGACGATGCGGTCGAGATCCAGGGCGACCACCGCGAGCGCCTGGCCGAGCACCTCCGGGCCGCCGGCTACACCGTCAAGCTCGCGGGAGGCTAGTCGACCTCCTTGAGCCGCAGGACCTCGGGGCGGCCGTCCATGAACTCGCCCATCTTCCGCCCCAGTGCCTTGAAGTAGTCGGTGCCGCGGTGGGCCTCCACCGCCGCCTGGTCCGCGTAGCGCTCCATGAAGACGTAGGTCAGGGGCGCCTCCGACCGGTGAAGCGCGTACAGCCGGCAGCCCGGCTCGCTGGCGTTGACCTTGGCCACCAGCTCCTTGGCCACGGCCTCGAATTGCTGCTCCATACCCGGCTTCACCTTGATCGTCGCGACGATGCCCAGCATCGGGAGCCTCCCGCGGGACACCCGGTGGGCGCCCGCCGTTCGGGGGATGACAACCTCCGGCCACAACACAACCAAAATTTGTAGTGCGCGCGCCCCGACTCGGGGTCGGACCAGGTCACAATATTCAATACAATCAATTGCTTGCCCGGAGTGTCACGCCTGGAACGCGTCTTGCTCCTAGGGCCGGGCATGAGAGCTCAAGATCGCGTACACGGGACCCGGGAAGCCGCTGCCAGGCAGCACATCAACGATCCGCACCCGCCCGAGGTCCGGCGCCGGCGGGGCCGGCCCAAGGGTAGCACCGGCATCAGCCGGCGCCATCCCGACTCGCTCCTGGCCGCGGAGATCGCGAAGTCGCCCCTGGCCACGGTGTACGCGAGCGTGGACGGCGAGCTCTATCATGCGGTCTGCAAGACGCAGCTCGAGTTCCAGGGCCGTCGCGCCCAGCTGGAGTTCGACTTCTACTGCCTGCGCTGCATGGAGCACGTCGCGCTGCCGCAGTTCGCGCTGAGCCGCATCCGCTTCGACATGCCGCGGCCGGCCGACGTTGCGCTCCCGGACTGGGCCACCAGCATCGTCGCGTACCAGTAAGCCCGGCGGGGCGCGGGCCCGTTCAGCCCGTCCCGCCGTCTCCCGCCGCCCCCTCGATCCCGGAAACGACCTCTCCGGTCGAGGCGATCCGGGCGAAGTACCGCGACAGGCTCCTCAGGCTGGCCGCGTGGAAGCCCTCCTCCCACGCCGCGCACGCGTCGTCCACCACGATCCCCCCTACCCGTAGCTCTTCGGCCAGCCGGGTCGACGTGAACACGTCCATCGAGGTCTTGGTCAGCACGCGATCTCCCGGCCGCGGCGCCCCGCAGGGCTGCATGTCGATGACGAGCGGCACCGCGCGCGCGGTGATCGGAAAATCGAAGCCCGGGAAGACGGTATCCTCCATGTCGGCCGACCGAGCCGAGGCTGCCAGGCGGCTTCTCCATTGTCAAGGTCGCGAGCCCGTGCCAGCATGCGCCGGTGCTCATCGAGGATCCCGACGATCCGCGGGTCGCCGACTACCGCGCGCCGGCCGGTGGCGGAGCCGATCGGCGGTTTCTCTGCGAGGGCCGCCTGCTGGTGCGCCGGCTGCTCGGCTCCCGCTTCCGGGTGCGCTCGGTCCTCGCCACCGCGCCCGTGCTCGAGGATCTCCGCGACGCCCTCGGACCGACGCCCCCGCCGGTCTTCGTGGCTTCCAGCGCGATGATCCGTTCCATCTTCGGCTTCAACTTCCACCGGGGCTGTCTGGCGCTCGGCGAGCGGCCGGAGCGGCCCGCCTCCCCCGAGTCCGTGGTCGACCCGGCGGGGCCCCGGGTCGTGGTCGGGCTGGACGAGGTGACCGACCCCGACAACGTCGGCGCGATCTTCCGCAACGCCGCCGCCTTCGGCGCCGCGGGCGTCCTGCTCTCCGCGGGCTGCGCCGATCCCCTTTACCGCAAGGCCATCCGCGTCTCGATGGGGGGAACCCTCTCCACCCCGTTCGCGCAGACGGAGTGGGGCGCGGCGCTCGAGGCGCTCCGCCGAGCCGGCTACACGCTGGTGGCGCTCAGTCCGGACCCGGACGCGGAGGCCATCGGGGTGGCGGCGGGGCGTCTCGTCTCCCGGCGGCTCGCGGTGATCGTCGGCGCGGAGGGAGTCGGGCTCGGGACGCGCACGCGCGAGACGGCCGATCTCCGCGTACGCATCCCGATGGCGCCGGGCGTCGACTCGCTGAACGTGGCCACCGCGTGCGGCATCGCGCTCCACCGCCTCGTCGGGAGCGGTATCATGGGCGGCGGGCCCCCATGATCCGCATCGGAACTTCCGGCTACAACTACCCCGAGTGGCGGGGCACCTTCTACCCGGAGAAGTTCCCGACCGGCAAGATGCTCCCCTACTACGCCGAGCGGTTCTCCACCGTGGAGATCAACTACACGTTCTATCGCATGCCCAACGCCAAGACGGTGGCGGGCTGGGTCGCCGAGACGCCGCCCGGCTTCTCCTTCACACTCAAGGCCCCACAGCGGATCACCCACTTCGCGCGGCTGCGGGATATCGGCGATCCGCTGCGCTACTTCCTCGACACCGCGGCGGGCCTCGGCCCGAAGCTCGGTACCGTGCTCTTCCAGCTCCCCCCCAACTTCAAGAAGGACCTGGACCGGCTCGGCGGGCTCCTGGACCAATTGCCGGCCGGCCTACGCTGCGCCTTCGAGTTCCGTCACGAGAGCTGGCTCGACGCGTCGGTGTACGCGCGGCTGCGGGCGGCCAACGCGGCCCTCTGTGTGGCCGACACCGAGGACGCGACGACCCCGCTCGAGACCACCGCCGACTGGGGCTACCTGCGCCTGCGCGACCAGGGCTACACCGAGCCCGATCTCGCGGAGTGGGCCGGCAAGATCCAGGCGCTCGGCAGCACGTGGCGGGACACGTTCGTCTACTTCAAGCACGAGGAGGCCGGGACCGGCCCCGCCTTCGCCCGCCAGCTGGAGGCGTTGCTCCCGCGCTGACCGCTCCCGCCTGCGCCTGGCGGGACTGGATGCGCTCGATCGCGGCGGCCATGTCGAGGCCCTCGCCCAGGACCGGCGCGAGCGGATCGGCGAGCTTCTCGAAGCGCGCGGCGATCGTCGTCAGGTTGAAGCGCGCCGGATCCAGGCGCGGGGTCACCTCGCGCCACTCGAGCGGGCACGAGGCGGGCGCGCCGGGCAGCGGCCGCAGCGAGAACGGGGCCACGATGGTCTGCCCGTGCCCGTTCTGCCCGAAGTCGATGTAGACCTTGCCCCCGCGATCCCGGAGCGGCCGTGCCACCGTGGAGATCTCGGGCTCGGCCTCGACGCCCAGCATCGCGAGCAGCCGCGCGAAGGTGCGCGCCTGCTCGTAGGTGTAGCGGGCGCCCAGGGGCAGCAGGATGTGCAGCCCGGTGGCGCCCGACGTCTTCACGTAGCTCGGCAGGGCGAGGCCGTCCAGGATGCGGCGGAGCGCGAGGGCCACCCGCACCACGTCGGTGAACGGGGCGCCCTTGGGATCCAGGTCCAGCACGAGCCAGTCCGGCCGCTCGAGCGACGGCACCCGCGAGGCCCAGCAGTGGATCGGGATCGCCGCGCTGTTGGCCACGTAGCGCAGCATCTCCACGTCATCCACCACGAGATAGGCGATATCGCGCTCGGTGTCTCGCGAGTAGATGCGCTCGGTCCGCACCCACGCGGGCGCGAACTCCGGGGCGTCCTTCTGGTAGAAGGACTTCCCGGCGATGCCGTCGGGAAAGCGGGTCAGCACCAGGGGCCGATCGCGCAGGTAGGGCAGCATCCACGGCGCGATGCGCTCGTAGTACTCGATCAGGTCCGCCTTCGTGTACCCCTCCGCGGGCCAGAAGACCTTGCGGAGGTTGGTGGGCTTGAAACGCGCCCCCGGATCCGGCGCGGCCAGCGGAGCGGCGGCCGGCTCCGTCGCGGGCCCTCCCGCCGGGCCGAGATCGATCGGCTCCGCGGTCTCCCGCCGGCAATCCTCCGGCTTCCGGTCGTCGCGCAGGCCGATGAAGGTCGGGTGGCGGAGGCCGCCGTCCTCCGTCCAGTCGGTGAAGCGCACCTCGCACACCAGGCGCGGCTCCACCCAGTGGTGCCCGCGCCCGGTGGGAACCGCGCCCGCGTCGAAGGGCGGCGTCGCGCGGTCGAGCGGGCCGAGCCGCGACCAGATCGCGGCAAGGCCGGCCTGGTCGAACCCGCTGCCCACCTTCGAGACGTAGACGAGGCGCGGCGACTCCGCGGGCCCCTCGTAGAGGCCCAGATGCAGCGCGCCGAAGTGTCCCCGCGCGCCCTGCGGATCGGTATAGCCGCCGATCACGAACTCCTGCCGCTTCTGGCACTTGATCTTGATCCAGTCCCGAGTCCGCCCGCCCGAGTAGACGCTGCGCGCCTTCTTGGCCACGATGCCCTCGAGCCGCTGCGCGGACGCCGCCTCGAAGAACGCGCGGCCCTCCCCGGCGACGTGGTCGCCGTAGCGCACCGGTCCGAGCGCCGGCACCAGGAGCCGCAGGCACTCCTTGCGCTCGACGAGCGGCCGCCGCCTCAGGTCGCGATCGTCGAGCATGAGGCAGTCGAAGAAGACGCCCACCGCGGGCTGGCGCCGGGCGGCCATCTCGATGTCCCGCGGATCGGTGAGCGCCATGCGGGGCTGCAGGCGCTGGAAGCTCGGCCGGCCTGCGTCGTCCAGCGCCACGATCTCGCCGTCGATCACGAAGCGATCGACCGGCAGCGCGCGGAGCGCGCGGACCACCTCGGGATAGCGTGACGTGGTATCCTGCCCGCTCCGCCCGTACAGGGTCACGCGCTCGCCCCGGCGGGCCGCCAGCACGCGCACGCCGTCGTACTTGACCTCGTAGAGCCAGGCCGGGTCGGAGAAGGGCCGCTCGGCGAGCGTGGCCAGGGTGAAGGGGTGGGCCCGCGCGTCCACCTCACCCCGTGGAGCCCCCAGCGCCTCGAGGCGGGCACGCACCGCGGCGAGGCGGGCCGGGCGATCGGCCATCTCCTCGACGGTGAGCCCGGAGAGCACCGACTGCGGATAGCGCTCGATCAGCTCGGCGGCTCCCGACGGCAGCGCGGCGCCGTCGGCCTTCTTCAGGAGCAGCCAGTCGCGGTCCTTGCCCGACATCCGCGCGAGGGTCCAGCGCCCCCGCATCTTGTAGCCGAAGATCTCCACCTCGAGCTTGCCGCGCGCGAGCTGATCGAGGGGATCCTGTGGCTTGGTCGACCGGTACCAGCCGTAGTCCCACACGATGACCGAGCCCGCGCCGTAGTTGCCGGCCGGGATGACGCCCTCGAAGTCGCCGTACTCGAGCGGGTGATCCTCGACGTGGACCGCGAGGCGCTTCTCCTCCGCGTGCCCCGACGGCCCCTTGGGCACCGCCCAGCTCTTCAGCACCCCGTCCATCTCGAGGC
>Ga0326731_1000450_pt1 | contig 10651 bp, 5 predicted proteins | sample MHFSIPfraction_FD_207645 | JGI IMG/M metagenome (GOLD analysis project Ga0326731, IMG submission 207645) | Lab enriched peat soil microbial communities from Michigan Hollow, Ithaca, NY, United States - MHF9FY SIP fraction | ecosystem: Environmental > Terrestrial > Soil > Wetlands > Peat | place...
GACAAGCCGTTCCTGACCCGGACCGCGAGCCCGGCCGCCGGCCCGGCCGGCGATACGGTGATCGAGACCCAGCCCCTCAAGGATTTTCCCCCCGGCTATTATCAGGCCCGGGTGACCCTCCTCGACGGGCAGGGGAAAGAGATCGCCATGACGAAGGAGAACTTCGAAGTCTCGCCCGTTGCGGCGGTGCCCAGGCCTCTGGTCATCTCCAAAGTCACCAAGGGCTCGGCGAGAGAGGACGACCTTTATGCGACCGGGATTCAGGCGCTGAATCTTGGGGATGCCGAGACGGCCCGGGCCCGGCTGGCCGAGGCGCATGCCAAGTCCCCCCAGCGCGCCGACATCGCCGTGGCCTATGCCCAGCTGCTCTTCCGTCTGAAGGATTATCGCCGGGTCAAGGACGTCCTGCTGCCCTGGGCGGGGGAGGAAGCCCCGGCATCCGAAGTCCCGGCCCTTCTTGGCCAGGCCTGCCACGCTTTGGGAGAAACCCAGGAGGCCGCGACCTACTACGCGTCCTACCTCGCCCGGTTCGGAGCGAACATCGACATCCTGAACGACCTCGGCGCCTGCCAGTATCAGCTTGGGAACACCGCCGAAGCGCTCAAGGCCTGGTCGAAATCGCTCGAGCTCAACCCGAACCAGGAGAAGCTGAAAGCGCTCGTCGACTCGCTCAAGAAGAAATAGCCGAGTCTGCCGGCAGTCGAACGGTCCGGCTCCGGGCCCAGGCCCTGCGTCGCGTCCCGGGGACCGCCGTCATTTCTCCGCGGCCAGGACGTTCCACCCCCTGATCTTGACGAGAGGGAGCTCGCCCCCCAGATCCTCGGTGTTGAAGACCCCGGAGATCTTGCGCGTCTCCTTCGGCAGGAGCGTGATGTAGTTGTCATCGAGATAGATCGGCAGGACCACCTCGCCCGACGTGTCCCGGACGACCCGGATCTCGATCATGAGGGCCAGGTCGGCGGACGGGTTCTCGATCTCGACCGTGATCCTGGTCCTCGGGCCGTCTTTCGAGGTCTTGTCCTTGACCTTGACGGTGACCGGCTTAAGGCCGTTCAGGGCGGTGAGGTCGGCGAAATCCTTGATCGGCGTCACATACCAGGTCGAATGGGCCTCGTCGAGCGTTTCGGGTTTTGTCGACAGGCAATAGAAGTTGGCGTCGACGAGCTGGTTCTTGTCCTTGAAGATCCGCAGGTCGAGGAAGTAGGTCGGGGTGAGCCCCGCCGGCGGCCGGAGGACGTCGATCGTCTTGACTTCGTCGGCGAGGAGCCCGACGTCGATCGATTTCGAGACGATCTCCTTGAGGCCCAAGTCGAGGACCCGGATCGTGGCCTTGAGCTTGGCCGCGGGCTCGGCCGAGCTGTTGACCGCGGCGATCTCCTGATTGCCGTAGTTGTAGAGGATATGCACGGGCGAGCCGGCCTCGCGGGCGCCGTAGAAGGCGCCGTTCGGCTGGAGATAGTAATCATAGAGCTGCCACCAGAGCTTGGGCCAGGCCGAGTTGTACATCCATTGGATGACGCCGGTCGACTTGTACTTGTTGGCGACGAAGGCCTCGAACATGGCCCGCATGGCCTCGTAGTTCAGGAACTGGGCCTTGCGGAGGTAGTCCTCGAGGTCCTTGGCCGGACCCAGCCGCCGGTCCATGGCTTCGTTGTAGCGGGCCAGGTCCTTGAACATCCCCCGGCTGCAGTGGAAGCTCCAGAAGTCGTTGATGGGCCAAAGCTTGTCCTCCGGGATCATCTTCCGCAGGCTCTCCAGGGGCGGGACCTGCGGCCCCGGCCCGGTCTCGGTGTTGAAGCCGTACGCGCCGCCGTTGGCCGTGTCGACATACCAATAGACCGGCGGGACGTAGTCGTAGGGGCCGAGCATCTTGACCCCGGACGGCCCCGTGATCTCGCTCGTCTTGCCCTTGGTCGAGACCAGAGTCGGCCGGGTCGGGTCGATCTCCTTCAGGATGGCGATGTAGCGCCGCTCGAGATCGGGGTGGGGGATCATGTCGCTCCCCTCGGCCCAGACGAAGATCGCGGGGTGGTTGCGGAGCCAAAGGATCTGGTCCTTCCATGACGCGGCGACGAGGTCCATGATCTCCGGGGTGGTGATCCCGCCGTAGGGCTCGTCGGCCGGCCGGCCCAGGTAATCGGTCCATTCCCACTGGCAGCTCCAGCCGACCATGATCAGGATGCCGTTCTCGTCGCAGAGGTTGTAGATCTCCTGGCTCGTCCCCCAAAAGCCCTCCATCCGGATGGCGTTGAGGTTCATGTGACGGGCGTAGAGGATCTCGGCCTGGAGCTTCTTGGACTTGACGTCGAGGAGCATGTCGTCGGCCCAGCCGCCGCCGCGGATGAGGATCTTGCGGCCGTTGAGCTTGAAGCCCCGATGCCCCTGGTCGGTGCGATAGTCGGAGATCTCCCGGATGCCGAACCGGACGATCCGGGAGTCGGACGGCAGGACGCGGGGCATGCCCGGCATCCGGCGGAGCTCCTTGTCGCCCGGCTTTTCCCGGGCCTCGCCCTTGCCCGGAGGCGGCTCGGGGGCCTGCGGCTCGGCCGCCTTGTCCTTTTTCAGAGTAAAGGAGAGAGAGAGCAGGGTGAGCTCGGGCTTGCCGAGGTCGTGCGTCCACCAGACCCGCGGATCTTTGATGATGAGCTCGGGGGTCGTTTCGGGCGTGAGCTCGACCGGCTTCGTCTCGTGCGGGCGGAGGGTCAGCTCGCGGGAAAAGCGCGCGCCTTCGATCCGGCCCTCGAGGGTGCCGCTGACGTCGACGTCGGCGTGGTTCACGAGCTCGGCCGTGACGGTGAGCCGGGCCTCCTTGAAGGCCGCCAGGTCCAGCTTGGTCATGACGAAGGGGTTCTCGATCGAGACGTCGCCGGTCGCCCGGACCCGGACCTCGCGGAAGAGGCCCATGGCCTTGTCGGGCGGCGCGGGGCTCCAATCGACCCAGCCGACCGTGGGCTCGCCCGGCTTCGGCGGGAAGACCTCGACGGCCAGGACGTTCTTCTCCGAGGTCTTGACGGCGTCGGTCACGTCGATGGCGAAACGCCTGTAGGCGCCGTAGACCGCCGACGCGTCGCCGATCTTTTTGCCGTTGAGCCAGATGTTGGCCCGGTAGTTGATGCCGTCGAATTCGAGCCGGGTCCGGGTCAGGCCGGGGCCCATCGGCACCGTGAACTCCTTGCGGTACCACCAGGAGACCTCGAACGGCGCCGTGGGGACCTTCTCGAGGTTCTTGCCGAAGAAGATGTCCTGATAGACGTTATTCTCGACCAGGGTCCCAAGGACCGTCGAGGGCACGATGGCCGGGTACCAGGCGTCGATCTTGAAGCCCGCGAGCGAGACCTGCTCGCCCGTCCCCTTGACCTTTTCGGAGGACTGGATGTACCAGAGGTCGCCGAGGTTGACGCTGCGCTCGAAAGGCATCATCTTGGGCCTCGGCTCGGGCCTGTTCTGCATCTGGTTCATGTATTGGGCTGAGACGGCCAGGGGCAGCCCGCCCAGGACGGCCAGAAGGGCAAAAACCGCGGTCAGCTTGGCGGCGGTTCGAAGGGAACGAGTGCGATGGGTGGTCATGACGCCTCCGGTATCGGGAATACATCCATTATATCGGAAACTCCCCGGCCCGGCCAAACGGTTGCCGCCCTATCGCTGATACCGAAATCAATTTCGGTGACACACAACTAAATACACTTAATTAGTATCTCAGGGTGAATAAAGTGTATTTAGTTGTGTGTCACCGAATTAGAAGGGTCAGGATGCCGAAGGCGGGCATGTAGAGAGGGGCGGAGACGCGCGGGCCCAGGGTTTCGGTAAGGTCGCTCAGAAAGACCCGTCCCCGGTCGAAAGCCTCGCCCGAAAGGACCAGCTTCTGGGGCTCGCGGGAGGCGTTGAAGAGCCGCAAGACCCAGGCCTTTCCGTCAGACGAGGGCTTGAGGCGGGTCGCGACGACCGCCTCCGGCCGGATGGCCAGGGGGAACAGGGGCGGAGGCGAAGCCGGGTCGGCCGCGACGGGGATGAGCGGGTTCGCGGCTTCCAGACCGAGCCTCTTCGCGACGGCGGAGTCCGAACCGTGGTGCGGCGTGACGGCGTATCGCAACGTCACAGAGCCTTCCTGGCCGGCCTTGTAGTTGGTGTGCCAGTAGTTGTTCATGACGTAGGAATAGAGCCGGGAGGAGGGCGCAAGCTCCTGGAGCCAGCCCCGCCGCTCGCCATTTCGTGGGGTCTCGTCGGTGACGGCGCCGATCTCGACCAGCGGCGCGTCGAGCGAGGTCCAGGTCAGTCCGTACTCGCCGTTGGAGATGTCGACGCTGTCGCGGGCGCCGAAGAAATCGCGGCAGGCCCCCGCGATCTGGTCGATCTCGGGCCGGACGAAGCCCCAGCCGATGTCGACCCGGACTGTCCCGCCGGGCACGGCGAAGGGGAAAGCGATATGGACGCTTTCTTTGTCCCGGACCTCTTCCTTATCTATGGTCACTGCCATGTCGAGACGCGAGAGCCCATCGACGACCCGGTACTCGCGGGCAAGCCCCCTGGCTCCCGGCGCATCCGACTCGACGATGAGCGAGCCGACCAGAGGGCCCGGCTCGCCCTGGTGGACCCTGACCGAGGAGGCCGTCCGGGCCGACTTCGGGTCCAGTCCGGGGACGTAGAGATAGTGGGCCAGCCCGGGAAGCTCGCCGGACTCGACGAGCTCGCGCCCGCTGCCATCGTCCCAGCGAAGGCTCCTGATGTCCCCTGAGCCGGGGTCGACGTCCGCCGTGAGCCGTCCGTTCGCCAGCTCGCGCGGCCCTACGCGGGCGGAGCCGTCCGCCGGACCTTGACCTGCGCCGATCGAAAAGCGCTTGGCCCCCAGGGCCGGCACCGCGGTGGCCAGAAACGCCAGCTCGCCCGTGCGGAGCCTCTGTGATGGCACGACGGCGCCTCCTGTTTCGCGGACGCGGTCCCCGCCGCGGCTCATCCCGGCCGGGACCACGACCAGGTCCGTCCGCTCCCACGAACAGGTATTGACGACGTCGATCGTCCCGCCGGGCGCCTCGCTCGTCCCCGCCGACGCTGCTTCGAGAAGCCCGCGGGACAGCCGCTCGGCCGCGGACGCGAAGGCCTTCTTATAGGCCCATTGGGCCCGCGGACCGTCGCCGTCCGGAGCCGAGACGCTGTCGGACGCGCCCCAGGTGTGCTCGCTGAAAAGGACGACCTGCCGCCAAGCCTCGTCATCTTCGGCCGCGGAGAACCCCTTCTTGCCCAGGATTGACCAGAGCGCCTCGGCCTGCACGAGCCGCGAGGCCGCGGCGCGGGCCGCGGCCGTTTCCTTCGCCGACGAGGCGGCCCCGTCCTCCCAGTAGCCGGTGAAGTCGCCCCGGACCTCCGGGACCGACGAGCCGTGACGCCGCTCGAACTCGGCGAACATCTCGGAGGCCGTGGCGATGACGATCCGCGGCGAGGCGTATTTCTCGTTCCAGCTCCTGACGCAGTCGGCGAGGTCCGGGTCGGGCGGCCCGTTGTCCCCGCCGACCGTGTATCGCACCTGGACCATCGAGTAGGGGTAGCGCTTTTCGGCCAGCTCGTCCATGTATTCGAAGACCCGGTACGCCGGGGCCTTGGCCAGGGAGCCCATGTTGAGCCCGTGGAACCAGGAATAGCCGCGGCCGGCCATCCAGAACAGGACCTTCTCCTGTCCGGACGGCGAGATCCAGTAAAAGGGCTTGTCGCCCCAGGCCTTCAAGGCCCAGCCGATCCGGTCGCCGCCGTCGAACAGGCTCGGCATATAGTTCGGCCCGCTCGAGACGTACTTGATCCCGGCCAAGGCCAGCGCCGGGACGAAGGACCAGGACTGGCTCGGGATGTCCGTGACCATGACCGAGTCCACGGGCCGCCTGGCCCGGAGCCCGAGGCCCCGGGCAAAAGAGGTCAGTTGGACGAGCTCTTCGGGATGACAGAGCCCGGTCAGGACCCCGGCCAGGGTGGCTTGGAGCTCGATCGAACCCCGGCGCAAGGCCTCGACGAAATCCGACTGCTCGGTCTCGCTCGCCTGGCGCAGATAGGTCTCGACGGCCCAGGCCTGCTCGGTGTTCCATTTGAACCGCGCGCCGTCCGGGTATCCGGCCGATCTTGCCGCGAGAGCGATCGCCTCCCGGAAGTACCGCCAGTGGTCCCTCTCGACGGCCGGCTGCGGACCGGAATAGCCGATATCGACGTGAGAGTGGGGAAGAAGCCAGATCTCCCGCGGAACGACCGGCTCGAGCGCGAGCTCGCCGCGCCGGACGGAGCCGTCGTCGAGGGCCACCTCGATCGCGACTTGCCGCCCCTGCTCGATCGCGGGAAGGAGGAACTCGAGCGCATTGTAGCCGAGCCCGAGCTCGAGCCGGGCCTTCTCTTCGCCGCAGGAGACGACCGCGCCCGCGGGCGGGGCGAGGTGGCTCATCTCGACCCGGACGATCTGGAAAAGGCGTCCGTTCTTGCGGACCAGGGCTTGCTCCCCCCGGGCCCAGACGTCGCGCCGCAGATCGTCGCGGAAGACCATGACCCAATCGTTCGACCCCGCTTTTTCTCCCGTGATCCGGAGCCGGAGGGGCCGCCCCGGATGAAGGAGCGCCGCCGGCACCTCCAGCCACATGAAGCCGAAGAGCTCGTCGAACTGGTCGACCATCACCGTCTTGAACGAGAGCGAAAGGCCCCCGGGGCCGGTCTCCCGCCACTCCCGTCGTGAGGGGTCGGCCGAGGTCCGGAAGCTCAGGGTTTCCCGGTCATCGACGACGAGATCGAAGCGATGCGCTCCCTTGCCCGTCGCATGGCCGGCCAGCCAGACGAAGGTCGCCGGCCCGCCCCTCCAGCCCGCGGGGACGGCCTCGGTTTCCCATTCGACGGCCATGGCCCCGTCGGAGGCCCGGCTGATCAGCGCGGAGGTGATATCCGGATACGGGGAGTGATAGGACATCTCGGCGCCGGCCAGGGTCCGTCCGTAGCCCCTGAGCGCCTCGGCCCCGGCCGGCGCTGCGGCCGCTGCGACGAGGGCCAGGAGGACCCCCGGGCGCCGCATCGTCATGAACCGCCGCCCTTGGGCGCCGCGGCGGGCTTGAGCTTGAAGACCCAGGCGTCGCGGCACGGCGGCCGGACGGTCGCCTTGGCGGGAACGGTCAAAATAGCCCCGGCCGCGCTCCGCTCCCAGCGCACAGGCTCCTTGACGCCGAGCATGCGGACGGCGCTTCCCTTTTCCGGCGCGATGCGGCCGAGCGCGATCCTGGCCGGCGGGACCGTTTCGCCTTCGGCGGCGAGATAAATGGCGTAGACCGTGCCGTCCGCGAGGGAGGTGTAACAGACGCGGCCTTCCTTGTAAGGGGCGACCGGCCTCGTCCCGTAGATGGCCTCGGAGTTGACCTTCATCCATTCGCCGATCGCCCGGAGCCGTTCGAGGGACTCGGGAGGCAGCTCGCCCTCGGGACTGGGGCCGACGTTGAGCAGGAAGTTGCCGCCCTTGGAGACGATGTCGACGAGCAGGTGGATGAGCCGCCGCGGGCTCTTGTAGGCGTCACCCGGCTTGTAGGACCACTGGTCGCCCATGGTCATGCAGGTCTCCCAGGGATAGGGGAGAGGCTCGTCCGGGACCTCCTGCTCGGGGGTGCGATAATTCTCGTAGCGCCCGGTGACGGTCCGGTCGACGATCAGGATGCCCGGCTGCAGGCGCCGGGCCATGGCCGCGATCCGGGGCATGTCGATGTCCATGTTCTTGGCGTTCTTGACGAAATAGCCGGGCGCGGCCTCGATCTCGGGGAGCGGGCGGACCCAGCCGCCGTCGAACCAGAGAACGTCGAGCGGGCCGTATCCGGAGGCAAGCTCCTCGATCTGCCGGTACGTGAATTCGCGGAAGCGCTGCCAGCGGTCCGGATACTTGAGGATGCTGTAATTGACATTCCGGTCGGGCGTCGCCCATTCGGGCGCCCAGAAATCGCGATGGTGCCAGTCGGGCTTGGAGAAATAGGCGCCGACCCCCATCCCCTGGGCCCGGAAGGCCTCGAAGGTGGCCTTGGTGACGTCGGCCTTGGGATTCGCGTGGAACGGCACGTCGGGAGCGGTGATGCGATAGTCCGTCTGCCGCGTGTCGAACATGGAGAAACCGTCGTGGTGCTTGGTGGTGAAAACAACGTAGCGCATGCCGGCGGCCTTGGCCGCCGCCGCCCAGGACGCGGGGTCAAACTTCTCCGGATCGAAGGTGCGGGGCAGGGCCTCGTAGGCTTTCTTGTAAGCGCAGTAATCGTCCATGGTGCGCCGGCACCAGGGCTCGTCCTCGGAACAGAGGGTCCAGGATTCGACGACGCCCCACTGGCTGTAGGGCCCCCAATGCATCATGAGGCCGAATTTCCAGTCCTGCCAGCGGGCGAGCCGGGCCAGGACGAGAGGATCGGTCTCCCGGTCGGCTTCGGGGGCCTGGGCGGCCGAGGAGACCGCGAGCGCGGCCAGGGCCAGACCCGCCGCGATCAGCCACGATGCTCCGGCAATCTTCATGGCCATCCTCCTGCGGCGATATCGACCGGGAGATTACCACAAATCCCGGTCCTGCGGGAGAGGCTCAGGGCCGGACGCGGAAAACCCGAAGCCTCTTGACAACGCTTTAAAGATATATTAAGATATATCAGAGTAATATCGTGATATTATTTTATTGGAGGTTAAGATGTTCAATAGACACGATTTCAGGAATTGGGGGTCCGAACGCATGTTTCACAAAGGCGATTTCAAGTACCTGATCCTCGACCTTCTCAAGGACAAGCCGAGGCACGGGTACGAGATCATTCGCGAGCTCGAAGGCCAGTCGCACGGGTCCTATTCCCCCAGCCCGGGGACGGTCTATCCCACGCTCCAGTACCTCGAGGACATGGGTCACGTGACGGCCAAGGAGCAGGACGGCAAGCGGGTCTACACCATTACCGAGGCGGGGCTCAAGTTCCTGGCCGACGAGGTCGGCACCGTCGACGGGATCAAGGACCACATTCGGGACCACTGGTGCGACTGGGGCTCCGAGCTCGGGGCGCAGTTTCGCGAGGTCATGCTGGAGTACGGCGAGATCGGGAGGGCGCTCGGCAAACGGGTGCGGCGGATATCCAGCGACAAGCTGCCTCGGATCAGCGCTGTCCTGAAGAACACCCTGGCCGAGATCGAGAAGATCATCAGCGAGGAGCCGTCGACCCGCGCCTAGGCCCTAAGGGGTCTTATGGGCCTTGGCCGCCTTCATCTGGTGGTCGAGGAGGATGCTGGCCATGAGGTTGACCCCGATGGGGATGCCGGCCTCGTCGGCCAGGAAGGTCGGCGAGTGGACGGCCGTCGCCTCCCGGTCGGGAGGGACGACGCCCAGGTTGAGCATGACGGCCGGCGCGATCGTCCCGAAAGCGCTGAAATCCTCGCCGCCCATTTCGGGCTTCTGCTCGACGAGGGCCGTCTTCGAGCCGAGGACGCGCTCCGCTGTGGCCAGGGCTTCGCGGACAAGGCCCGGGTCGTTATAGACCGAGAGCGTCCCGAATTCATAGGCAAGATCGAAAGGCGCGCCGGCCGCTTCGCAGATCCCCTTGACCAGGCGCCCGATCTTGTCCTTGAGGATGCGGCGCTGGTCCTCTCCGTAATTGCGCACGGTGGCCTCGAGCTTGGCTGAGCGGGGGATGATGTTGGGGGCCGAGCCGGAGTGAAACGAGCCGACCGTGATGACGGTGTTGTTCTGGACGTCGATCTCCCGCGAGACGATGGTCTGGAGGGCGGTGACGATCTCGGCCCCGACGACGATCGGGTCGACGCACGACCAGGGGCTGGCCCCGTGGCAGCCTTCGGACTTGATCTCCAGGGTGAAGCCGTCGACATTGGCCGACATGAAACCCGACGCGTAGCCGACCTTGCCGGCCTTGAGCGTGTCGTCGACGTGATAAGCGAAGAAGGCCGTGGGCACGGTCTCCTTGAACGCCCCGTCTTCGATCATCAGACTGGCCCCGCCGCAGCATTCCTCCCCGGGCTGGGCGACGAAGACGATCGTGCCGGGAAGGTCCGCTCTCATGGATGCCAGGACGGCGGCGACGCCCATGAGCATGGTCGTATGGATGTCGTGCCCGCAGGCGTGCATGACCCCGGTCTCCCGGCCTTCGACGATGGCCTTGTCCTTCGAGGCGAAGGGGAGGCCGGTCTCCTCGGTGATCGGCAGGGCGTCCATGTCGCCGCGCATGGCCGTGATCGGGCCGGGCTTGCCGCCCTTGAGGATGCCGATGACGCCCGACCTGGCATAGCCCGTCCGCACCTCGAGGCCGAGCTTGCGGAAATAGCCGGCGACGATGGCTGAAGTGCGGGGCAGATCGAGGCCCAATTCCGGGTGGGAATGGATGTCTTCGCGGATGGCGATGAGCTCCGGGGTGAGCTTTTCGGTCGCGGCCTTGATCTTCTTCTCGAAGGGTGTCGAGGGGACTGCGGCGGCCTGGAGCAGGGATGCGGAGATCAGAACGGCCAGGGCGCACGCGACAAAGACGAGGGAACGGCTTTTCATGGGCTCCTCCTCAGGGGACACGGGAGCCTATGGTATCTGAAACAGGCCCGGTGACGCAAAAGGGGGGAGAGAACACCTTGTGAAACACCTTGACTATGATATTTCGCAGGATCGTGGCCTCGAGTTCTCGGCCACGATCCTGCCGCT
>Ga0326731_1000452_pt1 | contig 10616 bp, 3 predicted proteins | sample MHFSIPfraction_FD_207645 | JGI IMG/M metagenome (GOLD analysis project Ga0326731, IMG submission 207645) | Lab enriched peat soil microbial communities from Michigan Hollow, Ithaca, NY, United States - MHF9FY SIP fraction | ecosystem: Environmental > Terrestrial > Soil > Wetlands > Peat | place...
TGCTCCCCGAGAAGTGCGGGTCCATCGTCGACGCTTCGAGGTAGAAGCCCACGCGGAGCGTGCCCCCCTTCTTCGGCGCGGTTTGCGCGGAGGCAGGTAGGACGGCGATGCCCGGGGCCAGCACGCCCCCGGCCAGAGCGCAGAGGTGCAGGAAATCCCGGCGGTACAGGTCCGTGTCAGATGCGGTGCTCCGCATGCCATGTCCCCCCTTGGAGCGACGGTACGATCTCAAGGCCGACTCTGGCCGGACGACGGCGGCGGAGCCCCGTCGCGTGGATGAAAGTGCGCCGAAGTATGAAAGAGCCGCCGCGACCTGTCAAGCTATGGCGGGGTCAGGGCGAGAGATCCCGACTGCCGTTAGTGACTGCGCCACGAACCATGAAAGTCACCGTGTCGAGGACGCGGCCATCGCGTGCCACCACGCTGAGGTGATGTCGGCCGGGCTCAGGGGGCCAGAGGATGAAGTCGGCGGCCTCCCCCAGCACGGCGCCGTCGAGGAGCCAGCGCTGGCCGGGCTGGACATCGCGCGCCTCGAAGGGCACACGCTGACGGCCCGCGGGAATGTCCGGATCGAGCGCCAGGATGGTGCCGCCCACCGGCGCGAGGATGCGGGCCTGCACGGCCTTCAGTGATCCCTCCACGCGACCAGGCGCTACCGGCTCGGTGCCTTCGCTGAACCACTCGCGGCGGACCGGCTCCGCCTCCCGCGCAAAGGGGACTTCCCTCTCCACCACCCCGGCCGGCGGCGCGGGCGCCTCGCTCGGAATCTTCTCGTGAAGCCGCGCCATCACCTCGAGCCAGACGGGCGCGGCTCCCGTCACGCCGCTCACATTTCGCATGGGCTCGCCCGTGACATTGCCGACCCAGACGCCGACCGTGTAGCGGCGCGAGAAGCCGACGGCCCAGTTGTCGCGCATCTCCTTGCTCGTGCCGGTCTTCACCGCCGTCCAGAAGCGCGTGGCGAGCGGGTTCTCGAGACCGAAGGTGACGCTCCGGCTGTCGCGGTCGGAGAGAATGCTCGAGACCTGGAAGGCCGCCCTCTCCGAATAGACGCGCCGGCTCTCGCCCGCCGTCTCGCCCGGGCTCATCCGCAGCGGGCTCCAGACGCCGCCCGTCGCCAGCGCACGGTAGGCGCCCACCATTTCCCAGAGGCTCACGTCGGCCGATCCCAATGCCAGCGACGGCCCGTAGAAGTCCCCCGCCTCCACGACGCCGGCGAAGCCCAGCCGCCTCAGCTGCTGGACCATGGGTTCCGCGCCAACCAGGCCGAGCGTGCGCACCGCGGGAACATTGAGCGAGCCCGCCAGCGCCGTGCGCACGCTCACCAGCCCGCGGAAATGCTCGTCGTAGTTGTGCGGGCGATAGAGCCCGGTGGGCGTCGCGACCTCGAGCGGGGCGTCTTCGAGCAGCGACGCCGGCGTGAGAAGCTGCTGCTCGAAGGCGAGGCCGTAGAGGAATGGCTTGAGCGCCGAGCCGGCCTGGCGGCGTGCCTGGATCGCGTCCACGTGGCGCGCGGCCGAGAGATCGCCGCTGCCGCCGACGTACGCGAGCACCTCGCCCGTGACATTGTCCACCACGAGGACGGCACCGTCCTGCACGCGCTGATCGTGCACCGCCAAGAGCTGGCGGCTGAGCGTCTCGACGACGAAGCGCTGGAGCCCACCGTCGAGCGTCGAGGGCATGCGGACGACGGGGCCGGAGCCCGCGGGCAAGGCCTTCAGCAGGCGCGAGGCGGCATGGGGCGCGAGCGTCACGCGCTGCCCCGGGATCGCGGGTGCCGCGACGAGCCGGGAGGCCGCGACATCGAGGGCCTCACGCGGCGTCGAGCCCCCTGTCCCGAGCCTCATGGCCCGAGTGACCACCACCGCCGGGCCGGCATTGGGAGCGCGGAGCAGAGCGGCCAGCACGAGCGCCTCGGGCTCGGTCAGGCCATGGGGCGCCTTGCCGAAGAGGACGTGGGAGGCCGCACCGACGCCCTGAAGCTCGCCGGAAAAGGTCACGAGGTTGAGATACGCCTCGAGGATCAGGGGCTTGCTCCAGCCCGCCTCGATGGCCCAGGCCATGCGCATCTGCCTCACCTTTTGCGGAAGCGAGCGCGGGCCGCCGTGCCGACGGAGTCCCGGATCGAGAAGAGAGGCGAGCTGCATCGTGATGGTGCTGGCGCCGCGCGTGCCGTGACCCGACAGCCGCTGCCAGGCCGCGGCAGCGACGGCGCGTCCGTCCACGCCGCCATGAGCATGAAAGCGCCGGTCTTCGGAGGCCAGCGCCGCCGATTGGAGAGCCGGCGAGACATCGCGGAGCGCGATCCACTCGAGGCGTCTCCGTCTGGAATCCACGCGCTGCTCGTGAATGATCTCGCCGCTCCGGTCGAGGAGATAGATCTCCGATGGCGTCCACCCGGAGCGCACACTGTCGAAAGTGGGCGGCACGGGAAGGCGGGCGTCGAGCCCGAGCCAGAGGGCCGCCACCATGACCGCCAGCGCGAGAGCCGCGGCGGCCGCTATGCGCAGTCTCACGGCTTCACCTCGAATGGACCGTTGGGCATCTCGCCGAAGGCCTCGGGCGCATAGAGCGCCTCGACGCGCGTGGCCGGCAGCTCGAAGCGACCTGCCTGATTGAGCCGCATCGTGTACTCGTATACCCATTTGCCCTTGCGCACGTAGGGGTAGTAGGCGCGCACCCCGTCGAAGGCGCGCTCTTCGAAGACCACGCAAGGACATGCCGACCGCTCCTGGCCCGTGAGCGCGATGCGCGACTGGCCGCCCAGCCCCGAGCCCAGATGCGAGGCCCCTGCCGGAATCGGATCATTGATGACAACCCAGGTCATATCGCTCTGGGCCTCCACCTCGAGACGCACGCGCACGATGTCACCCCGGCTCCAGGTTCCCGCCTGCTTTCGCTCGACGCCTACCAGCGTCTTGCTGATGCTGTATCCACTCGAGAGCGCGACCTTGAGAGGGACGGCCGCCCTCGCCTGGAGCGTCACCCAGGGCGTTCCCGTGCCCGTATGCTCCACCACGACGTCCTCCCGCTTCGGCGGCCACGGCAAGGCAAGGCCCGCGCCCTTCGGCGTCTTGGCCCAGTCCACGGAGCGAGTCACCGCGCCGAGCGCGGCCGTGGTCGTGCCGGTCACCCGCGTCTTTTCGTAGGCGGCGGAGAACTTCTCGACGGCGAGGACGCCCCAGGCATTGGCCAGCGTGAGATCCCAGGCGCCGCGGCGCTGGCGGGCGAGGGCGCCGCTCATGAGGCGCGGCACGTCCTGCGGCCATTGCCCGGTGCGCACGAGATGGAGCACCAGCCGTACGGCATTGACGTCGGGCGAGACCATCAGCCACCAGAGGCCGTCGGTGGACTCCGTGGAGAACTTCATCACCGTGCCCTGCATGCTGAGGCGCGCGCGCACGATCTGCTCCGCCTCGGCGAGGCGCCGGTCGCGGTCGGGCACACCCGGCATTCGCGAGAGCAGGCTCCACCAGTCGAGCACGGCCGAGGTAGGCCAGAGATTGGGATCGATCGTGACGCTAGCGAGCAGGCCCACCTCGGCCTTCCCATAGCGCGAGAGGGCCTCGACGGCCTGGAGCTTGCGAATCGAGCGGTCCGCCGTCTCGAGCTCCTGCCGGCGCACGATGGTGCCGGTGACGAACTTCTTAAGCCCCTGCTCCATGCGACCGCGCGGGCCGTCGGGAATGCTCCAGCCGGCCTCGTTGGCGACGGCCAGCACATACGAGGTCAGGACCTCGCTGCCCTGGTCCGTGGTCGGGAAATACTTCAACAGTCCGTCACCGTCCAGGTAGGTTGGCAGCCCCGCCATGATGCCCCGCCACCGCGCGAGGTCACGGAGCGCCACGGCGCGCGAGATCTGCTGCTCGAGGCAGTTGTACGGGTACTCGCGCATGAAGTCGCGCACGCCTGTCATGCCCTCGATCAGCGAGGCACGAAACTGAACGCCGATTCCGCCCTGCCCCGGCAAGGCGTCGGCCGGCCGCTCGACCGGCTCGCGCAGCGTCCGCTCCCACTGCGTGAGCATCGCCTGGTAGGTCCTGACCGGCACCGCGCTGATCACCTGCTGGCTCAAGCGCACCCGATCGCTCGGCCCTGAGCGCGCGGCGGCCTCGATCTCCCACTTGATGGCGCTGATACCCACGGGCACCGTGACGTCCCAGCCGACGACACGCGCCTCGCCGCCGGGCAGCGTCAGGGACTGCGGCGCCAGCGCATCCTTGAGCCCCTCGGCCCGCGCGGTCACCGTGACGTCGAAGGGTTTGTCCGTCGTATTGCGCACGGTCACCGCCGGGCGCATCCGATCGCCTTCCCTCGCGAGCGGAGCGATGCCCGGCAGCACCATGAGGTCCCGCGTGGAGCGAATACTCGCGCGCCCCGTGCCGAAGAGCGCGGCGCCGCCGGTGGCGACGGCGACCAGACGGAACGATGTCAGCGAGTCATTGAGCGGGACCTCGAGGGTCGCCTCGCCATTGTCGTCCAGCGGCACGCGCGCCTTCCACAGGAGCAGCGTGTCGAAGAGCTCGCGCGTTCCCTGCCGGCCGCCGCCACCGCCCTGCGGCACGGCCTTGAGACCGAAGTGACGGCGGCCTATCACCTGCCCCTGCGCCGTCGAGGTCCCCACGAGATAGGAGCGCCGCCTCATCATGGCCTCGAGCAGGTCCCATGACGGGTTGCGCGCGAGCTCCAGCAGCCCCTCGTCCACGGCCGCGAAGGCGACTTCGCTGCCCGCCGGCGGCGCCTTGCCGTCGGCCGTGCGCGCCCTGATCTTCACGCGCGCTTTCTCTCGCACCTGATAGACCTGCTTGTCCGGCGACACCGTCACCTTGAGCTCATACGCACGCCAGCCGACACGCAGCTCGGTGATGCCGAGCTTGTACGCGGGACGGCCCAGATCCACCATCGCCGTCGGCTGGACACCGCCCACGCGGCCGCGCACCACGAAGACGGAGACGAAGACATTGGGCGCGTAGTCGTCCTTGAGCGGGAGCGTGACCAGGGGCTCACGGCCCGAGAGCGGAACCACCAGGGCGTCGAGGACGCCCTCGCGCTCCACGGTCACGAGCGCCGTGGCCTCGCGGAAGGGCATGCGCACCTGGAGCCGCGCCGTCTGGCCGGGCTCGTAGCGCCTCTGCTCGGGCAGGACATCGATGCGATCGCTGTCGCGCGCATCGAACCACCACTCCTCGGAGCCCGCGACCCACACCTCGTGGTTCGAGGCGACGGGATGCCCCTGATCGTCCTGGATGCGCGCCTGGAGCACGAGCTGCCCTGAGGCGCCTGTCTTCCCCGCGCACGGCATCAGCCCCTTGGCGTCCGTCACGCCACGGCAGAGCTCGCCCAGCCGCTTCACCTCCTGGACGTATTCATAGGCATAGAACCCGCCGACCAGCCGCTTGCGATTGGCGTAGCTCTTGCGCTCGAGGACTTCGATCCGCACAGGTACCTGGGCCACGGGCTTGCCCGTGAGATCCACCACGGCCGCGGTCACGCGGAGATTGTCTTTGGATGCCGCCCACGACTCCGGCCTGAGCCCGACCAGCCAGCGCGCCGGCCAGAGCGGCACCCGTGTCGCGGCGGTCAGCACCTCGCCGTTCGGATCACGAAACTCGACTTCGGTGAGCACGTCCTGCGGCACGGGCGAGCGCGGAAGCTTGCTGATGGTGACGCGCGCCGTCCCCGCCGCGTCGAGCGTGACCTCCTCACGCTGGTGCACGCTCTGCGGCGGCCGATTGGGCGCGCGTGTCTCAGCGTCTTCCTCCGTGCCCTCGTCCTCGTATTCGTAGTCGCCGCCGCTCCTCCGGGTGATGCCGGGGGCGAGCGAGCCATTGGCGAAGGTGAAGTCCTCGAAAAGCTCGAATGTCGGCAGCGGCCGCGGCGAAATCTGCGCCCGCACGGTCACGGCCTGCTTCGATGCGCCGCCACCCGCCAGGTACTGGACGCTGATGTCGAGGGGAAACTCCGAGGCGGCCACGAGAGGCTCGGCGGGCGGCTTGAGCGTGGCGCGCATAAGCGGCACGCGAAACTCCTCGACACGGAAGCCGCCCGAGATCACGGCGTGCGTCTGCGCCGCCTGCCTGCCGCCTTCCCCGGAGACCTCCATCTCGATCTCGTAACGCCCGAGCTTCGCGCCCCGGGGAATGGGCCATGCGCTCTCGGCGATTCCCGCCGCGTCCCAGGTGAGCGCCAGCTCGTACTCCTCGTTGCTGCCCTGGTGGCGGATCTTGAGCTTGGCGGGCCGCTCGGCGGCCGGGGGTATGGCGAGGCCGCGAAGCTGCTGGCGGCGGATCACGTGCTTCATCGAGACGGTCTCCCCGGCGCGGAAGAGCGGCCGGTCGAGCACCGTCTGGACATTGAGCGGCCCCTGCCAGTCATAGGTCGGCAGGTTGAAGCGCCAGGGCTCTATGCCCTGCTCCCAGCTCGAGTGGACGAAGGAGAGATCGTCCGCGGTCTGCACCGTGACGAAGAGGCCGCCGCCGAGGTAGCCGATGGTCTCGTTGCCTTCCGCGTAGGTGATGGGGCATTGCGGGGCGGCGTCGCGCGTGGGAAGTGCGGTGGGTCGCGCCATGCCCTGCGCATCCGTCGCGCCCTTCCAGAGCGCCCGGCCATTGCAGTCGAAGACCGTCACCTGGGCCGCGCGCACCGGCTGCGCCTTGTCGAGCGTCGTGACCCAGACCAGCGAGCCGACCCGACCCCACTTGAGATGGGCGGACAGATTGGTGACGAGCGAGCCGGCGGGCACGTACATGGGCTTGGGCTTGCCCAGGAGCGAGGCGCCCAAGCGCGCGCTCTCGATCTCGACCAGGTAGAAGCCCGGGTCCTTGAGTGGAATGCCCACGACTTCCATAGCCTCCGCACCGCCCGGCTTGGGCAGGCCGAAGGCTTTGACGGGGGTGCCCGCGGGCAGCGACGCGAACATGGAGCTCTCGCGATCGGCCCCGGCCAGCTTGCGGAGCCACGGCAGGATCTCTCCGGCGCGATCGGGTGGAACGCGAAGCACTTTCCCCCGCATCCACTCGCGCACACCCGCCGGCCCGGACGGAATGCCCAGCATCTTGAGCTGGACGACCGGCTCGAGGTTGCGAAGCGTCACGGGCAGCGCGGGATCGGCGTAGCGCTCGAGAATGCCGAAGCGCGCGGCGAACTTGGCGAGAGGGGGGAAAGCCTCGGTCTTGACGACGAGCGGAAAAGTCGCGGCATTGACGGGCACTCGCCCGGCATCGTCCTTGAGGCCGGCGGGAACCTCGAGCGAGAACGCCGCCTTCTCCGGAAACGGCCCCTTGAAGACGACTCCGGGAACGAAGGGACGTGCCTCCCCCTCGCGCTCGGCGGGCCAACGCTTCCCGTCGGGCCCGACGAGCACGATACGCCGCGCGTCGCTCCACGGAACCTGGGCGCCGAAGTTGAGCCGCATCGACGTGACGGGCACGCACTGGGCCCTCGGATTCTCGCGCAGGCACTCGAAGCTGAGAGTAAAGGGTTTCCGGACCTCGAAGGCCAGCGCCTGGTCCTGATCGGTTTCGACGCCGCTGAGCGACGCCACTCCCTTGCCCCAAAGCAGTGTCACCTTCGCCTTGCTCGGGAAGCGCTGCCGAGCCTGCACCACGAGGACGCCGTCAGGCCGTGGCCGCTGACCATAGCGCGCCTTGAGAATGGTCTCGCGGGGCTCTCCAGTGAGGATGCGAATACCGATGGTGTCCGGGAGTGCATCCACCCTAAACCCAGCGTGCTGCTCGACGGAAGCGGGGGCAGCGGGCGCGTCAAGCTCGAGGACAAAAGCCTGGTCCTCGTCGATGGCGCTCGTGCCCTCGCGCGGTTGCGAGGCTCGTATCGAGGGGCCGCCCGTCGAGAACGTGAAGACCCGGTGGCCGCCGAGCGGCCGGGCGTCGAGACTCTGAAGCCCGGCGCGAAGCGTGAAGGTGCAGCGCATGCCGGCGGGGAGATCACGCGTGAAGTCATAGACCCAGATGCGCGTATCCACCCAGCGCCCGGTACCCGACTCCGCGCAGGAGACCTCGAAGGGATCGCTGAGCCGCGGGTCTCCGAGGGGAACCATGGGCACGGAGAATTGCACCTGCGCCTGGCGCACGTGTTTGACGGTGCCCTGGGGCGAGAACGCGCTCACCTGCGGCTCGGGCGTCTGCGCCGCCGCCCAGCTGGAGAGACAGAGAAGCGCAAAGCCCGAAACGAGGCTCAAGGCACGGCGCATGCGGACCTCCGGCCGGCCACTCGGCCGGGCGAACAATGCGGCAATGAGGGGCAGACGAACGAGCCGGAATGTTAGCATGAGGCCCATGCGGCCGACGGCGGGCCCCAATCCATTCCTCGACGCGACGGCGTGGCAGATGCTCGACCGTGTCGCCGCGCGCTGCCCCGACCGCGAGGCCATCGTGACCGCGGACCGGCGCATCACCTACGCGGCATTCGTGCGCGAGAGCCGGCGCATGGCCCGGGCCCTTCTCGCCTGCGGCGTCGGCAAGGACGACAAGGTCGCGCTCTGGCTGCCCAACCGTCCGGCGTGGCTCTTCGTGCAACAGGCCTGCGCCATGATCGGCGCCGTGCTGGTGGCGTTGAACACGCGCTACAAGGCCCACGAGCTGTCCTATATCCTCAACCAGTCCGACTCCACCACGCTCGTCGTCACGGATCACCTCGGGCCCATCGACTTCTTCGAGACGCTGGGTGAGGTGCTGCCCGGGCTTCGCGATGGCGAGCCGGGCAGCCTCACGCTGGCCGGTTTCCCCAAGCTCAGGCGCGTCATCGTCGACGCCGGCGATCCATATCCTGGCTGCTTGCGTCTCGACGACGTGCTGGAGGCGGGAGAGGAGCCCGAGTGGCAGCTGGCTCTGGACGAGGCGCGCGGGAAGACCTGCGCCGACGATCCGTGGACCATTCTCTATACGTCGGGCACGACATCCTTTCCGAAGGGCGCGCTCCTCAGCCACAGAAACGCCGTGCCTCACGGCTGGTACGCGGGTAGCGTCCTTCGTGTCACCGAGGCCGACCGCGTGCTGCACGCGCTCCCGATGACAGGCACCTGGGGGGGGCTCTGCATCCCGCTCTCGACCTTCGCCCACGGCGCCTGCCTGGTCGTGATGGAGACCTTCGAGCCCGCGGTGGCGCTTCACCTGATCGAGCGGGAGGGCATCACCATCTGGAACGCGGTCGATGCCATGGCCATCGCGGTGCTCGATCATCCGGACCTCGCCCGCCGCAAGCGATCGACGCTCCGGACCGGCGGCTTCGGCATGACCGGCGGCGGGCGCGACGGCCTCTTCGAGGACGTGCTGCGCACGCTCCCGGTTCCACAGGCCTATCAGCCCTACGGCATGACCGAGCTCAATGCGCTCTCCATGCTGCACGACCTCGACGAGAGCGACGAGTCGCGCGCGCTGCCCGGAGTCTGGGCGCCCGAGGGCCTGGAGGTGCGCGTGGTCGATCCGGCAACCGGCGAGGACGCGGCGGTGGGCCACGAGGGCGAGCTGTGGTTCCGCGGGCCCCTCGTGACGCGCGGCTACTACAAAAAGCCCGAGGAGACGGCGAAGGCGTTCACCGCCGACGGCTGGTTCAAGACCGGTGACTTCGGCGTGCGCGACGCCGAGGGCCGGACCATCTTCAAGGGCCGGCTGCGCGAGGTTCTCCGGATCAGCCACTTCATGGTGGCGCCGGCCGAGATCGAGGCCTTCATCATGACGCACCCGAAGGTGTCGCAGGCCTTCGTCATCGGCGTGCCGGACCCGAAGATGAACGAGGCGGCCGTCGCCTACGTCATCGCCAAGCTGGGTGAGCGCGTCACCGAGGCGGAGATCGTCGCCCACTGCAAGGGCAAGATCGCCTCCTACAAGGTGCCCCGCCACGTCCGCGTCGTCGACGATGTTCCCCGCACGCCCGGCCCCCACGGCGACAAGGTCCAGAAGGCCAGGCTCCGCGAGATCTTTCTCGCCGAGGGCCGGCCAGAGATCAGCTAGCGAGCGGCTTCCGCCGGTCCGCGCAGACCACTCCGCCTTTGAGCACCAGCTCTATGCGTGCGGGATCGAGGAGCAGGGTGACATCGGTGAGCGGGTTGCCGTTCACCACGACCAGGTCGGCGAGGCGTCCCTGCTCGATCGTGCCGAGGTCGCGCTCGAGGCCGAGACACTGGGCCGCCCACTGCGTGGCCGAGCGAAGAGCCTGCATCGGCGTGAGGCCCGCCTCCACCAGGTACTTGAGCTCCAGCGCGTTCTTCGGGTGGCCGTGGCCGCCGGCGTCGGTGCCGGCGACGATAGGCACGCCCAGCTCGAGCGCCCGCTGCACGCTGGCCACGTGATGCGGGTAGAGCGCGACAGCGCGCGCCCGCACGTGGGGTGAGGCGCTCTCGCGGTGGTACACGTACACCGTGAGCGTGGGCACGAAGAAGGTGCCCTGCGCGGCCATCTTCGCCATCAGCATGGGCTCTGCGTCCAGGTAGCACCCGTGCTCGATCGAATCGACGCCCGCCTCGAGCGCCGTCCGCAGCCCCGGGCCGCCGAGGGCATGGCACATCACCCGCCGCCCAAGGGCGTGCGATTCCGTCACGAGGGCCTGCATCTCGGAGAGGGAGAAGGCCGCGTCGAGCGGGCCGTGCCCCGGCCGTGAGC
>Ga0326731_1000453_pt1 | contig 10609 bp, 10 predicted proteins | sample MHFSIPfraction_FD_207645 | JGI IMG/M metagenome (GOLD analysis project Ga0326731, IMG submission 207645) | Lab enriched peat soil microbial communities from Michigan Hollow, Ithaca, NY, United States - MHF9FY SIP fraction | ecosystem: Environmental > Terrestrial > Soil > Wetlands > Peat | place...
CACGGCTCGCACTTGGTCACGTGCTCGTCGAGCGCGCAGCGGTCTGCCGCGGAGAGCCGGCTCAGCGCGTGCTCGTCGAGGATCGCAGCAACGTCTGTGCAGTTCATGCTTTGCTCTCCATGAGCGGTGTGGCGGCGCGTTCGGTCGCGAGCAATTTGCCGAGGCGCACGCGGGCGCGATAAAGACGTGCTTTGAGCACGTCGGTCGAAAGATCGGTGATCGATTGCAGCTCGGCGAGCGTGTAGCCCTCGACGTGCAGCGCGAGCAGCGCCCGTTGCTCCTTGTCTAGGCGGCTCCACGCGTCGAGGATGCGTCGCTCCACGAGCGAGCCTTCCGCGATTTCCTCGAGGCCCGGATCCGCGCTCGCACAGGTCGTGTCGAGGTCGTCTGCCGTCGCTCGCAGCGGCGACCGGCCGCGGCGCCGCGCCGCATCGACGAACACGCGGTACTGAATCTTCATGAGCCACGCCTTCGGTCGCTCGAGCTCTTCGAGCGTCTCGAGATTCGCGTAGGCGCGCACGCAGATGTCCTGCACGAGGTCTTCGGCGTCGGCGCGGTTCCCGGTGAGTCGGTACGCCGCGCGAAAGAGCGCGTCGAGATGCGGCGCGATCAGGCGGGCAAATTCGGCGTGCTCTGCTTGGCTCATCTGTGTAAGCGTGCCGTTCCTTACGACCTAACACGCTCGAGACGCGAATCGGTAACGCGTTATGCAATGCGGACGTTCCCGCAGTTGCGCCGCGGTGTATCGTCTCGCCACGGCATTCGAAAAAGAACAAGAACATGAAGCGCGCGCCGCGGGTCCATGAATCCAGGACACTCCCGTTCTACGCGATCGGCTGCTTATGGGTTGGGGCGGCGATCTTCATCGCCGCGGGGCTACGCGACGCGTCGCTCGGCGCGGTGCTCGCCGGTATCGGCTTCGCCGTCTACGGATTCTCCACGTATCGCGATCCGGTCGTGTTCCGCAGGCCCTTGCTGACGGCGCTCGAGCGCGCGCCGGTCAAGGGTCCGATCGAGCGCGGGCTCGACTTCATCGCGATCGTCGCGATCGCGTGCGGGGTGCTGGTGATGTGGTGGGGCTAGCGCAATCGCGCTGGGGCTGACGGCGCGCTGTTTTCGGGGAGGAACCGGCGCGCGCTCGCATGGAGCGCGCGCTGGTGTTTACATTGTCAGCGCGGAGCGGCCGGCGCGGGCGGCGCGATCACGGCCTCGTCCCAGTGCTCCTTGATCAGGCCGTTCTCGATCCGGATCACGTCGAAGTGTGTCCAGACGTATTCCTTCGACGCGTCGTTCGGGTCCTTGTCCGTGCGGTCGAACATGAACACGACGTACGGCCCGCTCACCAGCGTGAGCGACGGCGGCCGAATCCACTCGGGCTTGATCTCTTGCGGCGTGCGGCCCGGAACGCGGCTCATGTACTGCTTGAACCCGTCGCGGCCCTGCGGGACGTTCGGGTTGTGCTGGATGTAGCCCGGGTCCATCACCTTGTCCGCGAGCTCGAGGTGGCCGTACTGGAGCATGTCCTTGAGCTCCATCGTGCCGATCTCGAGGTTGCGCTTCTCCTCGGCGGACAACGTACCGGTGCTGCCGCGCTCCGGATGCGACTTCGGCTGCTCGAACGGCGCGGGCTTCGGCGCACCGTCCGGAAGCTTCATCCGCTTCGCGCTGTCCCAGTGCTCCTGCACCTTGCCGTTCTCGAGCCGCAGCACGTCGAAGGAGTTCGAGTGATAGGTCTGCGTCGCGTCGGTCGGATGCTTCGACTCGGACTCGAAGATCAGGAACACGAAATCGCCCTTCGCGCCGCTCACGACCGGCGCGCGTTGCAGAGTCGTCGGGATCGGATTCTTCGGCTTCACGCCGACCACGTTCTGGAAGAAGTTCACGAACGCCGCGCGGCCCGTCGGTATGCTCGGGTTGTGCTGGATGTAGTCCTCGGCCTGGTACTTAGGCGAGAGGTCCATGTGGCCGCCCTCGATCACCTCGCGCCACCAGTCGAGCACGAACTTCAAGTTAGCCTTCTCCTTGTCGTTCATCGCCGGGCTCGTTTGCGGCGTTGTTGGCGGGTTGATCGACGCGGCGAGCGCGGCGGTCGAGAGCGCGAGGACGGAGAGCAGCGTCGCGAGGACGCGCTTGGAAGCAATCGTGTTCACTGAATCCCCCGGGGTCGTTCCCAAAAAAGGCGTTCCGAATATTCGGTCCGAACCGGCGTTCGATTTGTCGTTCGAAGAGTGGGTCGGCCTCGGCACAGGATACCACCGCGAATGCGCCGATCGCGATGCTATGCTCGCGCGACGGCTGGCATAGGGGGGCTGCGCGTGACGACGCGGAAAGACGAACGATCCGATGGAGTGAGCCGCCGGGCGTTCCTCGCGGGCGCGTCGGTTGCGGGCGTCGCGCTTACGGGCGCGGACTCGGCCGAGGCGCAGAGCGCGGCCGAGCCGGCCGCGGGCGCCGCGTCGCCGAGCGGCGCGCAGCTCGCGCGTGAGCACGGCGCTATCGAGTACACCGCGCAAGAGCGCGAGCGCTACTTCGTCGACGATCCGGGCTCGGATCTCATGGTCGACCTCATCAAGAGCCTCGACATCGACTACGTGACGATGAACGCGGGCTCGAGCTTCCGCGGCCTGCACGAGTCGATCCTGAACTACGGCGGCAACAAGAAGCCCGAGATCATCACGTGCGTGCACGAGGAGCAGTCCGTCGCGATGGCGCATGGCTACGCGAAGGTCGCGGGCAAGCCGATCGTCGTCGCGTGCCACGGCACCGTCGGCATCCAGCACGCCGCGATGGCGGTCTACAACGCGTGGGTCGATCGTGTGCCGATGGTGATCGTCGCCGGCAACTATCTCGACGGCGACGAGCGCCGCGTGCTCGAGTGGATCCACGCCGCGCAGGACTGCATTCAACCGATTCGCGACTACATCAAATGGGACGACGCGCCGACGTCGCTGCAGTCCTTCAACGAGTCGCTCGTGCGCGCGCACAAGATCGCGACTACCGTGCCGATGGGCCCGGTTGCGATCGTCGCGGACAGCACGGTGCAGGAAGCGCCGGCCGGCGCCGCGCGCAACGCGTTGCCGCGGCCGAGCCACACGCGGCCGCCGCGCGGCGACGACGCCGCGCTCGCCGAAGCCGCGCGCTTGCTCGTGGCTGCGGAATCGCCGGTGATCGTCGCAGATCGTGTCGCACACGACCAAGCCGGCGTCGATCTGCTCGTCGAACTCGCCGAGACGCTGCAAGCGCCCGTCGTGAGCCGCCGCGGGCGCATGAATTTCCCGAACTCGCACTACTTGAACGGCGGCGCGACGAGCCAAGCCGACGTGATCTTAGGGTTAGAGCTCAGCGACACCTGGGGGCTCGTGAGCACGGTGCCGGACCGGGTCACCCGCGAGGCGGTCCGCATCGCGAAGCCCGGCGTGAAGCTCGTGACGATCGGCACGGGCGATCTGTTCTTGAAGTCGAACTACCAGAACTTCCAGCGCTACTACGGCGTCGATCTCGCGATCGCGGGCGACGCGCAGGCGAGCTTGCCCGCGCTGATCGATGCCGTGCGCAAGGCTCAGCCACGCTCGGCTCACGCGGCGCTGCAGGCGCGCGGCGAGCGGCTCCGCAAGGCGCACGCTCAGCGCCGGGAAGACGCGCAGCGTGCGATGCGCTATGGCTGGGACGCGTCTCCGATCAGCACGGCGCGGCTCAGCGCCGAGATCTGGAACGCGGTGCGCGGCCACGACTGGGCGCTCGTGTCGGAGCCGCTGTTCCCGTCGCTGCACGAGATCTGGGAGATCGACAAGCACTACCAGTACATCGGCGGCTCGGGCGGCGCGGGCATGGGTTACGGCGCGCCCGCGGCCGTCGGCGCCGCGCTCGCGCACCGCGAAGCTCGCCGCCTCGTCGTGAACGTGCAGAAGGACGGCGATCTGATGTACTGCCCCGGCGCGCTCTGGACCGCGGTGCATCACGACATCCCGCTGCTCTCCGTGATGCACAACAACCGCGCGTACCACCAAGAGCTCATGCACGTGCAGCGCATGGCCGCGCGCCGACGGCGCGGCGTCGACGGCAGCGCGAGGATCGGCACGACGCTCGAGGATCCCTTCATCGACTACGCGACGCTCGCAAAGGGCATGGGCATGTGGTCCGCGGGACCGATCGAGGACCCCGCGAAGCTCGCGCCCGTGCTGCGCGAGGCGGTCGCTGTGGTCGCGAGCGGCAAGCCGGCGTTCGTCGACGTCGTGTGCCAACCGCGCTGAGGAGCTCGAGATGGAACGATCTCGAATCAGTCGAGTCGCGCATCGCGCGCGGTCGCGACTCGGCGCACTAGCGCTCGTCTCGGCGGTGCCGCTCGTCGCGATCACGCTCGCGAGCGCGGCGCCGGTGGCCGCGGATCGCGAGCTCTTCGTGCGCTACGGCTGTTATCAATGTCACGGCTACGAGGGGCAGGGAGGCGAGGCACTGCGGATCGCGCCGAGTCCGTATCCGTTCGAGGCGTTTGCGGCGAAAGTGCGCAAGCCGGCGAACGAGATGCCCGCCTACGCGCCCGAGGTGCTCAGCGACGCCGAGTTGCAGGCGCTCTACCGCTACGTGCGCGCGATTCCGGAGCCGCCGGCGGATCTGCCGCTGCGCTAGCTACGCTCCGCGGGCCGGCCGGGGGCGTGCGCGCCGGCCGCGTCGTACGCGGTCTGCGCGCGGCGGCAACCAACTGAACGTAGGGTCGCAGCGTTGGCGCCGCAGCGAACGCGACTTGGTCGCGGCGCAGCGCTTGCTCTAGAAGCGCGCCCACGCGCGGATCGTCGAGCGCGTCGGCGCTCGCGAGCCGAATGCTTCGCACGCGGCTCCCCGTTCCTTGCAAGAGGTTGTGCGGGTCGTCGAGCGTCGCTCCGTACAGGAAGAACAGCGTGACCCAGCGAGGGTAGGCAACGAGGGACACGACGGGTGCCGAATACTTCTGCGTCGCGCCGTAGCCGATGCCGACGCCGTTGTAGCTGTCGTAGATCAGCTCGAAGCCGCGCCGAATTCGCGAGCGTAGCTTGCGCCGCGCGGCCGACATCAAGTGCGCGATCTCGGGATCGTATTCCGCGAGCAGGCGACGGAGCTCGGCCTCGGCCGCGCGCGGCGGGGAGCTCGCGCGCGTCGCCTTTTTGGTCCGGGCTTTGGTCATTTGCGGATCGTTCCGCGAAGCTCGCCGAGCGGCGTTTAGGCAGCCGCTCGCTTCGGCGGCGGGCGAATCAGCAGCAACAGCGGCGCCGCGAGCAGCGTGAGGTACATCATCAACCGGAAGTCGTTGATGTACGCGATCGTAGCGGCCTGCCGCGTCACGGTCGCGTTCAGCGCGGCGAGGCCGAGAGGTGTCGACAGATTCCAAATGTGCGAGGCAGCGGGCCCTTGCAGCGCGTGGTTGAAGTGCGTGATGTACTCGCTCAGCGCCGCGTGGCTGACCTGCGTCTCGTGGCCGAGGATCGTGACGACGATCGAGATGCCGATGCTGCTGCCGATGTTGCGGACGAGGCTGAACATCGCGGTCCCTTCGTTGCGGTAGCGCTGCGGCAGCGTCGCGAACGCGGCGGCGCTGAGCGGCACGAAGATGAAGCCGAGCCCGACGCCCTGGAACACGCCGGTGTAGACGATCTGGTAGATGCCGATCTGGTCCGTGAACTGCGCCATCTCCCAGAGCGAGTACGCCATCAGCGCGAGGCCGAACAGCACGAGCGCGCGCGTGTCGACCTTGCCGACGAGGCGGCCGACGACGAACATCGCGAGCATCGTCCCGAGGCCGCGCGGCGCGAGCAGCAGTCCCGTCGTGATCACCGGGAAGCCGAGCAGGTTCTGGAGGAACGGAGGCAGCAGCGCCATCGTCGAGAACAGCATCACGCCGACCGCGAAGATCAGCAGCACGCCGGCCGTGAAGTTGCGGTCCTTGAAAAGGCCGGGCTCGATGAACGGCTTCTCGGCCGTGAACATCTGCACGAGAAAGAGATACGCGGCGAGCGCAGCGATCACACCCTCGATCACGATCTCGTGCGACGAAAACCAGTCGGCCGCGTCGCCGCGGTCGAGCATGAGCTGGAGGCCGCCGACCGCGATGCTGAGCAGCGCGAAGCCGAAGAAGTCGAAGCCGCGCCGCGAGCTGCGCTCGGTCTCGGGCATGAACGCGAGCATGCCGAGCAGTGCGAGGATGCCGACCGGCACGTTGATGTAGAACGCCCAGCGCCAGGACTGGTACTCGGTGAGGTAGCCGCCGATCGTCGGGCCCAAGATCGGGCCGACCATCACGCCCACGCCCCACAGCGCCATCGCTGAGCCATGCTTCTCGCGCGGGTTGATGTCGAGGATCACGGCCTGGGACAGCGGCACGAGCGGCGCGCCGAACGCGCCCTGCAAGATACGGAACGCGACGATCTGCTCGAGCGACGTCGCCATGCCGCAGAGCATCGACGCGAGCGTGAAGCCGATCACCGCGCCGACGAACAGCGTCTTGCGCCCAAAGCGGTCCGCGAGCGGGCCGGTCAGAGGCGTGATGATCGCGGCGGACACGATGTACGACGTGAGCACCCACGAGATCTGATCCTGGGTCGCCGACATGCTGCCCTGCATGTGCGGCAGCGCGACGTTCACGATCGTCATGTCGACGACCTGCATGATCGTCGCGAGCATGATCGAGACGGTGATCATGCCGCGATTGAGCGGCACGCCGCCTGCGGCGTTCATCTCGCGGCCTCTCTCGCCGGTGCGGCCTCCGCGACGCGCGCAGGCCGCAACAGCGTCAGGAACCCTGGCGCAGGCCGCTCGTAGCCCGTGTCGATCGAGACGTCGGCGCTCATGCCGACGCGCAGCTCGGGATCGCCCGGGTGCATGTCGATCGCGATCCGAACCGGGATGCGCTGTGTGACCTTCACCCAGTTGCCGGTCGCGTTCTGCGCCGGGATCACCGAGAACTCGGCGCCCGTCGCCTGGCTGATGCTCTGCACCCGGCCGCGCCACTCACGGTCGGGGTAAGTGTCGAGCTGGATCGTGACGCGCTGGCCGACGACGACGTGCGTGAGGTCCGTCTCCTTGAAGTTCGCCTCGACCCACTTCTCCTGGTTCGAGACCACGCTCATGATCGGTGTGCCCGGCGCGACGTACTGGCCGACGACCGGCACCTTGCTCGCTACGCCGTCGAGCTTCGCGCGCACGACGGTACGCTCGAGGTCGAGCACAGCGGTGTCCCGCATCGCCTTGAGCGCGAGGTAGGCTGCCTGCTCCGTGAGCGGCTTGTCGGCATCGCCGCCGAGCTGAGCGCGGATCTGATCGAGCGAGCGCTCGCTCACGATAACGGTCTGGTTCGCGACGTCGCTCTTCTGACGAGCGTCGTCGACGGCCTGCTGCGACGCGAGCTGCCTCGACGCGAGCGTCTGGAGGCGCTCGAGGTCGCGCTTTTGATACGCGGCGTTGGTCTTGTCGAGCTCGAGCTGCGAGAGCTTCTGCCGGTAGGACGCGCGGATGCCTTCGACGTAGTCGCGCACCGCGCCGAGCTCCGCGTCGACCTGCTGCATCTTCACGCGAAACGGCTCGTCGTCGATCTTGAAGAGCACGTCGCCTTGGGCGACGAGCTGGTTCTCTTTCACCGCGACCTCGACGATCGGACCGGAGATCAGCGCACTCACGATGCCGACGTCGGACTTCACGTAAGCGTTGTCCGTGCTCACGTACCGGCCCGTCGTGAAATAGACATAGACGGCCCCGACGATCACCACGAGTGGGCCGAGCACGAGCAGCGTGCTGCGCACGACCCGTCGGCGCGGTCTCGGCGCGGACGCAGGCGACGAGGTACCGCCGCCGGGCGGCGCGGTTGTCGCAGCCGCAGCAGGCAGGGCGGCGTTCGGCGCGGCGCTCGCGCTCTGCGCGGCGGCAGCGCGCGGCGCTTCCTCAGCGCGCGGCTCGGATGCGGGGAGATCGGGTACGTCCGACATCGTTCGTCCTTCCGTTGGCTTCGTCACCCTCGGGCTTCGCTTCCGCGGTCGCGAGGTTCTGTTTGATGCGCTGCAAATGCTCGAACAGCTGTTTCTGCGCGGTCGAAGACATGCCCCCGACGCACTCGGCCATCATGTCGTTCGCGCGCGAGTGGATCTCTTCGATGATCGGCTGCGACTTCGGCGTGAGGTAGAGCTGCACGGCTCGCCGGTCGGCGGGATGGCTGCGCCGCGCGACCCAGCCCGCGCTCTCCATGCGGTCGATGAGCCGGCCGACCGTGATCGGCTGGATCTCGAGGCATTCCGCAAGCGCAGTCTGGCTCAGGCCTTCGGTGCGCGCGATGTTCACCAGCGCGCGCCACTGGGCCTGGGTCAGGCCGAGCGACTCCAGCCGGCGATCGAAGCTGCGCCGCAGCAAGCGGGCGACGTCAGTGATCAACACGCCAAGGCTCCTGTCCGGGTCGAATAGTTTGGTCACGCTATGCGCCGCCTGAAATAGTAAGCATGCTTATTATAAGCACGGTCCGGTCCGGTTCAAGCCCCCCGAATGGGCCAGTGCGGCGGCCGCGTTGCGAGCACCGGCACCCGGGACGGCGGTTGAAGTGGGGGCCGAACTCGGGATTAATACGCCGCACCATTTCGGCATCCGGAGCGCACATGGCTCGGCATTCATCCCGCCGCTCGGCCCCAAGGATCGCGCGCGTGCCGCTGTCTCTCGCGCCGTCGCTGCTGGTCGGCGCGGCGCTGACCGGCACGGCGTCGGCGCATCACGGCTTCGGCAATTTCGACACGAACCAAGAGATCACCCTCAAAGGCACGGTGAGCAGGATCGACTTCGTGAACCCGCACGCCTATGTCTATTTCTCGGTGACCGGCACGGACGGCGCGAAGGCGCCGTATCGGTGCGAGATGCGCGCGGCGACGGTGCTGCGCCGCTCCGGTTGGTCGGCCGAGATGTTCAAGCCCGGCGACCCGATCACGATCACGGGCGCGCCCGACCGTTTCGACGCGTATTCGTGCTATGTGAACACGATCGTGTTCGCCGACGGCACGAAGGCGGACCGCTATGCGCAGCTCTCGAAGCCTGCGCAATCGGCCGCGCCGGCCGCGAGCGCGCGCCCCGCGCGCCTGCCGAGCGGCGAGCCGAACATCTCGGGCGACTGGGCGCCGGAGCAGGTCGTGATGACGGACCCGCGCGGCAAGAGCGGAGCGCTCGTGCCCGTGAGCCAAGTCGGCAACTACAAGCCCGGCGAGCGGCCCGCGCCACCGCCCGGCGGCGGCGGGTTCGGACGGCCGCGCGTCGATTACACCGCGGCGGGCAAGGAAGCGGCGGACAAGTTCCGCAACTTCTCCCCCGAGGACAACCCGCGGATGCGCTGCGAGACGACGAGCATCCTGTTCGACTGGACGTTCGACGGCCCCGTGGACCGGATCACTCAGAGCGGCGACACGATCACGCTGCAGTACGGTCAATACGGGTTCACGCGCACGATCCACCTGAACGCGGAGCATCCCGCGAAGATCGAGCCGAGCCGCGCGGGACACTCGACCGGGCGTTGGGAGAACGACGTGCTCGTCGTCGACACCGTCGGTTTCGCGCCGGGCGTGCTGAACCCTCCGATCATGAACAGCGCGCAACTGCACGTGATCGAGCGTTTCGAGTTCGATGCGAGCGCGATAAAGATCAAGCGCAGCTACACGGCCACCGATCCCGTGATCTTCAACGGGGAATACACGGGCTCCGACACCATCGGCGTCGCGGACCTGCCGTACGCGCCGGACAAGTGCGAAGAGCTCACTGACCACTCGCACACCCCCGCGTCGCCGCCCGGAGCCCCGCCTCCGCAGCTGGCCGGCGCGGCTGGAGCGCCCACCACGGCAGGAGCGGCCGGTAGCGCCGCGGCGCCGAGTAGCGCGGCCGCCGAAAAGCCCGCTCAGCCCAAGTCGTGGTGGAAGTTCTGGGAGTGGTGGAACTAGGCGCCGAACGGCTCTCCTGACTCCGCCGTCGAGCGGTGATATAACAACTCTTCGCCACAGCGCGGCCGATAAACGCGCGGGCGAGGTCACAACGCCGGGGGAATCCATGTCGATCGTCAGATTTCGACTCTTGCCGCTCGCCTTCGCGCTGGGCTGCGCCTTCGCCGCCGCGGCCGCCGAGGAAAAGCAGTTCGTGCCAATCACGGATCAGATGCTCCAGCATCCGAGTGATGGCGACTGGCTGATGTGGCGCCGGACGCTGAACGGCTGGGGCTACAGCCCGCTCAAGCAGGTCGACAAGAGCAACGTCGCGAAGCTGAATCAGGTTTGGAGCCAGCCGATGGGCACCGGCGTCCAAGAGGCGACGCCGCTCGCCTATGCCGGCATGGTCTACGTGCCGAACAACGGCGACTACGTGCAGGCGTTCGACGGCAAGACCGGCACGCCGCTCTGGGAATACAAGCGCCAGTATCCCGAGGGCGTGAACGGCGGCACGAACCGCGCGATCGCGATCTGGGGCACCACGCTGATCGATGCGAGCGCGGACAACATGATGTACGCGATCGACGCGCGCACCGGCAGGCTCGTCTGGGAGACGAAGGTGCTCGAGCCGACGCTGCCCGCGCGGCCGTCGTCGGGCCCGATCGTCGTGAACGGCAAGGTGATCACGGGCCGCCAATGTC
>Ga0326731_1000456_pt1 | contig 10590 bp, 6 predicted proteins | sample MHFSIPfraction_FD_207645 | JGI IMG/M metagenome (GOLD analysis project Ga0326731, IMG submission 207645) | Lab enriched peat soil microbial communities from Michigan Hollow, Ithaca, NY, United States - MHF9FY SIP fraction | ecosystem: Environmental > Terrestrial > Soil > Wetlands > Peat | place...
TACCCTCTGCGCATCGAGTCGAAGAAGTCCCCGTTGTTCTTGGTCGCGCGGATCTTGTCGACCAGGAATTCGGCGGCCTCCAGATCGTCCATCGGGTAGAGCAGCTTTCTCAGCACCCAGACCTTCTGCAGGATCTCGGGCTTGATCAGCAGCTCCTCGCGGCGCGTGCCCGAGCGGTTGACGTTGATCGCCGGGAAGATGCGCTTCTCGTACATGCGCCGGTCGAGATGGATCTCCATGTTGCCCGTGCCCTTGAATTCCTCGTAGATCACGTCGTCCATGCGGCTGCCGGTGTCGATCAGGGCGGTGGCGAGGATGGTGAGCGAGCCGCCTTCCTCGATGTTCCGCGCCGCGCCGAAGAAGCGCTTCGGGCGCTGCAGGGCGTTGGCGTCGACCCCGCCGGTGAGCACCTTGCCCGAGGCCGGCACTACGGTGTTGTAGGCGCGCGCGAGGCGCGTGATCGAGTCGAGCAGGATCACCACGTCCTTCTTGTGCTCGACCAGGCGCTTTGCCTTCTCGATCACCATTTCGGCGACCTGCACGTGGCGCGAAGCCGGCTCGTCGAAGGTCGAGGACACCACCTCGCCCTTCACCGAGCGCACCATCTCGGTCACTTCCTCGGGCCGCTCGTCGATGAGCAGCACGATCAGCACGATGTCGGGATTGTTCGCGATGATGGCGTGCGCGAGCTGCTGCATCAGGACGGTCTTCCCGGCCTTGGGCGGCGAGACGATCAGGCCGCGCTGGCCCTTGCCGATGGGAGCGATGATGTCGATGATGCGGCTGGTGATGTTCTCCTCGCCCTTCATGTCGCGCTCGAGCTTGAGGTGCTCATCGGGGTGCAGCGGCGTGAGGTTCTCGAAGAGGATCTTGTGCTTGGAGGCCTCGGGCGCGTCGGCATTGACCTTGTCGACCTTAACCAGCGCGAAGTAGCGCTCCCCGTCCTTGGGCGTGCGGATCTCGCCCTCGATCGAGTCGCCGGTGTGCAAGTTGAAGCGCCGGATCTGGCTCGGGGACACGTAGATATCGTCGGTCGAGGCAAGGTAGGAGGTGTCCGGCGAGCGCAGGAAGCCGAACCCGTCGGGCAGCACTTCCAGCGTGCCGTCGCCGAAGATCGATTCGCCTTTCTTGGCGCGGTTCTTCAGGAGCGCGAAGATCAGCTCCTGCTTGCGCATGCGATTGGCGCCGTCGACTTCGTTCGCCGTCGCCATCTCGAGCAGCTGGCTTACGTGTTGTGTTTTGAGTTCGGATAAATGCATAAAACGCCCAAGCGGGATGAACGACCTCAGACCGTTCGAACGGAAAACCAGGGAACCGAAACGGGGAGGATTTGCGCCTGTATACAGCTCTTTGCAGGCGCAGAGGACGGGCAGCTACACGTGCCGCCTGCCTTATGCGCGAAGAATAGAGTCTTTAGATGTTGCTGTCAAGAAACGCGGTCAGTTGCGACTTGGATAGCGACCCGACCTTCTGCGCCTCCACGTTGCCGTTCTTGAACAGCATCAGCGTCGGTATGCCGCGGACGCCGTACTTCCTCGGGATCTCCTGATTCTCGTCGACGTTGACCTTGGCCACCTTGAGCTTGCCCGAGTATTCCTTGGCCACTTCGTCGAGAACCGGCGCGATCGCCTTGCACGGGCCGCACCACTCCGCCCAGTAGTCGACCAGGACCGGGACATCGGACTTGAGCACTTCGGGCTCGAATGTGGCGTCGCTCACGTGATGAATGAATTCGTTCATTTGCTTCCTCTTGAGACGGGGTTTGCAACAGAACTGCCAGTGATGAAGATCGGGGCGCAGGCCCGAATATCAAGATTATGCCAGCGGAATCCGACGGGCAGGAAAGGCGATGCCCCTTTCGCATAAGAGGTTATTTTTTCAGGGGAAAGCGGCAGAGACGGACAGGGTCACGTGGTAAGATGGCGCGCCGCCCCTGACTGAACCCTTCGAAAGCCGGGTCGATCCTGCCGATGGCATACGTCGTCACCGAAAGCTGTATCAAGTGCAAGTACACGGACTGCGTCGACGTATGCCCGGTCGATTGCTTCCGCGAGGGGCCCAACATGCTGGTAATCGACCCGCAAGAGTGCATCGACTGCACGCTATGCGTCCCCGAGTGCCCGGTCGAGGCGATCTTTGCTGAGGACGACGTACCGCCGGAGCAGCGCGACTGGATCCCGCTCAACGCCGAGCTCGCGAAAGCATGGAAGCCCATCGTCGAGCGCAAGCCGGCGCCCGCCGACGCCGACGACTGGGCGAAAGTGAAGGACAAGAAGCGCCTTCTGGAGCGCTGAAGACGCGCTAAAGTAAGCGCCCATGAGCGCGGGCGCCGAGCTGCCGGTCATCGAGAAGAACGCCCTGTTCGAGCGCCTTGCGCAGGGGCAGGTTTCCCGACTCACCGCAATCACCCCCAATCGGCGCCTGTCCGCGGCGCTGATCCGCGATTACGACGCGCACCAGGTCGCGCGCGGCCTTGCCTCCTGGGAGTCCGCCGACGTCCTGCCATTTTCCGCTCTTGTCGAGCGCTTCTACGAGGACGCCCTTTACTCGGATCTCGCCGCCGGTCTCCCGATTCTGCTGTCGGGCGCCGAGGAGCAGGCGCTCTGGGAAGAGGCGATCGCCGCGAGCGAATCAGGCAGGGACCTGCTTTCGGGGGGGAGTGCGGCGGCGCTTGCGCGTGAAGCTTGGCAGATCGCGCACGAGTGGAAATTGGCGCCGCTCCTCAGGAGCCATCCTGCGAACGACGACGCCAAGGCGTTTTCCGAATGGGCGTGGCGCTACGAAGGCATCATGCAACGCGACCGGCATACCGACCGCGCACGCCTGCCCGGGATCCTCCTGCCGCACCTCGCGCATGCAGCGCTGAGAAGGCCCCGCACGCTGGTCGCCTACGGCTTCGACACGCTCAAGCCGCAGCAGCGGGACTTTCTCGCGGCGCTTGCTACGACCGGTGTCGAAATTCTCGCCTGCGGTCCGCAGCCCCGGGTCTCGGAAGCGCGGCGCATTCCGTTCGTCTCGTCGAGCGACGAGATCCACGCTGCGGCGAAGTGGTCGCGCGCGCGCCTGGAGGCGCACTCCGGGGCGCGTATCGGGGTCGTGGTCCCAGATCTCGCCGGATCGCTCGCAGCAGTGCGCCGTATCTTCTCGCACGCGATGGAGCCGGGGCGCCCGCTGCAGGGTGGCGAGAAACGCGCCATGCCGTTCAACATCTCGCTGGGCGAGCCTCTTCCTTCCTATCCCCTGGTCGCGGCGGCGTTTCTCGTGTTCGATGCCGCCAGCGGGCGAATCGAATTCCAGCGGGCGAGCCGCCTGATCCGCTCGCCCTTCATCGAAGGGGCCGAGTCGGAAGCGGCGAACCGCGCGCGGCTCGACGCCGGATTGCGGAGAGTGTCCGGCGCGACGACAGGCCTCGCGGACCTGCGCCGGGCGATCGCCAGGCTCACCGCTTCCGACAATCGCTACCGCACGCCCGCCTGTCCGATCCTTTCGCGCCGGCTCGCGGAAGCCGAGAGATTCGCAAGGGACAGGCTCGCGGGCTCCCGCCGCGCGGCCGAGTGGGGAAAGGCGATCTCGGAGCTGCTCGAGATCTTCGGCTACCCGGGCGAGCGCGCGCTCGACTCGTCCGAATATCAGACGCTCGAGAAATTCCATGAAGTGCTCGCCGGTTTCGCGGTGCTCGATCGGGTCGCGGGACGCATGCGTTTCGTGGACGCCTGTGCGCGGCTGCAACGTATCGCCGCCGACACGCTCTTCCAGCCCGAAGTGCCGGATGTGCCGATTCAGGTGCTCGGCCTCCTCGAGGCGGCGGGACTGGAATTCGATCATCTGTGGGTCATGGGGCTGACCGACGAGGCTTGGCCGATCCCGGCGCGCCCGAACCCCCTGATCCCGGTCGCCCTGCAGCGCGCCGCGGGTGTGCCTGAATCCTCGGGGAGCTCCTCGCTCGATCTCGACCGGCGCATCACCGAGGGCTGGCTGAAAGCCGCGGGCGAAGTCGTGCTCTCGCACGCCCAGCGCGAAGAAGACCGCGAGCTGGTTGCGAGTCCGCTCATCCGCGGGGTCTCCAAAGCGTCGCCCGAAGATCTCGCCCTGCCAACCTACGAGGCGTTTCGCGATGCGATCCGCCGCGCGCGGCGCGAGGAGCTCGTGCCCGATTTGCGGGCTCCCGCGATTCCGAAAAACACGTCGAGCTCCGGCGGCACTTCCGTATTCGCCGATCAGGCGGCCTGTCCCTTCCGCGCCTTCGCTCGCCACCGGCTCGACGCTGAAGGCCTGGAGGTTCCGCCGCCGGGGCCCGACGCGCGCGACCGGGGCACGCTGGTGCACGCGATGCTCGCGAAAATCTGGACCGAGCTCAAATCCCAGGAACGCCTCGAAGTGATTTCCGGTCCCGATCTCGACGCCTTGCTCGCCGAGGCTGCCGACACGGCGATCGGCAGGCTGCAGTGGTCGCGGCCGGACGCGCTCGCAGGCCGTTTCGCCAAGCTTGAAAGGGAGCGTCTCGTCCGGCTCGGCCGCGCCTGGCTCGATCAGGAAAGGAAACGCCCGGCGTTCACGGTTGTGGAGATCGAAAAGAAGCAGACGGTCAGCCTCGGCGGCCTTACCGTGAACGCCAAGCTCGACCGCCTCGACCGCCTGCAGGGCGGCGCTCACGCCATCCTGGACTACAAGACCGGGGAGGCGAGCATCGCGGGGTGGCTGGGCGCGCGTCCCGACGAGCCGCAGCTTCCTCTTTACGCGGTGACGAGCGGCACCGACGTCGCCGCCGTTGCGTTCGCGCGCGTCAAGGTGGGGGAAAGAAAGCCCTTCAGGGGCATCGCTCGCAAGAAGGGTCTGATTCCCGAAGTGGATACCCTCGCCGAGCAGAAGGTGCATGCCGCGAAGCAGTACCGCTCCTGGGATGAGCTGCTCTCCAGCTGGCGGCGCGAGCTCGAGGCGTTGGGACGCGAGTTCGCCTCGGGCGACGCGCGCGTCGCCCCCAAGGACGGCCTTGTCACCTGCGCCTACTGCGAAGTGAAGCCGTTCTGCCGCATCTACGAGCGCTACGAGGCGACCGCTGCCGATCGGGCCGCGAGCGACAGGGAGAGCTTCGGGTGACCGGCGCCGCGGCGGCCGATCTCGAGGCGCGCAAGGCAGCGCTCGATCCCAGGCGCTCCTTCATCGTGCAGGCGCCAGCGGGCTCGGGCAAGACCGAGCTCCTGATCCAGCGCTACCTCGTCCTGCTCTCGCGGGTGGCGCAGCCGGAGGAGATCGCAGCGATCACCTTCACCATCAAGGCCGCGGCCGAGATGCGCTCGCGGGTTCTGGAAGCTCTTGCCGCGGCAAGAAACGAGGAGCGCCCGCCCGAGCTCCACAAGGCGCTGACCTGGGAGCACGCGCGCGCCGTGCTCGAGCGCGACCGCGCTCAGGGCTGGCGTCTCGAGGAAAATGCCGCGCGGCTTCGCATCCAGACCTTCGATGCGCTGTGCGCTTCGCTCACGCGGCAGATGCCGGTGCTCGCCGCCTTCGGCGCGCAGCCCGAGCCCCTGGAGGACGCGAGCCGGCTCTACCGCCAAGCGGCGCGCGCCACCCTCGCGCTTCTCGAGGAGGACCACCCGAAGGTCGATCTGGTCGCCAAGCTGCTGGAGCATCTCGACAACAATACGCAGACCGCAGAGGACTTGCTCTCCGATATCCTCGCGCGCCGCGATCACTGGCTGCGCAGAACTTCGGATGCGCGGGACCGCAAGGCGCTCGAAGCCGCGCTCGCATCGGAGTGCCGCGTGCAGATTGCAAGGGCACGGGCGCTATTTCCTCCGAAGCTGCCCATTCGTCTTCCCGCCGCCGAAAACGTCGAGGGCTGGAGACACTTTGCAGCCGATATCGTCACGCAAAAGGGCGGGTGGAACAAGAGAAGCGTTGCCGCGCTGTGGGAAAACGAGCCGCTCCGCGAGGCGCTCGCCGTGGTGAAGCGGCTTCCCGACCCGCGCTACTCCGACGAACAATGGGAAGCCCTTGAGGCCATCGTCGGCTTGCTGCCGCTCGCGGTCGCCGAGCTCAAGCTTGTTTTCGCCGCATACGGGCGCACGGACTTCGTCGAGATCGCCCATGGCGCGAGCAGGGCGCTGGGGGAACCCGATGCGCCCACCGACTTGCTGCTTTCCCTCGACTATCGCATCCGGCACATCCTGGTGGACGAGTTCCAGGACACGTCCTTTACCCAGTTCGAGCTCCTGGAGAAGCTTACCGCCGGCTGGACGCCCGATGACGGGCGCACCCTCTTTCTCGTGGGAGATCCGATGCAGTCGATCTATCGCTTCCGCGAGGCCGAGGTGGGCCTGTTCCTGCGCGCGCGGCGGGACGGCATCGGCACTGTGGCGCTCGAGCCGCTCGCTCTTTCGGTTAACTTCCGCTCCCAGGCCGGCATCGTGGGCTGGGTGAATGGCGCCTTCGAGGGAATCATGCCGCGCGTCGAGGATATTGGCGTGGGCGCGGTGCCGTACGCGCCCTGCGAGCCTGAGAAACCGGCCGAGACGGAGGCGGTGCGGGTGCACGCTTTTTTCGACGGCGACGCCGAGGGCGAGGCGACACGGGTGGCGGCGCTCGTCGCGGCGGCGCGAGCCGACGGGACGTCGGCGATACTCGTGCGTAACCGCAGCCACCTCGCGCGCATCGTGCCGAGGCTGAAGGAGCAGGGTCTGCGCTTCCGCGCGATCCAGATCGAGGAGCTCGGTCATCGCCAGGTGGTGCAGGACCTGCTCGCGCTCACGCGTGCTCTCTCTCACCCTGCCGATCGGCTCGCCTGGCTTGCCTGCCTGCGCGCGCCCTGGTGCGGCCTCACGCTCGCCGACCTGCACGCGGTGGCGGGCACCGACCCGCAAGGCGCTCCCGTGGGCGCGGAGACGGCTCAGATCCAGCGGGAACTGTTTCCCGAGACTGCCTCGAGGCGCGAATCCTCCACCGGGACCCGCGACGCGATCGACGAAAGGACCATCTGGGAGCGCATGACCGACGAGGCAACTTTCGCTCGTCTTTCCGTGGATGGCCGGCAGCGTCTTGCGCGCTTCCGGGAAGCGTTAAGCCCCGTGCTGGCGAACCGTCTGCGCGGCTCCTTGCGCGAGCGCGTGGAGGATACCTGGTTCGCGCTCGGTGGGCCGGCCTGCGTCGGGAACGAAACCGACCTCGAGGATACCGAGATCTACCTCGATTACCTCGGGGAATCCGAAGAGGGGGGAGAGCTCTCCGATCCCGCCGGGTTCGAGCGAGGGCTCGAGGAGCTCTACGCGCTTCCCGATCTCCGCGCGGACCCGAACGATCCGCAGATCCTCACCATACACAAGGCGAAGGGCCTTGAATTCGACACCGTCATCGTCCCCGGGCTCGGATCGGGCACCGGCCACGACGAGCGCAAGCTCTTCGTCTGGATGGAACGACCCGCCCTCGGAGGCGCGCAGGGATCGCAGCTCCTTCTCGCGCCGATCAATCCGACCGGGAGCGACGATGACGCCACCTACGAATACATCCGCAGGCTCGACAGGGAAAAGGAGCGCCACGAGGACGCGCGCCTGCTGTACGTTGCCGCAACGCGCGCGAAGAAACATCTGCATCTGCTTGGCGACGTGGGCCTGAAATCGGAAGGCGGAGCGCCCGCCCCGCGCAGGGGTTCCCTGCTCGCGACGCTGTGGCCCGCCGTCGGGTCCAATTTCCTGGAGGCGGCCCGCGTATCTCCCCGCACCACCGAGGAGAAGTCCGCGCAAGGTGGCGCCGAAGTCAACCAGGATCTGCGCCGCCTGCCGACGGACTGGAAGCTCCCCGACGCCCCGCGAGCCGCGGTCTGGTCCGCGCCGGCAGACAAGGCGGGTGACCAGGATCAGGTCGAATTCTCCTGGGTCGGTGAAACCGCGCGCCACGTCGGAGCCGTGGTGCACCGCTGGTTGCAGCGCATCGCAGAAGACGAGCTTCGCGGCTGGGACACGAGGAGCGTGGAAGGGATGCGCGACGGGTTCCGGCACGAACTCGCTTCGCGCGGCGTTGTGGAAGGGGAACTCGATGTGGCAACCGGCCGCGTCGCTGCGGCCCTGGAGAAATCGCTGGCCGACCCCCGCGGCCGCTGGCTGCTCGGACCACAGCGCGAGTCACGCAACGAATACCGCATCACCGCGCTCTCGAGCGGCGAGCGGCGCAGCCTGGTGATCGACCGCACGTTCGTCGACGCGGAAAACAAGCGCTGGATCGTGGACTACAAGACCAGCAGCCACGAGGGCGCGGATCGCGAGGGCTTCCTTGATCGCGAGCAGGAGCGCTACCGCGCGCAGCTGCAGGCTTATGCGAACGCGCTCGCGCCGGGCGAAGCAATGCTCGGGCTCTACTTTCCGGTGCTCGCCGCCTGGAGGCAGTGGCGCTTTGAAGCCGGCTGAGTGATGGACATCGGCACCTCATTGGCGCTGCTTTCCTCCGCCTTCCTCGGGACGGCGGTGGTGCTCGCGAACGTCGGCCTGCGCTACCTGCACCCCGCGCGCGGCGCGCTCGTCAGCATCCCCTCGACGACGCTGGCGTACTGGCTGCTCGCCCCCTTCCTGCTGCGCGGAGAAGGGTGGAACGGGACGGCGTTCGCGATCTTCGCCGCCGTCGGCGTGGTCTTTCCGGCGGTGGTGACGCTGCTCAATTTCGCCTCGAACCGCATCGCGGGTCCGACCGTCGCCGGCACGGTGTCGAGCACGACCCCGCTTTTCGCCGTGCTGGTCGCGATCCTTCTTCTCGACGAGCCTCTGACGGTGGCCGCCGCGGCGGGCACCGCGGCGATCGTGCTCGGCGTGATCGCGTTTACCACGCGCGGCGGGAGCGGCTCGCGCGCGTGGGCAGCGTGGGCGATCCTGCTGCCGCTCGCCGGGGCGGCGATCCGCGGCGGGGCGCAGGCCGCGGTGAAAGGGGGCCTCGCGCTCTGGTCCGAGCCCTTCGTCGCAGTGCTCATCGGCTACACGGTGTCGTGCGCCACGATTTTCGCGGCGAGCCGGACGCTCGTCCCGGAGAGCGCCGCGCCCCTCAACCGGCGCGGCGTGCTGTGGTTCATGTCCGTCGGCGCCTGCAACGGCGCCGGGATCCTGACGATGTACGCGGCGCTCGCCCGAAGTCCCGTGAGCGTGGTCTCGCCGCTGGTGGCGACCTATCCGCTGTTTACGCTCGCGCTCTCCGCGCTGTTCCTGCGCGAGGAGAGGTTCGGCGCGCGCGTGCTTCTCGGCGTCGCGCTGACCGTCGCCGGCGTGATCGTGCTCGCCCGCGGCTGAAATGGCGAGAGGCTATTCGAGGTTCTTGGCCGGCGGCACGTCGCGCCCGTAGAGCGGCGAGGCGAGGAACTGCTTCGGATCGTAGGTGAAGAACTGGCTCACGTCCTTCACCTCGTCGATCGTGGTGTTCACCAGCTGGCCGTTCTTGCGCTCGACCTTGCGGATGTAGATGTTCAGGATGGGCTTGCCGTATTCGTCGAGACGGATCGGCCCCATCGGGCCGCGAGTCAGCTTCACATTGTGCAGGGCCTTCACGAACGCCGCCTTGTCCTCGAAGCGGCCCTTGACCGCCTTCATCGCCTCCTCGAGCCATAGGCCGGCCGTGTAGGTGCCCGCCGTGTAGAAGCCGGGGGTGACCTTGTACTCGGCCTGAATCGCCTCCACGAAACGCTTGTTGTCCGGCGTGCTGCGGTCCACCGTATACCAGCTCGCCGAATACACGCCGAGCGCCTCGTCGCCCATGTTCTTGAGGATGCCCTCGTCGACCAGGGTCGGGTTGCCGAACACCGGCTTGTTGAGGCCGTACTCCTTGTAGGTGCGGAGGAATCGCAGGGGGTTCGAGCCGGCGAAGCCGGCGTAGACGCCGTCGATGTTGGGCTTGAGCTGGCCGACGTACGAGCCGTAGTCGGCGACGTTGAGCGGCGGCCAGAGCTTCTGCACGATCTTGCCCCCGTTGTCCTCGAACACATGATGAAAGCCCGCAGTCCCCTCGTGGCCGTAGGTGAAATCGTCGGCGATCGTGGCGATGCGCTTCAGCCCCAGCTTCTTCGCCGCGTACTGCCCGAGCACGTGCATCGGCTGGGCGGCGGTACCGTAGACGTGGATCACATACTCGCTCTTCTTCTGCTGTGCGAGGTCCATCTGCGCGGCGGAAGTGGGCGTGATGAGCGGCGTCTTCGACTCCAGCATGTAGCCGTCGATGGCGAGCGCCTCGAAGGTCGCGAGCGGCCCGATGATCACGTGGACCTTCTCGCGCTCGACCAGCTCCTGCACCTTGGTCTTCGCAAGCGCCGGCTGCCCGGCGGTATCGGCGAAGATGACGTCGACCTTGCGCCCGGCGAAAGCGTAGTTGCGCTCTTTCAACAGCAGGTTGATGCCTTCCTCCATCTGGCGTCCGCCCGCGGCGAGCGGCCCCGTGCGCACGGTGAGAAAGCCCACGCGCAGGTTTTCGCTTTGCGCGAACGCCCCGCTCGAGAGCGCGGCGAGCGCCGCGAGCAGCAGGCGGTTCCGGATCGAAAAGCCCATGACTCCTCCAGGTAAAGAGATTTGTTGTGGCGGGCCGCTATCCTACCAGCAGTTGCACGGGAGGCTTACAATGAGCCCGTGC
>Ga0326731_1000458_pt1 | contig 10543 bp, 8 predicted proteins | sample MHFSIPfraction_FD_207645 | JGI IMG/M metagenome (GOLD analysis project Ga0326731, IMG submission 207645) | Lab enriched peat soil microbial communities from Michigan Hollow, Ithaca, NY, United States - MHF9FY SIP fraction | ecosystem: Environmental > Terrestrial > Soil > Wetlands > Peat | place...
GCTCCTCCAGTTCTGGCTGCGTGGAACGCAGCCTTCGGCGGCCTTCCGCAGGAAGGCCCGTTGCAACTACTCAGCGGCGCCGGCGCCTCCGGCGCGCGGCTCTGCGCCCCGGGAATCTCGGGGTGCCGGGGTGCCGGCCCCCCTTTCCAAAGTCGGGGTGGCAGGCCGGGCTGCAGAACCGCGCCCCGTCGCCCGCGAACTGCTGCTTGCACGTCTCGCAGCGAGGCATCCCGGCTCCTCCTTCACGCGGCGCGCTTGCCGTCGAAGCCGCGCGGCGTCCCGCCGACCCACGGGCCCGGCCGCGACGGCATCGTCGGCGACACGGAAGTGCTCCGCAGCATGCCGGCCTCGTACGCCCGCCGGCGGTACTTCGCGCGATTCCTCTTGGTCATCCGCCCCATCTTGAAGTTCATGTCGGGCCTCCTTGCCCATCGAGTTCCGATCGCCTCCATTCAGATGGCGGAAGTCCCTAAGAGCTGCGTCAAACCGGAGGCGGCCGCCGTCAAGAGGGCCTAAAGAACGGGGACCGTCCGGATCTTGACTATTTCTTGAGGCGGACGGCTCCCGGTTTAGCGGCATCTTCACGGGCCAGGACGGTCTATTGGAAGGAGAGTCGAGCGCCGTGGCGGCACACGAGTGCCGGCACGAACGAGGAGGTGAGCATCGTGGCCACGCATTCGAAGACCCGACGCGCCGTGAAGCGACTTCGCCGCCTCGCGCGCCGGCGCCGGGAAGCCGAGCTCAGAAAGACCCGGCGCGGTGAGATGGCTGGTCCCAGGTAGCGCCCACACCTGATAAGATCCGGCCGTCACGACATGTCTCTGGCGATGCCGATGGACGCGAGTGGATCAGGCCGGGTCGCTCTTCTCTGCTCGGTGGCCGGCTGCCGACGGCCCCTCACGCGGAGCGGGCGCGGCCTGGCCTGCTCCCGCGCGCACTCGTTCGACGTCGCGCGCAGCGGCTACGTCAATCTCCTGCAGCCTCGGGACCGCCGATCGATCCGCCCCGGCGACGCCCCGGCCACGGTGGCGGCGCGCCGGCGGCTGGCCGCGCGCGGCTTCGAGGCGCCCATCACCGAGGCGATCGCGGGGCTGCTGACTCTTGATCCTGGCGACGCGGTGCTGGACGTGGGGTGCGGGGACGGCCATCATCTGGCCGCCATCGCGGCCCGGGTCGGCGCCGAGGGACACGGGCTCGACATCTCGGTGGCGGCGATCGAGGCGGCGGCCCGGCGGTATCCGGGGCTGCACTGGGTGGTGGCGAACGCCGATCGATTCCTGCCCTACGCCAACGCGTCGTTCCGCGCGGTGACGTCGATCACGGCCCAGCGGAACCCGGCCGAGTTCCACCGCGTGCTGCGACCGGACGGCATCGTCCTCCTCGTCGTGCCCGCCCCGGACGATCTGATCGAGGTGCGCGAGCGGATCCTCGGGGAGCGCATCGAGCGCGACCGGGTCGAGGCCGCCGTCGCGACCTTCGCGCCGCTGTTCACGCTCGAGCGCCACGAGCGCATCCGCCACGCGGCCCGTCTCGACGCTGCCTCCGTGCGGGACGTGATGGCGATCTCCTACCGCGCCGGTCGGGCCAGCCGCCTGGCGCGTCTGGCCGAGGTCGGCGATCTCGACGTGACGCTGAGCCGCGATGCGCTCCTGTTCCGGCCGGCGCGGCGGTCGGCCCGGCGGCCTGCCGTGGTTGACACGGCGGGGGTCACGCCCGAGGATGGCCTGACGCGCCGGACCGCCCGAGGGCGACGGCGAGCGTGAGAGAAGGAGATCGGCGATGAAGGGTGACGATCGGGGCCTGGTCTGGGTGGTGACCGGAGCGCTGGGCTCCATGGCCCTCGGCATCGTGCTGATCCCGCTCCGGACGACGGTGGCGGCGTCCAACCTCGCCTTCGTCTTCCTCGCCTTCACGATCGTGGTGGCCGAGCTCGGCGGGCGGGGCCCGGCCCTCGTCACCGCGCTGGTGTCGGCGATGAGCCTCAACTTCTTCCTGACCGAGCCCTACCTCACGCTCGCCATCACCAAGACCGACGACGTGGTCGCCTTCTTCGGGCTGGCCGCGTGCGGGCTCATCGCGGCCGCCTTCGGGAGCCGGCGCGAGCGCCTCTCGGAGGTGGCCACTCGCGCCGACCGGGAGCTGACCAGCCTCACCCGGTTCATCGAGCGGGCCCGGAGCAGGCGGGCGCCCGCGGGCCTGCTCGAGGATCTCCGGACCGACTTCGGCCTGGGCGGGCTCGTCCTCCGCGATGCGCAAGGGCGCGTGCTGGCCGCCGCGCCGGACAGCGCGGGCGCCTTCCCGCCCCCGCGGCTCGCCCTCACCGCCGACACGCTCTTCGCCACCGGCGACGAGACCGTGCGCTTCGGGAGCCGGGGCATGCGCCTGCCCGAGGGGGGCGGCCGCCTCACGCTGCAGACCGCGCGCGGGCCGATCACACTGGATCTCTGGGAGGGCAACGAGGAAGGCTTCACCGCCGACGAGAGCCGAACGCTGGCGATCGCCGCGTCGATCCTGGGCCTCGGGATGCGGTAAGGGCCGGCCTTTCGTGGTAGCGTGGGCTTATTGCTATGCCGCCCACGTCGCTACGAGTCTATCTGACGCTCGGTCTCGCGCTGGGGCCGCTCTTGGCCACGCTCCTCGCCTGGCCGGGGTCCGCGCTCGCGGTGAGCGAGCCCGAGCGGCTCTGGACCGTCGGGGATCGCGCGTTCCAGGACGGGCTCTTCGCGCAGTCGCGCCGCATGCTCGAGCGCCTGGTCGAGCGGTACCCGTCGGACAGCCGGGTGCCCGACGCGACCCTGCTCCTCGGCAAGGCGCGCCTCTCCCAGGGCCAGCCCGAGGCGGCGCTCCAGGCCTTCCGCCAGGCCCAGACCTTCTCGCCGGTCCCCGGCCGCCCCGACGAGGCGCGCTTCTGGGAAGGGGAGACGCTGTTCCGGATGAAGCGGTATCCGGAGGCGCGGGCCATCTACGACCGTATCCTCACCGACAATCCGAATTCGCCCAGCGCGCCCGACGCGGTCTACGGGCTCGCCTGGGTGAACCTCGAGCTCAAGCGCCGGGACCAGGCGGTCACCGAGTTCCGCCGCCTCCTCTCGAGCTACCCCGAGCACTCCAACGTCCCGTCCGCCACCTTCTACCTGGCCCGCACGCTCGTCGAGCTGAAGCGGCCCGACGAGGCGATCGGCCTGCTCCGGGGCTTCGTGAGCAAGTACCCCGACCACCGGCTGCTGCCGGAGGCCCGCTACACGCTGGGCCAGGCCCTGATCGCGGGCGGCCAGAGCGACGAGGGCGTGGGCGAGCTGCGCGCCTTCGCCAAGGCCTATCCCACTTCCGATCTGGCCGCGACCGCGCGGCGCAGCGTGGTGGACACGCTCGTGCGCCAGGGCAAGAAGAGCGAGCTGGCCGAGGAGTACAAGGCGCTGGTCGCGCAGTCGCCCGCGACCGCGGAGGGCCTCTACGACGCCGGGCTCGTCGCGGGCAAGCTCGGCCGCCCCCGCGACGCCGACTCGGCGTGGGCGCGCCTGCGTAGGGACTTCCCCGACCACCCCCTGAGCGGGCGCGTGTCGCTCGAGATGGCCCAGGCCGCCTTCGCCAAGAACAGCTACAAGGATGCGGCCACCCTGGCGCGCGCGGCCTCCCGGAGCCCGGAGGACGCGGTGCGCGGCGAGGCGTTCGTGCTGCTGGGCGAGAGCGAGCTCAAGCAGCGGCGTCACGCCGCCGCGGTCACGGCCTTCAAGTCCGCGGCGGAGGCGCCCGCGCTGGAGCCGGCCCTGCGCTACCGGGCCCTGGCCGGCACCGGCCTCGCCTACGAGGAGCAGCGCCAGTGGGCGCAGGCCGCCAAGTTCTACGACGAGGTGGCGAGCAAGAGCCCGGACAAGACGCTCGCGTCCTGGGCCAAGGAGCGGTTCGCCGCGGTTCACGCCAACCTCAAGGCCGACCACGGCGCGGCCAAGCCCGCGCCGAAGGCCCCGGCGAAGGGCTCGACCGGCAAGTCGTCGGGCGGGCAGGGGACCAAGCCGTGAGCCGGCCGCACCCGCTGCCCCGCATGACTCTAATGATGGCCGCGCTGCTGGCGCTCCTGCCCGGCTCGGCGGCGCGCGCCGAGATCGCGCTCATCCTGCCGCCGCCGGACGCGGCCGCGCTCGTGCCGCTGGCCTCGCCCCCGCTCGACAAGCCGCCGGTGCCGCTGCCCGCGGTGCCGCTGCCTCCGGCCCCGGTGGGCATGCCCGAGCTGCCGCCCGCGCCGATGGTCGGGAACCTGGGCGAGCGCCCGGTGGCTCCGCTGGCGGCCCCGCGCTTCCTCGCGTGCAACCCGGTGGGCAGCCTGCTCGGGGTGGCCTCCGAGCTGATCGAGTGCGGGCGCGCGCGCTACCAGCGCGGTGAGCTCGACGAGGCGCGGGCCGCGTTCGAGCGGGCGGTGCAGGAATCGACCGAGCGCGGGCAGATCCGCGAGGCGCGCTACTGGCTCGGGGAGACCCTTCTGCGCCTCGGCAAGCCGGCCGAGGTCGAGCGCCTCATGCTGCAGGTGCAGCAGGACGACCCGCGCGGCGAGCTCGGCATGTTCGCGACGCACCAGCTCGGCTGGGTCTTGCTCGAGATGGGCAAGCCCGACCGCGCGCTCGCCTACTTCGACACCCTGCTCAAGACCGGCGCGCCGCCCGTGCTCATTCCCTATGCGCGCCACGGTCGCGGGCTCGCCCTCTACGGGCTCAAGCGCTATCCGGAGGCGCGCGACACCTGGGTCGGCCTGCTCAACCAGAGCGCGCCTCGCGCGGTGGCGTGGGAGGGAACCTTCTGGCTCGGCGACACCCTCGGCCGGCTCGGCGACTACCCGGGGGCGGTCCAGCGGCTGCAGACCTTCGTCTCCGGCGGCCCGCAGGTGCTCATCGACAGCGGGCTCCTCCGCCTGGGCTGGTGGAGCCGCGCGGCCGGCCAGCCGCTCGACGCGGCCAAGGCGTACCGGGGCATGCTCTCGGCGTATCCGCGCTCGCGCGAGGTGCCCTGGGCCCGCGCCGGCCTCGTGCAGGCGCTGCTGGACCTCGACGACTACGCGGCCGCGCGCGACGAGGCCAAGAAGCTCGAGCAGGCGGACCGGGGCGGCGCCCTCGTGGTGCCGGTGCGGCTCCTGATGAGCCGCTGGGCCACCGAGAAGGCGCGCCTCGACGAGGCGCGCGAGATCAACGACGACCTGCTCGCGCGCACCCTGGATCCGGCCACGCGCTCCTACGTGCTCGCCCTGAGCGCGGAGACGAGCCGGCTCAACCGCCAGATCGACGAGGCGCGCGACCGCTTCGAGCTGGTGCGCACCGCGCCCGGTTCGCCGGCCCTGGGCGCCTACGCGGCGCTCCGCCTGGCCCAGATGGACTTCGACACGCGCGAGTTCGCGCGGGCCCGCGACGGCGCCCGCAAGCTCCAGGCCGACCCCGCGGCCCCCGCCGAGATCCGTTCGGCCGCGGCGGTGCTGGGCGGCGAGGCGGCCTACTGGGCGCGCGACTACGCGCAGGCCGCCCTGCTCTACAACGGCTTTCTGTCGAGCTCGCCCGCGCAGCCGGAGGCCCCCATGGTGAGCCTCGCCCTCGGCTGGGCCGAGCTGCGCAGCGGCAAGCCCGACGTGGCCCGCCAGCGGTGGACGCGGTTCGCCCAGCAGGCCCAGACCGATCCGCGCGCGCCGGAGGCCCTCGTGCTGGCCGCCGAGCTGGCCGGGCGTGCCGGGGACTGGGCGGGGGCCCAGAGCCTGCTCGACCAGGTGGTCGACCGCTATCCCAACAGCGAGTACGCCGAGGTCGCGATGCTCAACCGCGCGATCCTCGCGGTGCGCGGCGGGCGCGCCGCCGACACCCTGCCCGAGCTGGGCCGGCTCGTGAACCGCGGCGTGGTCTCGCCGTACGTGGGCCGGGCCCGGGCCGCGCGGGGCGCCGCGCTGCTGGCCACCGGCAAGCCGGCCGACGCCGAGCGCGACTTCCAGGCCGCGCTCGGCCTGGGCGAGACCGGCGTGGCCCAGGTCGGGCTCGGCAGCGCGAGCTTCGCGCGCGGGCAATGGGACGCGGCGGCGCGCCACTTCGCGGACGCGCGGGACGCGGGCACGGGGCCGGTCGAGGCCGCCGCAGGCTACGGCCTCGCCGCCGTCCTCTTCAACCAGCGGAAGATCGAGGAGTTCAAGCAGGTGGCGACGCCGCTGGTCGCGGGCCCGGTCGATCCGGTCACCACTCCGCGCCTGATCCAGGGCCTCGCCGCGGTCGCCGTCGAGGAGAAGCGCTGGAGCGACGCGCGCGCGCTGACCCTCCGCCTGGCCGACCAGTTCCCGCGGTTCGAGGGCACGCAGCCCGCGCTCTCGCAGCTCGCGGCGGCCGCGGGCCACAGCGGAGAGTGGACACTCTCGCGGGACATGTACGCCAAGCTCAACGAGCGCTTCCCGGGCAGCTCCACCAGCGGGGGCAACCGGCTCGACTACGCGGAGGCGCTGCTGCGCACCGGCGGCGCCGCCGAGGCCCGCCGTGCGCTGGAGGCGGGCAACGCGGCCGGCGCGGGCCAGCCGCCGTCCACGCGCGCCGCCATGCTGCTCGCCGAGGCGCAGGAGGTGACCGGCGATCGGGCCGCCGCGCTCGAGACCTATACGCGCGTGGCCGCCGCGGGCACCGCGAAGGAAAAGGCATCCGGCCTCCTAGGGCAGGGGCGCCTCCTGGCCGCCGACGGCAAGTGGGACGAGGCGCGCGGGCGGCTCGAGCAGGCGCTCGACGCCGGTGACGGCGCGGTGGCCGCGGAGGCGGCGTATCGCCTGGGCGAGGGGTTCCGCGCGACCGGCAAGGCGCAGGACGCCGCAGACATGTACATGACCGCGGCCTACCTCACGGCCGACTCGCCGTGGGCGCGCCGCGCGCTCGTGGGCGCCGGCCAGGCGTTCGCGGCGCTCAAGCAGAACGACGCCGCGGTGATCGTGTACCGGAAGCTACTCGCGACGAACGGGGTCGAGCCGGACCTGGCCGAGGCTGCGCGCCGGGGCCTCCGCGCCCTCGGCGCTCCCGCGAGCTAGGCCTCAGGCCCCCGGCGGGCCGGCGGCGTCGGGATGGCCTGCACCACCGCGTCGAGATCCGGATTGTCCCCCGCGAAGCCGTCCCGCCACTCGTAGCGCAGCCGGTCGCCCGGCCCCAGCACGAACGTCCCGCCCTGCTGGGCCACGTCGCCCTGCCGCGCGCCCTGGCGAAAGCCCTGCGCGAACGCCTTCACGCCCTTGACCACCGCGAGCGGGTGATAGGTGCTGGCCCAGCCGTGCACGAGCCCGGCGGTCCGGAAGGTGCGCAGCGACGGGTCCACGTAGAGCGCACCGCCGTAGCCGGTGACCTGCCGGAAGGCGGCGATGTGCTCGGGCTTCGCCGGCCCCACCACCACCATCGTGGCGCCGCGCCGCTCGATCTCGGGCAGCCGCGCCATCAGTCCAGCGACCTGCTGGCGGCAGAACAGTCAGCCGAAGTGGCGAACGAAGGCCAGCACCACCGGCCGCTCGGCCCAGAGCCCCTTGAGCGGCACCACGGCGCCGGTCTCGTCGAGCACGGTAAGACGGGCCAGGGCCCCCGCGAGCAGATCGTCCATGCGATGCATTGTAACCGGCCTCCATTCTCACTAAAATGGGCCGCGCCATGCGGGGATACGGCGGGCAGATCCTCTTCGTCGACGTCACCACCGGCCGTAGCCGCGCCGAGCCGGTCCCGGAGGCACTGGCCCGGAGCTTGCTTGGCGGCAACGGCTTCGCGGCGCGCCTGCTCCTCGACCATGTGCCGGCCGGCGTCGACGCTTATGATCCGGCGAACACGGTGGTCTTCGCGGTGGGCCCCGTCACCGACACCACGGTGCCGGGCAACAGCCGGGCCTGCGTGGCCGGCAAGTCGCCGCTGACCGGCCTCTTCTTCGATTCGACCTTCGGCGGGCGCTTCCCGGCCACCATGAAGCGCACCGGCTTCGACGCCATCGTGATCACCGGGCGGGCCGCCGAGCCGGTCTACGTCAAGGTCACCGAGGCCGGCGCGGAGATCCGGCCCGCGCGCTCACTCTGGGGCCAGACCACTCGCGACACCGTGCAGGCCGTCCACGCGGCGGAGGGCGGCGACGCCGACGTGATGGCGATCGGGCCCGGCGGCGAGCGCCTGGTGCGCTTCTCGGCGATGGGCACCTACTGGAAGAACCGCGAGGCCTTCGCGGGGCGCGGCGGCCTGGCCTCGGTGCTGGGCAGCAAGCGGGTCAAGGCGGTGGTGGTGGCGGGCGCGCGCAAGACGGAGGTGGCCGACCCGGCCGCGCTCAAGGCGCTGCTGGAGCAGCAGCGCGAGCCGCTCAAGACCGGCACGAAGGCGCTCTCGACCTACGGCACCCCGTTCCTGGTGAAGCCGATCAACACGCTGGGCGCGCTCGGCTCCTACAACCTCCGCCAGGAGGTCTTCGCCGATGCGGTCGCGATCTCCGGCGAGGAGATGCACGCCCGCTTCCACGACCGGGACACCACGTGTCTCAAGTGCCCGGTGGCCTGCGGCAAGCAATATGAAGTCCGCGAGGGCGAGCTGGCCGGCCTCAAGGCCAAGATGCCGGAGTACGAGACGATCTTCGCCTTCGGCTCCATGCTCGGCAACGCCCACGCGGGCTCGCTCGCGCGGGCCAACGATCTCTGCGACCTGCTCGGGCTCGACACCATCAGCATGGGGGTGACGCTCGCCTTCGTCTGCGAGGCGGTCGAGCGCGGCTGGCTGACGGAGCGCGAGCTGGGCGTGGCCTTCGGCTGGGGCGACTGGCGCGGGATGCTGCGCCTGGTCGAAATGACCGCGATGCGCGAGGGCTTCGGCGACCGGCTGGCCGAGGGGGCGTGGCGGCTCGCCGAGTCGGTGAACCCGGAGGGCACGCGTCTGGTCTACGCGGTCAAGCGGCTCGAGCTGCCCGCGCACTCCGCGCGTGCGCTCAAGGGCATGTCGATCGGCTACGCCACCGCCACCCGAGGGGGCAGCCACCACGACACGCGCCCCACGCCGCAGTACGCGCAGAACTTCGACCGGAAGAGCCCCGACGGCAAGCCCGAGTTCGCGGTGCGGAGCCAGCACTTCACCGCGGTCGACGACTCCCTCGTGCTCTGCCGCTTCACCTCCGAGCGCGGCTTCGGCCTCTACGTCGACGAGCCCTACGCGCGGATGGTCCGGGCGATCACCGGCTGGGACATGACGGTGGAGGAGCTCGAGCGGGTGGGCGAGCGCGTGATCAACCTGGAGCGGCTCTTCAACGTGCGCGAGGGCGTGCGCCGGGGCGACGACGCGCTGCCCTGGCGGGTGATGCACGAGCCGATCCCGGACGGCCCCTCCGCCGGCGCCTACTGCCCGCCCGAGGAGCTCGACGGGATGCTCGACCGCTACTACGCGCTCCGGGGCTGGGACGCCGACGGCGTGCCGACCTCCGCCCGCCTCGGCGCCCTCGGCCTCTAGCTCCCGCGAGGTCCATCATGCCGGTCACGCGGTTCGACGTCACGCTGCGACGCCCCCTCGCCGGGTTCCCGGGCTACGAGGAGCTGAAGGGGCGTCTGCACTTCGCCATCGACCCGCTCCACGAGGCGAACCGCCGCATTACCGACGTGGCGCTGGCCCCGCGGGACGCGGCCGGGCGGGTCACGTGGGATTCCGACGTCTCCATCCTCCTGCCGGTGGACCGCGCGCGATGCGCCGGCCGTGTTCTTCTGGATGTCGTCAATCGCGGCAACACGGTGGCGGTGCCCAACTTCAACCGGGCCACCCGGCCCGCCTTCGGGCCCGGGTCGGACCCGAACCCGCCGGTCGACGTGGGCGACGGCTTCCTGATGAAGCGCGGCTGGGTCGTCATCTCTTGCGGCTGGCAGGGGGACCTGCCGCGCGTGCCCGGCCTCATCGGCATGCGCACGCCGGAGGCCTGCGATGCGCAGGGCCGCCCGCTGCGCGGGCGCATCTACACCCAGGTGCAATCCACCGGACCAGTCGCCGACTTCCTGCTCTCCGACCGCGGCCACGTCCCGTATCCCGCCGCCGACCTCGAAGAGCAGGACGCGATTCTCACCGTGCGCGATCAACCGGACGGGCCGGCCACCACGATCCCCCGCGCGAAATGGCGCTTCGCCCGCAGCGCGGGAGCGGCCCGCGTCGTCCCCGACGCCGGTCACATCCACCTCGACGGCGGCTTCGAGAAGGGCCGGCTCTACCAGGTGACCTATACCGCGGAGGGCGCGCCGGTGCAGGGGCTCTCGATGGCCGCGCTCCGCGAGGCGGTGGCGTGGCTCAAGCACGGCAGCGCGGCCGAGGGCAACCCGGCGCCCGGCCGCCTGCGCTGGGCCTACGCCTACGGGCGCTCGCAGACCGGGCGCCTGCTGCGCACCCTGATCTACGAGGACCTCAACCTGGACGAGCAGGGGCGTGAGGCGCTCGACGGCGTGCTCGCCAACGTGGCCGGGGGCATGCGCGGCGAGTTCAACCAGCGCTTCGGCCAGCACTCGAAGGACCGCAACAACATGATGGCGCACCTCTTCCCGTTCACCGATCAGCCCGCGGTGGAC
>Ga0326731_1000459_pt1 | contig 10520 bp, 8 predicted proteins | sample MHFSIPfraction_FD_207645 | JGI IMG/M metagenome (GOLD analysis project Ga0326731, IMG submission 207645) | Lab enriched peat soil microbial communities from Michigan Hollow, Ithaca, NY, United States - MHF9FY SIP fraction | ecosystem: Environmental > Terrestrial > Soil > Wetlands > Peat | place...
CGCCGCCCAAGCCGCGCTATCCGAGCAGCGAGTTCTTCGACCTGATCGACGCGCGCCAGAGCTTCGTGCGGCATCGCGGGCGCCACATCGCCACCTGGCGCTGGGGCTCGCCCGAGGCGCCGGCGGTGCTGCTGGTGCACGGCTGGGGCGGGCGCGCGACGCAGTTGAAGCGCTTCGTCTTCCACCTCGCCGCCGCGGGCTACCGCGTCATCGCGTACGACCAGCCGGCGCACGGCCTCTCCGACGGCAACCTCACGGGACTGCCGGATTTCGCCGACGTGCTCGCCGAGGTCGTGCGCCACCACGGCAATGTCCAGGCTGTGATCGCGCACTCGCTGGGCGGCCCTGCCACCGCGCTCGCAATCGCGCGCGGCCTGCTAGCCGCGCGCGCGGTGCTGGTGAGCCCGCCCTCGGATCTGGTGGGCTACTCGCGGCGCTTCGCGCACTGGCTCGCGATCCCGGAGCGCGTGCGCCGCGCGATGCAGGCGGCGATCGAGGAGCGTTTCGGCGTGCGCTGGTCGGACCTGGAGATCTCGCGCCTCGCCCCGCGGCTGCGCGCCGAGGCGCTGGTGATTCACGACCGGCAGGACACGCAAGTGTCCTGGAAGCAGGGCGCGGCGCTCGCGCGGCACTGGCCGGGAGCGCGGCTGATGACCACGCAGGGCCTCGGCCACGGCCGCATCCTCGAGGACGACGCGGTGGCCCGCGCCGCGGTGGATTTCATCGCCGGGCGCTCGAGCGTCGCGCCGCTGGCGGTGCCCGTGCTTCCCAATCCCGCGCCGCTCTACTAGCCTAGCCGCCATGGAGCGCAAGCTGACGGTTGAGTGGCAGGACCCCATGCCGCTCGCGCAGGCCGCGCGCGGCATGTCGGGGCTGGAGTTCCTCCTCGCGGTGCGCGACGGGAAGCTACCGCCTGCGCCGATCCAGCAGCTCGTCGGCATGCGCCTCGCCGAGGTCGAGGCGGGACGCGCCGTATGGGAGCACACGCCGGGGGAGCAGCACTACAACCCGATCGGCACCGCGCACGCGGGCATCGCCGCGACGCTCCTCGACTCGGCGATGGCTTGCGCGGTCCATTCGACGCTGCCGCAGGGCAAGGGATACACCACGCTGGAGTTCAAGCTGAACCTGGTGCGTGCCGTTACGGTGAAGAGCGGCGTGCTGCGCGCAACGGGGCGCGTGGTGCACGGCGGCAAGAGCACCGCCACGGCGGAGGCTCGACTCGAGGATGCCGCCGGCGCGCTCTACGCGCACGCGACGACGACCTGCATCATCCTGGGCTGAGCACGCGTCGCTAGGCGGGCCGGACCCCGTCTACGTGCTGCCGTCGTCGAGGCTCGTGCCCTGCCAGACGAGCTTGCGCGGGTGGAACTGCGCGAGGCTCGTACGGTGGCCGACGGATACAACCGTCGTGCCGGGCAGCCGCGCCTTGAGCAAACTGTAGAGCGCCGCCTGCGTATCGTCGGGGAGCGACGCCGTCGCCTCGTCGAGGAAGAGCCAGTCCGGCTTGTTGATGAGCGCGCGCGCGAACGCGAGCCGCTGCTGCTCGCCACCCGAGAGCACCTGCGCCCAGTTCTCAGGTCGAGAGAGATGCTGCGCGAAATGGCCGAGACCGACTGCGCGCAGCGCTTCGCCGACCTCCTCGTCGCTGCGCGCGGCAGCGTCCGCGGGGTAGCACACCGCGTGCTTGAGCGCGCCAATCGGCAGGTAGGGCTTCTGCGGCAGGAACAGGAGCCGTGCGCCCTCTGGCAGCAGGATCTTTCCGTGCCAGTAGGGCCAGATGCCGGCGAGCGCGCGAAACAGCGTCGACTTGCCCGCGCCCGAAGGGCCCGAGACGAGCACAGCCTCGCCACGCTTGAGCTGCAGCGTGGTTGGCGACAGCAGCAGCTTGCCCTGCGGCAGCGCGAGCGCGAGGTCGCGCGTTTCCAGGCTTTCGGTCGCGCCCTCTTCTCGATCGCCATCCAGCCGAGCCGCTTCCACGCGTACCCGCTCGAGCGCCGCGCTGAAGCCGGTCAGGCGGTCCACCGTCGCCTTCCAGGAAGCGAACTGGGTATAGGCGTCGATGAACCAGGAAAGCGCGCCCTGCACCTGGCCGAAGGCGGAGGCCGTCTGCATCAGGCCACCGAGCGGGATCTGCCCGCTGAAGTAGCGCGGCGCCGCCACGACGAAGGGAAAAATAATCGCCAACTGGCCATAGGAATAGGTGAACCATCCGAGTTGTTTCCGCTTCTTCATGATCGCCCACCAGTTGCTGATCACGCTGGCGAAGCGCGCGCGGAGGTTGGCGAGCTCTTCCTGCTCGCCACGGTACAGCGCGACGCCTTCGGCGTTCTCGCGCAGGCGCACCAGCGAGAAGCGATAGTCGGCCTCGAAGCGTTGCTGACCGTAATTGAGCCCGATGAGCGGCTTGCCGATCAGTTGCGTGAGCCACGTGCCCGCCACCGCGTAGGCGAGCGCGAACCAGACCATGTAGCCGGGGATCGTGACGCCCCAGAGCTCCAGCGCGCCCGACAGCGTCCACAGGATGGCAATGAAGGAGACGAGCGTCACCACGGCCTCGAGCAGTCCGAGCGAAAGCGAGAGCGTAGCTTCGACGAATAGACGCAGGTCTTCGGCGACGCGCTGGTCCGGGTTGTCCGTCCCCTTGTCGAGGAGCTGCAGGCGGTAATAGGCGCGCTCGCCCAGCCACGCGCCCAGGTAGCGTTCATTGAGCCACGTGCGCCATTCAATTTGCAGCATCTGCTGCAGGTAGAGGCGGTACACGCCAACGACGATATAGGCGAGCGCGAGCAGCGTGAACTTGCCGAGCAGGCGGTAGAAGTCGTCGAGCTTTTTGTCCTGGATGGCGTTGTAGAACTCGTTGTTCCAGGAATTGAGCAGCACGTTGATCCAGACGATGCCCAGCGTCAGCGCGACCACGGCCGCCAGCAGCGCAAGGCCCTTGCCGCGCTGCTCCGACACCCAGTAGGGCTTCGCCAACTGCCAGAACGCGCGAAGAAACTTCTGCTTTTCCATGTCGCTCCTCGGATCGCTGGATGCCGCGGCAGTTTACAGACCGCCGCGAATGGAGTGAGAATGGCCGCGCACCCCGTTCCCGCATGCCCGGCAAGATCTTTCGCTTCGGGCCCACCCCGGAGCACCGCGCCCAGCACCTGTTCGTGTTCCTGCACGGATGCGGCGCGACGCCGAAGTCCATGATCCCCATCGCGTTCCGCTTCCAGGCGCGTTTTCCGAGCGCGGCGCTGGTGGTGCCGAGCGGCTTTGCCGCCTCGGAGGTTGACTGCGAGGCGCAGCAATGGTTCTCCAGCCGCGGCCTCACCGACGACAACCGCGTGTCGCGCATCGAGGCGATCCTGCCGCGCCTGGAGGCGCTGGTGAGGCGCGAGCAGACCAACTTCGGCTTGCCCGTCGAGCGCACCGTGCTGATCGGCTTCTCGCAGGGCGGCACCGTGGCGCTCGAGGCGGTGAAGCAGCTGCCCGGGCTCGCGGGCGCGGTGGTGGCCTACTCGGCGCGCTTCGCGCGCCTGCCGAAGAATGGCGCGCGCCTTGGCTCGCGTATCCACCTGGTGCACGGCGAGCACGACGCGGTGGTTTCGCGCGTGCACTCGGAGCGCGCGGCGCGCGTGCTCACGGCGCTGCACGTGCCGGTCACGCTCGATATCGTCGAGGATCTCGGCCACGCGCTTTCGCACCACGCGATCTGCCTCGGGTCGCTGCGCCTGCTCCAGGGCATCTACGAGGGGCGGCGCGCCACGCTGCACTAGTGAAGGCCGCGACAAGTCGTCGCGATCGCGACGCCACTCCGTGCGTAGTCACCGGCGCGGAGCCCGGCGGCGGCGCAAGGGGTCCCCGTCGCGACGCGCCGAGCCGGGACGCGTGCGGAGGGAAGCAGGCCGAGGACCTGTCCGAGCCCGCAAATGCAGGAAGGGCGAGTTCCGCAGGCCCCCGACGCACGTTGCACTGAGGCGAGGGGTCTTCGCGTCGCTGGGGACGGCGCCGCCGCCGGGGTCCGCGCCGTCGCGTAACGTGCCGCCCGATGACGCACCGTGGGGCGAGTTGTTCAGAGCTGTATTAATCCGCGGCGCGTGTAGCGCGCGAAGCTAGAATCGCGCCATGGGCACCGTGGTGGCATTGGGCGGTCAAGTCGGCGGCGCGAAGCTCGCCGAGGGCCTGTATCGCCTGCGCGGCGCGAAGCTCGCCGTGATCGTCAATACCGGCGACGACTACGAGTACCTCGGCCTGCCGATCTCGCCCGACGTGGACACCATGCTCTATGCGCTCGCGGGTATCGCCGACGCCAACAAGGGTTGGGAGCCGGCCGGCGAGAGCTATGGCTGCCACGGCATGCTGACGCGCCTGGGCGGGCCGGTCGACGTGCCGCTCGGCGACCGCGCGCTCGCGCTGCAGCTGCTGCGCGCAGACGCCCTGCGCACGGAGCGCTCGCCGACCGAGATCACGCTCGAGCTCGCCCAGCGCCTGGGCATCGAGGCGCGCGTGCTGCCGATGAGCGACGACCCGGTGCGCACCATCGTCCACACCGAATCGGGCGCGATCAGCTTCCACGACTACTTCATGGACCTGAAGTGCGAGCCCGCGGTGCGCAGCTTTCAGTACGGCGGCGCGGACGAGGCGCGGCTCTCGGACGCCGCGCTCGATGCGCTGCACGCGCCAGACCTCGAAGCCGTGGTGCTCGTTCCCTGCAACCCCTACCACACCCTGCTGCCGATGCTCGCGGTGAACGGCATGCGCGCAGCGCTGCGCAAGCGCGGCGCGCCCGTGATCGCGGTCAGCCCGATCATCGGCGGGCGCGCGCTGCAGGGCTCGGCGGCAAAGATGATGCAGGAGCTGGGGCGCGAGGTGTCCGCGCGCGCCATCGCCATGGAGTTCCACAAGTTGATCGACGGCATCGTCATCGACAGCGCTGACCAGGCGCTCGCCGAGGGCATCCGCGCCAGCGGCATCGAAGTGCTCGCCGTGCCGACCTTCATGCGCAACGCCGACGACCGCCTGAAGCTCGCGCGCGCGGTGCTGGACTTCGCGCGCGCCGTGCGCATGCGCCGCGAGATCGCCGTCGACGCTTAGGGGAGGCCCCGAGCTGGTTGCGCGTGCGCCATGGCGCCGCTGGCACGCTCGATGCTTCAATAGCCGCATGCGCCACGAAACCCTGCATTGCCTGGGCCCGAACGGCTTCCATCGCATCTCCTACACCGAATGGGGCGATCCGGGCTCCGCGCGCGTGGTGGTCTGCGCCCACGGCCTCACGCGCAACGCCCGCGACTTCGACTTCCTCGCGCGCCGGCTCGCCAGGCGCTCGCGCGTGCTGTGCCTCGATGTCGCCGGCCGCGGGCGCAGCGACTGGCTGGCGAACAAGGCCGACTACGGCTTCGACCTCTACCAGTCCGATGCGGCGGCGCTGATGGCGCGCGCCACGGCACCCGCGCGCCGCGGCTTGCTCGCCTGGCTGCGGCGCCTGCTCCCGGCGCGCCCGAACTCGGTGGACTGGGTAGGCACCTCGATGGGCGGCATCATCGGCATGCTGCTGGCGGCGCGCGCCGGCAGCCCGATCCGGCGCCTGGTGCTGAACGATGTCGGCGCGACGATTCCCTGGAGCGCGCTCACGCGCATGAAGGGGCTGATGCGGCGCCACGAGCCCTTCGCCGACATGCCTGCGGTCGTTCGGCACGTGCGCGAGACCTATGCCGGCTTCGGGCCGCTCAGCGATGCGCGGTGGCGCCACCTCGCGCGGCACAGCGTCAAGCGGCTGCAAGACGGCCGCTACCAGCTCGCCTACGATCCTGCGCTCGAGGCGTCTCTCTGGAGCGGCTCCGATCTCGACATGCCGATCGGGCCAGCACTGGTGCGCGGCATCAACCTGTGGCGCCATTGGGACGCGATTCGCGCGCCCACGCTGCTCCTGCGCGGCGGCGACTCCGACGTGCTGCCGCGCGACGTCGCGCGCGAGATGCTCGGCCGCGGCCCGAAGGCGCAGCTCGTCGAGTTCCGGGGCGTCGGCCATGCGCCGGCGCTCATGGACGAAGAGCAGATCGCCGCGATCGAGCGCTTCCTCGCCGCCTGATCAGCGCATCAGCGCGTAGGTGCCGCCGCGCTCCACGGCGCGGCGATAGGCCGGGCGCGCGTGGATGCGCGCGAGGAAAGCCATCAGCCGCGGGCGTCGCTCGTCCAGGCCGCCGCGCGCCCGCGCGGCCTCGAGCGGGAAGCTCATCTGGATGTCGGCGGCGGTGAACTCGCCGCCCGCGAACCAGTCCCTGCCCTGCAGCTCGCTTTCCATGAAATCGAGGTTGCGCTCGTTGTTTGGAAGGATGAAGGATTCCTTCGCCCGCCGCGCGATGGCGCGTGCCACCGGCTTCACGAAGAACGGCATCGGCGCCTTCTCGATGCGGTTGAAAATCAGCAGTAGCAGCAGGGGCGGCATCGCCGAGCCCTCCGCGAAGTGCATCCAGTAGACATAGCGCAGCCGCTCCGGGGTCCCGCGCGCGGGCGCGAGCCGCCCGCCGCCATGGCGCTCCACCAGGTACTCGAGGATCGCGCCGGACTCGGCGAGCGTCACCTCGCCGTCCTGGATCACAGGCGACTTGCCCAGCGGATGCACCGCTCGCAGATCCGGCGGCGCGAGCATCGTCTTCGCGTCGCGCTGGTAGCGCTTGATGTCGTAGGGAACGCCGAGCTCCTCCAGCATCCACAGCACGCGCTGCGATCGCGAGTTGTTCAGGTGATGGACGACGATCATGGCGCTCCCTAGGTTTGCAGTTCCAGAATGTCGCGATACACCTCGAGCGCTTCAGGGTTGGCGAGCGCGTCGGTGTTGGGCACCGGCATGCCGTGCACCACGGCCTTCACCGCCAGCTCCACCACCTTGTTGTTCTTGGTGCGCGGAATGTCGGGCACCTGCACGATCTTCGCGGGCACGTGCCGCTTGGTCGTGTGATCGCCGATCTGGCGGCGAATCTTCTCTTCCAGCGCGGTGTCCAGCCGCAATCCCTCGCGCAGCTTGACGAACAGCACCACGCGCGTGTCGGTCGGCTTGTCCGGCGGCCACAGCTGGCCGATCGCCACGGATTCCTCGACCTCCGGGACCTTCTCCACCTGCCCGTAGATCTCGGCGGTGCCGATCCGCACGCCGCCGGGATTGAGCGTGGCGTCCGAGCGGCCATAGACGATCATCGTGCCGCGCTCGGTCAGCTCGCACCAGTCGCCGTGGCACCAGACGTTCGGATACCTGGCGAAATAGGCCGCGTGGTATTTCTCGCCGCCGCGGTCGTTCCAGAAGCCGAGCGGCATCGACGGAAACGGCCGGGTGCACACCAGCTCGCCCTTCTGCCCCACGACCGGGCTGCCCGCCTCGTCATAGACCTCGACGGCGAGGCCGAGCGAGCGACATTGCAGCTCGCCCGCGTACACCGGCAGCACGGGGTTGGCGTCGGCGAAGGCCGCCATGATGTCGGTGCCGCCCGAGATCGAGGACAGGCACACGTCTTTCTTCACGTCGCGGTAGGCGTACTCGTAGCTCTCCGGCACCAGCGGCGAGCCGGTGGAGACGATCATGCGCAACCCGGGCAGCGGGTGCGTCTCGGCCGGCTTCACGCCGCGCTTGGCGATGGCGTCGATGAACTTCGCCGAAGTGCCGAAGTGGCTGAAGCGCTCGCGCTGCGCGTAATCGAAGAGGATGCTCGCGTCGCGCGCGAAGGGCGAGCCGTCGTAGAGCATCACCGTCGCCTCGGCGGCGAGACCGTGGAACAGCAGGTTCCACATCACCCAGTTGCACGTGGTGTAGTAGAAGAAGTGATCGCCCGGCCGCACGTCGAACTGCAGCTTGTACATCTTGAGGCCGGCGAGGAGCGTCCCGCCCGCGCCGTGCACGATGCACTTTGGCTTGCCGGTGGTGCCCGAGGTGTAAAGGATGTAGGCCGGGTGGTCGAACGGCAGCTGCGCCCAGGCGATGTCGCCCGGCGTGTGCCGGCGCAGCCACTCCTCGAGCAGCACCGCTTTCGGGATGTCCGAGATGTCCGGGCGCGCCTCAAGGTAAGGCACCACCACCACCTTGCGCAGGGACGGCAGCCGCTCGGCGATCTCGCGCACGCGCTCGAGCACGTCGTGCGCCTTGCCGTTATAGATGTAGCCATCGGCGACGAACAGCACCTTCGGCTCGATCTGGCCGAAGCGGTCGATGACGCCGTCCACGCCGAAATCGGGCGAGCACGAAGACCACACGATGCCCTGCGACAGCGCGGCAAGCGCGAACATCGCCGTTTCGGGCAGGTTGGGGATGAAGGCCGCCGCCCGGTCGCCGGCGCGCAGGCCCAGCTGCGCGAGCGCCTGCGCGGCGCGCGACACGTCGCTCGTCAGGTCGGAATAGCTCACGCGCCGCTGCGGACCGCGCTCGTCCCAGAACACGAGCGCGTCGCCGCGGTCGCCGCGGCGCAGCAGGTTCTCCGCGAAATTGAGACGCGCCTCGGGAAACCACTTCGCCCCCGGCATCTTGTCGCCGTCGGTGAGGACGGTCGAGCCCTTGCGCGAGGCGCGCACGCCGCACCACTCCCAAACCTCGTTCCAGAACAGCTCCGGGTTGTCCACCGTCCACCGGTAGAACTCGGGGTAGGTATTGAGGTCCAGCTTGTGCTTGCGGACTGCGTGGCGCGCGAAGTGGGTGATCTGCGCCTGCTCGATTGCCTCCTGCGATGGCTGCCAGACGGGTTGCATGCGCGGCTGCATGCGGCGATTATCGCTCGGCTGTCGGGCGCTGCACGCCGCCGTAGTGCGGGCGGGTCAGGGCCTCGGGCCTGAGCAGCTCGTCGAGCGCCTCGCGCGTCATCCAGCGCTTCTCCAGCACCAGATCGTAGACCCGCCTGCCGCTGCGCAGCGCCTCCTGCGCCAGCTCGCTTGCCCGCGCGTAGCCGATCACCGGATTGAGCGCCGTCACCAGCGCGGTGGAATCATCGAGCAGCCGCCGCGCACGCTCGGGGTCGGCGGTGATGCCGCGCACGCAGCGCTCGGCCAGCGTGCGGCAGCCGGCCGCGAGGTGGTCGATGCTCTTGAACAGGCTGTGCGCGATGATCGGTTCAAAGGCGTTGAGCTGCAGCTGCCCCGCCTCTGCGGCCATCGTCACCGTGATGTCGTTGCCGATCACCTCGAAGGCGATCTGGTTGACCACCTCGGGAATCACCGGGTTCACCTTGCCGGGCATGATCGAGGAGCCCGCCTGCACCGGGGGCAGGTGGATTTCGCCGATCCCGGCGCGCGGCCCGGAGGCAAGCAGCCGCAGGTCGTTGCAGGTCTTTGAGAGCTTCACGGCAATGCGCTTGAGCACGCCGGAGAGCTGCACGAAGGCGCCCGCATCCTGTGTCGCCTCCACCAGATTGGGCGATACGACGAACGCGAAGCCGGAGAGCTCCGACAGGCGCCGCGTGACGAGCGCGGCGTAGTCAGGGTGCGCGTTGATTCCGGTGCCGATTGCCGTGGCGCCCAGGTTGATCTCCCGTACCAGCGCAGCCGCCTCCGCGAGGCGCTGCTCGTCCTCGCCGATCATCACCGCGTAAGTGGAGAACTCCTGGCCAAGCGTCATCGGCACCGCGTCCTGCAGCTGCGTGCGCCCGACCTTCAGCACGCTTTGGAACTCCGCCGCCTTGGCCTCGAATGCCGTGCGCAGCACGCGCATCTCTTCGGCAAGGCGCCGGATGCCGAGCTGCAGCGCAAGCTTCACCGCGGTCGGATATACGTCGTTGGTGCTCTGCGACATGTTGACATCGTCGAGCGGGTGCAGGTGCCGGTATTCACCCTTGCGGTGTCCGAGGATCTCCAGCGCGCGGTTGCAGATCACTTCGTTCGCGTTCATGTTGGTCGAAGTGCCGGCGCCCCCCTGGATCACGTCCACCACGAACTCGTCCAGCAGCTTGCCCTCGCGCACCTCCTCGCAGGCGAGCCGGATCGCCTGCGCGCGCGGCTCCTCGAGCAGCCCCAGCTCGCTGTTGGCGATCGCCGCCGCCTGCTTGACGCAGGCAAGCGCCACCACCAGGTCCGGGTAGATCGAGATCGCGGTGCGCGTGATCGGAAAGTTTTCCAGCGCCCGCAGGCTGTGTACCCCATAGTAGGCGTGCGCCGGGACTTCGCGGTCGCCCAGCAGGTCGTGCTCGGTACGGGTGCTTGCAGCCATGGGACCTCCTCGCGCAAGCGCGATTCTAGGCCGCCTTGCTTGACACGCCGCGCTCGGGTTGTCGAGAATGGCCGCTCCACGACAGGAGCCCCCATGACCTACGCACGTTTCGCCCTGGCGCTGCTCGCCTCGGCCACCCTCGCCTCCCCGGCCCTCGCCCAGGACGGCACGCTGAAGAAGATCAAGGACAGCGGCAGCATCACCATCGGGCATCGCGACGCCTCGATTCCCTTCTCCTACTACGACGACAAGCAGCAGCCCATCGGCTACGCCATGGACCTGTGCTACCGCATCGTGGACGCCGTGCGCACCGAGCTGAAGATGCCGAAGATCGACATCAAGTACCAGCTGG
>Ga0326731_1000460_pt1 | contig 10519 bp, 6 predicted proteins | sample MHFSIPfraction_FD_207645 | JGI IMG/M metagenome (GOLD analysis project Ga0326731, IMG submission 207645) | Lab enriched peat soil microbial communities from Michigan Hollow, Ithaca, NY, United States - MHF9FY SIP fraction | ecosystem: Environmental > Terrestrial > Soil > Wetlands > Peat | place...
CGAGGTCCATGGTCACGGTGCCGCTGGCCCCCGCCGGCAGCCGCAGGTTGGCGCCGAAGTCGATGCCCTGGGTCTTGGTGTCGAGCCCGTTGGTGAAGTACTGCAGGCCACCGATGCCGGTGAAGTTGTTCCGCGCCAGGATGGCGAGAGTGGTGTCGTCGTCGAAGGTGGCGCCGAGCATGATGCGATCGTTGATCTTGATGTAGAACAGGTCCAGCGTCAGCGTCAGGTTGTCTCTCGGCGTCACCGCCAGTCCGCCGCTCAGGTTCACCGAGGTCTCTTCCTTGAGCGGCTTGGCGCCGAACAGCTTGGACGCCGGGTGATCGGTGGGGAAGTTGCCGACCTCCACCAGCTGGCCGGCGATGAAGCTCGTCGTAACGTGGCTGAAGTAGTTCTGGGAGAGGCCCGGCGCCCGGAAGCCGGTGCTGGCGGCGCCGCGGAAGACCAGTTGCCGGCTGGGCTGGACCCGAAGCGCCAGCTTGCCGGAGAGGTTGGATCCGAAGTCGCTGTAGTTCTCGAACCGCCCCGCGACGTTGGCCAGCAGCTTCGGCGTCAGGTTGGTTTCCAGGTCGGTGTAGAAGCCGTAGTTGGTCCGGTGGTGGTCACTGGCGTCCGTCGGCGAGAAACCGCCGAACACCGAGGAGCCGCCGGGTGCCGGCGCGCTGGAATCCTGAGCCAGGTGGTTGCCGTTGACATACGAGGCAAACTCGCCGGCTTCGATCTTGAACTGCTCCCGCCGGGCGGTTGCGCCGAGCGCGACGTTGAGCGGACCCGGCAGCCCGACGTTGACCGAGCGGGCCACGTTCACCGCCCCGAGTACCTCGCGCCGGAGCAGCCGCCCGGCAAAGAACGAGGTCTGGTTGGGGACGCCCGGATCGTCGAGGGTGCCCAGGACCCCGTCTGCTCCGGGGGCACAGGCGGTGACCAGGCAGGGACCGAGTGAGGCGTTCAGGGTGTTCTGCAGGTCGTAGTCGAATCGGTTTACCCCGTAGGATCCGCCGAAGTCGATCGCCCATCCACCCGCCGAGGTGCGGACCCCGCCGGTCGCGGAGAAGTCTTCGTCGGTGGGGTGGAACTCCGGCAGGAACCCGTCCGGGTAGATCTCCTGCCAGTTCCGGTCGCTGTCGAAATAGCGCCAGAATCCGTTGCCGGTGCCGGTGCGGTGGCTGTATCCGCTGAAGGCGTAGACCTCACTCGTGCCCGAGGCGTTGAGCGGCATGCGGAAGTTCGCGAAGGTCATCGCATCCTTCTCCAGCCCGTCGCCCCAGTGCAGGTTGGGCTGGGGGAGGTTGTTCCGCTTGATCACGACCTGGCCGGTCTTCGGGTTGATCGAATCGGCGGTCCCGGTGGCATCGACCAGGAAGGGGTCTGCCCAGGCGCGGTTGGTCTTGTCGCGCTGCTGGAACTCGCCGAACAGCGCCAGCGACCCCCGGCCGAGCCCGAGCCCCAACCCGCCATTCAGGTCCACCGTGGTGCCGTCGTTCGTGTAGCCCTTGCCGGTCACGTACTGGCCCGCGTTGGCGCTCAGGAACGGGCTGATCTTGCCTTCCTTGAGCACCACGTTCACCACGCCCGCGATCGCGTCCGAACCGTATTGCGCCGCCGCTCCGTCCCGCAGCACCTCGATCCGCTCCACCGCGCCGCCGGGTATGGCGTTCATGTCCACCCCGGACGAGCCCGCGCCCATGCCGTAGGCGAAGGTGTTGAGCACGGCCATCTGGTGCCGCCGCCAGCCGTTCACCAGCACCAGCGTGTGATCGGGTGACAGCCCCCGAAGGGTGAAGGGCCGCATGATGTCGTTGGCGTCGGTCACGCTCTGCCGCGGGAAGTTCACCGACGGGGACAGGCTCTGCAGGATCTGGCTGGTCTCGGTGGTGCCCTGCTGCTGGATTTCTTCCGCGGTGTACACGTCCACCGGCACCGCCAGCTCTTCCGCCGCGGTATGCCGGCCGCGGGAGCCCACCACCACGTCGATGGGCGCCAGCTCCACCGGGGACCGGACCAGCGCAATGTCCTTCTCCACCACGTCGGCCGCGGCCACGTTGACATCGAGCGAGGCGGGCTGGTAGCCGATGGCCCGGATCCGGATCGTCTGCAGCCCCTTGGGGACGCCCCGCAGCACGAACCGGCCGGTAGCGCTGCTGACCGATCGCAGGCTGGTGCCGTCGATGCTGATCATCGCGCCTGCGATGGCCGCCCCGCTGCTGTCGGACACCCGCCCCGAGACCGTGCCGGACTGGGCCGTGGCGGTTCGGGTGCACAGGGCAAGGATGAACAACAGCCCGGCCGAAAGGCACAGGCGTCTGACCACGGATCGTGGCATGCCGATCCCTCCGGATTGTGTGGCTGGTCGTGCTGTTGGGGCAGGGAGACTGAGCGAGGTTACGCGGCTCCGGCGACGGCGTCAAGCCGTTGGGACAGGATGAAGAGAAAGCCGCCTGCCGGAGTGAATCCGACAGGCGGCTGAACGCGGAGCGATTGGAGGGTTGCCGTGTTGCCCCGCGGGGAGAAACGGGCGGCGGATCAGCCCTGGTGGGCGATCACCTTGGACCGAATCTTCTTGTACGCCGCCCCGGGAATCACCTTCTTGGAGATCAGCTCGCTCTTGGTCTTGTACGGCCGGTTCTTGATGATGGCGTCGGCGTAGGTCTCACCGATGCCGGGGAGCGCAACCAGCTGCTCCCGAGTGGCGGTGTTCAGGTCGAGCAGCTCCGCCTTGGGTGCGGTCGTCTTGGCAGCGGCCGGCTTGGCAGCTGCGGGGGCCGGAGCCGGCTTTGCCGCGGGCTGCTGGGTCTTGGTCGAGGCGGTAGTCGGGGTGGTCGCGGCACTCTGGGCCATCGCGGCGGATGCGGTGAGCAGACCGAGGGCGAGTACGGCGACAGCAGTCCTGCGGATCATTGGATTCCTCCGTTGGGGTCGGTCGTGCGGCTCTTGGTCAAGCACGACTTCGCCCCGGGAGAAAGGCAATCGGTGTGCCGCGTCTTGAGGGGGTGTTTGGGCTCGGTTTCGGGCGCGGCTGAGACAGAGTGGCCCACGGGGGGACAGAGTGGCAGGGCGAGTTGTCCTCTAACCCGTTCCGCGTTCCGCGTTTCGAGTTTCGCGTTGGCTGGGATCGTCCCTGCCGCCGTGCTACGTGAGGCGTGACCTGACTCACACAACACGGAACGCGGAACTCGGGACGGTCACCCCGCTCCCGGCCTCCACCCCCAGCGCTGGATCATCCGGGTCAGCGTCCTGCGGGAGATGCCGAGGATCCGGGAGGACTCCTCACGGTTGCCACGGGTGGCCGCGAGCACCCGAAACACGTGCCGGCGATCGAGCTCGTCGAGGCTTACCAGCTCCGTGGCCGTTCCCCCCTCTTCCGACTTTTTCGCCTCTTCCGCGTTGCCCGCCGCGGCGGGAAGCGCGGAAACGGCGGGAGTGCTGCCGGTGCCAGGTGCGCCTCTCAGGTTCTCGGGCAGGTGCTCCGGACCGATGACATCGATCTCCGCCAGGACCAGGGCTCGCTCCAGCACGTTCTCCAGTTCGCGGACGTTGCCCGGCCAGTCGTGCGCCAGCAACAGGGTTTGCGCCGCGGGGTCCATCGCGACCGGACCCCGGCTGTGCCGCCCTGCGAGGGTAGTCAGGAAGTGGTCGATCAGGAGCGGGATGTCCTGCCGCCGCTCTCTGAGCGGGGGCAGGTGAACGGTGACCACATTGAGCCGGTAGTACAGGTCCTCGCGGAACTTCCGCTCCTGCACCATGGCGAGCAGGTCGCGGTGGGTGGCCGCGATGATCCGCACGTCGACCTTGATCGGCTGCTCGGCGCCCACCGGCACGATCTCCTGTTCCTGCAGCACCCGCAGCAGCCGCGCCTGCAGCCCGGGAGAGATGTCGCCGATCTCGTCGAGGAAGACCGTGCCATGGTCCGCCTCGCGGAACAGGCCGGGCCGGTTGCTGACGGCGCCGGTAAAGGCGCCCCGCACGTGGCCGAACAGCTCGCTCTCCAGCAGACCCTCGGCCAGGGCCGAGCAGTTCACCGCGACCATCCGCCGGTCTGCCCGCTCCGAGAACCGATGAATCGTTCGGGCTACCAGCTCCTTGCCGGTGCCGGTCTCGCCGGTGATGAGGATGGTGGCCTGGGTCGGGGCCACCCGGGCCACCTGCTTCATGACCGTGATGATCGGCGGGCTGTGGCCGACCAGCACGCCGGTGCCGGAAGCCGGCGGGGTCGGCCGTTCCTCCTGGGAGGAGATTCGCCTGGCCACCAGCTGCCGCCGGGCGAGCGCCCGGGACAGGGTCTGCCGCAGCTCCCCGAGGTCGTATGGCTTGCTGATGAAATCGTACGCCCCGGCCCGGATGGCTTCGGCGGCGCCGGCGCCGTCCCCGAACGCGGTGAGCACCAGGACCAGCGCCTCGGGGTCCCGTTTGCGGAGTTCGGCCAGCAGATCCAGCCCGCTGGCCTCCGGCATCCGCAGGTCGGTGAGCACCGCGTCGAACGGTCCCTCATGGTCGACCAGCTTGAGCGCCTCCCGGGCGGAAAGTGCCCGGGATACCTCGTACGATTCCCGCGCCAGCACCTCGGCGAGCATGCGGCAGGCCTCCTCATCATCGTCGACGAGGAGCAGGCGGGGGGCAGCTTCGATCGGGGTACTGGTACTCATGATTGCTCCGACAGCGGCAGGGTAAGCTGCCAGCGGGTGCCCCGCTCAGAGGGCAGGTACGACAGCTCGCCCCCGAGGGCTCGTGCCAGCCGGCGGCTCACTGCAAGGCCGAGGCCGGTTCCGTGGGCCTTGGAGGTGACGAACGGCTGGAACAGCTGACTGCGCGCCTCCGGGGTGAGTCCGGGGCCGTCGTCCGCGATTTCCACATAGGCCCGGCCGTCGCGGGCGCCCGTGGCCACGCTGATTTGCCCCCCTCGCGGGAGGGCCTCGATGGCGTTCTTGAGCAGATTGAGCAGGATCTGCTCCACCAGGTCGCTGTCGCTCCGGGAAAGTGGGGCCGGGCCCGCGGGCCGCGGGGAGAGCGAGGCCCGAACTCCGGCCGTCTCCAGCGAGGGCTCCAGGAACCTGAGCATCCTCTGGGCCAACTGGTACAGGTCCACTCGCTCCCCCTCCGGGGCCGGCCACTCGCCTCCCTCCAATCGGCCGCGCACGATCTTCGCCACCCGGTCGAGCTGGGCCAGCAGCAGGCCTACCCGATCCGCTCCGCCGTGGTCCCCACCGTGACGCAGATCCTCCCGCATCAGCTGGAGGTGACCGCTCATGGTGTTGAGCGGAGTCCCGATCTCGTGCGCGAAGGCCGCCGCGATTTCTTCGGCCTGGGCCAGGCGGTCGTAGTTCCGAGCCCGATCCTCGAGCGAGAGCAGCGCGGCCCGTGCCTCACTCTCCCGCTGACGCAGTACCAGGGCGTCGCGCAGGTCGTTGTAGTGCCGGGCGAACAGCCGGAATTCGGGCGGCCCCACCTCCGGCGCCTCCGGCGACCCCTCGGCCCCTCCATGGGCTCCGGCCATCGCCCCCGTGAGCGAGCGCAGCGGCCGCCCGACCCAACGGGTGGTGAGCAGTGCCACGCCGATGGCCACCAGCAATGCCGAGCCGAGCGCGAGCAGCAGGGCCCGCCGCCGCTCCTCGTGGGCCCACTCGTTGAGCCGCCCGGTGGAGACCGTGACGTGAAGCACGCCATACGGTTCGCGGCCGCCCAGGGGCACGGCCACCTCCTGGGCGGGCGATGGCCCGTCGCGGAACCAGGCGATCGGCGCGCCCTCGACCAAGGCCCGACGGTCCAGCTCGGAGGGATCGATGTCCACGGTGGTATCGCTGGCGGCCGCCGGCAGCAGCTGATCCTCGACCAGCACAAACGCGATCGCCGTGGTTTCCGTGATGTGCCGTCGCGACCAGCCGGCCAGGCCGACGAGCAGGGCGGAAGGCTCGCCGGTCGGCGCAATCCTGGTCAGATATGCCGCGAGCGTGGTGGCCAGATCCACCGACTCGACCTTCAGATCGTCCAGCCGGGCACGCTCGGATAGCGCGAGCCCCAGTTCGGTGGAGCCCGCCACCAGCAGGACCGCCAGCACCGCGGTGAGCAGTGCCAACCTGCGCGGCAGCGTCAGCGGACCGACAGGCGGTTCAGGACGGGAGGCGCTGGTACGAGCGGAGGCGATCACAACCTGGCCGAGTCGGGGTGCGTGTCTATAGTCGCAAGCCGGCGGTATACTTGGCCGGGCGGAGACCTGCTGTCAATTCACGTGCCACAACCCCGCACCGGGTTCTACCCCGGGCACCGGCGGCATGAGGACCAATGCACCTGCCCGGACCGGATCAGAATGCGCGACCTGCTGCTGCTGTTCTTCCGGCTCGGCGCCACCAGTTTCGGTGGGCCGGCTGCTCACGTTGCGATGATGCAGGAGGAGGTGGTGCGGCGCCGGGCGTGGCTCGGACCGGAGGAGTTCCTCGACCTGCTCGGGGCAGCCAACCTCATTCCGGGACCCAATTCCAGCGAGCTGGCCATGCACGTGGGCTGGCGCCGCGCCGGTGTCGCCGGCCTGGTCGGCGCGGGCGTCTCGTTCATACTCCCGGCGGTGGCGATCACCGCATTGTTCGCCTGGGCCTACGTTCGGTTCGGCACCCTTCCCGCCTTGCAGGCGCCCTTCGCCGGTATCCGGGCGGCGGTGCTGGCGGTGATCGGTATCGCGGTTTGGCGGCTGGGCAGAACCGCGGTGAGGAGCCGGCCTCTTGCCCTGGTGGGGACTCTGGTGCTCGCCGCGGCGCTCCTGGGGGTGAGCGAGCTGATCCTGCTGTTCGCGGGCGGGGTTGCCGGCGCCTGCTGGCTGGCTGGTCTCCCCGGCCGGGGGAGGCCAGACACAGTGCTCGGCTTGCTGCCGGCCGGGGTGTTGACCCTGGGGACACAGTCGACCGGGACCGCCGGCGGTCTGCCGACATTGACTGCCCTGGGGCTCTTCTTCCTCAAGATTGGATCGGTACTCTACGGCTCGGGCTATGTGTTGATCGCATTTCTGCAGGGTGGCCTGGTGGAGAGGTACGGGTGGCTCACCCGTGCGCAACTGGTCGATGCGGTTGCTGCGGGCCAGTTCACCCCGGGCCCGGTGCTCTCGACTGCCACATTCGTGGGTTACCTGGTCCTCGGTCCTGCCGGAGCGTTGGTTGCGACCGCGGCGATCTTCCTGCCTTCGTTTGTCCTCGTGGCCCTGACCGCGCCGCATGTTCACCGGCTGAGACAGACGCCCTGGCTCGCGGCATTCCTTGATTCGGTGAACGTGGCGGCGCTCGGACTGATGGCAGCGGTAACCATCCAGCTGGCGCGGTCCGCCTTGACCGGTCCCGCAGCATGGGCGATCGCGCTGGGGGGGCTGTTGGTGGCACTTCGCTGGAAAGTGAACCCGGTCTGGCTGGTGCTGGGCGGTGCGCTGGTCGGGTGGCTCGCCGGGTGACTCCCCTGGAACGGTTTCTCTCGGAGCACGGTCTGCTGGCCCTGCTGCTCCTCGCCACGGTCGAGGGCGACCTCAGTGTGCTGGTCGGCGGGGTGCTCGCCCATATGGGATTGCTCCCCCTCCCCGGAGTGGCGCTGGCGGGCGCGGCCGGCAACCTGCTGGGCGATTGCGTGTGGTTTCTCATCGGCCGGCGTTTCCGCGAGCCTATCCGCGGGCATCGGATCTACCGCGCCGTCGGCCCGGGCATCGAGCGCCTGGCCAGAAAGCTGGGCGCGTGGCAGCTGCTCGCGGCCCGCGTGGTCTACGGGACCCGGAACGCCAGCATGGTCTTCTGGGGCCAACACGGGCTTTCCCTCGGCCGGTTCATTGCCATCGATGCGGTCGGCTGCGCGCTGGCGGCATCCGGTTTCGCACTGCTGGGCTACGGCGTCGGGCATGGGACGACCGCCCTGGTGGGACGGGTGAAGCACATCGAACAAGGTCTCCTGGCGGGCGCCATCATCGGCGGCCTGCTGGTTTGGGGGATCAGCCGAGGGGTTCGGCGCCGCCTGGGCCGGTAGCGGGAGACTGGGTCAGGGAACTGCAAAAGTTGCGTAGCTTATTCTCCCATGTGAACTTACACTCATGAATGAGGCTACACTCCTGGGCGAGCTGCGGGCCCGGAAGACCCCTGCCGTCGCGCGCGCGATCTCGCTGGTAGAGAACGGCCGCCCAGGGTTCGAGGAACTGCTCTCCGAGCTGCATCCGCTCCTCGGCCACGCCCGGAGGATCGGAATCACCGGTCCGCCCGGGGCGGGGAAGTCCACCCTTACGGAGCAGCTGGTGCTGGCCTACCGCAAGGCCGGGCTCACCGTCGCTGTGGTGGCGGTCGACCCGACCAGTCCGTTCACCGGTGGCGCGCTGCTGGGCGACCGGATCCGGATGGAGTCAGTGGCGCTCGACCCGGGGGTGTTCATCCGCTCCATGGCGACCCGCGGGTCGCTGGGCGGACTGGCCACGACCACTCGCGAAGTGTGCGATGTGCTCGACGCCGGTGGGTACGACCGGATCCTGATCGAGACCGTGGGGGTGGGCCAGTCGGAACTGGACGTGGCACGGAGCGCGGACAGCACGGTTCTGGTGCTGGTGCCCGAATCGGGTGACGGGATTCAGACGCTCAAGTCGGGGATCATGGAGATCGGGGACATCTTCGTGGTCAACAAGGCGGACCGTCCCGGCGCGGATCGGCTGCGACAGGAGATCGAGGTCACGCTGGGGATCCGGGCGGGGAATGCGTTTCGGCACGTCCGGGCCCATCATGGCGGGCAGGCCAAGCCCCCGATGAAGACGGACGGGACGGTCGGGACGGACGCGTCCGTCTCGTCCGTCTGGCAGCACCCGGTCCTGGCCACGGTCGCCACCAAGGGTGACGGTGTGGCCGAGCTGGTCGCCGCGCTCGAGACGCACCATGCCGAGCTGGAGCGGTCGGGCGGTCTCGCCGCGCGGCGGCGTCGGCGGCTGTTCGACCGGACCCGGGAGGTGGTCGACCGGGCCACCCGGCAGTGGCTGTGGCAGGAGACCGGCGCGGAGCAGCTCATCCGCGACCGGTTGGGCGAGCTGGAGGCGGGGCGGGCCAGCCCCTATGACGTGGCCGCCGAAGTGCTGGACGCTCTCAAGCAGGGGTCGCGCGTATGACGATTTGGGAACCCGATTCCGCCATGCGGCAGATGCTCCAGCGAGTGGGCGAGCAGGAGCGCGAGCTGGAAAAGCTCCGGGCCGAGGTCCAGGCCTGGCGCGAACAGGTCGCGGCTCAGAAGCTCCGGGACGAGGTGGATTTCACCAGCGTCTCGGGTCGCGCGGTGGAAGCGGTGTACACCCAGCTCGACCTCTCGCCCGACCGGGTGGAGCGCGAGGGGCTGCCGGGAGACTATCCCTACACCCGCGGTATTCACCCCACGATGTACCGCGGGAGGCTGTGGACCATGCGGCAGTTCGCCGGCTTCGGCACGGCCAGCGACACCAACGCGCGCTACAAGTTCCTGCTGGCTCGCGGCCAGACCGGCCTCTCGGTGGCGTTCGATTTCCCCACCCTCATGGGCTATGACTCCGACCACCCCCGTTCCGAGGGGGAGGTGGGCAAGTGCGGCGTGGCGATCTCCAGTCTGGAGGACATGTCGGACCTGTTCGACGGCATTCCGCTCGACCGGGTCTCCACCTCGATGACCATCAACGGGCCGGCGGCGATGCTGTTCTGCTTCTACGTCGCGGCGGCGGAGCGCCAGGGTGTGGACGTGAGCCGGCTGCAGGGGACGATCCAGAACGACATGCTGAAGGAGTACATGGCGCAGCATGCCTGGATCTTCCCGGTGGAGCCCGCCCTCAAGGTGATCGTGGACCTGTTCGAGTGGGCCGCGGCCCACACTCCCAAGTGGAACACCATCTCGATCTCGGGCTACCACATCCGGGAAGCGGGCTCCACCGCGGCCCAGGAGCTGGCATTCACGCTGGCCAACGGGTTCTGCTACGTGGAACACGGGCTCGCCCGCGGGCTCGAGGTAGACAGCTTTGCTCCCCGGCTGTCGTTCTTCTGGGATGTGCACAACGACTTCTTCGAGGAAATCGCGAAGCTGCGCGCGGCGCGGCGCATCTGGGCCCGCACCATGCACGACAAGTACGGCGCCCGGAACCCGCGCAGCGGGCAGATGCGGTTCCACTGCCAGACGGCAGGGGTCACCCTGACCGCACAACAGCCGCACAACAACATCGTCCGGGTGGCCTACCAGGGGCTGGCCGCGGTGCTCGGCGGGACTCAGTCGCTGCATACCAACGCCCTGGATGAGACCCTTGCCTTGCCCACCGAGGAATCGGTGCGGATCGCGCTCCGGACCCAGCAGATCCTGGCGTACGAAACCGGCGTGCCCAACGTGGTGGACCCGCTGGGCGGGTCCTACTACGTCGAAGCCCTCACCGACGGCATGGAGCGCGAAGCCGCCGGGCTGTTCGCCGAGATCGAGGCCCAGGGCGGCGTGGTGAAGGCCATCGAGAACGGCTGGTTCCAGCGCCAGATCGCCCAGTCCGCCTCCCGGTTCCAGGCCGAGCTGGAGCAGCGCCGCC
>Ga0326731_1000461_pt1 | contig 10515 bp, 9 predicted proteins | sample MHFSIPfraction_FD_207645 | JGI IMG/M metagenome (GOLD analysis project Ga0326731, IMG submission 207645) | Lab enriched peat soil microbial communities from Michigan Hollow, Ithaca, NY, United States - MHF9FY SIP fraction | ecosystem: Environmental > Terrestrial > Soil > Wetlands > Peat | place...
TCCGCGAGGCCCGTCCAGCGGGTGGCAATGGGGCCGGAGGTCATCAGGCGGCGAGGAGCCGGCTGATCTCCTCCACGGCCGAGGCGGCGTCTGGGGCATAGCCGCGGGCGCGGATCTGGTTGGCGTAGTCGCGGGTGACGGGCGCCCCGCCGATGACGACGGGAATGCCGAGCCCGGCCTTCTCGACGGCCTCGATCACCGCCTTCATCTGGACCATGGTCGTCGTCAGCAGGGCCGAAAGGGCGATGACGCCCGCCCCGCTCGACTTGGCCGCTTCGAGGTACTTCTCCGGGGCGACGTCGACCCCGAGGTCGACGATCTTGTAGCCGTTGCCGCGGAGCATCATGGCCACGAGGTTCTTGCCGATGTCGTGGAGGTCGCCCTTGACCGTGCCGATGACGACGATGCCGCGGGGCTTGACCCCGGCCTTGGCCAGATGGGGCTCGAGCTTGGCCAGCCCGGCGTTCATGGCCCGGGCGGCGACGAGGACCTCGGGGATGAAGACCTCGTTGTTCTTGAACTGGACGCCGAGACGTTCCATCCCGGGGATCAGGCCCTCGTTCAGGATGGTCCCGGCGGGCATGCCCGCGGCCAGGGCCCGGTCGACGAGCGACTCGACCTCGGCCTTTTTCCCGGCGATCAGGGCTTCTTGCATCTCTTTGAGCATCTCGACTCTCCTCACGAAAAATGCGCGGCCGCGAGGGCCTATTTTAATGGACGAACGGAAAGCTCGCAAACACCTGGATGACCGAGTTTCGGAACGGCCCCGGGGGCAAGAAGTCGAGCTGCCCCGAATTCTCCCGGAGGACGTTGGTCAGGCCCGCCTGGCAGCGGACATGGAAGATGAGACCCATCCCCCGCCGCGGCTTGGTGATCGTCCAGGCCGCCTCAAAGAGGAGCCCGAAATCCGTCTTCCTGAAGCTGTCCGTAACGCTGCGCTTGAAGACCAGGTCTCCCGCGTTTCCAGACGGGCCGACGCCCGCGGCATCCGGTCGGAGCCCGCCCACCGGCCCGGCCTGGAATTTCTCCTTCGCCGAGCTGAGGAGGCCTACATAGGGCCCTGCGCCGACATGGACGCGGCCCAAACGGTAGGTGACGAGGACGGGGATGTCTGTATAGGACAGGGAGAGCTCGGAGGACTTCAGGTCCGCGAAGAAAGGGTCGAGCGCCGGGTCGCCCGTCGTCATGAACGGAATATTGGAGATGCCCTTGCGGGAGAAGGGCGTGATCTCGGGCACTAGCGAGAGCCTGCCGGTCAGCCGGATCGTCGCCGAGAGGCCGACGTTGAAGCCCCCGGTCCGCTCGGCGTCCGCCTCGGCCCCCGTCAGATAGGCGAAGTTCAGCCCGAATTTCAGGCTGAAATAGAGCTTCTCGGAGGCGACCTTGTCCCCGGCGACCTGGCTGATGATGGACGACTGGGACACCGCCGGTGCCGGAATCCAGCCGATGACCAGCGCCAGGGCAATGATCGTCCTTTTCATAAGGACGCTAGGATATCCCAAGGCCCCCGCTTTTTCAAGCCGTGAATATCTGGCCAAGGCCGCTTGAAAACTGATAGAATGGGGCCGCCGGACGGAGCCATGAAAACGCTCAAGGTCGGAGTCGACAGCTACAGTTTGAAGCCCCTCGACCTGTCTCCGTTCGAGCTTCTCGAATGGGCGGTCCTGAACGGGGCGGAGGGCGTCCAGTTCTCCGAGGTCAATGTCCCGCCGGGAACGGCCGTCGACAAGACCTTCCTGCAGGAGCTTCGCAGCTTCGCCGCGGAGAACCGTCTCTACCTCGAGTGGGGCGGCGGCGAGCACATCCCCCTCGACCTCGCGAGCGGCCGGCCGAAGGACATCCGGGCCGGCAATCGCAAGGCGGCCGAGCAGGCCTTCCAATTGGGCGCGTCGACGGTCCGGTCCTGCTCGGGCGGTCTGATGCGCTGGAAAAAGGACTCGCCGTCGACGGAGGAATTCCTCCGCCTGACGGCGGCATCTCTCCGCGACCAGAAGCCCCTGCTCCGCGACTTCGGCGTCGTCCTGGCCATCGAGACCCATTTCGAGTTCACCTCGTTCGAGCTCCTCCGCCTCTTCGATATGTGCGGCGCGGTCCCGGGGGAATACCTGGGCATCTGCCTCGACACGATGAACCTCCTGACCATGCTCGAGGACCCCGTCCTGGCCATGCGCCGGCTTCTCCCCTGGGTCGTCACGACCCACATCAAGGACGGCGGCCTGACGCTCACGTCCGACGGCTTCGCTTCGTTCACGGCCGAGGCGGGCAAAGGCGTGATCGACCTGCCCGCCGTCATCGAAGCGCTCGGCGCAGTCCATCCGCATATCACCCTGACCGTCGAGGACCACGGCGGGGATTTCCCTATCCCCGTCGCCGACGCCGATTTCTTGGCCCGCTTTCCGGACCTCACCGTCCCCGAGCTCGTCCGCCTGCTCGGGCTCACCGTCCGGACCCGGGCGCTCATGGACGCGGGGAAGCTGGCCGTCCTGCCCCGCGACCGCTGGCCCTCGGTCTGCGAGCCGCGGGTCAAGCGCGATATCAAGGCCGTCAGACACATCCTCGCCGCCGGCCGGGAGCCGAAGTAAGATGGCCCCGCACGCGAGATTCCGGCTGCGGACGCCCGGCGACCTCCGCGACGAAGCCCGGCGGCTCGGGCTCGACATCCCTTTCCGGGACGATCTCTCCGTGCTCCTCGAAAAGTCCTCCATCGGCGGCCGGGCCGTTCCCAACCGTCTGGCCGTCCTGCCCATGGAAGGGGCGGACGCCGAGCGATCCGGAGCGCCGTCCGAATGGACGCGCCGGAGGTACCGGCGCTACGCCGCGGGCGGGGCCGGCCTGATCTGGTGCGAAGCGACCGCGGTCCGAAGGGACGGGCTCTCGAACCCCGGCCAGCTCCTGCTCACCGAGGGCACCCTCGGCGGGTTCGCCCGGCTCGTCGAGGAGGTCCGGGACGCCGCCAAAAAAGAATGGGGCCCGGGCCACGTCCCGCTCCTCGTGCTCCAGCTGACCCATTCGGGCCGGTTCGCCAAGCCGGAAGGGACGCCGCTGCCGCTCATCGTCCAGAACAACCCTCACCTCGATCCCCTCCACGACCTTTCCCCGGACACCGCGGTCGTCTCCGACGACAAGCTGTCCGAGATCCGGGACGATTTCGTGGAAGCGGCCGATCTGGCCGCCTCAGCCGGCTTCGACGCCGTCGACATCAAAGCCTGCCACGGCTACCTCGTTTCGGAAACGCTGGCCGCCCACAGCCGCGAGGACAGCCGCTACGGAGGCCCGTTCGAGAACAGGACCCGCCTCCTTCTCGAGATCGTCCGCCACATCCGCGAGGAGGCCCCCAGGCTGCTCGTCACGAGCCGGCTCTCGGCGGCGGATACGGTCCCCTTCCCCTACGGCTTCGGGATGGACCCCGACGAGCCGAAAAGGATCGACCTGGCCGAGACGAAAGCCCTGGTCCGCCTTCTCGCCCGGGCCGGCGTCCGCTTCCTGGCCCTGTCGCTGGGGATCCCGGCCTGGAAGCCGTACTATGGCCGGCCGTTCGACGAGCCCGTCCCCGGAGGCCAGGTGCCCGAAGAGCACCCGCTCGAAGGCGTCGCCCGCCATCTCGCCGTCGCGACGGACATCCAGCGCTCTTCGCCGGGGACCGCCGTCATCGGCGCCGGATACTCCTGGCTGCGGGCGCTCGGCCCCGGCGTTGGCGCGGCCATGGTCGCGGACGGCCGAAGCGCCGCCTTCGGCCTCGGCCGGGGCGCCCTCGCCTATCCGGATTTCGCCGCCGATCTCCTGAGGCGCGGCCGCCTCTCTACCCGGAAGGTCTGCACGACGTGTTCGCTCTGCTCGCACCTCCTCCGCCGGCAGAAACGGGTCGGCTGCGTCGTCCGGGACCCCGAGTACAAGACCGCCGTCGGGAAAGGAAGTGAGGCATGAACAAGGCCGAACGGACAGGCTTGACCGTGACCGTCGTCGCCTTCCTGATCATCCTGGCCGCCTTCGCCGCCTACACCTTCGCCGTCCGGCCCTGGTTCCTGAGCTGGGGAACGACGTCTCCCGAACAGAGGGAGGCGCTCCTCGGCGACGACGCCTGGATCGGGGGGGCGGTCACGGGGACCCGCGCCGTCACGATCGCGGCCCCGCCCGATAAGGTCTGGCCCTGGGTCGTCCAGATCGGCCAGGACCGGGCGGGCTTCTACAGCTACGCCTGGCTCGAGAACCTGGCCCTCGCGGATATCCACAACACGCTCGGGATCCGGCCGGAGTGGCAGGGCCGCGAGGTCAAGGATTTCGTTCGCAGCGTCAGGCCCGGGTACATGTTCGGCCTCCTTAAAGAGAAGGACGGCTACACCGGCTGGCGGGTCCCGTTCGTCGCCCCGGGCCGGTCGATGACCCTCAAGTACTGGGGCACATTCGCCCTCGAACCGGCCGGGACCGGCGGGACACGGTTCCTGATCCGGAGCCGGAACGAGCCCCTTCCCGGTGTCCTTGGGCGGCTGGCCGGCTTCTGGGTCTTCGATCCGGTCCAGTTCGTCATGGAAAAGAAGATGATGATCGAGATCAAGCGGCTGGCCGAGGGCCGGCCCGGACCTCCCGGCTGGCTGAAGATCCTGGCGACCGCGGGATTCGCTTTCGCCGCACTGGGCTCGGCCCTCCTGATCGTAACCAGAAAGCGGAAGGGCTTCTGGCTCCTCCTTCCGGGATTCTATGCCGCCGTCATCCTGTGGCAGACAGCCGACGGGCGCGCGGCGCTCGCCGGCTTCACCGCCCTGGCCCTCGCCCTCGTCGGCTTCCTTTTCTTCCGCAGGCGCTGGTGGATCTATTTCGGATTCGTGCTGATCTTCGTCTACGCCGTGCTCTTCCTTGCGGCGGACGCCTGGATCGTCTTCGGCCTGGTTCTCCTTGCGGCCACCGGCGGCCTGGCGGGGGCGGCCATGAAAGGCCTTCGGGCCCGATGAGATCGGGACGCGCGCGGGTCGCCGGGCGCTCGATCCCGGTCCATTCCCTGAACACGCTCGTCATCGGCAGCGGAGCGGCCGGCCTCAACGCGGCGGTCCGCCTCCACGAATACGGCCAGGCCGACATCGCCATCGTCACCGACCGCTTCGGGGCGGGCGCTTCGGCCGAGTCCGGCTCCGACAAACAGACCTATTACAAGCTCTCGCTCGCGGGGAGCGTCCCGGACTCCGCCTTCGACATGGCCCGGGACCTCGCCGCTGGCGGATCCATGCACGGCGACATCGCCCTGGCCGAAGCCCAGGGCTCGCTCGAGGCGTTCTTCCACCTGGTCGGGCTGGGCGTCCCTTTCCCCCACGACCGCTACGGCGCCTACGTGGGTTACAAGACCGACCACGACCCGCGCCAGCGCGCGACCTCGGCCGGGCCGCTGACCTCGAAACTCATGTTCGAGGCCCTGGCCGCGGAGGTCCGCCGCCGCAGGATCCGGGTCTTCGACGGCCATCACGTGATCGCCCTTCTGACGTCGGGCGAGGGCGCGGCGAAAAGGGTCCTCGGCGCCCTGGCCTTGGACGGAAAGAAGCTCCGCGAGCCCGGCCGCGGCTTCGTCCTCTTCAACGCGCCGAACGTCGTCGCGGCCACCGGAGGACCGGGAGGGATGTACGAGCATTCGGTCTACCCCGAGAGCCAGGCGGGCTCGCACGGGCTGCTGTTCGAGGCCGGCGCCGTGGCCCATAACCTGACCGAATCGCAGTTCGGATTGGCTTCCGTCGCGTTCCGCTGGAACGTCTCCGGCTCTTATCAGCAGGTCGTGCCGCGCTACATCTCGACCGACGCCGGCGGGGGCGACGAGCGGGAGTTCCTCAACGACTATTTCCCAGACATGGGAGCGCTGGCCACGGCGGTCTTTCTCAAGGGCTACCAATGGCCCTTCGACCCCCGCAAGGCCCTCGGCGGCGGATCGTCGCTCATCGACCTCCTCGTCCACGAAGAGACCGTGGTCAAGGGCCGCCGCGTCTTTCTCGATTTCCGGAGAGACGCCCGCGGCGACCGGCGGCTGGCGCCCTTCGAGCCGGGCCAGCTCGGCGCCGAGGCCCGCGCCTATCTCGAGAGATCGGGAGCGTTGAGGGCGACACCGATCGCCCGGCTGAGGACCCTGAACGGCCCGTCCGTCGACCTCTACAAGTCCCACGGGATCGACCTCGCCTGCGCGCCGCTCGAGATCGCCGTCTGCGCCCAGCACAACAACGGCGGCTTCCGGGGCTCGATCTGGTGGGAGTCGAGCGTCCGCGGCCTCTTCCCGGTCGGCGAGCTGTGCGGCACGCACGGAGTGACGCGGCCGGGCGGATCGGCGCTCAACGCCGGCCAGGTCGGGAGCGCCCGGGCGGCGCTCTTCATCGCCCGCAGGCGAGCCGGGAAGCCGCCCGCCGAAGCCGAATTCGGGCGCGCCGTCGGACGAGCCGTGGCCGGGAAGTGGGACCAGGCCGCCGCCATGCGGAGCCGCGAGAAGGACGGCGGCTTGACGCCGGACGAGTGTCTGACCGAGATCAGGCGGCGGATGTCCGCCTGCGGCGCCGTCGTCAGGGACGGGGAGGTTGTCCGACTGGAGAAGCTTCGGGCCCGCGAGCTCTGGATAAGGGCGCGGCGGGAGCTGCATGCGGCTTCTGCGCGGGACCTGCCCCGGGCCTTCAAAGCCCTGGACCTGGCCCTGACCCACGCCGTCTATCTCGAAGCGATCAGCGAATATCTCGAGCGGGGCGGAAGGAGCCGCGGATCCTACCTCGTCCCCGATGCCGCCGGGAGGCCGCCGCACCCGCTCCTCGGCGGGCGCTGGGCTTTTTCGCTCGCGTCTCCGGCGGACCATGTCTCGGCCAACGTCCTGGAGATCCGGCTGGACGGCCGGGGACACATTCAAAAGACATGGGTACCCGTGCGGCCGGTGCCCCGTTCGGACGGGTGGTTCGAGACCGTCTGGGCCGATTTCCGCAACGGCAAGATCGTCGTCGAGGAGGAATGAACGTGGCTCAAAAAAACCGTCCATCCGCCCGGGCCGCCTTGGTCACGGGCGCCGGCCGGGGGATCGGCCGAGGGATCGCGCTCGCCCTGGCTCGCGACGGCTTCGACATCGTCGGCATCGATATCGCCTTCGAGCCCGACAATACGAAGAAGGGCCTGTTCGAGGTCAAGGACAGGGTCGAAGAGCTTGGCGGGCGGTTCCTGCCCGTCGCGGGCGATATCTCCCGCATCGGGGACCACGATCGGATGCTCGACGCCGCCTACGGGGTTTGCGGGCGGATCGACGTCCTGGTCAACAACGCCGGCGTCTCCCCTCTCGCCCGGACGGACATCCTGGAGACGTCCGCCGAAAGCTACGACCGTCTCATGGCCGTCAATGCCCGGGGCCCGTTCTTCCTGACCCAGAGCGCGGCGAAGCGGATGGCCGGGCAAAAGCCGCGGCGCGGCGGCGTCCGGCCGGCCATCGTCTTCATCACGTCCATTTCGGCCTCGGTGTCCTCGCCCTCGCGGCCCGAATACTGCGTGTCCAAGGCGGCCTTGAGCATGACCGCGACGCTCTTCGCCGACGCTCTTTCGGGACGCGGCATCGACGTGTTCGAGGTCCGGCCCGGCATCATCGCCACCGACATGACCGCGGGGGTCAAGAAGAAATACGACGCGCTTATCGCCGGCGGGCTCGTTCCCCAAGGCCGATGGGGTTCGCCGGAGGACGTCGGAAAGGCCGTAGCCGCCCTGGTCCGGGGCGATTTCGGCTTTTCGACCGGCGCGGTCGTCGAGGTCAGCGGCGGCATGAACATCCGCAGGCTCTGAGCCGGCATCATGAGGAGTGCGTTCGCTTCCGTCGGTGGGCCCCCCTGTGGTATCCTAGACGAACGCGGAGGGAATCATGAACGAACACAAGAACCAAGGCCGCATTTTTTGGGGACTTCTGCTCATCCTGCTGGGCGTCGTCTTCCTGCTCGACCGGATGGGACGCCTGGACTTCGGCGACCTCGTCGGGCGCTACTGGCCGGTCATCTTCATCCTCATCGGCATCTCCATCCTTCTCAGCAACAATCTCCGGAACGCCGGCTCGGGGATCTTCTTCATCCTCTTCGGGACGTTCTTCCTCCTCCTCCGGCTGCGGATCTTCGACCAGGCCGTCTGGCGCTATCTCTGGCCCCTGGCCATCATCGCCGTCGGGCTGTGGATCCTGCTCAGGCCGGCCTTTCATCCGGATAAAAAAAAAATCCCTGAGATGACCGCCGACGACCTGGCCATCAGCCAGGTTTTTTCGGGCACGGCCCGCAAGGTCGAATCCCAGAACTTCCGCGGCGGCAAGGCCGAGGTCGTCTTCGGCTCGGCCGAGATCGACCTCAGGGCCGCCAAGCTCGCCGGGGGCCATGCCACCCTCGTCCTGTCCGTCGTCTTCGGCAATATCGAAGTCATCGTCCCCAGGGATTGGCAGGTCGTCCTGGCTGGGACGCCGGTCCTCGGCTCGATCACGAGCCACAAGGGGGCGGCGCCCGACATGGCGGCGACGGGAACCCTGTCGATCCAAGGATCGGTCGTGTTCGGCTCGATCGAGGTCAAGGAATAGTTCCGGCCATGCGCAAAGGCCTGTTCTGGCTCCTCGCCGTCGCCATCACCCTCGCGTCGGCAGTCTATCAGAGGATGACGGGACCGACCCATTCCCTGCGGGCCAGGGCCGTTGTCTCGGGGACCGAGGTCAAGGCCCGGCTGCCCCGGAGCGCCGAAACGCTCGCAGACGCCGAATTGTCGGTGACGGCCCCGGCGCCGGTCGCGGGCCGCCTCGAGTGGAAGCGGTTCAAGACCGATGACGATTGGACGAGCGCGGATCTTGCCAGGGAGGGCGACCGGCTCGTCGGACGTTTGCCCCGCCAGCCGGCGGCCGGCAAGCTCATGTACAAAGTCGTCCTGACGGAGAACGGGGAATCGAAAACGCTGACCGGGGATGTCCCGGCCGTCCTCCGCTTCAAGGACCCCGTGCCCGCCTGGGTGATCATCCCCCACATCTTGGTGATGTTCACCGGGATGCTGCTCTCGACCGCGGCCGGCCTGGCCGCCCTCGACAGGAAGCGGGATCCCCGCCGCCTGACGATCTGGACGGTCACGCTGATCTTCCTCGGCGGCTTCGTCCTCGGTCCGCTCGTCCAGAAGTTCGCCTTCGGCGTCGCCTGGACGGGCTTTCCGTTCGGGACGGATCTCACGGACAACAAGACGCTGATCGCCTTCCTCTTTTGGGTCGTCGCCCTCGTCGCGGGCCGCAAGGGGAAGCCGGCCCGGCCGTTCGTCATGGCGGCGTCGCTCGTCACCCTGATCATCTTCCTGATCCCGCACAGTCTCCTCGGCTCCGAGTACAACTACTCGCGGATGGAATGACCCTGTCGGGCGCCGCGGCCCGAGGCCGCAGGGGCCCGTTTGGAGATTCAAAACGTCCCCCTTATAATAGAGGGAACGGTCCCGGTCGGGCCCGGTCCCCGGCCGGTTCAGCAAAGGAGATTCAAATGAAAAGAATGCTCTCCGTCTCTCTCGTCCTTCTCCTGGCGGCGGCCGCCGGCGCTTGGGCGAAAGACCAGGTCCCCGGCGATGTGGTCTCCCTGCTCCACAACAGGTGCGCCGTATGCCACAAGGGCAAGTTCCCGCCCCAGGGGCTGAGCTGGGAATCGACGAAGATCGCCGCGGCCATCGACGCCTCGAGCCGGGAGGTCCCGGACCTGAAGATCATCGACACGGCGTCGCCGGAGTCGAGCTACATGCTGAAGAAGGTCCGCGGTGAAAGCGGCATCAAGGGAACGCGGATGCCTCCCCCCAAGGCTCTCAGCAACGAGGAGATCAAGGTCCTCGAAACCTGGATCCAGGGGCTCAAGAAGTCCCCCGCCCCCGTTTCGGCCGCCGGCGCGCCTGGCGTGGATCCCCTCGATCCCGTTCCGGCGGCGGCGACAGACCCGAAGCAGCCGTTCGACACGCCGGCGTTCTTCGGCACGCGGCTGCTCAACCTGCCGACGACGACGACGCCGAGCAAGGGGGATTTCCTGGTCCGGATCTCCCACCGGTTCTCGGACCGGGTCGAGGAGGGTCTCGACGATTTCTTCGGCATGGACAGCTACGCCAACATCCTCCTCAGTCTGGGCTACGGGATCACCGACAACCTGACCGTCACGGTCGGCCGGGCCCGCTCCTACAAGGAGTACGAGCTTTCCGCCGACTGGCTGGTCGCCGAGCAGGGCCGGGCCTCGGGCCTGCCCTTTTCCGCGACGCTCCATGGCGGGGTCAGCCTGGTCACGGACGCCAGCCCCGATGAAGCCAAGTTCTCTATCGAGGCCAGTCTCGCCCGCCAGGTCACGCGGAGGTTCTCGGTCCTGGTCGTGCCGGCCTTCGTGACGAACGCCGACCACTTCAGCCTCGATCCCCAGAACACGTTTTCCATCGGCGTTGGGGGGCGCTACATGGTCCTCAAGGATCTCTCGATCATCGCCGAATGGGTCCCGGCCCTGGCCGGCTACAAGGAGATCGAGAGCGGCTGGGGTCTGGGCGTCGAAGCAAAGATCGGGG
>Ga0326731_1000462_pt1 | contig 10504 bp, 8 predicted proteins | sample MHFSIPfraction_FD_207645 | JGI IMG/M metagenome (GOLD analysis project Ga0326731, IMG submission 207645) | Lab enriched peat soil microbial communities from Michigan Hollow, Ithaca, NY, United States - MHF9FY SIP fraction | ecosystem: Environmental > Terrestrial > Soil > Wetlands > Peat | place...
GCGCTCGTGCGGCACCGCGATGACCGCGGCCTCCAGGACCTTCGGGTGGCCCATGATCGTGGTCTCCATGTCCACGCTCGAGATCCACTCGCCGCCCGACTTGATCAGGTCCTTGGTGCGGTCGGTGATCTGGATGTAGCCGTCGGGATCGAGCGCGGCCACGTCGCCGGTGCGGAACCAGCCGTCCCGGGTAAACTGGGCGGCGCCCTCGGGGTTGTTGTAGTACCCGCTGGTCACCCACGGCCCGCGCACCTGGATCTCGCCCGCGCTCTTGCCATCCCACGGCAGCACGTTGCCCGCGTCGTCGACTATTCTCATATCAACGCCTGCGACTGGTGTCCCCTGCTTGGCCCGCACCGCGTAGCGCTCGTCCTCGGTGAGCGCGTCCATGTAGGAGCGCGGCCGGCAGACGCTGCCGAGGGGGGTCATCTCGGTCATGCCCCAGGCGTGGAGCATGTAGGCCCCGTACTTCTTGTCGAACAGTTCGATGAGGGTCCGCGGCGCGGCCGACCCGCCGATCGGGATGCAGCGGATCGACGAGATGTCCCACTGCGGCTCCTTCTCGAGGATGGCCTGGATGGCGATCCACACCGTGGGGACCGCGCCCACCAGCGTGACCTTCTCGTGGTGGACGATCTCGATGATGTCGCGCGGCTGAGGGTTCGGCCCCCCGAAGATCTGGGTGGATCCGTTCATGACCCCCGCGAAGGGCACGCACCAGGCGTTGGCGTGGAACATCGGCACGATGTGCAGGATCACGTCGCGCTCGCAGATGCCGAGCACGTCCACGGTGGACGAGGCGAAGCAGTGGAGGTAGATCGCGCGGTGGGTGTAGACCACGCCCTTCGGATGGCCGGTGGTGCCGGAGGTGTAGCAGATGCCGGCCGCGTCGGTCTCCTCGATGCGCGGCCACTCCGCGACCGGCGCGGTGCCGGCCACGAGCTGCTCGTAGTCGAGCGCGCCGGGCGGCACCACCGCATCCGGGGTGTCCTTCATGACGATCACGTGCTTGACCGTCTTGAGGTCCTTCCGGATCGGCTCGAGGATGGGCCAGAGGCTCGCGTCGACGATCAGCACCTCGTCACCCGCGTGGTTGACGATGTAGATGATGTCCTGGGCCGAGAGCCGGATGTTCACGGTGTGGAGCACCATGCCCATGAGCGGCGCCGCGAAGTACACCTCCATGTGCCGGTGCGAGTTCCAGGCGAAGGTGCCGACCCGCGCGCCCTTCTGCAGGCCGAGGCCGCGCAGCGCGCCGGCCAGGCGGCAGACCCGGTCCGTGTAGTCCGCGTAGGTGTAGCGCTGCAGCCCCACCCCGGGCACCCGCGTCGCCATGGTCTTCCGGTGGAAGAGCCGCCGCGTGCGCTCGAAGAACTGGGTGAGGGTGAGCGGGTAGTCCATCATCAGGCCTCTCATGACGTCATCGTCCTCCCAGGTCCTCCGATGTGGCGCAGCGAAAGCCGGTGTGGTGGTGGCCGTGGGCCAACCCACCGCGCCCCCCATCATACGAGGAGAAGCGCCGGATCGTCACGCGCAGTGCGCCCGGGGGGTCGTCGTGGCTCGCGCCCCGGACCACGCGCCCGGTCTCGGGGGCCGCCCGCTCGCGCCCGTCGTCGGGGCGGTAGGGGTAGGGCCGGTAGGCCGAGGCCGTCCACTCCCGCAGGTTGCCGAGCAGGTCCTGCACCCTGGTGGGCCCGGCCCCGGCCGGCCGGAGATCGCCGCGCTCGGTCGCGTTGTAGGCGCGCCCGACGACGGCGCGTTTGGCGTCCGGCGGGTCGTCGCCCCACGGGTAGCGGCGGCGGTCGCCCCCGCGGGCGGCCTTCTCCCACTCGGCCTCGGTGGGCAGGCGCTTGCCGCGCCAGAGGCAGTAGTCGCGGGCTCCGAACCAGGAGACCTCCACCGCGGGGTGCTCCTCGAACCCCGGGTCGGCGGTGAAGCGGCCGTCACGCCGGTGGATCCGGGCGTCGGGGTCGTCCCGATCGAAGTAGTCCACGCCTTCCGGGCTCCGGAGACCACGGGCCTCGAGGAACTGCGCGAGCTCGCGGTTGGTCACCTTGTTGCGGTCGAGCCAGAAGTCGCGCACGTAGACGCGGTGCATCGGGCCTTCGTCGGGGGCGTCGGTGTCACTGCCCATCCAGAACGCGCCGGCCTCGATCAGCATGATGCCGTCGGCCCACGCCACGCCGGGGCCGGGCGCGGGAGCGAGCGGGCCGACCAGGACGAGCGCCAACGCCGCGCCCAGTGCCGAGCCCCGCCGCGTCCACGCGGTCACGCGGCCACGATAGCGTCCCGCAACCTTTACCGCCATGGCTGATTCGGGTATGGTGAGGGCGCGATGGACTCCCGCTGGAGCGATGCCGACGCGCAGGGCAAGAGCGATCTCGATCTCCTCGTCTACGCCTCGCGCCTGATCGGGGCCGAGACCACCCTGGTGGTCTGGGGCGGCGGCAACACCTCCATCAAGCAGGACGAGCGCGACCACCGCGGCCGGCCCACTCGCGTGCTGCGGGTCAAGGGCAGCGGCTCCGACCTCAAGAGCATCCAGAAGAAGGATTTCCCGGGCGTCCGCATGGACGACGTGCTGGCGCTGCTCGAGCGGCAGGACATGGGCGACCAGGAGATGGTGGACTACCTCGCCCACGCGCTGCAGGAGCCGTCGAGCCCGCGGCCGTCCATCGAGACCCTGCTGCACGGCTTCCTGCCCGCGCCGGCGGTGATCCACACCCACGCCGACGCGGTCGTCTCGCTCACCAACAACGACCGGAGCCGCGACGTGCTCCGGGAGGTGTACGGCGACGAGGTCATCGCGCTCTCATATCGCCGGCCGGGCTTCCTGATCTCGCGCGAGGTGGCCTCCGTGTTCGCCGCGCATCCGAAGGTGCGCGCGATCCTGCTCGAGAAGCACGGGACGATCTGCTGGGGCGCCTCGGTCAAGGAAGCCTACCGGGCCACGATCGAGCTGATCAGCCGCGCCGAGGAAGCCATCGCCCATCGCGCCAGGGGGCGCACCCGCTTCGGCGGCGCGGCGGTGACGAGCCCGCCCGCGGAGACCCGGCGGCGGGTGGCACTCGCGGTGGCCCCGCACCTGCGCGGGCTGGTCGGCAAGAGCCGCCGGCAGGTGCTCTTCTTCGACGACGCGCCCGACGTCCTCGAGTTCGCGGCCTCGCGCGAGGCCGACCGCCTCTGCCGGATCGGGCCCGCGACCCCGGACCACACGATCTTCACCAAGCGGCTGCCGTGCTTCGCGCCGGTCGCCGATCCGTCGGATCCCGAGGCGGTCCGGGCCGGCGTCACCGCGGCGGTCGAGCGCTTCGTGGCCGACTACACCGCCTACTTCGGGGCGCACAACACCGGTGGGGCCACGCTCACCGATCCCTTCCCGCGCGTGGTCGTGGTGGGCGGGCTCGGGCTCTTCGCCACCGGCAAGGACCGGCGCACCGCCGGCATCGTGGACGACATCTACCACCACACGATCTCGGTGCTGGGCGCCGCCACCGGCTTCGGCGGCTACGTCTCGCTCTCCGCGCGCGACGCCTTCGACGTGGAGTACTGGCCGCTGGAGCTCTACAAGCTCTCGCTGGCCCCGCCCGAGAAGGAGCTGGCCCGGCGCATCGCGCTCGTCACCGGCGGCGCCAGCGGCATCGGGCGCGCCGCGGCCCAGCGCCTGGCCGCCGAGGGCGCCCACGTGCTGGTGGGCGATCTCGACGCCGCGGGGGCGCGCAAGGCGGCCGAGGAGATCGTGGGCGCCCACGGCGCGGGCCGGGCCATCGGGCTCGGGATGGACGTCACGAGCGAGGCCTCGGTGCGGGCCGCCTTCGAGGAGGCGGTGCTGGCCTACGGCGGCGTCGACATCGTGGTGTCCAACGCGGGCACCGCGCACGCAGCGCCGGTGGACCGCATGGAGCTCGCGGACTGGGAGCGTTCATTCGCGGTGAACGCCACCGGCCACTTCCTGGTGGCCCGCGAGGGCATGCGGGTGCTGAAGGCCCAGGGGCTGGGTGGGGCCTTCGTCTTCGTGGCGACCAAGAACGTGATGTCGCCCGGCAAGGACTTCTCGGCCTACTCGGCCTCCAAGGCGGCGGAGGCGCAGCTCGCCAAGGTCCTGGCGCTGGAAGGCGGCCCTCACGGCATTCGCTCCAACATCGTGAACCCCGACGCGGTCTTCCGCGACTCCAAGCTCTGGTCGGAGGACGTGCGCCGCGAGCGCGCGCGGGCCCAGGGCATCACGGTGGACGAGCTCGAGGACTTCTACCGCAAGCGCAACATCCTGGCCCGCCCCATCCTGCCCGAGGACGTGGCGGAGGCGGTGCTGTTCCTGGCCTCGGACCGGTCGGCCAAGACCACCGGCTGCACCATCACGGTGGACGGGGGCGTCAAGGACGCCTTCCCGCGGTAACGCGCGCGATCATGAATCCGCCCGCCTCGCCTTCGGCTGCAGCTCGCCAGGCCACGGATCCGCTCGCCTCGCCTTCGGCCGCAGCTCGATCATGAATCCGCTCGCCTCGCCTTCGGCTGCGGCTCGCCAAGCCAGATTCGGCGCGTTCCTGGCCATGCATCCGCCGGAGGAGCAGTTCGCCCTGGCCCGGCGCTGCGAGGCGCTCGGCCTCGACTCGCTGTGGACGGGCGACCACGTGTCCTTCCACAACCCGCTCTACGAGTCGCTGACGCTGCTGGCGGCGTACGCCGGTATCACCCGTCGGATCAAGCTCGGCAGCGGCGTCTACCTGCTGGCCCTCCGCCAGCCCACCGTGGTGGCCAAGATCACCTCCACCCTCGACGCGCTCTGCGGGGGTCGGCTCATCTTCGGGGTGGGGGTGGGCGGCGAGAACCCGAAGGAGTTCGAGGCCTGCGGGGTGCCCCACCGGGAGCGCGGCGCCCGCGTGACCGAGGGCATCGACGTGGTGCGGACCCTCTGGCGCGACACCCCCGCCTCCTTCAAGGGCCGCTTCACCCGGTTCGAGGACGTGAGCATCGATCCCAAGCCGGCGCAGCGGCCGGGCCCGCCCATCTGGATCGGCGGCCGCTCCGACGCGGCGCTGGCCCGGGCCGGCCGCCAGGGCGACGGCTGGGTCTCCTACGTGGTGCAGCCCGAGCGCTACGCCCAGAGCCTGGCCAAGATCCACCGGGCCGCGGAGGAGGCCGGGCGCAGCCTGGACGGCTTCGTCGCCGCGCATCTCACCTTCGTCACGGTCGGGCGCGACTACGAGAGCGCGGAGCGCACCTGGGTGCGCATCCTGTCCAACCGCTACGCGCAGGACTTCGGCCCGCTCGCGCGCAAGTACGGCGTGATCGGCACCCCCGAGCAGTGCGGCGAGCAGATCGACCGCTTCCTCCAGGCGGGCTGCCGCTACTTCGTGATGAACCCCATCGGCGATCTCGCGGACGAGGCGGCCCAGCTCGAGACGATCGCGAGCGAGATCATCCCGCGGTTCCAGCCACGATGAAGCCGCGGGAGTGCCGAGGCGACGTGACCGCGCTGCGCGCGGTTACTCCGGAGATCATCGAGGTGGACGTGCGGGTCATCGAGCCCGCCGATTTCACTTTCGACGCCGGGCAATGGATCTCGGTGCCGTTCGGCCCGAAGAACGTCCGGGCGTGGAGCATGGTCTCGTCGCCCAGCCGCAGGGGTGGCTTCACCCTGTCGATCGACGTGGCCCCGGGCGGCATCGGCTCGCAGTGGGTGCGGGGCCTCCAGCCGGGTGACCCGGTCCGGTTCAAGGGGCCGACGGGTGGCTTCGTCTTCAATCGCGCCGACCCGCGCCGCGGGGTCTTCGTGGCCGAGGAGATCGGGATCGTGCCGGTGCGCTCGATCCTGAGCCACCTCTACGAAACCGGCTACGGCCGGCCCACCGCGCTCATCTACTGGGCCCGCAACCCGGGCTGGCTCGTCTACGACGCCGACTTCCGCTCGCTCGCGCGGCGCTATCCCGGCTTCTCGTACCTGCCGGTGCTGCGCGAGCCGCCCGCGACCTGGCGCGGCGAGAAGGGCGAGCCCGCGGAGGCGGTCGACCGGCTCGTGTACGGGGTCGACCGCTTGGTGGTCTACGTCTGCGGGGGCGGGGAGACCATCAACCGGGTGCGGGACGTGCTCGTGAAGAAGGGCATGGACCGCAAGAGCGTGAAGTGGGAGAAGTTCTGGTGAAGGCGCAGATCTACCACTTCCAGATCAACGTCCGTGACGCCTCCCGCTCGCTCCCGTTCTACAAGGCCCTCCTCGGCTACCTCGAGTACCGCACCGTCTACGAGACCGACACCGTGGCCGGGTTCTCGGGGCGCGGAGCCGACATCTGGGTGCTCGCGGCCGCGCCGGCCCACGCGGGCCACGGTTTCCACCGCAAGCGGCCGGGCCTGAACCACGTGGCCTTCCGCGTCGAGCGCCGGGAGGAGGTGGAGCGCTTCCGCGACGAGTTCATGGCCCCGCGCCGGCTCGCCCCGCTCTACGAGACGCCGCGCGAGTTCCCGGAGTACCGGGCCGGCTACTACGCGGTCTTCTTCGAGGACCCGGACCGGCTGAAGATCGAGGTCGTGCACATCCCGGGCGGGCCGCGGGGCTAGCGTGGCGGATCTCAACGGCGGGCACCTGGTCGCGCGCACGCTCCGGCAGGCGGGCGTGGGCCACGTGTTCACCCTGTGCGGCGGCCACATCCTGCCGATCTACGATGGCTGCATCACCGAGGGCGTGCAGGTCGTCGACATGCGCCACGAGCAGGCCTGCGCGCACGCCGCCGACGCCTACGCCCGCCTCACCCGGAACATCGGTGTGGCTGTGGTCACCGCGGGACCGGGTGTCACCGACGCGGTGACCGGCATCGCCAACGCCCACTCCGCCCGCAGCCCCGTGCTCCTCGTCGGGGGCGCGGCGCCGCTGGGGCTGCGCGGGCTCGGGTCGCTCCAGGAAGTCGAGCAGGTCGACCTCCTGCGGCCGATCACCAAGGGCTCGTGGACGGTGTCCGAGACCCGCCAGATTCCCGAGGTGCTCACCACCGCCATCCGGCACGCGCTCACCGGGCGGCCCGGGCCGGTCTTCGTCGAGATCCCGGTCGACCTGCTGATGACCACGGTCGAGGACCGCCTGGCGCCGATCCCGACCGGCTACACCCACCGGCGGCCCACCGCGCCGGACGAGGCGTCGGTCCAGGAGCTGGTCGCGCTGCTGGCGCGCGCGGAGCGGCCAGTGATCATGGCGGGCAGCGGCGTCTACTGGGACGACGCGGCCGCGGATCTGCGGGCGCTGGCCGAGCGCGCCGGGGTGCCGGTGTTCATGAACGGGGCGGGCCGGGGCTGCCTCCCGCACGATCATCCGCAGGCGTTCGCCCAGGCGCGCGGCTTCGCGCTGGGGCAGGCGGACGTGGTGCTGGTGCTGGGCACCCCGCTCGACTTCCGGCTGGGCTACGGGCGGGCCCCGTCCTTCGCCGAGCGCGTCCAGGTGGCCATGGTGGACTGCGACCCGGTGGAGCTCGGGCGCAACCGCCCGCTGGCGGTGGGATTGACCAGCCACATCGGGCTGACCCTCCGGGCGCTGGCCGACGCCCTGCCGCGCGACGTGCCCGCGCGCTTCGAGCGCTGGCGGGACGCGGTGCGGAAGAAGGAAGACGACTCGCAGGCCCGCCTCATGGCCGAGCGGAGGTCCGACGACGTGCCGATCAGCCACTATCGCCTCGCTCACGAGATCGCGGCGGTGGTGGACGCTGGCACCACCGTGGTCGCCGACGGCGGCGACGTGGTCGGGTGCGCGTCGAAGATCGTGGCGCTCTCCCGGCCCGGCCAGTGGCTCGATCCGGGCCCGTTCGGCTGCCTCGGGGTGGGCCCGCCGTTCGCCGTCGCGGCCAAGCTGCTGCGCCCCGAGCAGCGCGTCCTCCTGATCGCGGGCGACGGGGCCTTCGGGCTCAACGGCATGGAAGTGGAGACCGCGGTGCGCTTCAAGCTGCCGATGACCGTGGTGATCGGCAACGACGGCGGCTGGGGCCAGATCCGCAACCCGCAGCTCTCGTTCTTCGGCGCCGAGCGCGCGGTGGCGACCTCGCTGCCGTTCACGCGCTACGACCGGATGGTCGAGGCCCTCGGGGGCAAGGGGATCCACGTGACCGAGCCGGCCCAGCTCCGCCCGGCGCTGGACCGGGCCCTCGGCTCGGGCGAGGTCTACTGCGTCAACGTGGTCCTGGACCCGGCGGCCTACCGCCGCACCGGTCAGGTGTCGATGGCCATATGATCGGGTCTCGATGAAGATCACGTTCCTCTGCCCGCATCTGCGCATCGCGGGCGGGGTGCGGGCGATCCTGATCCACGCCGATCGTCTTGCCCGCCGGGGCCACGAGGTGACGCTGCTGGTGCCGGTCAAGCGGACGCTCACCGCCTGGTGGCGCAACCGGCTGCAGCGGGGGCCCGACTGGATGCCCGGGCTCGAGGCGCGGATTCGCTGGGTGCCCGAGTGGAGCGCGGCCCGCGTGCCCGACGGGGACGTGGTGATCGCCACCTCCTGGCAGTCGGTGGAGACGGCGGCGGCGGCCCCACTGTCCTGCGGGCGGAAGTTCTACTTCATCCAGCACTACGAAAGCCTCTACCATGGCGAGGCGGCCCGGGTGGACGCGACCTACCGCGTCCCCCTGCGGAAGATCGTGATCTCGACGTGGCTGGCCGACGTGATGGCCGAGCGGTTCGACACCCCGGCCGCGGTCGTGGTCACCCCGGTGGAGCCGGGCCTGTTCCACCCGGTCCCCGTCGAGGAGGACGGCAAGCTACGGGTGCTGATGCTCTTCCACGAGTACCCCTGGAAGGGGGTCGCCGACGGCCTCGATGCCTTCGCCCGCGTGCGGGCCCGGCATCCCGAGCTGCGGCTGGTGGGCTTCGGGGTCAAGCGGCCTCCGCGCAAGCTCCCGTTCGCCGAGTTCCACGAGAACCTGCCCCAGGAGCGCCTGTCGTGGCTCTACAGCCGCTGCCCGATCTATCTCTGCCCCTCGTGGGACGAGGGGCTCGGCATGCCGGCCATGGAAGCGATGGCCTGCGGGGCGGCGCTGTGTACCTACGACAACGGCGGCTGCCGCGACTACGCGATCGACGGCCGCACGGCGGTGGTGGCCCCCCGACGGGACGTGGACGCGCTGGCGTGGGGTCTCTCGAGGCTGGTGGAGGATGCGGAGCTGCGACGGCGACTCGCCCGGGGCGGGCAGGACTTCGTGACGACTCAGTTCGACTGGGAGCGCGCTACCGCGCGGCTCGAGGCGCTGCTGGCCGCGCGGTAGCGCCGGGAATGGAAGCGGACTAGGCGGAAGCTCCGACGGGCTCGATGCCGGCGTGAGCGAGGACGGGCCGGCGGGTGCGGATGGTGCGGTTCGTCCACCGCGCCACCACGTGCCCCAGCGTCTGCTCCTCGATCAGGCCTTCCGACTTCAGCTGCTTGAACACCTGCGTCCATCCCGAGCTCTGCTGCCCCATGAACAGGATCTCGTCGAAGCTCTTCCGCGAAGGCAGGTCCGGAGCGCTCTGCGCGTCGAAGAGGGCATGGGCGATCTGTGAGTCCGAGGGCATGGAGCTGCTCTCGCGACGGTAGCCCGACCCTACGAGCAGTCGAAGCGTCGTGTTGCCCGTGCTGCGCTCTGTGAGCATCATGGTCCGTTCCTCCCCTGTGGCGTTTCCGGCCGGATCGCTTGCACTCATCGCCCGTGGCCTCGCGGATGATGCGGGAGGCGATGAGCCCGCGTGAGCTGACCGGGATACTCGTGCGGTCGGGACTCCAGGGCGTGACGCTGCCGGAAGTCCCCGCGAGGCGCGTGAAGTCCCGCGAGACGATGGCCGCGGGGGCCGGCGCTCGGCTTGATATCGCCGGGCCGGGCGCCGCCCGTCTTCGCGCCATTCACGCTCCTGCCGTCCGTGTAGTCCGCCATGGCTTCAGCCGAGCCTCTCTAGGGCAAACTCGGTGCCAGTTTTCGGACGGGGGGAAAGGTCTGTTGTGTCGAAGAGTTACGCGAGACGGGTCGGACGGAGCCCCGATGTCCGGTGACGAGGAGCGCCAGACAGTGTACCGAAATCGGACGCCCCGGTCCGGCCCCGCAGGTTCTGCGCTTGTCGCTGCAGCCCCTTCAGCGCGGCAGCCAGTCGCGCAACGGTTTCACGGTCGCGCCGGCCTTCACCAGGCCCTCGCGCACCGCGGCCACGATCTTGTCCGAGCCCGGGCTATCGCCGTGAATGCAGATGGTCTCGACCCGCGCGTCGATCACCTTGCCGCTGATGGTGCGCACCTTGCCCTCCATGGCCATGCGCACGGCCTGCTCGGCAGCCCGTGCCGGGTCGGTGATCAGCGCGTCCTTGCCGAGCTTGCGCGTCACCAGCTGGCCGTCGTCGGCGTACACCCGGTCGGCGAATCCCTCGGCCGCGATGCGCAGGCCCTTCACCGTGCGGGCCTCGGCGTCGTACTTGGTCATGGCCATGGTCATCAGGATCATCTCGGGATCCAGCTCGAGCACCTGCTCGGCGGTAGCGCGCGCGAGCGGCAGGTTCTCCTCGAGCA
>Ga0326731_1000467_pt1 | contig 10480 bp, 8 predicted proteins | sample MHFSIPfraction_FD_207645 | JGI IMG/M metagenome (GOLD analysis project Ga0326731, IMG submission 207645) | Lab enriched peat soil microbial communities from Michigan Hollow, Ithaca, NY, United States - MHF9FY SIP fraction | ecosystem: Environmental > Terrestrial > Soil > Wetlands > Peat | place...
GGATGGCCCCGAACGCGTGGGTGCCCGCGAGCACGTCGGCGGCCTGGAGGTTCGACGCCCGCGGCGCGGCGAGGTCGCCCTGGTCGAGGTACATCATCCCGGAGGCCGCGTTGATGATGTGGGCGAAGGCCTGCCGCTCGCGCCAGGGTCCGGTCTGCCCGAAGCCCGAGATCGAGCAGTAGACGAGGTCGGGCTTGACCGCGGCCATCGCCGCGTAGCCGAGGCCCAGCTTCTCGACCACGCCGGGGGCGAAGTTCTCGACGAACACGTCGGCGACGCGGCAGAGATCGGTCACCACCGCGCGGCCCTGCGGGTGGCCCAGGTCGACCGCCACGCTCTCCTTGCCCGCGTTGATGCGGATGAAGTAGGTGGACTGGTCGGCGCGGCCCGGCTCGATCTGGAGATGGTTCTTGCGCATGTCGTCGCCGTCGCGCGGCCGCTCGATCTTGATGACCCGCGCGCCCAGGTCCGCGAGCAGCCGGGTGCCGTAGGGACCGGCCAGCACGCGCGTGAGATCGAGGACCACGAGGTCGGAGAGGGGCCCGGCGGCGTCGCGCACCGGCCGAGTATAGCGCGGCGATTGACGGGGCGCACCTGCCCCCCTAGACTCGGCGCATGCGACCGAATCGACTGCGGGAGCGGCTGCGGGCGGGCCGGCCCACGCTGGGCACGCACATCCACTCCGCGTGGCCGGCGGTCGTGGAGCTGGCCGGCCACGCGGGGTGCTTCGACTACGTCGAGTTCGTGGGCGAGTACGCGCCCTACGACCTCTTCGCGCTCGAGAACCTCGCGCGGGCGGTGAACACCTTCGACCACATGTCGGCGATGTTCAAGGTCGAGCAGCAGCCGCGCACCTACCTCGCGGTCCGGGCCATCGGGGCGGGTATCCAGAACCTGCTCTTCGCCGATCCCCGCACGCCCGACGACGTGCGCGAGTGCGTGCGCAGCGTGCGGGCCGAGACCCCGGAGGCGGGCGGCCTGCACGGCGTCGGGATGCGCCGCGACGTGGGCTACGTGGTGGACGTGGGCTCCCCCGCCTTCGTGCGGGCGCTCGACGACGCGGTGGTGGCGATCATGATCGAGAAGGCCTCCGCGGTCGAGAACCTCGAGGCCCTGCTCTCGGTGAAGGGGGTCGACATGGTGCAGTTCGGCCCCGCCGACTACTCCATGAGCATCGGCCTCGCCGGGCAGTGGAATCACCCGCGAGTCGTCGAGGCGGAGCGCCACGTCATCAAGACCGCGCTGCGCCTGGGGATCGCCCCGCGCGCCGAGATCTCGCATCCGAACGAGGCGAAGGCCTACCTGGACCTGGGGGTGCGGCACTTCTGCATGGGCTGGGACGTGTCCATCCTGTTCGACTGGTTCAAGGCCGAGGGCGGGGCCCTGCGCGACCTGCTGGGCGCCGGATAGCCCGGCCGGGACCTCCGCCCAATGGCGCCCCGCCCGGCGCGCGCCGCGGCCGCCCTCGTCGTCCTGCTCGTGCTGCTCGCGGCGGGCTGCCGCGAGCGCCCCTCGTCGGCCGGGCCGGTCACGCTGGTGTTCAAGCACGCCAAGATCCTCGGCCCCGCCGATCCGGTCCCCGGCCTGCTGCGGCGCTTCGAGGCGGAGCACCCGGGCGTGCGCGTGGTCAGCGAGGCGCTCACGTGGAGCTCGGACGAGCAGCACCAGTTCTACGTCATCAACCTGGAGGGCGGCAGCCCGCCCTTCGACGTGATGATGCTCGACGTGATCTGGGTGCCCGAGTTCGCGCGGGCCGGCTGGATCCTCGACCTGACCCCGTTCGTGCCCGCGGCCGAGCGCGACGCCCACTTCGCCTCCGCGATCGAGCCCGCGATGCAGGACGGCCGGCTCTGGGCGCTGCCCTGGTTCATGAATGTCGGCCTGCTTTACTACCGCAAGGACCTCCTCGCCAAGTACGGGCTCGCGCCGCCCCGGACCTACGACGAGCTGATCCGGCAGGTGCGCCTCATCCAGGCCGGGGAGCGCGACCGTCGCCTGGACGGCTACCTCTGGCAGGGCAAGCAGTACGAGGGCGGCATGGTCAACGTGCTGGAGGCGCTCTGGGCCAACGGCACGCGCCTCCTCGACGACGCGGGCCGGCCGTTCCCGGAGCCGGAGCGGGCGCGCGAGTCGCTTGCCTTCCTGCGCGACCTGATCGTGAGCGGGGTGAGCCCGGCCTGGGTCACCGCGGGCGACGAGGAGCTGACCCGCCGCCCGTTCGGAGACGGGCGGGCCATCTTCCTGCGGAGCTGGCCCTACGCGCTCGATCTCTTCGAGCTGCCGGACTCGCGCGTGCGCGGCCGCGTCGGGGTCGCGCCGCTGCCGAGCCTGCCGCACGGAGCGGTGGGCGCCGGCTCCACCGGCGGTGCGCACCTCGCGGTGAGCGCGCGCTCCCGCCACCCCGCGCTGGCGGTCGAGCTGATGCGCTTCCTCACCGGGGAGGCGGCCCAGCGCGCGATGACCGAGGGCGCCGCGCTCCGCCCCTCGCGTCCCGCGCTGTTCGCCGACCCGGGCCTGATCGCGCGCGATCCGACGCTGCCCGCGCTGCTGCCCCTGATCCGGGCGGGCCATCCCCGTCCGGTGACGCCCTACTACCTCATGCTGTCCACCACGCTCCAGCCCGAGTTCTCGGCGGTGCTCGTCGGGCGCAAGTCGCCCGAGCGCGCCATCCGCGACGGCGCGGCCCAGGTCGAGCACCTCCAGCAGGCGCTCGCGCGATGAGCGATCGTCGGCTCGGCTGGCTCCTGCTGGCCCCCGCGCTCGCGCTGCTGGGCGGCCTCACCGTCTATCCCGCGATCTGGGTGATCTGGCTCTCGCTCCACTACCGGATCCCGGTCTTCTCGATCTCGCGCTGGGCCGGGCTCGCCCACTACGCCTTCCTGGCGGTGGACCCGCGATTCTGGAGCGCGGCGGGCGTCACCGCCGTGTTCACGGTGGCGTCGGTCGCGCTCGAGTGCGGGCTCGGCCTCGCCATGGCCCTCGGCCTCCGCGCCCAGCGGCACGGCCGGCGCGCCGCGGTGGCCCTGCTGCTGCTCGCGTGGGCGCTGCCCTCGGTGGTGACCGCCAAGATGTTCGAGTGGCTCTACCATCCCGCGGGCGGCCTCGTGAACTTCCTGCTGGGCGGCCGCCCGGTCAACTGGCTCGGCGACCCGGCCCTGGCCCTGCCGTCGCTGATCGCGGCCGACGTCTGGCGCACCACCCCGTTCGTGGCCCTGCTCTGCTACGCGCGCCTGCTCACGATCCCGGCCGAGCTGTACGAGGCGGCGGAGGTGGACGGCGCGGCGGGCGTGCAGGCGTTCGCCCGCATCACGTGGCCGCTGGTGCGGCCGATCCTCCTGGTGGCGCTCCTCTTCCGGACCCTCGACGCGCTGCGGGCCTTCGACCTGATGTTCGTGCTGACCGGCGGCGGCCCGGCCGGGACCACCGAGACGCTCACCGTGTACGCCTACCGCGCGCTCTTCCAGACCCTGCAGGTGGGCTTCGGCTCCGCCATCGGGGTGGTGGTGTTCGCGCTCGTGATGGTGGTGGCGGTCGCGTATCTGCGGCTGATCCACCGTCAGGAGGCCTCCGCGTGAGGACCGGCCGCCTCCGCGACGGCATCGTGCTGGCCGCGCTGGTCCTCTACGCGATGCCGTTCTTCTGGCAGGCGCTCACCTCGGTGCGACCGGACGCCGAGCTACTGCCCCTCAGCCATCTCCTGCCGAGCCGCCTCACCGCGGTGCACTACGACGCGGTGCTGCGGCAGAGCCTCATGCCGCGCGCGCTGCTGAACAGCCTGGGGATCGCGCTCTCGAGCACCGTGCTCGCGGTGGGGCTCGGCGCGCTCGCCGGCTACGCGCTCGCGCGCCTGCCGGTGCCCGGCCGAGGGGTGATCCTGCTCGGCATGATCGCGGCGACCGCGTTTCCGCAGATCGCCACCGTGAGCCCGCTCTATCTGCTGATGCGGGCGCTCGGCCTCCGCGACACCTGGCTCGCGCTGATCCTGGCCAACGCGTCCTTCGCGCTGCCACTGGTGATCTGGCTGCTCGCCGGCTTCATCCGGGAGGTTCCGCGCGCCCTCGAGGAGGCGGCCGCGGTCGACGGGGCGGGCCGGCTCGCGACGCTGCGCTTCGTGGTGCTCCCGCTGGTGGCGCCGGGAATGGCCTCGGCCGCGCTGCTCGCGTTCCTCTTCTCCTGGAACGAGTTTCTCTTCGCCTACACGTTCACCGCCACCGAGGCGAGCCGCACCGTGCCGGTGGCCCTGGCGCTCTTTCCCGGCGTCTTCGAGGTGCCATGGGGCGACATCGCGGCCGCCTCGCTCCTGGCGAGCCTGCCGCCCATCCTGATCGTGGTCGGCTTCCAGCGCTACCTGGTGCGCGGGCTGCTGGCGGGCGCGCTGCGCGAGTAGGCGACTTCCGCCTCAGCGGCGTGGCTCGATCACGTCGAACATCAGGGCGAAGTCGTCGAGGAGGCCGAAGAGCCGGGCGACCGCGGCCCGGTCGCCCGCGATGGCCACCAGGCCCTGGTCGATCGCCTCCCCGATCGTCAGCTCGCGCAGCACGAGGCGGTCCAGCACCGGGCGCGCGAGGGTCACCGTCGCGTCCGGGTGCTCGCCCTGGCGCTCGGCGAGGTAGGTCAGCGCGCAGTTCTGCAGGGTCAGCACGTAGCGTCGGCCCAGATCGGGGAAGAGCCAGTTCAGGACGAAGCGCTGGCCCTCCGCCTTCTCGCCGTCGAGGCGCACCGCGAGGTAGTCGAAGAAGAGATCGAGGCTCATGGCGCGGACCACGTCGGGGCTCACCGGGGCCCGCGCGGTCGTGTCCGGCCGGCCCTGCCGCAGCTCGAGGGCTCCCAGCAGGTAGGCGTTGCGCCAGGTCGCCGACTCCGCCGCGTAGCCGAGCTGCTCGAGCGCGGCGGCGCCCAGCCGGCGCGCTTCCGCGTTCGCGGGGTCCGCGAACACCACGTGGCTCATCGCCTCGGCCACGAAGCGGTACTCGCCGCGGACGAAGTCCTCGCGCGCCCGCGCGATCGCGGCGGCGGCCCCGCCCATGTACTCGACGTACTTGCGCCCGCGCTCGACCGGAGGCAGTGGGTTCAGATTCGCGGGGTTGGCGTCGTACCAGCCGAGGTAGCGCTGGTAGACGCTCTTGGCGTTGTGGGAGAGGGTGCCGTAGTAGCCGCGCACGTGCCACGTCGAGTGCAGGCTCCGGGGCAGGGTGAGGCGCTCCGCGATCTCGGCGGCCTTGTAGCCGTGGTTCATGAGGCGCACGGTCTGGTCGTGCAGGTACTTGTAGACGTCGCGCTGCCCGCCCAGGTACTCGAGGATCCGCGCGGTGCCCCACACCGGCCAGTGGTGCTGGGCGAAGGCCACGTCGGCGCCGCGCCCGAAGCGGTCCCGCGCCTCGTCGAGGTACTTGGCCCACGCGTTGGCGTCCCGCGCCTGCGCGCCGCGGATCGGGTAGATGTTGTGCAGATTGTGGGTCGCGTTCTCGGCCAGGTTGAGCGCCCGCAGCGCCGGATAGAACATGTGCATCTCGGCGGGGGCCTCGGTCTCGGGCGCCAGCTGGAAGACGATCTCCACGCCGTCGATCCGGTACACCTCGATCGGCTCGGCCACGATGCGCGTCGGCGGGATCAGGGTGACCGTGCCGCGCGAGGTCACCTTGCCGAGCCCGGCGTCCACCTGGCCACGCGGGCCCCTGGGCAGGGTCGCGCCGAACTGGAACTGTCCGCGCCGCACCATGGCGGTGCCGGCGAGCACCGCCTCCGACACGACCTCCTCCATGAAGCGGTCCGGGGCGATGATCTCGACCTCTCCCGCGGCGACCCGCGCTTCGTCCACGACCCCGCGCACCCCGCCGTAGTGGTCGGTGTGGCTGTGGGTGTAGATCACCGCGGTCACCGGTCGGGCGCCGCGGTGCGCGCGGTAGAGCTCGAGGCCGGCGCGCGCGACCTCGGCCGAGATCAGCGGGTCGATGACGATCAGGCCGCGCTCGCCCTCGATGATCGTCATGTTCGAGAGATCGAAGCCCCGGATCTGGTAGATGCGCTCGGCGACCTGGAAGAGGCCGTGGTGCAGGTTCAGCCGCGCCTGACGCCAGAGGCTCGGGTTCACGGTGGGCGGCGGCTCGGCCGCGGCGAGGAACGCGTAGTCGCGCAGGCTCCACACCACGCGGCCCTGGGCGTTGCGGATCTCCACCTCGGGCAGGGTGGCCACGAAGCCGCGCGCGGCATCCTCGAAGTCCTGGGTGTCGGCGAAGGGGAGCGCGTCGAGCACCGCCCGCTGATGGGCGCGGGTGGCCGGCGTGGCGTCCTGCGGGCCCTCGGGATCGGCGGTCATTCGGACGCGGCCGCGGTGACGAGACCCGGGACCACGGTGGCGCCGGGCAGCACGCGGAAGACGTCGGGGGTGATCTTCACCTTGAGCGCGCGGCTGCCCCCGCCGAGGATGATCCAGGGCAATCCCATCAGCCCCTCGTCCACGTAGATCGGCAGATCGGGAGGCAGGGCGAACACGGTGACCCCGCCCAGCATCATGCCGGTCAGCGCGCGCGTCTCCTCCGGATCGGCGAAGGACAGGCGGGAGACCCCGAGGAGCTTGCGCACCGTGTGGTTGACGTCCACGCGGCGCGTGGCCCGGACCACGCAGGCGCAGTAGCGCTTCGGCTCCTTCTTGGAGCCCACGATGATGGTGTTGGCCGACTGCTCCATGGGGTAGCCGTACTGGGCGCAGAAGGCGGCGGTGTCGGCGTACTGCGGGTCGATGTCGACCATCTCGTGGGACAGCCCGAGGCCGTCGAGGACCTGGCGCACTCGCTGCTCGATCGGATCGGTGGCGATGACGCTCCTCCTTCGTGGGGGATTCGTTCGCCGCGGGATGCGCGCGGCCAACCGAGCATACCGCCGGCTCCGCGAATCCGCTAGAATCGAGGGAAGTGGAGGACCCCCGATGCCGACACCGGACGAGCGCACGACGAGCGAGGAGGAGTCCCGGCGCGTGGCCGAGCAGGCCCGCGCCGAGATCTGGGAGGGACGCGGGTTCCTGCGCGATCTCTTCCTGGGCCGGCTGTCCCTCGACCTGATCCATCCGTTCCCGATCAAGGGGAAGGATCGTCCGGAGTTCACCCGCTTCCTCGACGACATGCGGGTCTTCCTGCGGGAGCACGTGGATCCGGTGGCGATCGACCAGAGCGGCGAGTATCCGCCCTCCGTCCTGGCCGGGCTGCGACGACTGGGCGCCTTCGGCATGAAGATCCCCCGCGACTACGGCGGCCTCGGCTTCACGGTGTCCGAGTACTGCCGGGCCATGGAGCTGGTGGGCAGCTACGACGGCAACATCGCGGCGGTGCTGTCCGCGCACCAGTCGATCGGCGTGCCGCAGCCGCTCAAGCTGTTCGGCACCGCCGAGCAGAAGGCCAAGTACCTGCCGCGCTGCGCGGCGGGCGCCATCTCCGCCTTCGCCCTCACCGAGCCCGGGGTGGGCTCGGACCCCGCGAGCCTCGCCACCACCGCCCTGCGGCGCGATGACCACTTCGTGCTGAGCGGCGAGAAGCTCTGGTGCACCAACGGCACCCTGGCCGAGCTGCTGGTGGTGATGGCGCGCGACCCCCAGACCCACCGCATCAGCGCGTTCGTGGTGGAGACCGGCTGGGAGGGCGTCACGGTCGAGTATCGCTGCCGCTTCATGGGACTCCGGGCGCTCGCCAACGGCGTCATCACCTTCCGCAACGTGCGGGTGCCGCGCGAGAACCTGATCGGCCGCGAGGGGCAGGGGCTCAAGATCGCGCTGGCCACGCTCAACACCGGGCGGCTCACCCTGCCCGCGGTCTGCGCGGGCGCGGCCAAGCGCTGCCTCGAGATCTGCCGCGGCTGGGCCGCGGCGCGCGTGCAGTGGGGCGTGCCGATCTGGAAGCACGAGGTCATCGGGCATCGCATCGCGGACATGGCGGCCACCGCCTTCGCGATGGACTCGGTGGCCGTCTTCGCCGCGGCCCTGGCCGACCGGGGGGGCTACGACATCCGGCTCGAGGCGGCGGCCGCGAAGGAGTGGAACACGGTGCGGGCGTGGGAGCTGGCCGACCAGACCCTGCAGATCCGCGGCGGGCGGGGCTACGAGACCGAGCCGTCGCTGGCCGGACGCGGGGAGGCCGCGATCGGGGTCGAGCGCATGCTGCGCGATCTGCGCATCAACCTGATCTTCGAGGGCTCGAGCGAGATCATGCATCTGTTCATGGCCCGCGAGGCGGTCGACAAGCATCTGGAGGTGGCGGGGGCGCTGATCGATCCGCGCCGGAGCGCGGCGGAGAAGCGCGCGACGCTGCCGCGGGTGGCCGCCTTCTACGCGCGCTGGTACCCGGCGCTCTGGCTCCGTGGCCTCGGCGCGCCCGCGCGCTATGGGGAGCTCGGCCCGCTCGCCCCGCACCTGCGCTTCGTGGAGCGCAGCGCGCGGCGGCTCGCGCGGGCGAGCTTCCACGGGATGCTACGATTCCGCGCCGGGATGGAGCGCAAGCAGGCGTTCCTCTTCCGGAGCGTCGACATCGCGATGGAGCTGTTCGCGATGGCGGCGGCGGCCGCCCACGCCGCGCGCCTGGCCGACGGGCGCTACCCGGAGGCCGAGCCGGCCCGGGAGCTCGCCGATCTGTTCTGCCGGAACGCGCGGCGCAAGGTGCGGCGGCTCTTCGCCGACCTGTGGCGCAACGACGACGCCCTGAAGGGCCGCGTCGCGGCGGCGGTCATGGCCGACCGACACGCGTGGCTCGAGCGCGGCATCCTCGAGCTGGGGCTCGCGCCCGCCGCGTTCCGGCCGCGCCCGTTCGCGGGCGCGGAGTCGGCGCGGGAGAGGGAGAAGGTGCCGGCGGCGCGGAGCTAGCCGTCGCGATCACGGCCCGCCGCGCTTGGGGTGGGCCTTGAAGAAGTCCCAGATGACCGCGGTGGCGTCGAAGTCGCGGCAGACGCGGCCGACCAGCATCTCCGGCAGGTACTGGGCGCCGCCCGGCCACGTGTGCCCGCCGCCGTCGAGGCGCACCAGGGTCACCTCGCTGCCGTCCCGCCCGCCCGGGTAGACCGTCCGGAGGCCGCCACAGCGGTCCGCGCCGGTGCCGGCCGGGAGAGCCTCCCGCACCGGGTCCCTTCCGCCGTTCAGCGCGGCCCAGCGCCGGGCGGCCTCCTCGGTATCGATGATCCGGCCGCGCCCGAAGGCCACCGCTCCACCGTGATAGGGCACCAGCGGGTCGCGCGTGCCTTGCAGCATGAGCACCGAAACCGGCCGCTCCGGGCGGAGCCACAGATCCGGCGGGTCGGCGATGCCGCCGACCACCGGGGCGATGGCCGCGATACGGGCCGACAGGTGCGCGGCCAGGTAGTGCGAGAAGATGGCGCCGTTCGAGATGCCGGTGACATAGACCCGCCGCGGATCCACCGCGTGCGCGCGCTCGATCGCGTCGATCAGCGCGGCCACGAAGCCCACGTCGTCGACGTGATCTCGATGGGCCCGCGAGCTCGTGAACTCGCGGCCGTCGTTCCAGTTCTTTCCGAGGCCCTCGGGGAAGGCGACGAGGAAGCCCTCGCGGTCGGCCAGCGGGGTGAAGCGGGTGAGGCGCTCGGTTCCGGGGCCGTCGCCGCCGCCGCCGTGAAACACCAGCACGAGCGGGGCGGGGCCCGCGCGAAGGGCCGGCGGCACGTGCAGGTAGTAGCGGCGGCTGACGCCGTCGACCTCGAGGGTGTGGGTGGCGAGCGGGCGCTCCGCCCCATGGGCGGTCGAGACCGCGGCGAGCCCGGCGAGGGCGAGGGCGAGCGGGAGCCGACGCATCGCTGATCGGGAGCCTATCGCGGCCGGCGAAAGGGTACAATCGCCGCGGCTCCGGAAGGAGGGGCGCCCCCGATGACCACCGATCTGCTCGAGACCGTGAAGGATGGAGTGGCCGTGCTGACCCTCAACCGGCCCGACCGGCTCAACGCCATGTCGCGCCCGATGCTGGACGCTCTGCTGGAAGCCCTGCCGCGCCTGGCCGACGATCCGGCGGTCGGCGTCGTGGTCCTCACCGGCGCCGGCCGCGGCTTCTGCGCGGGCGGCGACGTGAAGGCCATGGCCGAGGGCAACGAGCTGGGGGGCCAGACCATGGAGGAGAAGGCCCAGGCCCTGCGGGCGCGCATGGAGACGTCGCGCTGGCTGCACGAGATGCCCAAGCCCACGATCGCGATGCTGCGCGGGCCGGCCGCGGGTGCCGGGCTCTCGCTCGCGATGGCCTGCGACATGCGCGTCGCCTCCGACACCGCGCGGCTCGGCACCGCCTTCGCGCGCGTCGGCTACTCGGGGGACTTCGGCGGCAGCTACTACCTGACCCAGCTGGTCGGGACGGCCAAGGCGCGGGAGCTCTACTTCACCGCCGACCTCCTGGACGCCCAGCAGGCCCTCGGCCTGGGCCTCGTCAACCGCGTCGTCCCGGACGCCCGGCTGGAGGAGGAGACGATGGCCCTGGCCTCCCGTCTGGCCCGCGGGCCCCGC
>Ga0326731_1000471_pt1 | contig 10430 bp, 10 predicted proteins | sample MHFSIPfraction_FD_207645 | JGI IMG/M metagenome (GOLD analysis project Ga0326731, IMG submission 207645) | Lab enriched peat soil microbial communities from Michigan Hollow, Ithaca, NY, United States - MHF9FY SIP fraction | ecosystem: Environmental > Terrestrial > Soil > Wetlands > Peat | place...
TCGCCGTCGTCAAAGCGGTGGCCGAGGCACATGGCGGCAGCGTCGAGCTCGAATGCCTGCAGTGCGTAGGCGCCTGCTTCCTCCTGAAGCTTCCGGCGCTGCCGGTCGAGGTCACGGCATGAGTGACGTGTCCGTGCGTGTCCTGATCGTCGAAGACGACGCGGCGCTGCGTGAAGCGCTGACCGACACGCTCAGTACCTCAGGCTACGCGGTACTGGCGGCGGCAAATGGAATTGAAGCGCTCGAGATATTCGCGCGCGAGACGATTACCGTGGTTGTAAGCGACGTTGCCATGGAACCGATGGACGGGCAGGCGCTGCTCGCGGAGCTCAAGCGCCGCCGGCCGGACATCCCCGTCATTCTCATGACGGCCTACGGCTCGATCGCGCAGGCCGTCACCGCGATGCAGCACGGCGCCGCCGACTATCTCGTGAAGCCCTTCGCCGCGCAGGCGCTGATCGACCTGGTCGGGCGCTACACGGTCAAGCTCGACGGAATCGACGAGGGAATGGTGGCCGAGGATCCGCGTACGCGGGGCCTTGCCGCGCTCGCACGCCGGGTCGCGGCGAGCGACGTGACGGTGCTGCTCACGGGCGAGAGTGGCACCGGCAAGGAAGTCTTTGCACGCTACATTCACCGGCACTCGGCGCGCGTCGAGCGTCCGTTCGTGGCGATCAACTGCGCGGCGATTCCGGAGCAGATGCTGGAGGCCGTGCTTTTCGGCCATGAGAAAGGCGCGTTCACCGGTGCGCAGAGCGCGCATGCCGGCAAGTTCGAGCAGGCGCAGGGCGGTACGCTGCTCCTCGATGAGATCTCCGAAATGCCGCAGGCACTGCAGGCGAAACTCCTGCGGGTCCTGCAGGAGCGGGAGGTCGAGCGGCTCGGCAGCACGCGTACCATCGCGCTCGACGTGCGCGTGCTCGCCACGACCAACCGCGATCTGCGCGCCGAGGTTACGAATGGACGTTTTCGCGAGGATCTCTTCTACCGCCTCAACGTCATGCCGATCGCGCTCCCGGCGCTGCGCGAGCGGACCGGCGACATTCCGGCCCTCGCGCGTCGCGCGCTCGCACGGTTCGCGCCTGGACAAGGCCAGGCTTTCGCACTGGGCCCCGAGGCCGAGCGCGCACTCAGCGCCTACCGCTGGCCGGGAAATGTGCGGGAACTGGAGAACGTCGTGCAGCGGGCCGCCATTCTTGCGGGCGGCAGCACCATCGAGATTTCCGATCTGCGTTTCGAGTCGCAGGACGGGACTGAAGCGCAGATCGCGCCGCCCGCGGGTCCGGTGAACGCCGCTCTGCAATCGGATCTGCGCGAGCGCGAGCGCGAGCTGATCATGGAGGCGCTGCGTGCCGCTGGCGGCAGCCGCCAGCTCGCGGCCGAGCGGCTCGGAATCAGTCCGCGCACCCTGCGCTACAAGCTCGCTCAATTGCGCGCCGCCGGTATGGAAGTTCCAAACGGACGCCTCGCCGCATGGCTCGCACGCCCCCTCGGAGAAACCGCATGACCCCAGTCGATCTCAATCGTGTTCTCGCGGAAATGCGGGCCCTCGCGGCGCAGGCAGGCAATCAGGGCGCCGGGCCCGAATCCACGCCGCAGGTGGACTTCGGCGCGCTGCTCACGAACTCGATCAACCGCGTCAACGATGTGCAGCAAAACGCCGAGGCCATGGCGAGTGCGTTCGAGACAGGAGCGAAGGACGTCGACATCGGACAGGTGATGATCGAAGTGCAAAAGGCGGACCTGGCGTTTCGCGCGATGACCGAAGTGCGCAACAAGCTGGTGCAGGCGTACCAGGACGTCATGAACATGCCGCTGTGATGAAGCGAGATAGCGGTGGCTGACGGCGCATTCCTGCAGCGTTCGGTGCTCGACGCCATTCCGGGCTTGAGGCAGCTCGTGCTGCTGGTCGGCGTCGCACTCTCGATTGCGGCAGGCGTGTGGCTCGTCTTCTGGTCACAGGGCCCGAGCTACAGCGTGCTCTTCGGCAATCTCGCCGAGCGCGAGGCGGGACAGGTCATGGACACACTGAACGCGGCCGGCATCCCGTTCAAGCTCGACGACAAGAGCGGAGCCATTCTCGTGCCGCAGGACAAGGTGCGCGCCGCGCGTGTGCAGCTTGCCGGCCAGGGTCTGCCACAGAGCGCGGGAGCCGGCATGGAATCGATGGAGGGCCAGTCGACGTTCGGCACGAGCCAGTTCATGGAGACGGCGCGCTACCAGCACGCGCTCGAAACGGAACTCGCGCGCACCGTCGGCCAGGTCCAAGGTGTCGCGAGTGCGCGTGTGCATCTGGCGCTGCCGAAGCAATCGGTGTTCGTCCGCGACCGCAAGAAGCCGAGCGCGTCGGTGATGCTGCAACTATATGGTGGCCGGCGGCTCGAGCCGGGCCAGGTGGCCGCAATCGTTCATGTGGTCGCCTCGTCGGTCCCGGAGCTAGAAGCGACCGAAGTGACCGTGGTGGATCAGAACGGAACGCTGCTGAGTTCACCCGAGGACGAGGAGCAGTTCGCGCTGACGGCGAAGCAGTTCGAGTACCAGCGGGAGATCGAGCGCTCCTACTCCCAGCGCATCGAGGACATGCTGATACCAATCGTCGGAGCGGGCCGGGTGCGGGCACGGGTGACGGCTGACGTCGATTTCACCATGACGGAAAGTACCAGCGAAGACTACAACCCGCAGCAGACCGTCGTGCGCAGCGAGCAGACCGCGAGCGAGGAGCGCATGGCGGGCGATGCCGCGCAGGGCATACCGGGGGCGCTCAGCAATCAGCCGCCGACCACCGCAGGCGCGCCACCCGCCGCGCAACAGCAGCCCGCGCCACCTGCCGCGCAACAGCAGCCCGCGCCGCCCGGCGCGGAGCAACAGCCCGCGCCGGCGACCACGACGCCCACGCCCGTTGCAACGTCGCAGCGCGCGACGCGCAACTTCGAAGTCGACCGCGCCATCACACATACGCGCCAGCCGGTGGGCGTGCTCAAGAAACTCTCGGTCGCGGTGCTCCTCGATGACCTCGAGAAGACGGACGCGAACGGCGCGACCACGACCGCGCCACTCGAGCAAAAGGATATCGAGCGCTACACCAATCTCGTGAAGCAGGCCATCGGCTTCGATGAAGCGCGCGGCGACAAGGTCGACGTCATGAACGCGTCGTTCAAGGTCGACACGCCGTCGGGCGCCGAGGAAGAGGCGATCCCGTTCTACAGCCAGTCGTGGTTCAAGGAAGGCGCCAAGCAGGTCGTCGGTGTGGCGCTCGTTCTGCTCCTCATCTTCATGGTCGTGCGCCCGGTCATGCGTTCGTTGACGACGGTGAGCGTGCGTAGCGCCGCACCGGGCGGCGCCATCGGGGATCTCGCCGGGGATCGCGTGACGCTCGGCGGCAGCGGCGCGTCCGCGCAAAGCATCGAGCAGCAGGTCGCAGCGGCGCGCAATCTCGTCGGCCAGGATCCGCGGCGTGCCGCGGCCGTGGTCAAGGACTGGGTCGCGGCCGACGGCTAATCATGGCTGATTCCTCGTCCATTTCCGGCGCCGAGAAAGCGGCCATCCTGCTGATGTCGCTCGGCGAGCAGGACGCGGCGGCGCTCCTGAAGCAGCTCGACGCGCGCGCCGTGCAGAAACTAGGCACTGCGATGGCCACGATGAAGGACATCCCGCGCGACCGGATCAACGACGTCATGCGCCACTTCTTCAAGACGCTGGAGTCGAAGGGCGGAGTCACTACCCCGTCCACGGAGTTCGTGCGCCGCGTGCTCACGAATGCGGTCGGCAAGCAGCGCGCGGACATGCTGCTCGATCGGATCCTGTCGGGCACTGCCGCGCATGGGCAGGGAATCGAGGCGCTGCGCTGGATGGATCCCAAGAGCGTCGCGCAGCTCATCGCCAAGGAGCATCCGCAGGTGATCGCGATCGTGCTCGCGCATCTCGACGGCGAGCAGTCGGGCGCCGTGCTCGAGCTGCTGCCGGATGAAACGCGTCCCGACGTGCTCGTGCGCATTGCGACCCTTGGCGAGGTGCCGCAGTCGGCCCTCACCGAGCTCGATCAGCTGGTCGAGCGTCAGGCGACGGGCGTTGCAAGCTCGCCCTTGCGCCAGGTGGGCGGCACCAAGATCGTCGCCGCGATCATCAACAGCATCGACCGCGGCAGGGGCGCGGAGCTGATGGAGAAGATCCAGCAGACCGACAGCGAGCTGCACGAGCGCATCAAGGATCAGCTGTTCGTGTTTGACGACCTCCTGTCCATTGACGATCGCGGCGTGCAGTCACTCCTGCGCGAAGTGCAGTCGGATCAGCTCGCGATTGCACTGCGCGGCGCGGAGCCCGAAGTGCAGGACAAGGTCTTCAGGAACATGTCGAAGCGCGCCGGCGAGATCCTCAAGGACGACATGGAAGCGCGCGGCCCGGTGAAGGTCTCCGAGGTCGAGGCGGCGCAGAAGGAAATCATCGCGGCTGCCCTGCGGCTCGCGGAGGAAGGAACCATCGCCATTGGCGGCCGCGGTGGCGACGGCGGATTTGTCTGATCGGGAGGCGCGTCTTGGCCAAGGGATTTTCACCGGAACAGTTGTCGAACGCGAAGCCCTGGGCCGCGCCTGAGGTGGCGCTCCCGGGGGGAGCGGCGACCAAGCGCTCACCGGCAACCGCGGGCAACATCGCCGACCTGCAGGCGGAAGCCTATCGGGAAGCGTACGAGGAGGGCCTCGGCAAGGGCATCGCGGCAGGCGCCGAGCAGCTCAGAGCCGAAGTGCACAAGCTCGACGGCATGCTGCACGACCTTGCGCGGCCATTCGACGACCTCGATCGGCAGGTCGAGCACGAACTGCTCGCGCTTGCAGCGGCTCTCGCACGCCAGATCGTGCGCCGTGAGCTCAAGACGGATCCCTCGCAGGTCATCGGGGTGATCCGGGACGCAATCGCGGCGCTGCCGGTGGCCGCGCGCGACGTGCGCGTGCGCATGCACCCCGAGGATGCCGCGGTCGTACGCCAGCACCTCGCCCCGACCGAAAGCGAGCGCGCGTGGCAGATCATCGAAGATCCGGTGATGGCGCGCGGCGGCTGCGAAGTCGTCACGGCTACCTCCCGCATCGACGCGCGCATCGAGACGCGCCTCGCCGCGATGCTCTCAGAGCTCCTCGGCAGCGAGCGCGTGGGCGGTCCGCGTGTAGCGGGCGACAATGGATCAAACCAACCGTGAGAAGTGCGGGCTGCCGAGTGACGAGCCTCGGGCCGGGAAGTCCTTTCGGGAGCGTGAAAAACATGGAAGTCTTTCGCGCAGCCTACAGGGACGTATTCACGGCGGTCCCGAAAGGACTTCCCGGCCTGAGGCTCGTGCAAAGGCGGGTCTTTCAGTGACTGACACGAGCTGACCCCATGCGCGTCGAACGCCAGAGACGCTGGATCGATCAGATCGTCGCGGCCCGTGAGCGTGTCGAGCCGATGCGCGGGCTCATCGTCGAAGGCACGCTCAACCGAATGGTCGGCATGACGCTCGAGGCCATCGGCTGCGAAGCTGCGGTCGGCGGCCGCTGCCTTATCGATGCCGCGGACGGCCGCAACATCGAGGCCGAGGTCGTCGGCTTCGGCGGCGACAAGCTCTACCTCATGCCGACGGATGATATCCGCGGCCTCATGCCGGGCGCGCGCGTAAGGCCCACGCGCTCGGTATCGGAAGTGCCGGTCGGCGATGCGCTTCTTGGCCGCGTGCTCGACGGCGCCGGCCGACCGCTCGACTCGCTCGGCGAGATCAAGTGCGAGGACCGCGTGCCACTCATGGGCACGACGCTCAATCCCCTGCAGCGCCGCGCGATCCGCGAGCCGCTCGACGTCGGCGTGCGCTCGATCAACGCCCTGCTGTGCGTCGGCCGCGGCCAGCGCATCGGGCTCTTCGCCGGCAGCGGCGTCGGCAAGAGCGTGCTGCTCGGCATGATGACGCGCTACACGGAAGCGGACGTCACCGTCGTCGGCCTGATAGGGGAGCGCGGCCGCGAGGTGCAGGAATTTGTCAGCAACACGCTCGGGCCCGACGGCATGCGGCGGGCAGTCGTGGTCGCGACGCCGTCGGACAACACGCCCCTGATGCGCTTGCACGGCGCGTGGCTCGCGACCGCGATCGCCGAGTACTTCCGCGATCGCGGGCTGAAGGTCCTGCTCCTTCTCGACTCGCTCACGCGCTTCGCCCAGGCGCAGCGGGAAATCGGCCTCGCGATCGGGGAGCCGCCCGCAACCAAAGGCTATCCGCCGTCGGTGTTCGCGCGCCTGCCGCAACTGGTTGAGCGCGCGGGCAACAGCGATCGCGGGGCCGGATCGATTACCGCGTTCTATACCGTGCTCACGGAAGGCGACGATCAGAACGATCCGATCGCCGACGCGGGGCGCGCCATACTCGATGGACACTTCGTGCTCTCGCGGCAGCTCGCGGAAAACGGGCTCTATCCGGCAATCGACATCGAAGCGTCGATCAGCCGGGCGATGCATCAGATCGCGACCCGCGAGCAGCTCGAGCTCGCGACGCGCATCCGCCAGATTTATGCGACCTACCAGCAGAATCGCGACCTGATCACAGTTGGAGCGTATCGCCGTGGCTCTGACCCGCGCATCGATCTCGCTATCGAGTATTGGCCGCGTATACTCGAGTTCCTGAAGCAGGACATGTACGAGCCCGTCGGACTCGCGAAGAGCTATCAGGAGCTCGTGGTGCTCGCCGCCAACTCAAAGCAGACGTGAGTCTCTGAAACATGACCCGATCTGAACGCATTCAGCCGATCAAGGAGATCGCCGACACGCGCGAACGCAATGCGGGCGCGGTGGTCGCGCAGGCCGAGCGCGCGCTCAAGGATCGCGAGCAGCAGCTCGCTCAACTGAAGAGCTATCTCGATGACTACGTGCGCAAGAACTCGCCCGGAATCGGCACGGTCGATCCGATGCGACTCAACAACTACCGTGCGTTCCTTACGCGCCTGACCGAGGCGGTGCGCGCGCAGGAGCAGCTGGTCGAGACCGCGAGTCGCGAATACGAGCGCAAGAGGGAAGACTGGCGCGTGCAGCACGTGGAGGCGGCCGCGCTCGGCCGGGCAGTGGAACGCATGCAGGTCTTCGAGCGGACCGAGCAGGACCGGCGCGAGCTGAAAGAAAGCGACGAAGACACCGCGAACCGCCTCAAGCGATGATGGGGTGAGACTGCGAAGGGGTCTGGTCCCTCTGGCACGCGAGTTGCACCTTCCGGTGCGATGGCGGCTCCCATTGTCAACTCATCATCGATCCCCCTGACAGGCAATGCCGTCGTCACCCAGGGCTGCGAACAGGCATTGACGCAGCAAGGCCCGGGTGCCCCGGGCGCAAGCCCGCCTGGCGCCGCGCAATTCGTCAATCCCTATTCGCGCCCTGGGTTCTTCTTGCTCGACACTCGCTCGCAGGGACCGCCGTCCACGGTTCCACCGCTCGCGAGCGACGACGACACAACCGGAACTGCCTTGCCGACAGGCGGCAACTTCTTGCCGCTCCTATTGATGTCCGTATGGCGCGCGGCGCCCGAGCCGACGGTTCTTCCGCCAGGGGTGGGGACCGGTACCACGCCCGGCGCCGGCGCCGAGAGCGACTCGATTCAGATCGCGCAGTCCCCGGTCAAAGATGCAGTGACGGCGCAACGAGGCGGGACGTTCGATCCGTTTCTGCGTACCGCGCAACGCGTCATCGAGCTGCTGCGGCCGATGGATGTCAGTGCGACCGACCCTGTCTGCCCTGCACCTGCCGCAACGTCCGCAAACGTGGCACAGAGCGACACCGCCGCAGCACTAGCGCCCGCGGTGAGTGTCACCGCCGCCATCGCTCAGGCGGCACCCGAACTGCTGGCCGCGCTGCTGAAGCGAGCAACCCGGGATCCGGGGACCGGTCAAGCGACGCAACCCTCGAAGGATCCGGCCAGCTACATTCCGTTGGTCGAAGGGACGAACGCGGAGCCCGCAGGGGCCGCGCCATCCGCTCACGAGGTCAAGCAAATCATCGACGCGTTGCCGCAGCAGGTTTCGATCGACCAGGTGACTGCTGGCGGGGCGGACGGATCGTCAATCCGCGCTACGGTGGATGCGCCGTCCGCTCCGCTGTTCGTTGACGGCCACGGGCTGCGCGGACATGCCGCCGCGCCGGTGGGAGACGCCTCTGCGCAGAATCTGCGGCTCGATGTGCCCATGCGGTCTCCCGAATGGGCCCAGGCGCTCGGTGAGCGCATCACCTGGCTCGTCGACCAAAAATTCTCGACCGCCGAAATCAAGCTCAATCCGCCGCAGCTCGGGCCGATCGAGGTACGCATCGCGCTCGCCGGCGACAGCACGCAGGTTTCGGTCTCGGCGCACAGCCCGATCACGCGGGATGCACTCGAGGCTGCCGCTCCGCGCCTGCGCGAAGCGCTTACGTCCCATGGCCTCGGCAACGTGTCGGTGGATGTCTCACAGCAGTCCTTCGCGGACCGTACGATGACCCAGTCACACAGCAATACGCGCAGCGAAGCCTGGGAACCCTGGCAGGCACTGACCCCCGAGACGGTCCTGGTGAGTGCGCCAGCGAGCTATCGTTTCCAGGAAGCCGGGCGCCTCGACGCGTACGCCTGAGCGGCGGCGCATTTCCTCAGGCGTTCACGACTTTGCCTGTGGGCTCAACAGCCGCGTCCAGATCGTCTCTTGCCCTCTCCCCTTCGCGGAGAGGGAACGCGTGCGGGGCATCGGCGGGAGCAGTGTTTAGCTCGGGGATGGGTCCGTTGCCGCACAGGCGCTGACCGGTGCTGGCAAGCCAGCCCTCGATGTGGCGCCGAAATCGCTCGATCTCACGCGCCCGGCGGGCGGTCATGCCATCTGCGCCAATGAGGCTTTCCTCGGCGAGACTCACACGCCACCACCACTGCAGCCGATCGAGCTGCCGATCGATCAGATAGGGCAGTGTGATGGTGAAGCGCCGCGTCTTGCCGTGCCTTTCCAGCTCAGCAAACGCGAAATAGTGCTCCAGCGGTCGAGTGAGTTCGACGGTCGGCATGGTTACTTCGCGGATCGATCCCGAGGTCCGTCGCAGGCAGCGCCATGATACCTTGTCCGCAGTCCAGAGTGGGGGAGTCCCGTCGAGTTGCGCCACCTTCTCATCGAACCGGAGCTCAAGCTCACGGATTATTCCTGGCATGGCTGCACGCCCCTCGCCGTACGCATGCTCTGGCTCTTTTCTTACAGGCGCTGCGTGACAGTGGATCGCAGAGTCGGCCAGGTGCGCATCGAAACCCGCAGGTTCTGGTTTGCCTCGAGCACGCGGATCCTCAGGACCGACCAGGTCGCCGGCATCGCGTGCCGGGCCCAGGCCTTGCCCACTGGCTTCCCGCTCTGGCGGATCTTTGCGCAGGGGCGCCCGATGCTCGACACGGACGTAGCCTTCTATTTCGTCGCGCTCCGGCTGCGCGACAGTGCCGATGAAGTGCCACTTTTCACGGTGCTCGAGTCACTTCCGGTTGAGGACGGGCCATTTACGCAGCTCACGGGTGACTCGGACGGCGATCGCATCGGCGATGAAGGCGCGACGCGCCTGCTCACGCAGCTGCGCGAATACCTCGGTCTCGCCAAGGGACGCCAGTGACCGCGAGACCTGGCCTCTTCGATCCCCTGAAGATCGGCGATCTCGTTCTTCCCAATCGCATCCTCATGGCGCCTCTCACGCGCTGCCGGGCGGGTGCGAGCCGCATCCCGAATGCGATGATGGCCAAGTACTACGCGCAGCGCGCATCGGCCGGACTCATTCTGACCGAAGCGACGATCGTGTCCGCCATGGGAGCGGGCTATGCCGGAACGCCGGGCATCTGGTCGACAGCCCAGGTCGAAGGCTGGAAGCTCACGACGCGCGCCGTGCACGCCGCGGGCGGACGGGTCTTCCTGCAGCTTTGGCATGTCGGCCGCATTTCACATCCGATGTTCCTCGACGGCGCGCTTCCGCTAGCGCCGAGCGCCATTGCACCCAAAGGCCGAGTGAGCCACGTGCGGCCCGAAACGGCCTACGTCACTCCGCGCCCACTCGAAAGTCGCGAAATTCCACTCGTGATCGCTCAGTTCCGCCAGGGCGCCGAGAACGCCGAGCGCGCGGGCTTCGATGGCGTGGAGCTGCACGGCGCGAACGGCTATCTCATCGATCAGTTCCTTCAGGACAGCACTAACCACCGCACCGACGACTACGGCGGCAGCATCGAGAACCGGGCACGGTTCATGCTGGAGGCGGTGGACGCGGCGATCTCCGTCTGGGGCCCGAGCCGCGTCAGCGTGCACCTGGCGCCGCGGGGCGATGCGCACGACATGGGCGATTCCAGTGCTCCTGCAACCTTCGGCTATGTCGCGCGAGAGCTCGGGCGACGCGGGATCGCCCTTCTGTGCGTGCGTGAGCACCTCGGCGAGGGACGTATCGGCCCGGCGCTCAAG
>Ga0326731_1000472_pt1 | contig 10410 bp, 9 predicted proteins | sample MHFSIPfraction_FD_207645 | JGI IMG/M metagenome (GOLD analysis project Ga0326731, IMG submission 207645) | Lab enriched peat soil microbial communities from Michigan Hollow, Ithaca, NY, United States - MHF9FY SIP fraction | ecosystem: Environmental > Terrestrial > Soil > Wetlands > Peat | place...
GATCGGCCAGGCGCCGGCAGTGGAGACACCCTCCCTGGCGGAGATCTACGCCCTGGCATTTCTGCCGGGCCTCTCCACTGCGGATCGGGTGTCCCACCTGTCAGGCCGCGGCGTGGGCCTGGACGTGGTCGCCAACTCCATCCGGGCGCTCTCCGGCAATGTGTCGGTCGGCAGCGAACCCGGCCGTGGTACCACCTTTTCGCTTCGGCTGCCCCTCACGGTCGCCGTGCTCCGCTCCCTTCTCGTCGAGGTGAGCCGCGAGCGCTATGCCCTGCCACTGGCGGACGTGGCGGAGACGGTGCGGGTGCGCCCCGACACCCTGCACCAGGTGGCCCGACAGGGGATGATGACCTGGCGGGGCGAGGTGATCCCGGTGATGGATGGCGCTCTGGCGCTGGGTGGCGGTGCCGCAGAGTCCAGGCGGTATTGTGTCGTGCTCCGGTCAGCCGCCCGGCACCGCGGGCTACTGGTAGATTCGCTGCTGGGGCATCACGACGTGGTGGTCAAGGCGCTCGACCCCTCGCTGGGACGGCCGCCCGCGGTGGCGGCGGCGACGATCCTGGGGGATGGCCGGGTGGCCTGCATTCTCGACACTGGGCGGTTGGCCGACGGGTGGATTGAGCCCGTCGCGGCCGCTGCCTCCTGAGGATTCTCCAATGGCCTCCGACAGCATTCTCGATTTCGCGGCCCAGCTGAACCACGCCCCTGCCGCGCCGGTGGTAGAGGAGCGTGAACTGCGCCTCGTGGTCTTCCGGCTGGACCACGAGGAATACGCCGTGCCGATCGAGCTGGTACGCGAGGTGGTGCGGGTCTCTGATGTGACCCGGGTACCCCACGCGCCTCCCCACATCCGCGGAGTGATGAACCTGCGCGGGCGGATTCTCCCGATCGTAGAGATACGTACCCGCCTGGGACTCTCCCGGGGCGAGCCGACGCCGACCTCCCGGGTTGTGGTAGTGGAGGTGGCCGGGCGCATCGTCGGTCTGCTGGTGGACGCCGTGGGACAGGTCGCCCGAGTCGGCGAGCGCCTGGTCGCGGCCCCGCCCGAGGAAGTGCGTGCCGCCGGCGCGGAAGCCGTCACCGGTGTCGCCCGGGTCGGCACACGTCTCCTGGTCCTGCTCGATCTCCCGCGGGTGCTCCGGCACGAAGCGCTGGACCCTTCATCCCCGACCTCGCCATGACCCTGTCGCCGCTGCAATTCATCCGAGACATGCCCATCCGGCGGAAGATCCTCGCCGGGTTTGCCCTGGTGTTGCTTGTGACGGCGGCGCTGGGCTGGTCAGCTCTCGCGACCATCGACCAGATGTACCGCACCTCGAGCAGCGAGGTTGCGACAGAGCTGTTCTATCAGGCCGCGAGGTCGAGGCTGATCATGCTCTTCGGCGTCGCGGTCGTGGTGGCGCTGGTTGTGGCCCTGGGCCTCTCCCGCCTCATCGCGGACCCGCTGACCCGCCTGGGTCTCGCGGCCGAGGAGGTCTCCAAGGGTGACCTCACCATCGAGATCCGGAGCAGTTCCCGCGATGAGATCGGCTGGGTCGAACACCTGATGCGGCAGATGGTGAAGAACCTGCGCGGGATGGTCGGGCAGATCACCACCTCCTCCCGCACGGTGGCGACTTCGGCCGAGGAGATCTCCGCGTCCAGCACCCAGATGGCGAAGGGAGCCGAGGCCCAGTCCAGCTCCACCGAGGAGACCTCGAGCACGATGGTGGAGATGGCCGCCCAGATGCAGGCCCTCACCAAGAACGCCGAGGCCCTCGCCGCAAACGTGGACCAAACCTCCTCTGCCATCCAGCAGATGAGCACGGTGCTGGCGCAGACCGCCCAGAACGGTGAGCAGCTGCTGACTTCGGTCGAGGGAGTGACCGCGACCCTGACCGAGATGATGGAGACGGTCGGCTCCATTGCCAGCCGGGTGCATCAGGTGGACGAGGTGTCCCGCCGCTCGGTGACCGAGGCCAAGAGCGGTGGGGAGCGGCTCCACGGTTCCATTGCCGCCATCGACGAGCGGTCCCAGGAAATCGGCAAGATCGTTCGTGTGATCGAGGATATCGCCGACCAGACCAACCTCCTCGCCCTCAACGCCACCATTGAGGCGGCGCGCGCGGGTGACGCGGGCAAGGGGTTCGCCGTGGTGGCGGACGAAGTGCGCCGCCTGGCTGAGCGCTCGGTACAGGCCACCCAGGAGATCGCCGCGGTGATCGACACCGTGCAGCGGGAGACCCGCGGCGCGGTGACCCTGATGGAGCAGGTGCTTTCGGGGATCGTGGGCTCGGTGGATCAGACCTCGCGGCTGGTGACCGAGGCGGCTCACGCCACCGAGGAGCAGGCCGCCGGCGCCCGCCAGGTGCTGCAGATGGCGGCCAGCATGTCGCACCTCACCCGCCAGATCGCCAACTCGGTGCGGGAAAATGCCGTGGGAGCCAGGGAGATCACCCAGGCTGCCGAGAAGATGAACCGGCTCACCCACCAGATGTCGGAGGCGGTCGGCGAGCAGAAGCGCGGCGGCGACATGATCGTAAAGGCGATCGAATCCATCGCCCTGGTTTCCCGCCAGAATCTGGTGGCGGTCGAGCAGATGAGCGGCGCCGCCCGCGGCCTGGCCGGGGAGTCGGAGTCGCTGCGCGAGCGGGTCGAGATCTTCCGGACCTGACCGTGACATCCGCGCCGACGCCGCTGGCCTCCCGTCTCGCCACCCTCGACCGGCCGGAGGACCACCCGGAGCGGGAACAGCTCATCCTCCAATCTCTGGGTGACCACTCTCCCCAGGTGCGCGAGGTCGCGATCGCCTGGGCCGCCCGGGTGCTCGAACCCGCCGCCCTCATCCCGCTCGTGGCCGATGCCGGTGACGCGCTGCTGAGGAACGCCGCGCTGGCCGCCCTGGAGCGGCAGGGCCCCTACGCGATGGAGGCGGTCGAACGGGCGGTGTCCGCCCCTGACACCGACCTGGCCATGTTCGCCTGCCAGGTCCTCGGCAGCATCGGCGGCGGCTCCAGCGGTGCCCCGCTGCTCTCGGCACTCGGCCGGAGCGAGGTCAATGTGATTCAGGCCGCGGCCGAGGCCCTCGGCTGCCTGCGATGGCGCCAGGCTGTGCCCGCTCTGGTAGGGCTGCTTGAGCAGGAGCCCTGGCTGCAACTGGCGGCGGCGGACGCCCTTGGGGCCATCGGAGATCCCCAGGCGGCGAAACCTCTGCTGGCGCTGGTTCCCGATACGATGATCGCGGAGCCGGCGCTCGAGGCGCTGGTGCGGATCGCCTCGCCCGAGGCGCTGCCGCAACTGCTCACCCTCCTCATGGACCCGCGGAACGCCCGGCTCCGCGGACCGCTGCTTCGCGCCGCCGGCGCGAGCCTGGGGGCGGAAGAGGCGCGAGCGGCTGGAGGCGGCAGTCACACTCCCGCTTCTCCCGGCCGAAGGGCGTCCCACGCTGCCTACGACCTGACGGCAGTCGGCCGCGCGATCGAGGCGGATCACGGGGAGACCAGTCTGTGGCAGTTCCTTGCCGAGCGGCTCGGAGGCGGAGAGGAGCCCCCGGCGCCGCCATCGACCCACGAATCGGGCGACGACCGCAGCCAGTCGCGGTCCGGCAGCTCCACGCTGCGGGCGGCGGCGGTGCTGGTGCTCGCGGGCGGGATCACCAGCTTGTTGCCACTGCTGGTCCGGTGGGCGGAAGAGCGCGACAGCCGCGCCTGGGTAGAACCGCTGGTGCGGCGCTACCCCGAGCGCGTGGTCTCGGTGGCGGGATCGCTGCTGGCCCACCCCGACCCGGCGGTACGGGCAGGAGCATTGTGGACCTTGCCGCCTGCCGCAGTCGGGGCGGATCAGCTCCGCGCCGCGCTGGAGGACTCCATTCCGGCGGTCCGGGTGGCGGCCTGCCGGGGAATCGGGGTTATCGGTGACAGCGTCGCCGCCAAGCGGCTGGCGGCGTTGCTCGACAGTGGCAGCGCCGCGGAGCGCGCCGCGGCGGCCGAGGCACTGACTCGGCTGCCCCAGGAGTCTCAGCTCGCCTTCCTGGCCCCGCGGCTCGCGCCCTCCACCGACGAGGCGGTCCTGCTCGCCGTGCTTGCCGCCCTTGCGGCCTCGCCCTGCCCAGTCCTGGACGAGCGGGTACTGCATCTGGTGGGTGCGGTGACCGGGCCGGTCCGGCGCGGTGCCATCCGGGCGGCGGCGATGATCCCGGGACCTCGCGCCGAAGTGCTGCTGCTCCGGGCGCTGGCCGACCGCGACCCCGGACTGCAGGTGGAGGCTCTGGATCTCCTGGTGGGACGGGGCGGAGAGAGGGTAGGGACCACTCTCCTGGCCATGCTGGGGATCGGGGACTCGCTCCGCTACCACGTGATCCGGGCGCTGGGCCGGCTCGGCCGGGCGGAAGCGGTTGCGCCGCTCGAAACTTTGTTCACCTCCGCCCCGCTGCATGAGCGGATCGAGATTCTGACCGCGCTCGCGCGGCTGGGGGGAGTAGCGGCCCGCGAGTTTCTGCGACAGTGCCTGGATCAGGCGCAGCCCGAGATCCGGCGCGTTGCCGCCCAGGGGCTCGCGGCGCTCGCCGAACCGGATGACCTCGACCTCCTGGGACAGCTGGCCCGGGACCGGGACTGGGTCCTGCGCAGCGAGGCAGCCCAGGCCCTGGGGCGTCTCGGGCCCGGGCGGGCGCGCCCGGTGCTGCTGGATCTGGTGCGTGACCTCGAGCCGGCAGTGGCCCGGACGGCACGCGCCGCGCTCGCCGAGAGATGAAGGAGGCCACCGAAGCTGACTGGAAACTGCTCACCGACCTGCTGGCGGAGCGCTTCGGCCTGACCTTCTCGGGAGCGCGGCAGGAGATCCTGGGCGCGCGGCTCAGGCCGCGGCTGGAGGCGCTCCACCTCGATGGCCTCCGCGAGTACTATCATTACCTGTGTTTCCATCCAGGCCGGGAAGAGGAGTTCGCCGAGCTCACCCGCCGGATCACCAACAACGAGACCTATTTCTTCCGGGAAGTGGCGCAAGTCGACGCCATTGTTCAGCACGTCCTGCCGGAGAACGCCCAGATCATGCGCGAGCGTCCGCTTCGGATACTGTCCGCGGCCTGCTCGTCCGGTGAGGAGCCGTACTCGCTCTCGATCAGGCTGGTCGACAGCGGCAGCGAGCTCATGGGTGGCAAATGGGAGATCGATGCCTGCGACCTGAATCCCGCGCGGCTCGACGCGGCCCGCCTCGGGGTGTATGAGGGATTCGCCTTCCGGAACTGTGACGAGGAGACTCGGCGGCGCTGCTTCCAGGAGGTGGAGCCGGGTCGCTTCCTGCTCCGGGAGCGGTATCGCCGGGCAGTACGCTTCTTCCATGCGAATCTCGCGGCCCCTTTCTCGGGAATCGGCTGGGGCAGTTACGACGTCATCCTGTGCCGCAACCTGCTCATCTACTTTGCCCCGGAAGGCTTCGACCGGCTGATCGCGCGGTTCGCCCAGCTGCTCCGCCCAGGCGGCTATCTCTTCCTCGGCCATTCGGAGTCGCTGTTCGACCGCGGCCCGGATTTCGAGCCGGTGTACTACTCCGACTGCATGGCCTATCGCCGGATCGGACCGCCCGCATGATCCGAGTGTTCGTGGTGGATGACTCCCCCTTTGTCCGGAAGGCGCTGCGCCGGGTGCTCGCCGCCGACCGGGAGATCCAGGTCGTGGGAGAGGCGGCCACCGGAGAAGAGGCGCTGGCGCTCATTCCGGACGCGGATCCCCATGTCGTTACCCTCGATGTGGAGATGCAAGGCCTCAGCGGGCTCGACGTACTGCGCCAGCTGCTCTTGTGGCGGCCGGGGCTCCGGATCCTCATGCTCTCGGCGCACACCCGCAAGGGCGCCAGTGCCACGCTCGAGGCCCTGGCCGCGGGTGCCGCGGACTTCATCGACAAGCAGAACCTCAACCTGATGGACCTCGACCGGCTGGGGAGGGAACTGGGGGAGCGACTGCGCGCCCTGGGCGGCGGGCGCGACACGCACCAGCCCAGAGTGCGGCCGGACGGCGGTCCCCGCCGAACTCCGGCGATCCCTGCGCCGAGCGCCGCCGAGCTCGCCCGGGCCGGGCTGTGCGTGATCGGCGCGTCCACCGGAGGCCCCGCCGCACTGCAGACGCTGCTCGAAGGCCTGCCTGCCGAGTTCCCGGTCCCGATCATCCTCGTCCAGCACATGCCGCCCGGATTCACCCGACCCTTTGCCAGCCGACTCGACGGGCTGTGCCGGCTGGATGTGAGCGAAGCGGAAGATGGCCAGCGGCTCACTCCGGGGGTGGTCGTGGTCGCGCCGGCCGGAATTCATCTGAAGGTGAGTTCGTCACTGGTGGTCACGCTTACCCCGGAGCCCGCCGCCGCGCGCCACGTCCCCAGTGTGGATGTAGTGTTCCGGTCGGCCGTGAAGGCCCGGCCCGGCGGAGTTCTGGGCGTGCTGCTGACGGGAATGGGAGATGACGGGGCAGAGGGCCTGAGCCTGATCCGGGCACAGGGTGGGACTACCATCGCGGAGAGTGAGGAGAGCTGCGCGGTCTACGGGATGCCACGCGCGGCGGTGGAGCGGGGCGCCGCGCAATACGTCCTGCCACTGCTGGAGATCCGCCGAGTACTGGCGGGGATGTAAGGCGGGCGGGCGGACAGGTGGGACCGGGAACGTCATGGACTTCCCGCCTTCCCGCCGGTCCGCCCTCCCGCCTCACAATAGTGTGCCCCGCAGGATGATGAAGGCCACCGAGAAGTAGATCACCAGCCCGGTCACGTCGACCAGGGTCGCCACGAACGGCGCGGAGGCGCTGGCCGGGTCAAATCCGATCCGGCGGAGCAGAAACGGCAGCATCGACCCCGCCAGGGAGCCGAACAACACTACCCCGACCAGCGCGGTTCCCACCGTGAACCCGACCAGGACGTAGTGCTCCCCATAGCTGTACCAGCCGAGATGCTGCCACAGCAGGATCCGGAAGAATCCGATCACCCCCAGGATGGATCCGAGGGCCAGCCCCGCCGGGATCTCCCGCACCGCCACTCGCCACCAGTCCACCAGGCTGACCTCGCTCAGGGCCATGGCCCGGATGATCAGGGAAGTGGCCTGACTGCCGGAGTTGCCGCCGGAGCTGATGATCAGCGGAATGAACAGCGCCAGGACGACTGCGCGGCTGATCTCATGCTCGAAATGGCCCATCGCGGTGGCGGTGAGCATCTCGCCGAGGAAGAGGGCGCAGAGCCAGCCCGCCCGCTTCTTGATCATCCGGAGCAGACCGATCTCCATGTACGGCTCGTCCAGGGCCTCCATGCCGCCCATCTTCTGGACGTCCTCGGTCTGCTCGCTGATCAGGGCGTCGATCACGTCGTCCACCGTCACGATTCCGATGACATGGCCACCGTCGTCCAGTACCGGGATGGCGAGGAGGTTGTACTTCGAGATCAGGCGGGCCACTTCTTCGCGGTCGGTGAGCGGACGGGTGGTGACGGGTTTGCGGCCTTCTCCAATCTCCATGACCGGAGTCTCCGACTCCGTCATGATCACTTCCCTGAGTGAGATGACCCGGAGCAGCTTCTGGGTCTTCTCGTCCAGTACGTAGATGGCGTAGACCGTCTCCTTGGCCTCGCCGACCTTGGTGATGTGGCGGCGGACGTCCAGCGCGGTCCAGTTGGATGGAACGCCGACGAACTCCGTGGTCATGAGGCCACCCGCGCTCTGCGGGGGATAGCTCATCAGCAGCCGTAGCTGATCCCGGGTAGGGGCGTCCAGCACGTGGAGCAGCCGGGCCCGATCGGTCTCCTTGAGGTCGCGGAACAACCGAACCTGCTGGTCCGCGGACATCGCCTGGATGAGGGGCTTGGCTACCGGGTCCGCCAGCAGCTCCACGATTTCCTCCCGGCCCTCAAGTGAGGGCTCGTCGAACAATTCCACCGCCAGGTGGAACGGGAGTGCCGCGACCACCTTCGCCGCGGCCTCGCGGGGGAGATCGTTGAGGGCATCGGCGATGTCCGCCGGCAGCAGATTAGCGCAGGTATCGACGAAGTCCTCGTCGTCGGCGGCCAGCAGGTAGAGCAGCTCGCCCGGGGGCGGGGTGGGTCGGGAGGGCACGCGAGGCCTCCGGTCGAACGTAGACGTGAGTGGCGAACGGCGAGCCCGTGAAGGTCGAGGAGGAGAGGTGAAGGCAGGAGTGAGGAGTGAAAAGTGAGCCAGTCCGCCATCACGCCTGTCACGTCCCTCTCACGTCTCACTTCTCACTTCTTACTCCTTACTCCTCACTTTTGCCTCTCACGGCTCACGGAGTCCTCGACCCACTGCAGGTACGGCAGGTGGCCGTCGACGATCGGTGTTACGATGATTTCCGGAACATCGTACGGATGCAGGGTGTGGAGCCGGGACAGCAGCTCGGGCACCCGTGGTGAGGTGGTCTTGCAATGGACGTACCACTCGGTCGCCTGATCCACCCGTCCCTGCCAGCGAAACGTGCTTCGGATCGGGCCCTGGATCTGGGCGCAGGCGGCCAGCCGTTCGGTTACGACGGTCTCGGCGATCCGGGAGGCGTCCGCTTCGGAGGGAATGGTGGTAGTGACGATGAGGACCGGAGGAGGCGGTGCGGCAGGGGCCGAGCCGGCCGGAGCTGGCCGAGGATCGAGCGCGCCGGTCACCGACTCCCGCCTCCGCCTACCGGACCAGCTTCATGACGGAATCTTGGTGTCGTCTCCGGTCTTTCCGTCCTTGATCGGCACGACGGCGGTACGCCACCCGCTCTTGAAGGTCACCACGATCCGGTTGCTCTGCGGATCGGCCGATATCGCTTCGATGTCCTTGCCGAACTTGTTCTGGGCGTAGTTGATCGCCACCTCGGACTGGGCAGTCGAGCCTGAGTTGTAGGGCCGCCCGAACTCCCGTCCGATGGCCACCGCGATGGCCTGCTCCCGGCCATAGCGGGCGAACTGGTCCGGCGGGATCAGGCCAGCCTGGCTCGCCACGTGCCGGGTGGACTGATAGTCCCGGCAGCCGCCGAGCGCCGCGATGGACAGGACGAGAACGATGGACAGACGGGGTGCACGCATGACGGGTCGCCTCCGGATCGCCCGAAGCTACTAGATTCACTGGGCCATGCGCAACCGACCTCCTCTCGTGCGCGGCACCATGATGCTCGTGGTGCCCGCTCTGGTATTACCCTCCCTTCTCGTGGGGCAGATAGCCCGGCGTGACCTGGCCTCGGCCGCCTGGACAGAGCCAGGCCCCGGCTCCGCCGCCCCCACGGCCCGCACGATCCCGGCCGGGCCGGAGTCCCCGACGCCCCCTCAGTCCGCCATCCGCTGGTACCACGGGCTGGTGTTCCTCGGGGCTGTGGTCGCCCTTTCACCGCTCGATGAGCCGGTTCGGGACGAGGTGCAGCGCCATCGCTCCAGCGGCAGCAATGACTTTGCGGCGGCAATCCGGCACCTGGGCCAGCCTGAAGTGTACGCCACCGTTGCGCTGGGGACCCTTGCCACGGGGTTGGTAACCGGAAATTCCCGGATTACCCGCGCCGGCGGTCGGATCACGGCTGGTCTGGTGCTCGGCGGCGCGATCGCGAGCGGCCTCAAACTCGCGGTCGGCCGGCAGCGGCCGTTGGGGGCTCAGGAACAGTATGTCTTCCATCCATTCACCAAAGCCGATGCCGCCTGGCCCAGCGGGCATACCATGACCGCATTTGCCCTGGCGACCTCGATCAGCGACGAGGTTCACTCCACTCCGGTGACGATCGGCATGTATACTCTGGCGACCGCGGTGGGCTGGTCGCGGATGAACGACAACAAACACTGGCTCACGGATGTAGTCTCCGGCGCGGCGATCGGGATCACCAGCGCCAAGCTCATGAACGGGCACTGGCGGGTGTTCGGCCTGTCCGCCCCGCACTTCCTGCTGGAGCCGTCCGGTGGCGCAGGAGTGGCGTGGCGGGTGGAGTTTTAGGCGTTCAGGCGTCAGGGTCAGATGTCAGCCGTCAAACAATGGTGGGCTCCAGGACTGTCATCCTGATCCCGCGGAGCCACAAGCGATCTACCTTCCTGCCCCGGGTCCCTCCCTCGCCGCGCTATTCGCTCAGTGGATCCCTCGCCCGCTGCGCTGGCTCGGGATGACAGCCGGGGCATCGTCCCACCCCAAAACGAAACGACCCTCGGAACTCCGAGGGTCGTTTCGCGTAGATCCCGGCTAACGGCTGACAGCTGACGCCTCAGGCAGCCAGCGGCTCCTCGATCCAGATGTACTCCGGGTCGATCACCCCGGTCTCCTCGTCCCGGATGTGCCAGGGCATGCCCGAGAGGTCGAGCAGGGACATGAACGGATCCGGGTCGAACTGTTCCGGCGACATCACCCCACGGCCGGTCCACTCACCGGCGGCGATCAGTCGCGCGGCGATGACCGGCGGCACGCCGGTCTGATAGGCCGTGGCCTGGACCCCGAGTTCC
>Ga0326731_1000476_pt1 | contig 10378 bp, 8 predicted proteins | sample MHFSIPfraction_FD_207645 | JGI IMG/M metagenome (GOLD analysis project Ga0326731, IMG submission 207645) | Lab enriched peat soil microbial communities from Michigan Hollow, Ithaca, NY, United States - MHF9FY SIP fraction | ecosystem: Environmental > Terrestrial > Soil > Wetlands > Peat | place...
CGCCGCGAGCGAGCGTAGCTTCGCCCACGCGAGCTGCGGATTCATCCGGCCGCCGAGACCGCAGTCGGTGCCGGCGATCACGTTTTCTTTGCCGACGACGTTCGCGTACCGCACGATCCGGTCCGCGACCGTCTCGGGATGCTCGAGTATGTTCGTCTTGTGCGTCACGACGCCCGGGATCACGGCGCGGCCCTCGGGCAGCACGCCGCCTTCCCACACCTTCCACTCGTGCTCGTGCTGAGGATTCGCGGCCTCGAACGAATATTGGCTCGCATTGATCTTCACGAGCAGGTCGATCACATCGCGCAGCGGCAAGTCCGTGCTATGCGGGCCGACCCAGCTGCCCCAGCAGAGGTGATAGCGGATCTTGTCCTCGGGAATGCCGTCGAGCGCGTGATTCAAGAGCTCGACGTGCCCTGCGGCCCAGCGCCGGAAGCCCGCGAGGTCGCCGCTGAGCGAGTACTGCATCTCGTAGACGTTCACGAGCAGCGGATCATCGATCTGCACGGCGAGCCCCGACGCGACGATCGCGCGGTACTCCTCGCGCATCGCTTCCGCTAGCGCGACCGCCTGCTCGTCGCGCGTTTTGTAGTAGTCGTTCGGGCCAATCTGCACGCCGGTGAACGCCGCGGTCATGAATGCGTCGGCGACGTCCTGGCCCGCGATAGCCGCTTTGAAGTTCGCGATGTCGCGCTGAATCAGCGCCTGTCCGGTGTACTTGATCGGGCCCACGTTCGCAGGCAACGGGCGCGGGCGACGACGCGGCGCCGCGGTGCCGTCAAGTCCCGACGCGTAGAACGACGCGAAATCGACGCGATCCTTGCACGTGCCGAAGATCTCCTGCATCACCCGGCCCGGGTCCGTGCGCTCGCGAAGCTCGTAGCCGCTCAAACGCGCATAGATGTACGTGGCCCAAGCGCCGTAGTCCGTGTCTTCGGTCATCGGCTTGCCGAACTCGCCGTCGTTGACGACGTCGACGCCGCAGCGCGCCTGCTCCGCCACGACGTCGGCGACGGCCTCGCGCAGTCGGGTCTCGCCGTCGGCGATGAGCCCGCGCTCGCCGGCGTCTTGGCCCGCGCGGTAGGCGTCGATCAGAGACTGCGGCCGCGGCAGGCTGCCGGCGTGAGTCGTGAGGATCCGGTCGGTGCTTCTTCTCATGCTTTCCCCCTTGCCTCGTGGACCCGCTTGCGAACCCGAGGCTTCGCGGGCGACGAACGGCCGTTACCGTACAATCTCCCTCTTGGATTGCCAACGGAGTTACTCCGTACACCATGAATCGGCCTTCGCCAGAGCCTTCGCGCAGCGCGTTGCCGCCACACGTGGCGCGTTATCTGATCCTGTTCGTCGGCGCCTTGGTGGCGATCGGGCCGCTTTCCCTCGACGCCTATCTGCCCGCGATGCCCGCGATGGCAGACGCCTTCCACGTCGGGATCGTGCGGATCAACAACACGATCAGCATCTATCTCGTCGGCTACGGGCTCGGCCAGTTCTTCGGCGGGGCCTTCTCGGATCAGATCGGCCGCAAGCGCATCGGTCTCGTCGGCCTTGGGATTTTCACGCTCGCATCGCTCGCGATAGCGTTCTCGACCACGGCGGATCAGGTTCAGTGGCTGCGCTTCGTGCAAGCGATCGGCGGCGGCTGCTCCACGGTGATCTGCATGGCGATCGTGCGCGACGTCTATCACGTCGACGAGCTCGGACGGCGGATGGCGATGGTGACGCTCGTGATGCTCGCGTCGCCCGTGATCGCGCCGACGCTCGGCGCGACTCTGCTGCGCTTCGGCTGGCCTGCGATCTTCTTTTTTCAGGCCGCGTACGCGGGGACCCTCGCAGTGGTCTACGCCACGATGGTGCCCGAGACGCGTCCGGGCGAATGGCGCAAGCTCTCCGTCGTCACGACGCTGCGGCAGTGCGCGCAGGTAGTGACTCGCAAGAACGCCGACGGCCGACGGCCGGTCACCTACGCGATCACGATGGCGCTCAGCGCGAGCGTGTTCATGACGTTCATCACGAACTCGTCGTTCGCGTACATCGATTACTTCGGTGTGCCCGCGTCGCGGTTCCCGCTCTATTTCAGCGTCGCGGTGATCGGCCTGATCGGCACGAACCTGTTCAGCATGCGGCGCCTGAATTCGTCGAACGCCCCGACGTTCTTCCGCGTCGGGCTCGGGCTTCAGGCCACCGGCGTCGTGTGCCTCACGGCGGTTGTGCTCGCGGGTGCGCGCTCGATCTGGTACGTCGTAGCCCCGATCTCGCTGATCGTCGCGGCGTTCGGCCTCACGGGCCCATCGGGCTCGTCGCAGTTCATCCGCAACTATGACCGCCTTGCAGGCAGCGCGTCATCGCTGTACACGACGCTGCTGTTCTCGACCGGCGCAGCGTTCGGCGCGGTGTCGGGCGTGTTCTTCGACGGCACGCTCCGGCCGATGGCGTTCACGATGTTCGTCGCGTCCGTCGCCGCGAACTCGTGCGCGCTGCTGACCGGCGCCAAGATTGGCGGGACCCCCGCGCCGACGCCGGCGCGCGCGAACGACGCGACGCGCGACGCGGCATGACCGCGCGAACCCGCGCCGGGCAGGGCAGGGCGCGATCGCGCGCGCTACTTGTTGAAGTTGAAGATGTCCTCGCTCTCGGGCCGCTTCATGCCTTGCTCGTGATATTCCTCGTAGATCGCCGCCCACGGGCGGCCGAACATGTCCGGCACCTTGTACTGGATCGTCGTGCCCGGTGACACGGGCGTCGCCTTGCCGTTCACCGGGAAGATCGACGGCACGCACTCGATGAACTGGTACGGATCGCCTTCCTCGACTTCGCTCACCTTGTCGAGATTGCGCACCATCCGGATCGGTTCCACGAGCGCCTCGGGGTCGTAGAAGATCCCTTCGTGGTTGATCCCGATGATTTTGCCGCTTGCGTCGCGGTTCGGCGTGTAGATCTCGATCGTCTGGAGCTTGTTCGAGAACTCGAAGTTGCCGTGCACCATCCAGCCCTGGATGTTGGACGTCCACGTGATCAGCGCGTCCTTGTCCCAGAAGCCGATCGTCTCGCCATACCAGCGCGGCACGTCGGCGCCGAGGCGAGGCACGGCTCCGCTCATGTTGAACGTGCGGCCAATGTTCACGTGCGTGACGAAGTTGTCCGCGTCGCCCTCCATGATCTGCACGAACTTCGGAGTCACGACGATCGAGTGCGGCTGATTCGTGACGGCGTGATAGTGCCAACGCCGCATGAAGCCCTCGGGCCAGCAGTATTGAGCGGGCCAATTCGGCGCCCCGGTGACCGAGACGTGATACGCGTACTGCACCATCCGCGTCTGATACTCGGGCGTCAGCAGCGACAGGATCGTGGTCATCTGGTTGTAGTAGAGCTCGGCGTACCAGTTCTGGCCGCGCGGCCAGACATAGCGGCCCGACCAATCGGGCACGGTCGCGTTCGTGTGCTGCGTCGGCCCGCCGCGCGTCTTCGTCTCCGCGAGCAGCGCCTCGTAGTGCTGCTGGGCGGTCTTGAACGGATAAGGGCTCACGATCGCCGAGCGCGGGTAATCCTTGTCGCAATAGCCCCAGGCGGCCGAGCGTGGCGGATCGCTGCCGATCGACGCGATGCCGGCGTACGAGCCGCGCTGCGCCTCGATCGCCCAGGGGCTGTTGCAGCGGAAGTACCGCTTGTCGGTCCAGAGCGCGCGGTCCTGGTAGAAGTCCTTCGACGTGAAGAGATCGACCGCGAGCGGCTTTACGCCCTTCGGCGCCGCGCCGTTCCACGCGGAGCCGTAATCGATTTGGACTGGCTTCCCGTCGCCTCCGACCTGCTTCGGCCTGAATGGTCCCACCACGAGACCGTTCGCGGGATAGTCCTCGAGCTTCGCGGGGTCGGCGGGCGTGTCGCCCGGAATCGTGGCGGCGAGCGGTGCGCCGCGGCCGACGCTCTTGAAGCCGATGTCAGCGGTCTTCTGTGCGTGCGCTTCGGGGGACGAGAGCAACGTGAGCGCCGCGAGTAACCCGATGCCGACCCCGACGACCTCCGTTCTCGCTCCGAATGCCTTGACCGCTGCCATGGTGCCGACCTCCTGCATAACCGCTGCGCGCAATCTAGAGCATTTCGCGCCCGCACGCAGTCTCGCGGAGGCGACCGCGGCCGCCTTTCGCACCTGGCGCGCAGTCGACGCGGCCACGGCGCGGTACCATGTGCGATGCAAAACACGAATCGAGGCTACGTCTATCGCAGCCGGGTCGGAGATTTGGATGCGGGCGACACCGTGCTCGCGTACCACGTCGCGCGCTTCCGACACTCCGACGAATCCGTATGGCGTGAGTCGATCGAGCTCGGCCGGGTGCTCGTGAACGGTCGACGCGTTGCGGCCGACGACAAGCTTTGGGCCGGCGACGAGCTCGAATTCCACCGCCCGCCATGGCGCGAGCCCGAGGCTCCCGAGCGTTTCGACGTCGCGTTCGAGGACGAGCACGTGCTCGTCGTCGTCAAGCCCGCCGGCTTACAGGTGCTCCCCGGCGGGCCGTTCAAGGCGCGGACTCTGCTCGAGCTCGTGCGTTCGAGCGACGCGACCCGCGCCGGCGCCGCTCCCGCGCACCGGCTCGGCCGCGGCACGTCGGGGCTGATCGCGTTCGGCAAGACGCCGGACGCGCGTTCCTCGCTCGCGCGCCAGTTCCGCGAGCTCGCGCTCGTGAAGACTTATCTCGCTTGGGTCGAAGGGCCGCGGCTGCCCGACTCGTTCGCGGCGCGCCAGCCGATCGCGCGCCTCGCACATGGGCCGTTGCAGATCTTCGCCGCGGCGCCGCAGGGCAAGCCGTCGCTCACGCGTGTGCGCGTGCTGCGTCGCGAGCCGGCCGGCCGCGACGTGGCGGACGGTGAGGCAGCTGACGAGGACGCGTGCGGTTCCGCCGGCCCGCGGACAGAGCGGGCGCTCGTCGCCGCCCAGCCGATCACGGGCCGACCGGATCAGATTCGGATCCACCTCGCCGCCGCGGGCGCGCCGATCGTCGGCGACCCGCTGTTCGGCCCCGGCGGCACGCCGAAGAGCGACGCGCCGCCGGGTGAGGGTGGATACCTGCTGCACGCCGCCGCGCTATCGTTCGCGCATCCGGCGAGCGGCGTGCGCGTCAAGCTTCGCTCGCGACCGGAGTGGCTCGCGTCCTAGGTCGCTCGACTCGCGTACGACCGTCGCGGCTAGCCCGCGTCCACCGTCGCGGCGAAACTCTTGAGGATCGCCGTCCAGCCGCCGTCTGCGCCGACCTGGCCGCTGACTTTGTCCGCGTCGTCGCCCAAGCGTTCGAGCAGCCGATGCTCGAGCTCGACGCGCGTGCGTACACCCGCAAGCGGCACGAACTTCACCTCGACCTCGGTCACGAGCGCGGCGTCGAACTTGAACGCGGCGTTGAGCTGCCAGGCGAGCGTGAGCCCGTCCGGCGGATTCCAGGCGAGCACATAGCCCCAGTCGCACTCGCTGCCGTCCTCGCCGCGCTCGTACCAGCGGCCGTTCACTTTCGGCTCGATGATCGCCTCCACGAGCGCGGACTTGCCGACGTGGTGGCTCTTCGGCCACCACGCGCTCGTCTTCTGCGCGAATACGTCGAACGCCTTCGCCTGCGGCGCGTCGACCTCGATCGAGCGGCGCACCGGCGCGGGCTTGATCGTCCTTTTCGGGCCCATACGAGCCGAGCTGTCGGCCATATTCAAAGTCTCCTCTCGATGTGGTCGAAGTGTCAGGCCGCCTTGCGCAGCGGCTCGGGCGGCAGTGTCGCCTGCATGCTGGGCCGCCCGCCGACACGCCCGAGCCACGCGCTCAGCGCCGTGCCGGCTAGGATCGACGCACCCTCGGGCGTCGCCGCGAGATAGTAGACCTGCGGCGCGAGCAGCACGTCCGCGAGCGAGAGCTCGTCGCCCGCGAGGTGCTTCTGGTCGCCGAGCAGCCGGTCGAGCTCGCCGAGGCAGAGTTGCGCATCGGGCAGTGCCGCGGCGATCGCGGCCTCGTCCGGCGTCTTGCCGAACAGCGCAGGGCCGACGATCCGCTCGAACACGATCACGCGCGCGACGAGCGGGAAGAGATACCAGTCGTTGATGCCGATCACCTGGTTCATCCGGCCTATCGCATGCGGGTCGCTTGGCTGGAGCGCGCGGCCCGCGAACGTCGCGTCGACGTAGCGCAGGATCGCCTGCGTTTCGTAGAGGTGAAAGTCGCCGTGCCGGATCGCGGGCACGCGACCGAACGGATGCAGGCGCCGGTACTCTGGCGAGCGGAGCGTGCCCGGTTGCAGCGCCTCGACGTGGTACGGCGCGTGCTTCTCTTCGAGCGCGACGAGCACGCTACGCATGAACGGGCTGCCGGGAACTCCATGGACGACGAAGTCGCTCATTTCTGATTCTCCTTGTTGCGTTGCTTCAGATTTCGTGGGGGCGTTCGCGCCGGCGTCGCGCTCGGTTGTGCGCGGCCGTGGTGTTCGGGAACCGTGGGATCGTCCTTCTCGACCTCAGCCTTGAACGCCTTGAGCGCTTCAGCCCAGAACTGATCGAGCCAGGCGCGTAGGGCGCCGAGACCGTTCGGATCGATCTCGTAGACGTTGCGCGTGCCGTGGGTGCGGTGCACCACGAGGCCTGCGTCCTTCAGGACCTTCAGATGCTGCGATACCGCGGGACGGCTCACCGGCAGCTCGCTCGCGAGCTCGCCGACCGCTCTCGGAGAGCGTGCGAGCCGTTCGAAGATCTCGCGCCGAGTCGGGTCGGCGAGCGCGGCGAGTGCCGTCGAAGCGTTAGCCATGACTTACAGTAAGTCAGTACTTACCCTTTAGTCAAGTACTCCGCCTGGGTCTCGCGGCGTATCTGCGGGCGAAGAATCGGCCGACGGTGTACCGTTCGCGATGAAGCAGACGACCAGGACCCATGCAAGCCGCTCGCCCCCGAAACTCGATTGCGCTCGCGGCGCTGATCTCCGTCTGCTCATTGGCTGCGTGCGAGCGCTCGAAGCCCTCGACAGCGGACGGCGCAGCGGAACGCCCGGGCTCGATCACGGCACGATAGTGCGGAGCGGGTCGGCGCTCGAGGCGCCGTTGACCGCATGGACGAAAGCGCGCTTCGCCGACGAGCCGCAACCGGCCGGGTGTGCGCGCCGCGCGTTCTAGTGCGTGATCTCTAGCGCACGATAGTGCGCAATCGCGACGGGCTCGCCGCGGATCAATCCGTCGAAGCGCTCGATCAAGAGCAGGAGATTGCTCGGGTCGTCGAGGTGCTCGAAGCAGTCCTCGGCATACGGATGGATCGCGCTAGCGGTGGGTAACTCGCCGTTGCCCGCGAAAATCTTGCGCATCCGCGGAATCAGCATCCACTGAAGCCACTGCGACAGCGCGAGCGTGTCGACGCAGAAGGGCTGTGGGCTCGCGAGCAGCTCCTGGCTCGGAGGGTCGGGCTCCCAGAGCCGCATCCTGCGCAGCTCCGCCTCGAGACCGTCGACGACCGCGATCAGCGCGCGCTCGCGCGCGGCGGTCACGCCTCCTTCTCCATGAGCTTGTCGACGAGGCCCGCCGGCACTTCGGCGTAGTGGTCGAACTCCATCGTGAACGTGCCGCGGCCGCTCGTGCTCGACCGTAGGAAGTTGATGTAGCCGAACATCTCGGACAGCGGTACGAAGCCCACCACGGTCACTTGCGTGCCTTTTTGGCCCTGGTCCGTGACTTGGCCGCGGCGCCGATTGACGTCGCCGATGATCGTGCCGAGGAACTCGGACTCGCTCACGACCTCGATCTTCATGATCGGCTCGAGCAGCTTCGGGTTGCTCGCCCTGTGCGCCTCGCGGAAGCACGCGCGGCCCGCGATCTCGAACGCGAGCGCGGAGGAGTCGACGTCGTGGTACTTGCCGTCGAGCAGCCGCGCGCGGAAGTCGACGACCTCATAGCCCGCGATCTGGCCGCGCTTGTGCTCGCTCTCGATCGCCTTCTCGACGGCCGGGATGTACTCGCGCGGGATGCGGCCGCCGACGACCTCGTCGGAGAACTCGACGCCGCTGCCGCCGCCGAGCGGCTCGAAGATCATCTTCACTTCGGCGAACTGGCCCGAGCCGCCGGTCTGCTTCTTGTGCGTGTAGACGTGCTCGACGGTGCGCCCGAACGCCTCGCGGAAGCTCACGCGCGGCCGGCCCATGTTGGCCTCGACGCCGAGCTCGGTGCGCATGCGGTCGATCGTGACCTCGAGGTGCAGCTCGCCCATGCCGCGGAGCAACGTCTGGCCCGTCTCCTGGTCGACCTCGAGGCGCAGCGACGGGTCCGCCTTCACCATCTTGTAGAGCGCGGTCGACATCTTGTCGACGTCGGCGCGCGACTTCGGCTCGACGGCCACGCTGATCACGGGGTCCGGGAAGCGCATGCGCTCGAGCAGCGCCGGGTGGTCCATGTCGGACAGCGAGTCGCCGGTCTCCGTCTCCTTCATCGACACGAACGCGCAGATGTCGCCCGCGCGCGCTTCGTCGATGTCCTCGGTGTCCGCGGCGTGGATCTCGACCATGCGGCCGATGCGCTCACGCTTGCCGCGTGTGACGTTCTGCAGCGTGTCACCCTTCTTGATCACGCCCGAGTAGATGCGCACGAACGTGAGCGTGCCGAACTGGTCATTGATGACCTTGAATGCGAGCGCGCGCGCGGGTGCGTCGTCCTTGACCTCTTGCTTGCCGATCACCTTGCCGTGCTCATCGACGATCGAGATGCCGCCGTTCTCGCCTGGATAGGGCAGGTAGTCGACGACAGCGTCGAGCATTTGCTGCACGCCCTTGTGCTTGAACGACGAGCCGCATAGCACCGGCACGAACGCACCGGTGATCGTGCCCTTGCGGATGCACGTCTTGAGCACGGCGGGATCGAACTTGCCGGATTCGACGAACTCGAGAAACGCCTCCTCGTCCATCGCGAGCGCGTGCTCGAGCAACTCCTTGCGCAGCTCGGGGATCCGCTTGATCCATTCGCTGTCTTTCGTGGACGCGAACTTGAAACGGTCGCCGATCTGGTCTAGTGAGACCGTCTCCCACTTCGCGTCCTTGTCGTCGGAGTCCCAGATGTAGCCGACGTTCGCGACGAGATCGGCCATGCCGACGAACTCGTCCGAGCTGCCGAAGGGCACGTGGCAGATGAGCGCGATCACGCCGAGCCGCTGCTTGATGCCCGTCACGCACTTCTCGAAGTTCGCGCCGATGCGGTCCATCTTGTTGATGTAGCAAAGGCGCGGCACGTTGTACTGGTTCGCGAGGCGCCAGTTGGTCTCGGTCTGGGGCTCGACGCCCGCGACGCCATCGAATACGACGACCGCGCCGTCGAGCACGCGCAGGCTGCGGTTCACCTCGATCGTGAAGTCGACGTGCCCCGGCGTGTCGATGATGTTGATCTGGTAGCCCTTCCACTCCGCGGTGACGGCCGCGCTCTGGATCGTGATGCCGCGCTTGCGCTCTTGCTCGAGGTAATCGGTCGTCGTGCTCGCCTTCATGTCCTTCGTGTCGTGCACTTCGATGATGTTGTGCTTCTTGCCCGTGTAATAGAGCACGCGCTCGGTGGTCGTGGTCTTGCCCGCGTCAATGTGGGCAATGATCCCGATGTTGCGATAGAGCTTTAGGTCCTTCTTCCTGGCCATGGTCGTCCCGTTAATAAGGTGTCACCGGGGCGGCTGGCCCGGGCGAAGCGGGCACTATATAGATTTCGCGTGATTACGGAAGGTCTCGGACGGAAAAAGGCCGGGAGCGCTCCGGCTCGGACGCGGCGCGCGGCCTGGCCCCAACGCTGGAGCGGAAGCGTCAAGGCGTAGCGAAATCCCGCAAGCATTGGCCAAAAGCCCACCGCTTGGGGACCGCGAAGGCCCGCGCGTCGCGGCCTCCGGCATGGCACGAATCTCGCAAAGGTTCGGCCCGTTACGCGGCGCCGTGTCCTTTGCGCTGGAGCCCCGCCTAACTTATGGTCGCAATCCAGATTTGAACGGTCGAAGACTGAAACGAGGCATCCCTATGTCCACGTCCATCCAATATCTCGACAAAGCCATGCTGAAGCTCCGCGACCTCGGGCTCGTGCCCGAGAAGACGGAGGAGGCGCCGATCGTCGTTTTGTTGAATCGGGTGTCCGATCTCGACCAGGACAAGGTGGTCGCGATCGCGCGCACGCTGAACCAGACGTCGCTGTTCAACCAGGTCGTGCGCGAGCAGGTCTCGGGCATGGGACTCAGCGACCGCTATACGAAGGTCACGGATGCGTTCAACACCATCCGCGACGACGCCAAGACGATGGTCGAGCAGCTCGAGGACGGCAGAATTAACAGCTGGGAGCGGCTCCAGAACGCTTGGATGAAGGCCACACGCGGAGACATCCCGGCGCGCTTCGACAAGATCAAGAAGGTGTACCTCGAC
>Ga0326731_1000479_pt1 | contig 10356 bp, 8 predicted proteins | sample MHFSIPfraction_FD_207645 | JGI IMG/M metagenome (GOLD analysis project Ga0326731, IMG submission 207645) | Lab enriched peat soil microbial communities from Michigan Hollow, Ithaca, NY, United States - MHF9FY SIP fraction | ecosystem: Environmental > Terrestrial > Soil > Wetlands > Peat | place...
ACCGGCTTCGTCCTGATCTGGACGCGGTAGGCCTCAGGGAACGGCGTCAGCTCGAACTCCCGGATCATGGTCGCGAGCGTGTCGTCCTTCGAGCCGTCGTTGACGATGATGACTTCGAAGTGCTGGTAACGCAGCTGCAGGAGCGCCCGGATCGAGGTCGCGATGGTTGCGGCCTCGTTGTAGGCCGGCACGACGAGCGACACCGGCATCTGCAGATGCGAATACACGCGCTCCGCCGCGCTGATCCCGCCCATGTAGCGACGCAGCCCGAACATCGCGATGAAGGCGAGCGTCAGGTAGATGGCGTTCAGCACAATGAAATAGCCGAGAAAGCCCCACTGCACGACAGTGATGAAGTGCCGGAGGATCACCGGATCGCCGCCTCCGCCCGGACGTGCTCGAGCATGTCGCGCGCGTACGCGTCGGTGAGGTGCGCGCGCACCGCCTCGAGGCGCTCGGCCGTCATGCCTTTCAGCTTCAGCAGGGCCTGACCCGCGCGGTAGCGCACCCACCAGACGCGGTCGCACATGAGCCGCGTCACCGTCTTCACGTCCGCGAGCCCGCCGAGACGCCCGTAGGCGACGGCAAGGCTCTGGCGCACGTCGGCGTCCGTCGATTCCGCGAAACGCGCGAGCTCCGGCAGCACGGCGGGATCCAGCACGACGACAAGCGCCGCGGCGACGATCCCGGCATTGTCCGGATGGCGGCGCAGGAGCTCGATTGCGACTTCGTTGCCGAGCACCGCGTCCACGTGCGCGAGCCAAGGCAGGAGCGGCGGTACCTTCGACGGCGCCAGTGACAGCATGAGCGCGCGAATCGGCTCGCGCGCGACCTCCGCGCCGGCATCGACGAGAAGCCGCGCCATCGCCTCGCCGGGCCAGCTCTCGCGCTCGGCCAGTTGGTTCATGATGCCGGGCATCGCGCGCTGCGCGTCGATCTGGACGAGTGCCGCCGCGGCGTAGAAAGAGACGAGCGCGTTCGCCGCGCCGAGTTGCTCCTGGAGCGGCTTCCATGAGGACGGATCGCGCAGGAAGCCGAGCGTGCGGATCGCGAGAATGCGACGTCCGACGCGGCGCGAATGGATCATGCGCCGCGCGGCGACGTCGAGGCCGAGCGGCGCCAGGGCGATCGCGTTCAGGCGCGAGGAGGATTCGCCTCGCACGGCATCGTGCAGCGCACACCATTCCTCCATGACGTAGGGCAGGTATCGGCCCTGCAGCGGCGGCAGCGCCGGCGCGTCGCCCGCCTCGATTGCGATGCGCGTCAGGAGCGGGCGCCAGGCGGCAATCACGCGCGCGTGCAGGCGCGCCTTGTATTCGAAGTAGCGGCGCACTATCAACGAGGTGAGGAGCAGGAGCGCGGCGCCGAAGCCCGCAACCTCGGCGCTCCGCCACGCGAGCGTGACGATCAGCTCAGAACCGATGCTCGATTCCAAGGCGCACCCGGATCCGGTCGTAGAGGTCTCCCTGCTGGTACCAGCCGGCCTCCCAGCCGAGGCCCCAGGCGGCGCTCGTCCAGTGCAACCCGTTCAGGGATACGCTTTTCGTCTGCATCACCTGCACGACGCCGGGCGCGACTGTTTCGGCTTCCTCGCCGAAGCCGACGACGAGCCCGACGCGGCTGTCGCGGCCGTAGTCGTGGCCGACGCGCAGCAGGTGACCGAAGTGCGCGTCGCCGATGTCGGAGGTCTTCGCGGCGTTCAGCGAGTAGCCGACGCTGAACCCGCGCGTGTATTTCTCGACCGAGCCGGAGAGCGAGTCCACTTGCGAAGCCGTGTAGTCGGCATGGCGCAGGCCGAAGGCGATGCTCCAGGCCCGCGGCAGGGCGCGGCCGGCCTCGGCCGAGAAGCTCCACTCCGGCAGCACTTGCGCGTCGGGCGAGATGTCGGCGGAAAGACCGTAGGACCAGTGGCTGTCGAGCCGGTCGGCGAAGGCGACGAGGAGCTGCTCGTCGCGGGTGTCGAATCGCTCCTCGAGATGCAGGCCGGCGAAGAGGCGGCGCGATTCGCCGATGCGCCGCTCGAAGCCGAGGGAGGCGCCCTTCCAGGCGGGACGGCCGCCTGAGAGATCCTCGTAGCTCACGTCGGCCGTGACGCGCGTGCCGCGCTCGAGCAGGCGCCGTTCGTCGAGCGCCGCCATGCGCTCGGCCGGCCAGGTGGACTGTGGGAATTGCGCGGCTGCCTGGAGGAGCAGCGCGTCCGCAGCGTCGAACTCGTCGAGCGCATCGAGCGCGCGCGCATTCAGGCGCCAGACGTCCTCGTAGCCGGGCGAGCGGCGGCGCGCGTCCTCGAGGAACGGCAGCGCCTCGCGCGGGCGGCCGAGCACGACGAGCGCCTGTGACTTGCCGAGGAGCCAGTCCACGTTCGCGGGGTCAAGGGTGAGGAGGACGTCGTACTGCGCGAGCGCCTTTGCAGGCTCCCCGGCGCGCGCGCAGGAGCGCGCGAGCGCATCGCGCGCGTCGCTGTCCTCGGGCTTCGCGGCGACCGCCGCCTCGAGCGCTGGGTCGCAGGCCATCGCGGCCGGCGCCGCCAGCTGCGCCGCGATCACAAAGGGCACGGTTACTCTTAAGAGTGACCGTCCCCTTTGGGTCAGTGACTGCCCCGCAAGGATCATGCCGGCAGCCTCGAAGGGCCGATGCGGCGGCGAATGCGGGCGACGAGCTCCGCCGGGCTGAAGGGCTTCGTCAGGTAGTCGTCAGCGCCGAGACCGAGCGCTCGCACGGCGTCGTGCTCGCGCGTGCGCGAGGTGAGGATGATGACCGGCACCTTCTGCCAGGCCGCGTGCGTGCGGAGCTTCTCGAGCAGCTCGAAGCCGTCGATATATGGCAGCATCACGTCGAGCAGCACGAGGTCGACGGCGTCGCCCCGGTCGATGCGCTCGATCGCCTTGCGCCCGTCCGCGATCGACTCGACGACGAAGCGCTCCTTCTCGGCCAGGTAGCCGAGCAGGTACGCCATGTGCACGTCGTCCTCGACGATGAGGAGTCGCTGGGCGGAATTACTGTCCAAGGCCTTGACCCGAAACCGGTTTTAGCAATAGTAGGGCCACCGGGCGCCGGATTATGTGAATCGCGTCCCGGAAGGACAGCCCCTTGAGTGACGCCAGTGATCCGCACCTCGCAGAACTGGAGCAGAAGCTCGCGGAACTGCGCGCCCTGCTGGCCGAGGCGCGCGAGCAGGCCGAGGCCTCAAGCCGCGCCCGTAGCGAGTTCCTCTCGAACGTGAGCCACGAGATCCGCACGCCGATGAACGGCGTGATCGGCATGACGACGCTCCTGCTCGACACCGACCTCGACCGCCGCCAGCGCGAGTACGCGACCGTCATCAAGTCGAGCGCGGACGCCCTCCTCGTCGTGATCAACGACCTGCTCGACTACTCCAAGATCGAGGCGGGCAAGCTCGAGCTCGAGCGCATCGAGATGGACCTGCGCGCGCACGTCGAGGAAGTCGCGAGCACGCAGGCGGCCGCTGCCGCGGCGAAGAAGCTCGAGCTCGTCGTCGACGTCGCGGCCGACCTCCCCGAGCGCGTGCTCGGCGACCCCGGGCGCCTGCGCCAGGCGCTCGCGAACCTCGTCTCGAACGCGATCAAGTTCACTGCGGCCGGCGAGGTCTCGATCCACGTCGGCCGCGACCGCGGGCCGGTCAAGGACCTCATCCGCTTCTCCGTGCGCGACACCGGCATCGGCCTCACCGCCGGGCAGCAGGCGAAACTCTTCCGCCCGTTCGCGCAGGCGGACGCCTCCACCGCGCGGCAGTACGGCGGCACCGGCCTCGGCCTCTCGATCGTCAAGCGCCTCGCGGAGCTCATGAGCGGCGAGGTCGGCGTGCAGAGCGCGCCGGGCGCGGGCTCGATCTTCTGGTTCTCCGCGCGGCTGCCGGCCTGCGCGCGCGAGATTGTCGAGGACGCGCCGACGCCCGCGCTGGCCGATGGGCGGCGCGTGCTGGTCGTGGACGACAACGAGACAAACCGTCGCATGATCGGCGAGCTGCTGACCGCCGCGGATTACGAGGTGGAGTCGGTCGCGACGGCCATCGAGGCGCTCGGCGTCCTCCAGCGCGCCGCCGAGGGTGGCAAGCCCTTCCAGGCCGTCCTGACCGACCACCGCATGCCGGGTATCGACGGCCTCGAGCTCGCGCGCCGGATCCGCGCAGTGGCCCCGATCGAGCAGACGCGCCTCGTGCTCTACAGCTCGATCGACGACAAATCGAGCCGCCAGGAGCTGCGCGAACTCGGCTTTGCGGGCCACCTGTCGAAGCCCATGCGCCGCAAGGAGCTGCTCGCGACGATGGAGCGTGTGCTGTCAGCCGCGCCGCTCGAGTTCACGCAGCGCCTGCGCGCGATCGTGACGCGCGACGTGATCGTCGAGGACCACCAGCGCCGCGGCCGCACGGTGCTTCTCGTCGAGGACAACGCGACCAACCGGCGCGTGGCGGAACTCTTCCTCGAGCGCGCGGGGTGCGAGGTGGCGCTCGCGGTCGACGGAGGCGAGGCACTCGCCGTCCTGAAGGAGCGGCGGGTCGACCTCGTGCTGATGGACGTGCAGATGCCCGTCATGGACGGACTCGAAGCCACGCGCCGCATTCGCGACGAGATCGCAGGCGGCGCGCGTATCCCGATCGTCGGACTCACCGCCAGCGCGCTTAAGGAGCAGGTCGAGGCCTGCCGGGCCGCCGGCATGGTCGACGTCATCGCGAAGCCGCTCGAGCGCGAGCGGCTCAAGGCGGTGCTCGAGCGTTACGCGCCGGCGGTCGGCATGCGCACAGGCCGGCACGTCATCCGCCCGCCGGCCGAGCGCGCGGCGCCGGGCGCCGAGATCTCGGTCCCGCGCTTTCGCGAGGTGACAGGCGGCGACGCGGTGCTCGCGCGCGGCCTCGTCGAGACCTTCGAGCACAGCGCGGGCCAGGCCTGCGCCGACGTCGAGGCCGCCCTCGGTCGCGGCGATTTCGCGCTCGCCAAGCGCGCGGCGCACACGCTAGTCGGCGCGAGCGCCAACATGGGCGCGACGCGACTGGAGGCGGTGGCGGCGGCGATGGAGCAGGCGGCGGCCGAGAAAAACGCGGTCGCGCTCAGGCCGCTGATCTCCGCGGCGCGCAAGCGCTCGGAGTCCGCGCTCGCAGAGCTCAAATCCCTCATCTGAGGCGCGCGTCGTCAGGGCTAATGCCGGGCAGCTCCTGCTGATCGCAGGCCATCTTCGAGAACAAGAAGGCCCCGGCGCTTCGAGCCGAGGCCTTGAATTTGGTGCGGGCGTGAGTTGGGTCTATGAGTCCAACGAAAGCCTCCCAACCAACGCGATATGAATTGCGGGTTAGTGCGAAAGCAGCCGCCTCATTTGCCGATGACTGTAACCTCGACACGGCGGTTCTTCGCGCGACCCTCGTCAGTGCTGTTATCGGCGATCGGGTTGGTCTCGCCCGCACCGCTGACCTCAAACTTGTTGGCATCGGCCCCGAGACTGATCAGATGATCGCGGACCGCTTCGGCACGCTGCAGCGAAAGTGTCGAATTGAAGCTTGCCTCACCTACGTTGTCGGTATAGCCAGTGATCATCACGTGGTCGGCGCGGGTCAACTCTTCTTGCGCCTGTTCGCGGTACTCTTTGATCTTCTCCTTCCCCTCCGGCTTCAGCTCTGACTTGCCGAACTCAAACAGCGCTGCTTCCGGGAATATCATGACTTTCGCAGCCAGCGCGGTCACGCTGACCGTCGTGGATGCTGTCCCTGATCCTCCCTTACCCGCTGCGGTGATCGTATATTGCGTAGAATTCGGAGGACAGACCTCCTTGGAGCCGCTGGGATCGACAGCGCCGACTCCCTGGTCGATCGAGACCGTGGAAGCATTCGTCGACGACCAGGTCAGGGTCGTGCACTGACCGTGCTCGACAGAGGCTGGGTTCGCCGATAAAGAGACGGTGGGTGACGCCCGGGTACAACCAAGCAGCACCAAACAGATAACGACGACATATTTTTTCATGACCTTCTCCTTTCCTCAGGCCCTCGCCGAATCCGCCATCCGAAAGAGCAGTTGAGCACCGTCCAGAGCCGCGTCGTCATTAGGGCTTGTGCGTATTGCCGATTATCACTTCGTCACTTCAAGGGCGCCTTGGAAGGATTCGACCGGCGCGGTCAGTCTGCAATGGGCCCGGGCAGCCGCCGGCAGGATGACCCGCAAAGCGGTCATTTGTTGTCGTCGGACGGCATGAAGACCTTGGCCCCGCCGCTCGCCCACTCCTGCAGCGCTGCGACGCGCTTCTTGGCGCCCTCCGGATCAGTCTCCATTGGCGGCACGGCTTCGACGATCGCGTCGAAGCGCTGGCGCAGCAGCTCTTTCGCTTCCGGGTAAGGGATGATGTAGAGCTGGTTCGCCTCGATCGCCCGCTTGACGTGGCCGGCGAGCTCGAGCGGCTCCATGCCGTGCTGGTAGATGCTGCGGAGCGAGGCGATGGATTCCTCGTTCGCCACATAGCCGCTCGGACCGTACTTGTCGGATCGGGTGCGCACCGCTTCGGCGATGTTCGACTTGATGTTCGCAGGGCAGAGCACCGAGACGCCGATGTCGTGCTTCGCCAGGCTCATGCGGTAGCTTTCCATCAGGTTGATGACCGCCGCTTTGGCCGCGGAATAGGGTGCCGCGATCGCGGCGCCCATGAAGCCGCCGAGGGAGGCCGTGGTGACGATGTGCGCCGGGCGTTTCGCCCTGATCATCCGCGGCACGAAAGTCACCATGCCGTTGACGACGCCACCGAGATTGACTCCGATCAGCCAGTCGAAATCACCATAGGTCGATCGCTCGACCGGGCCGAAATTGTTCACGCCGGCCGTATTGAACAACAAGGTGGGCGGACCGCCGAACTTCCGTTCGACCTCATCGGCGGCGCGGGCGTAAGCCTCGCGGTCAGTGATATCGAGCACGATGCCGTGCGCGGTGATTCCTTCCTTCTTGAGCTGGTCGACAGCGCGCGCAATTGCGTCGCCGCGGACGTCAGCGATGACGATCTTCACGCCCTCGCGCCCGAAGAGCTGCGCCTGTCCGAAACCGGCACCAGACGCGCCGCCCGTGATAAACGCTAGTTGACCCTTGAAATCCTTCATGCGTCACTCTCCTGGCGATGCTCTCTGCCGTGCTGGCGCGGTGGATGCGCTTCTTTACTGCGAGCTGGGTTTTGTACTCTATCACCGGGACTCGACGTGCGGTGCGTGCGCCAGACCGGAGACGTGCCAGTTGGCGAATCCGCTGGAGCGGCTCCGAGAGAGCTTATCGTCGATTGAGGGGAACAGGGTTGATATCCTTGAGGAAGCCAGCCCCCCACCCGGCAATTTGGAGACGGCATGAATCGTGACCGATTGCGACAGCTCCTCGCCACGCTGCACCAGGAACTGGGCGATGCAAAATCCGTAGACGCGCAGTCGCGCCAGCTGATGGGCGCTCTCATCAAGGACATCGATCGCGTCCTCGACACTTCGCCGGCCGCCCCGCAGGACGGCCGCTTTCGGGATCGCCTCGAAGAGCTCTTGCTGCGTTTCGAAGCCAGGCATCCCGCGATCGCCGCGTCCATGCAGGAGCTCATCGACACGCTGGCGAGGGCCGGGATCTGATGTGCTCAGCCTGCGTTCGGTCTCAAGAAGCTTTCGCGAAGGCGAGCGCCTGCATCGCGTCCTCGATGGAGCCCATGCCGAGATCCGGGACGGCGAGTTCGTAGCCATCGTCGGTCGCAGCGGCTCGGGCAAGTCGACGCTCCTCAACCTGATCAGTGGCATCGACGCTCCGGATGCGGGCGAGATCGTGTTCGACGGCGTGGCCGTCTCGCAGCTCCACGAGCCCGAGCGCACGCTGTTCCGGCGTCGCCACGTCGGCTTCGTCTACCAGTTCTTCAATCTCATCCCGACACTCAACGTCGAGGAGAACGTGCGTCTCGCACTCGAGCTCGACGGTGTCCGGGGCGAGCCGGCCCGCCGCCGCGCGCGCGAGTTGCTCGATCAGGTCGGTCTCGGCACGCGGCTCAGGAGCGCGACCGACGTGTTGTCTGGCGGCGAGCAGCAACGCGTGGCCATTGCCCGTGCTTTAGTGCACAAGCCGCGGCTGCTGCTCGCCGATGAGCCGACCGGCAACCTGGATGAAGAGAACGCCGGGCAGATCCAGGCTCTGTTGAGCGACCTCGTGCGCCAGCGCGGCTCCACACTGATCCTCGCCACGCATGCTCAGGTCCCGCGCACCCTGGCGGACCGGGCGTTCGAGCTCAAGGATGGCCGGCTGCACGAGATCACCCTTTGACCCCGACGCTCTGGCTCGCTTCGCTGCGTTACCTCCTGCGTCGTCCGGCGCAGCTCGCTCTGGCTATTTTGGGCTTGGCCATGGGCGTGGCTACGGTCACGGCCATTGACCTCGCGGCCCGGAGTGCGGAGCGGGCCCTGCAACTGTCGGTTGAGACAACGAACGGCCGCGTTACGCACCAGATCGTCGGCGGCCCACGCGGTCTCGACGAGTCGCTCTACACGGAGCTGCGAACCCATGATCTCGAGGCTGAGCTCGCGCCGGTCGTCGAGGGCTACGCGGACATCGCAGGCCGCAGCGTCCTCATCCTCGGCATCGACGTCCTGGCGGATGCGCGCGTGCGCGAATTCAGCGCACTGCCTGGCGGTGCCGATCTCCAGTCATTGCGGCGCTGGCTGAACGAGCCCGGAATGGCGCTGGCTTCACGCGCTGCTGCCGCGGCGCTGGGTCTTCGCGTCGGCACACCGTTCCGCGTGAGCATCGCTGGCACCGAGCACGAGGCGCGGCTCTTCGCCGAGCTCGCCGACCGGCCGGGTCTGGACGCGGTCCTGATCGTCGACATTGCGACCGCCCAGGAGTGGTTCGGCGCCCTCGGGCGCCTGTCGAGAATCGATCTGCGCATCGCGGAAGGCGAGTCGGGTGCACCCACGCTCCGCGCTCTGCGGACTCACCTGCCTCCCGAGGCGCAACTCATCCCCAGCGCACAACGCAGCGGAGAGCTCACCGGGCTGACGGCAGCGTTCACGACTAACCTGCACGCCCTCAGCCTCCTCGCGCTGCTGGTCAGCGCGTTTCTGATCTTCAACAGCGTGAGCTTCACGGTGGTGCAGCGTCGGGAGCTGATCAGCACGCTGCGCGCCCTGGGTGTCACCCGCACGCAAGTCCTCGCTCTCATCGTGATCGAAGCCGCGGCACTGGGGCTCGTGGGCGGTGCGCTGGGCGCCGTAGCCGGTGTGTCGCTGGCCCGAAAGCTCCTGGTCTTCATTACGCGCACGATCAACGACCTTTATTTCGTGCTCTCGGTGCGCGAGATCACAGTCGATGCCCAGTCGATCGCCATTGCGATCGCCCTTGGCATCGGTGTTGCTGTGCTGGCGGCGCTGGCACCCGCCTTGGAAGCCGCCCGCTCACCGCCGCACCTTGGCTGGCGGCGATCGGTGCTCGAACGGAGCGTCTGGCGCGGGGCACGATTCCTGGCGCTGCTGAGCGGCGCTCTCGCCACTGCCGGAGCGCTTCTCATAGCGTTTTCCAGTCGCAGCCTCGCGGCCGGATTTGCCGCCATGTTCTTTCTGCTCCTGAGCGTCGCATTTCTGGCGCCGGCGTTACTGCGCGGCGTGGGCACTGCGTCCGCGCGCGTGGCGGGGCGAGCGAGTGCGACGCTGCGGCTCGGTCTCACCGCAGCGGCCGGCTCACTCAGCCGCACCGGTGTGGCAGTCGCGGCGCTCGGTATCGCGCTCAGCGCGACGATCGGCATCGCCGTCATGGTATCGAGCTTTCGCAGTTCGCTCGATCGATGGCTCACACGAACGCTGCGGGCCGACATCTACGTCACCGCGCCGGGACCTGGCTTCGCACGCCCCGAGCGGGCGATCGAACCCGTGGTGATCGCAAGGCTGCTTGCCGTGCCGGGCATCGTCGAGCACAGCGCAGGCCGGCGTGCGAGCGTTGATTCCGAGGTCGGCCCGATATTGCTCGACGCGCTCGAGCCCGCAACACAAAGCCTTCCGGCCATTACGCTGCTCAGCGCAGATCCGCAGCGCGTGTGGGCTGCGTTCGCAAGCGGCGCGGTGCTGGTTTCCGAGTCCTTCGCTTTCCGTCATCGTGTGACGGTCGGTCAATCGCTCGCGCTGCACACTCAAAGCGGCTGGCGCTCCTTCTCCATCGCCGGTGTCTATCGTGATTATGGGACCGACCGCGGCATCGTGCTGATGCAGCGGCGCCACTACAGCGACGCCTGGCGCGACGATGCTGTCACCTCGCTCGGCCTGTATCTCGCGCCGGGTTACTCGGATGAGACGGTGATCGCGGCGATTCGCGCGGCCACGGCGGACCGGCAGTCACTCCTCATCCGCTCCACCCGCGAGCTGCG
>Ga0326731_1000480_pt1 | contig 10340 bp, 10 predicted proteins | sample MHFSIPfraction_FD_207645 | JGI IMG/M metagenome (GOLD analysis project Ga0326731, IMG submission 207645) | Lab enriched peat soil microbial communities from Michigan Hollow, Ithaca, NY, United States - MHF9FY SIP fraction | ecosystem: Environmental > Terrestrial > Soil > Wetlands > Peat | place...
CGACGCTCGAGGTCGACGGCGTGCTCACGGAGTTCCTGCTGCTCGAATACGCGGGCGGCGACAAGCTGTACGTGCCGGTGCAGAGCCTGCACCTCGTCACGCGTTACAGCGGCGCATCGCCCGAGGACGCGCCGCTGCACAAGCTCGGCTCGGACCAATGGGCGAAGGCGAAGCGCAAAGCGGCAGAAGCCGCGCGCGATACGGCCGCCGAGCTCCTGAACCTCTATGCGCAGCGCGCGGCGCGCGTCGGCACGCAAATGGTTTTCAAAGACGACAGCTACCAGCGCTTCGCGCTCGAGTTTCCGTTCGAGGAAACCGAAGACCAGCTCGCCGCGATCGAGAGAGTGCTCGAGGACCTCGCGAGCACGAAACCGATGGACCGCGTCGTCTGCGGCGACGTCGGCTTCGGTAAGACCGAGGTCGCGCTGCGCTCCGCGTTCGTGACCGTGCAGGCCGGCTTCCAGGTCGCCGTGCTCGTGCCGACGACGTTGCTCGCCGAGCAGCATCATCGGACGTTTCAGGATCGGTTCGCGGAGTGGCCCGTGCGCATCGAGCTCCTGTCGCGCTTCCGGAGCGCGGCGGGCTCCGCCGGAGCGCTCAAGGGGCTCGCGGACGGCACGGTCGACATCGTGATCGGGACGCACAAGCTGCTCCAGCCCGACCTCAAGTTCAAACGGCTCGGCCTCGTGATCGTCGACGAGGAGCACCGCTTCGGCGTGAAGCACAAGGAGCGCCTGAAGAGGCTGCGCGCCGAGGTCGACATGCTGACGCTCACCGCGACTCCGATCCCGCGTACGCTGAACATGACGCTCGGCGGCTTGCGCGACCTCTCGATCATCGCGACGCCGCCGGCCGACCGGCTCGCGGTGAAGACGTTCGTCGGTGAATGGAGCGACCGCCAGATCCGCGAGGCCGTCCTTCGCGAGATCCGCCGCGGCGGGCAGATCTACTTCGTGCACAACCGCGTCGAGAACATCGAGGCGACGGCCGAGCAGCTGCGCAAACTCTTGCCCGAAGCCGACGTGCGCGTCGCGCACGGCCAGATGTCCGAGCGCGAGCTCGAGGTCGTGATGCTCGACTTCTACCATCGCCAGTTCAACGTGCTCGTCTGCACGACGATCATCGAGAGCGGCATCGACATCCCGACCGCGAACACGATCGTCATCGACCGCGCCGATCGGCTCGGACTCGCTCAGCTGCACCAGCTCCGCGGCCGCGTCGGTCGTTCGCATCACCAGGCCTACGCGTATCTCGTTGCTCCGCCGCTGCGCGCGCTGTCAGCCGACGCCGTGAAGCGGCTCGAGGCGATCGAGTCGCTCGAGGAGCTCGGCTCGGGATTCGCGCTCGCGACGCATGATCTCGAAATTCGCGGCGCGGGCGAGCTGCTCGGCGAGGGGCAAAGCGGCCAGATTCAAGCGATCGGCTTCACGCTCTACAACGAGCTCTTGGGACGCGCGGTCGCCGCGCTGCGCGAGGGCCGCGAACCCGATCTCGAGGATCCGTTCACGCACGGACCGGAGATCGAGATCGGCGTCCCGGCGCTGATTCCCGAGGACTACATGCCCGACGTGCACATGCGGCTCGTGCATTACAAGCGAATCGCGAACGCGGCGTCGCGCGCGCAGCTCGACGAGCTGCAAGCCGAGCTCATCGATCGCTTCGGCCTCCTGCCGCCGCCGCTCAAGACGCTGTTCGCGATCACTTGGCTCAAGCTGCTCGCACAGCGACTCGGCGTCGCGAAGATCCAAGCCGGCGCCGAGGGCGGCAGCGTGCGCTTCGCGGAGCGCGCGAGCATCGACCCCGCGAAGCTCATCGCTCTGATCGAGAGCGACAAGCAGCGTTATCGGCTCGACGGACCTTTCAAGCTCAAGTTCCATTGGCGTGTCGAGGCCGCCGAGCAGCGCGTCGGCGCGGTCGAGAAGCTGCTGAGGCGCCTCGCGCCGAGCGACGTCGAATCCGCCGCAGCCTGAGATCGTTGCTGAGTTGGATCGTAACTGGCCACGACGCTGACCACGCCGGCGCGGCCAGCCGCGCTATACTCGTGACCATGCTGTTTCGCTCGTCTCTCTTCGTCGCCGCGCTCGGTTTCGCAGGGATCTCGGCCGCCCAGGATTCGCCGCTCGCACCGCTCGGGGGGCCGCCCGCGAATGCGCCGCAACGCGCGGCGCCGCAGTTCCAGGTCGAGGTGCTGATCTTCACGCACCGCGACTTCGATCCCAGCGAGGAGCAGTTCGCGCTCGAGGAGCGGCGCGCGGGCGCGGCCGAGCAACCGCTGCGCTCGCTGGACACGCTCGAAGACGGCGTGGAGTTCGACGCGAACGCACCGGTGTCTCTCGACGCGTCTCCGCCCGCGCCCGACGGCACGACGCCGGCGGAGCCCGACGCGGCTGTCGTGCCCGTGAGCGAATTCACGTTCAGGGTGCTGCGGCCCGAGGAGCTCCAGCTCACGAGCCAGTATCGCGTGCTCGCGCGTCTACCCGCGTACCATCCGCTCGTGCATGGCGGATGGGTGCAGCTCGGCCTGCCGGACGCCTCGGCGCTGCCGGTCGACCTCGGCGTGCTCGGCGTCGCGAACCCAGCCGGCACGGTTCGGCTGTCGTTGACTCGCTTCCTGCACGTGAAGCTCGCTCTGACCTACGTCGACACTCAGGCGGTGCAACGCGGGCCCGCGGCGGCGCCCGACGATCTCACGGAATTGCCGATCGCACCGCGCTATCACATCGACGATGAGCGCACGACCCGCAGCGGCGAGATCCACTACTTCGACCATCCGGCGTTCGGTGTGCTGATCAAGGTCACACCCGTGAAGGCGGATCCGAACACAACCGGCGCGCGTCCGGCCGCTTGAGAGGTCGCGCACGAGCGCTCAGGGCGACGCGGCCACCGTCTCGACGTCGCTCTCGCTCGGGCTGCTGCGCAAATCCGAGAGCGCACGCGTGACCACGCCCTCGGCGTCCTCGTAGAGGCCGGGCGGACAAGCGATCAACGCGCTGCGGACCGTGATGTGGCGGCTGCCCTGCGCGCGCGGGTTGTGCAGGCCGAGCTTGCGGACGTTCTCGGTGATCTGGTCGACGAGCTTGTCGAAATCGCGCGGCGCCTGGCCGATCGCCGCAGCGACGAGCGTCGAGTCGTCGTAGCGCGCGCATAGATCTCCAGCTCGGCGCAGCGTGCGCATGATCTGTGCGCCGATCATCCGCTGGCACGAGTCCGCGGCCTTCGAGCCGAACGTCTGCCGATAGGCTTCGAACTCGACGATCTCGAACAGCAGCAACGTGACCATGCGTTGGTCGCGGCGGGCGATCGCGAGATCGCGGCGCATGAGCTCTTGGAAGTGGCCGAAGCGCATGAGCCCGGTGCTCGGGTCGATTCGATCGAGGCTCGCGATCTTCTGCCGTGCACGGCCGAGCTCGCGTTGCAGCAACGTGACCTCGACGTCGGTCGCGGGTGGCTCGACCGCGCCGTTCAACACCGGTTTCTGAATGCAGAGGAAGTACTTGAGCTCGCCGCGCGCGTTGTACAACGGCTCGACGCTCACGTGGCTGTACCACGACGTGCCGTCCTTGCGCAGGTCGGGCACGGTGACTTGGCAGGGCTCGGAACGGCCGATCGCAGCCTTGAGCCGCTCGAGCTCCGGCTGACCCTCGACGTCACGCTTCACGAGCGGCCAACTCTTGCCCGCGAGCTCCTCGACCGAGTACCCCGTCAGAACCTCGTACGCGGGATTCGCGTAGACGATCGGCAGGTTCGGATCCTGAGCGTCAGCAAGCAAAATACCTTCGGAGCTCCGCGTGACCATCTGCTCCAAGGTGTGGCGGCTCAGGGATTTGACGCGATGGGCGTCCCTGCCGATGTCCATGGCGTTATGTTGCGACCACACCACGAACGAAGGCTATGAAGCGCATCACATCCGGGTGCGACCCTGCCGCTTATGCAAGCGTCTAGCGAGAGCGAGGCTTCTTCAGCTCGACCGAATAGAGGGCCGGCAAGCCGCGCCAGTAGCCGTGATAGTCCATCCCGCAGCCGAACAAGTAGACGTCGTCGACCTCGACGCCGCGGTAGTCGACCTTCGGCCTGCCGCGCGCACCGGGGATTCGTTTCACGACGAGCACCGCGATGCGCTGCCGCGCAACGCCGACCTTCTTGAGCTCCGCGCCGAGAGCGCGCAGCGTGTGGCCGCGGTCGAGCACGTCGTCGACAACGAGCACGGTGCGGCCCATCAGCTCGGCGCTCGGCCGCACTCGCCATTCGATCTCGCCGCCGCGCGTGCCGCGCGCGTAGCGTGTCACGTGCACGAAATCGATCTCGTACGGAAAGCGCAGGCGGCGGCAGAGCTCGACGGCCGCGAACGCGCCGCCGTGCATCACGGCGAGCACGACGGGATCCGCTCCCGCGAGATCGGCGGTGATCTCTGCCGCCATCCGCTCCAGAGCACGCGCGATCTCGCGCGCACTCGCGATCCGGCGCGCGCGCCGCCGCGCGGCGAACGCATCGGCAGCAGTGGCGCGCTCGCGCACGTCGACTCAGCCCTGCAGCTTGAGCGCCGGACGCGCGCACAGCGGCGCGAGCGCGGCGTGCGCCTTGCGCCATTCCGCGGAGTCGTGCAGCGCGTCCCATGTCATGCCGCCGCGGCCGTGCAACCGCGTGAGGCGCAGCGCCGCCGACGGATTCACATAGCCGTCGAGCGCCTCGAGAACACCCGGGACTTCGTCGGGAGAATTGCAGAGCAGCACGAGGTCGCAGCCCGCGGCGAGCGCGCGGTGCGCGCGCCCCGCGACCGTGCCGCCGGCCGCCGCGCCCGCCATGCTCACGTCGTCGGTGATCACTGCGCCGGTGAACCCGAGCTCGGCGCGCAGCTGCGTGCCGATCCACCAGCTCGACAGGCTCGCGGGCGTCTCGTCGACGGCGGGGAAGCTCACGTGCGCGATCATCACGGCGGGCAAGCCGTTGCGGATCAGCTCTCGATACGGCAAGAGGTCGCCGTCGAGCTCGGTGAGCTCGCGACGGTCGACCGCGATGTCGGTGTGCGAGTCGCTGCGCGCGCCCGCGTGCGTCGGGAAGTGCTTCGCAGTCGCCGCCATGCCGGCCCGCTTTGCGCCCGCTACGATCCGGCGCGCGAGCGCTGCCACCGCGCGCGCGTCCGAGTGCAGCGCACGATCGCCGATCACCTCGGACAGCCCGAGATCGCGATCGACGCACGGCGTGAAGCTCATGTCGATGCCGACGGCGCGCAGCTCCGCGGCCATGAGCCAGCCGAACGACGCGGCGACTTTCAGCGCGGCTTGCGGGTCCTCGTCGTAGAAGCGTCCCAGGGCGCGAAACGGCGGCAGCCTGAAGAACGGGTCCTTGAAGCGCTGCACGCGGCCGCCCTCGTGATCCACCGTGACGAGCAACGGGGGCGTACGGATCGCGTGCAGCTCGGTGACGAGCTCCGTGAGCTGCTCTCGGTCCGCGAAGTTGCGCGAGAACAGGATCACGCCGCCCACGAGCGGCGACTCGAGCCATTCGCGTTCGTCGGCCGCGATCGCGGTGCCTCGCAAGTCGATCATCAAAGGGCCGAGCGACACTTGAGCTCCTCGCGCGCGATTTGGCCGCGTATGTTACGCGATCTCGACGCGAGTGCCCGCCGGCACGAGATCGAACAGCTCGACGATCGCAGCGTTCCTCATCCGCACGCAGCCGATCGAGCTTGGGCTCCCGAGCGTCGTCGAATCGGGCGTCCCATGGATGTAGATGTAGCGGCGCATCGTGTCGACGTCGCCGAGCCTGTTCCGGCCGACCTCGAGCCCCGAGAGCCAGAGGATGCGCGTCAGGATCCAGTCGCGGCCCGGCTGCGCGCGCGCGAGCTCCTCGGAGTAGAGCTCACCGGTCGGTCGGCGTCCGCGAAACACCGTGCCGAGCGGGGCCCCGGCGCCGATCTTCGCGCGGACAAGATGGGCCCCGCGCGGCGTCTGATACGAGCCGGCGCGCTCGCCGGCGCCGTTCCGCGACGTCGATATCGCGTAGCTCTTGAACGCTGCGCCGCCCCGCAGCAGATGGAGCTGCTGCTCGGCGAGCGCGATCCGTAGGCTCCAAGCGGGAGTGCTCACGCAGCGCGGCTCGCGGTTTGTCTGCTCGGGGTTCGCCGGCTCAGGGCTCGCGCTCGCTCTCGGTCCAGTCGCGATACGGGTGCTTCGCGAGGCGCACATTGTAATAGCGCTCGAGATGCGTGACTTCTGTGCCGACCCAGGCCGGCAACGGGAAGTGCTGGTCCTCGTGATCGAGCTCGAGCTCGGCGACGATGAGGCCCGCGTTGGCCCCGTGGAACTCGTCGATCTCCCATTCGAAACCGCCGAACGGCACGAAGTGGCGCGTCTTTTCGATCAGCGGCGGCACGCAGAGATCGAGCAATTCGTTCGCCTGCTCCACCGGGATCGGATACTCGTATTCGAGCCGCGACGCGACCAGGCCGCCCGACTTGATGTTGATCGCGGCGTACTCGCCGGCGACCCGCACACGGACTGACGCGCGCTCGCCTCCCGCGATGTAGCCCTGCGTCATGCGCTCGACACGCGTCGTCTCGGCTCGCCAGGCAGCGGACTTGAGAAGGAACTTGTGCTCGATTTCGCGCGGCATCGGGCGATGATAGCAATCGGCGCAGGTCCGCGCGTACACCGCGCGTCGGCACGCCTCTCTTTGATAGTATCCGGAGCCGTCGTGACGATGAAGATCAAGATCGCCGAGTCCGACGCCGAGCTCGCGCGCGCCTGCGACGTGCTGCTCGAGCTGCGCACCGCTTTCACCAAAGACGCGCTGATCGCGCAGATCAAGGCGCAGCAGCTGGCGGGATACCGGCTCGCATACCTCGAATCGAGCGGAGAGGTTCTCTGCGTCGCGGGGTTCGTCGTCGGCACGAAGCTCGCGTGGGGCAAACATCTCCATGTGGACGACCTCGTAACGGCCGAGCGGCATCGGTCGACGGGCGCGGGCAAGCGAATGCTCGATTGGCTCAAAGCCCACGCGCTTGGGCTAGGCTGCCGACAGCTGCAACTCGACTCCGGCGTCCAACGGTTCGGGGCGCATCGCTTCTACCTGCGCGAGGGTTTCCACATCTCGAGTCATCACTTCTCGATCACCGACCTGGCGGCATCGAAGAGCAGCTAGTCGGCGACGCGCGAGGAACGTCATGACGATTCGGCACTGCCTCCCGTCCGACGCGGCGCGGATCTGCGAGATCTACAACCACTACGTGCGCGAAACGGTGATCACGTTCGAGGAGGAGCCGGTCACGGAGAGCGAGATGGCCAGCCGGATCCGCGAGATCGGCGCGCGTTGGACGTGGCTCGTCGCCGAGGACCGCGGAACGATCGCGGGCTACGCTTACGCGTCGGCGTGGAAGACGCGTTCCGCATACCGCTACTCGGTAGAAAGCACGGTCTACATCGCTCCGGAGCAGACGCGCCGCGGCTTCGGGCTGCTGCTCTACCGCGCGCTGATCGCCGCGCTCGGTGCTCAGAACGCCCACTACGTCACCGGCGGCATCGCACTGCCGAATCCGGCGAGCGTCGCGCTGCACGAGCGGCTCGGCTTCCGCAAGATCGGACACTTCAGCGAAGTCGGATTCAAGCTCGGCCGCTGGGTCGACGTCGGCTACTGGGAGTTGATTCTGTGAGCCGAGCGGCCCGAGACTACGCCGCAGCATGACGGACCTGAGCGGACGCATCTGCCTCATTACCGGCGCGACGCGCGGCATCGGGCGCGCGACGGCCGAGGCGCTCGCGAAGAGTGGCGCGCACGTGTTGCTGCACGGCCGCGACTCGGCGTCCGTCGGCGCCGTCTGCCGCGAGATGGTCCGCTACGGCCAGGTCACGGGCGTCGTCGGCGACTTGAGCTCGCTCGCGGCGGTGCGCAAGCTCGCGAGCGAAGTCGCGGCGCAGCATCCGCGGCTCGACGTGCTCGTGAACAACGCGGGCACGAGCTCGCCGCGCCTCGTGAAGACGACCGACGGCTACGAGCGGACCTTCGCGGTCAATCATCTCGCGCCGTTCCTGCTCACCAACTTGCTGCTCGACAAGCTCAAGGCCGGCAAAGCGGCGCGCGTCGTGACCGTGTCGTCGATGGCGCATCGGGGCGGCGTGCTCGACTTCGACGACTTGAACTGGGAGAAGCGCAAGTACAGCGGGCTCGGCGCCTACGGCGCATCGAAGCTCGCGAACATCCTGTTCACGCTCGAGCTCGCGGGCCGGCTCGCGGGCAGCGGCGTGACGGCGAACTCGCTGCATCCCGGCGTCGTAGCGACGAACATCTTCGGCACGATGGGCGTGCTCGGCAAAGCTTTCGCCGTGCTGTTCCGCCCGTTCATGCTTTCGCCCGCGAACGGCGCAAAAACGAGCATCTATCTCGCGTCCTCGCCCGAGGTCGCGAACATCACGGGCAAGTTCTTCGATAAGTGCCGCGAGGTCCCGCCGACCCCTGCCGCGCAAGATGCCGCCGCTGCGAAGCGGCTCTGGGAGATCAGCGCAAAGCTGACCGGCCTCGCGCGCTGAGATTCGGCGTTCCGATCAACTCCGCCGGTGACGCGGCCATGTCGCGGGCATGCGCGCGCGCGAAGAATGCGCGGCCATGGAGATACGGCCGAACAAGTCGCAGCGCGGACGGCTCGCGGAGGCGTTCCGGCACACCGAGCACGCGTACCTGCGCGCCGCCGCCGAAGCCGCGCCTTCGATCGACGCGCTGCTCGCGGCGCACCCGGGCTTTCTGCCGGCGCACCTGCTCAAGGTCGCACAGCTCGTCGCGGCGAAGGACGCGGCCGCGCTGCCGACACTCGAGCGCGCGCTGCGCGCCGCCGTGCCGCTCGAGCAGTCTTCAGGACCGCGCGAGCGCGCGCATCTCGCGGCCGCGCGCGCGTGGCTCGCGCGCGATCCGCTTCGCTCGGCAGAGATCTACACGCAGCTCGCGACCGACGGGTACGGCGATGCGCTCGCCGTGCGCCTCGCGCAATCGTGCTGGTATTTCCTCGGCCGCCGCACGCAGGTGCGCGCCGTGGCGGAGCATGCGCTGCGGACTTGGCCACCGGAGCGGCCCGGCTTCGACGCGGTGCTCGCGATGGCTGCGTTCGGAGCCGCCGAGACGAACGACGGCGCGCGCGCCGAGGAGCTCGCAACTGTCTCGCTAGACGTCGAGCGGCAGTCGCCGTTCGCGATCCACGCGCTCGCGCATGCGCTCGCGGTCCAAGACCGCGCCGCCGACGGCGCGCGAGAGCTGCGCGCGCTCGCGGCGGACTGGCGAGTCGGCGGCCGAATGGACGGCCACATCGGCTGGCATCTTGCGCTGTTCGACCTCGAGCTCGGCGACGCGGCCGCGGCGCTAGCTGCGTTCGACCGCGAGCAATTGCCGTCCGCGGCGATCGACGCGGGCGGCTGCGCCGACGCGACGGACCTCCTTTGGCGGCTCGAGCTCGCGGGCGTCGACGCGGGCGCGCGCTGGCAACCGCTCGCGGCGGCCTGGAAGCGGCACTTGAAGCCAGCCTTCTGGAGCTTTCTCGACTTGCTCGCGGGCCTCGCTCTGCAGCGCGCGGGGCGGCGTGACGAGGCGTGCGCGCTCGCCCACGAGCTCGTGCTCGCGCCCGAGACGGACGGCGTCGTGTCTCCCGTGCTCGCGACGGTGCCGGCGCTCGCCGCGCTCGACGCGTTCGGCCGAGGCGTCTACGCCGACGCGAGCCGAGGGCTCGTGAAGGCGCTGCCGCGGCTCGGCGGGAGTCTGCCGCAGCGCGAGCTGCTCGCGCTCACGCACCGCGTCGCCGACGAGCGTGCGACGGAGCGCACCGCCGTGCCGGCAGCGGCCTAGGCGGCGGGCGTTTCCGACGCTGTCTGGGCCGCGCCGCCGTCTTGCTCACGCACGCTCTTGCGCCACGCGGACGGCGGCATCCCGAACTCGCGCTTGAACGCGCGGTTGAACGCGGCCTCGGACTCGTAGCCGGCGCGCTCGGCGATGCGCGCGACCGTGTCGTTGCCGGTGCGCAAGCGCTGCGCGGCGAGCGCGAGCCGCCAGCGCGTGAGGTACTGCATCGGCGGCTCGCCGATCAGCTCGACGAACCGTTCGGCGAAAGCCGAGCGCGAGAGGGCGACCTCGCGCGCGAGCCCGTCGACCGTCCACGCGTGCGCGGGCTTACCGTGCAGCAACGCGAGAGCGCGGCCGACGTGGCGATCGCGCAGTCCCGCGAGCCAGCCGCGCTGGTCCGCGGGCTGCGACGACGCGAAGCGGCGGATCGCCTCGACGAACATGAGCTCCGCGAGCTTCGCGAGCAGTGACCGCGCGCCCGGGCCCTGAGCGCTCGACTCTTGAACGCCGACGCGCAGCATCTG